>FWPU01010138.1_pt1 | contig 14251 bp, 10 predicted proteins | sample 2228361 | NCBI WGS metagenome assembly FWPU01 (sample SAMEA103939777, study PRJEB20133) | metagenome
GCCCATCGGACCGCACAAACCCATACCGCCGCGTAGGCCAACACCGCGCGCCCCTTCCGCCACGCCCAACGACCACGCGTCCTGCTCATGCCAACACCGTCCGCAAGTATCGCCCCGTGTGCGACGCCGCACATCGCGCAACCTCTTCCGGCGTACCCGCCGCCACTAAAAATCCCCCTCGCTCCCCGCCTTCCGGTCCCAGATCCACCACGCGATCCGCTGTCTTGATCACATCGAGGTGATGCTCAATCACGATCACCGTGTTGCCTCCATCGCACAAGGCCTGCAGAACGCGGAGAAGATTCCGAATATCCACGGCGTGCCGACCCGTCGTAGGCTCGTCCAGCAGGTATAGTGTCCGTCCCGTGGCCTTCCGCCCCAACTCCGTCGCCCATTTGATGCGTGAGGCGTCACTGTGCAACAAAATAGTCGCTCACTGACCCAATTGCAAGCATCCAAGCCCGACGTCCCGGAGCGTGCGGAGTGTGCGCGCGATGGGCCGGGATGGCGGCGAAAAAATTCAGCGCCTCATCCACCGTGAGAGTCAGAACCTCAGCGGTCGTCCCCCATGTCGCGGGAATGGTTCACGCCGCATCGCGGGGACTGCCGGAGACGCCTGCCACGGCCGTGAAACAGCCGAGCGGAAAAACCCGTCACTCTCCAGAGCGTGCCCCGCCGCCTCGCGCACGAACACCGTGTCCTGACCGGCTTCCGGCAGCGCGAAGGGTCAGGGATGCCGCAAACGCCGGGAAGGAAACGTCCGGACATAGGCACGCGTTATTCAACAAATCGTCCACAGTCCCGGTTGCCCCCCCCTGTAAATTCGCCCGTTCGGCGCCCAGGCCGAGACGCGCGAGACCGTCATCATCCCGCGTCACGCCGATGCGGGCGAGTCGGTGTGCGTATCTTCCCCGCGAAACGCGGCGGTTCGCGTTTCTGCCGCGTGTGACGCAGCGCGCACATGTCGCCGGGCAATCCGCATGACACGACGCGTTTCGCCATCGCACCGACGGCACGTATGCCTACAACCGCACGCCGGAGCGGTATCCCCGGCAGAAAGCGCATTCGGGTAAAAAACCGCTGGGTTACGGGCAATTGAGAAAGGGTAGTGTCCGCGTCTAAAGGAGGCGGACTCTGCTCGCTGTGCGTGCGGGAAGGTCCGTTTCTGCAATCTGTCTTTTTTGAAAAGGTATGCGGGAGATAGCCTCGACCACCCGATTCTTCATCCGCGCCCTGTTTCCTCCATCCTCCCGACACGTCGAATCGCGCGCTGCCCACGCCATGCGGAACTCAACGTTTCACGACTACACGCGGAGGCTGCATAAGCCCACAGGGAACAAGTTGGTAACCCTCGACCCATCGGCCTTCGCGATACAGAAATTCTTCCGGCCCAGTCCAGCGGGGCCATTTTGTCGCGCCATGCAACGGGCCATGCGAATTACGCCGGTGACCCAACACCTCGATCTCTAACACGTTCGATCCGCGGCGCAGAAGGCGTGTCAGTTCCAACTCATGAGGCTCCCAGGCTATAATTCCGGCGGGCTCGCCGTTGAGTAACACGCGCACGGCAACCCCGCGATAGTCCGGCACTTGCACGAAAAGTCGCTCTCCTTTTTGCAAGCGAGGTCGGATCGTTTGACCATAGATGACCGATCCGGCATAGAAGGGCAGCCCTTGTTTCACCCAGTCTCCCAGGCGGAGACGAGTGGGGGCCGGTGTGATCGCAACGGCATGGCCTTTTACGCGAACTCCAAAAATCCCGAGCAAGTAGATAATTTCCAACCCCGGATGGTCTTCGGAATATGTGCCGCTCAGTGTGAGGGTGTTCGATCCAAGGCGTAGAGCACCACTGGGAATGGGTATTTTACGTAACGAGCGGTCACACCACCATCCGGATGCCACATCCGCACAGAGGGCCACACCGTTCACGTCCATGGCGAAAGTGTGGGGTCGCTCAATGGCCAGGAAGACTTCTCCCGACGGCAACGTCTCCACGTCGAATGAATACGTCAACCGGATGGGCATTGTCCGAATGCGGTGCGTCGAGGGGCGAGCCCACGGTTGAACCATCTCCCCTCCCCGCGGTTTGACCCCCAAGGCACGGCGAACGGCCTCGTCCACCCGGAGAATTTCTTGGGGCCCTTCCCACGGCCCGTCGCCGAAAGCGTACCGCGGCCGATCAAGGACCAGAACGTTCGGCTCCGAAAGCCGGATCGCCCAACGATGCGAGGAAAGCGTCCGGATGCGTGCAACGGTCAAGCGCGGACGGGAAGGGAACCGCTTATGCTCCCGCCGCTTGGGGATCACAAACAGACGGCTTCCCAAAGCAGGCAGAGAGGTGTGAATCTCCCATTGCCCCTTCTGTTGGATGGCTTTTGCTGTGTAGACAGCGCCGGTTTCGGGGTCCAGTTCCAGAGGATGCCCTTTACAACCGGCGAATCCCAGGATTCGCACGTCGGGGAAGGCCAGGGTCTTATCGCGAATCATCGTCGGTGTTCCGATGCCGGGGCGGAAACGGCGTTCTCCCGTGTTACACACAAAGAAGTAGAAGGCTTCCGCATCCTCCCGCAGCAGATGCAAAGAGGATCGGACGAATCGTCCTCGCGCATCGCGGATGGACACGCGCCGTGCGACCGGTTCGACGGACCGGGCTAACGCTATTCCTTTGGCCGGTGCGTGCACACACCGTTCGGCCAGTTCACGGGCTTCCACGGAAGGTTTGGCGTCCACATGATCGGGGATCGTTCCGGCAAAAACCACCGTACCGCCCATGTCACGGAATGCGCGAAGCAAACGGAGGGTTGTGGAACGGATGGTTTTAAGCGGGGGCACGATGACAGCGCGGTAGGGAGCCCGATGTACCTGCAGGATGGGCAAACCGCGAACCCGACGGATAGCCCCGAGCCGCGCCAGCATGTCCTCATCGCCGTAGTCGAAATCTATGCCGGCGGTCAGAAGCGAGTCGCGCAGGGCGATGAGCATGGCATCGAGTTCGCGGATGCCAGGCACGCGGTCTTCCGTAGTGAAGCGGAAGGTCACCCACATGCTTTCGACCGGGTGAACGACTAAAAGGTCACGCACCTCCACCCCTCGGGTCATGACGGCATGGATGCGGGCGAAGTAGTCTTCAACCTTGTTGTAAAACGCCCACCAGGGACTTTGATAGAAAATGCTAGCCGGATAATCGCGCTTGGCTTGGCCTTCCATCGTGTACCAGGCCAAGTGCTGACAGCGCAGAGTGATTCCTAACGCGACCTGCCAGTCGCCAATGGCCTTGTGTCCCACCCAGGGGAAGTCCCATCCTGTGCAGCCGTATGTTTCGGTTAAACGCCAGCGACGGCCGAACTGACGGGCTACGGAACTCACGGCCTTCGCCGTGTCGTATTGTCGGCTATATTCGGTGAGGATATCCATGCCGGGCGCCTGCATATATTCATAGAAACGCAGGCTGCTTCCGACCACGCCGGTCTGACTCGAGAGCGTTTCCTCTCCTAACACGTGTCCGGTATGTTCCAATCCGTTTCGCTCACACCATTCTCCGATCTGCCGGGCAAATGCGTCCACGAACAGATATGTGATACAGTCGTAATAGTGCCAGCGGGTCGGCGTGATGGGCACGTTGTCTACATCCCAGAAAATCTCCGGCAGATGGGGGATGATGTCATAGCCGTAACGCCGGCGAAAAACCTCGGGCAGCCGCGGAGTCCAGGGGACCATGAGACGGGGTTTTCCCCAGGGAAGTCCCATCACGCGCCCATAGTTAGGCTCATCGGTGAAAATGCCCGGCACGGTTTTCCCGAACGCGTGGCCGATTTCCCGGCGGTACGCCTCGTGCGTTGTCCGAATGAAGGCGCGAACAGCCTCGTGACTCAAGGTGTCCAGATAGGTGTAGCCGTTGTACCAGTCGGAGCACGGACTGCTCACCACATGAAAACGGAGTATCGTTTCCGCGTCGGACAGTTTCCGGGGCCGATCGCCGCGCGGGAGCAGTCGAACCGAGCGAGCGATGTGTCGGTCCAGTTGAGCCGTAAACACCGCCAGCGTCTCCGGCGTCCATCGTAGCGCGTTCGGGTTGTGCACGCGTTCCACGTGCAAGCGACGCATGCGGTAGCGGGGGTTGCGGGTGACCAGTCCACCGGCTGCGCCGGAGGGCCAGCGGTCTTCATCGTAGAGCCACGCACGCATCCCCTCTTTCTCCGCTTCCTCCACGCAAGCCCGAAGGCAGGCGAACCAATCCCGCGAAAGGTAGGCGGTATTGAGGCCGACGCGGGAATGCATAAAAAAGCCCCCCAGCCCCATCTTCCGCATAAGACGAATCTGTCGACGCAATTCCTGCGGGTCCAGGGTTCCGTTCCAGGCCCAAAAAGGCGCGCCGCGGAATGCACATCCAGGATGTTGGAAGTCACGAATCCACGATGCGTTCATGGAGACTTTTCCCCGTTGGTGTTCCTTTTGCGACAATCCGTTGTATTCGCCGCTCGCCTTTAGCGTGTGTTCCAGCCTCCGTCTCGGACCGCTGTGCCGGCCACCGGCTGAGCATTCCCATTGAGCAACGTGATCGGAACGAGCATCACGGTCGGCCGGCCTTCGGCGGTGAATTCCACCACACACCGGTTGACCGGCCGGCATCCGCGGTCTGCCTGAACGAGACATTCCAGCGTGACCGGAGGCCCCAGATGGGAAGGTAGGCTGAGCGCGACCGCATCCGGGCCAGGTGCCACGTGCCAACCTTCCGGTACATACCAGCGCACTGCAAGATTGGACTGCGTCCGATACCGATTGCGGATCGTGAAGCGAACGGGGCGAGATGCGCCGGAACGGATGATGGGAGTCTCGCCGTAATCCACGTCAATCGTAAAAAAGTCGAAACCGAAACGAGGACCGTTGCGATTGGCGTAAAGGCCCATCATTTTCTCTCCCGCATAGAACCGTTCCAGCGATAGATTTCGGCCATCCGTCGGTTGATCCGAAAGAGTCATGCCCGTGCCGCGGTGATGAAGAAGAACCTGCTTGGCAATGCGAGCCGTACGATCCGTCAGCTCGTCCACGGTTTTCGGCAGTTGCCAGTGCAGATTGCCCACGTTGACGGCAATGGTTTTGATGCTGCGACCGATGGGTTTGATCCAACGTTCGGGTATGGCATGGAAGCCATGTCCGATACCCCAGATGGCCCCGGCGGTCGCCGCCGGGCAGTCGGTATCCTCTCCGCAATTGACGGCCGTGCAAACCGTTTTGCCCACATCGGTTCCGCCATAGAGCAGGGCGGCAACAAACAACGCCACATTCGAGGGCGCGTCATATCCCAGCCTTCCCGTGGCGAATCCCTTGCGCGCATCCGCGGCCTTGATGTGGTCACGCCGATTAAAAAAAACACCGCCCCGATAACGCCGCAGGATTTCGTCGCGCGTCTTCCGCCAACTCAGCCCCCGGAGATGGCAGGAAACGGCGTGCCGAACAGCGCGGGCCACGCCGCAATCGTCGGGAATGCACGACAACCCGATCTCGATCAGAGTCCGCAGATCGGACACGACAAAGGCCGCGCTTTCCAGCGTGGCGGAAAACACCTCGGCATATGTTCCCTCGCCGTTTCCGTGGTCCAGAATGGCGTCCTCGTAGGCATAGCGGGCTGCAAGAGCCGGGCACCCTGGCGTAATGCAGGCCCAGATCTCGGAGCGGATAAAAGCGCCGCAACTGTCCATGAAGGCATTGTTAACAGTGCCGCAAAGCGGAGGCAGAAGTCCGGAACGCATGTTGCTTTTGGCGGTCCCGTATTCCGACCAGTGCGGCGTCACGTGTAGGCACCAGTACTCAGCCAGAGTATGCGCCGTGATATGGATGCCCCGTTCTTCCAAGGCGATCAGCCAGAGCAGCTGAATGCCGAGATCGTCATTCGGAATCGGCTCGCCCTTGAGATCCTGCATGTAGAAACGCACGGCGTTGATCTGGCGCCTCCATTCGAAAGGCGCGCCCAGCGTGCCGCCGCCACCATGCGCAACGGCGCGGAAACGCCCCCGCCAGATGGGCACCGTTTCTGTTGTGAGAGTATTCCGGCCTGTTCGGCATACTCGCGAAGCAGGCGCAGGTACACCCGATAGGCCTCCAGCGAAACACCCAACGGCGTCTGGTGGTCCACACTCAGAATGAATCCGCCGTGGGCGGCGACAGGGAGTAGCCGCTCGAATTCCGCCCGCAGGGCCGCCTCGCCCCTGTCCATGGTCATCTTGTCGAAATGCCCGATGAAGCGCATCCGGGGAATGCTCCCGCCGCAGGCGGACCAGATCCACCCCGGCCTGCCGTTCCAGGGGCAAGATGCCGTCCAGCCCGGCCTCCTCAAACCACCCTGCGGGAATGGTGACGCCGCCGTCCGAATCCACGATGGCGAGCGTGCCATCCGCCCGGATGGACGGCAGGACACGTCGGTCATAGGGCTTGAGAAACGTATCGAAGAGTTCCTTGGACAACATGGGCCCGTGGTTGTCGCTCATGTCTTCGGCAAACGTCATGAAATCCGGCGTTCCGATTGCGTGGATTTCCCCCACCACCTGGAGCATCCACTCGGCCAGATCCGAGTTGATCCGATGCAAAAAATCGGGCTGGTCATAGAAAGCATACAAATGGCGTTCTATGCCGAGCAGGCGGCGCGGAAACCAGAAAAAGCCTTCCACCGTGTACCAGAGCACACTCTCTCCGCGGCGCTGTTTTTCAACCCAGTGGCGCCACCGTGCCGCGTCAACGGCCGGTTTCGGATATAGGAACGGCCGCATCCACTCGTAGTCGGCCGCCGTCGCGATCAGGCCGGCGCCATGGCGCGGGGGCTGAGGACACCCCGGACGGGTCGGGCTGATCCAGTCCTGCCGGTACATCTCCAAACCGAAATACCGATAAAGGTCGTAGCGCGCATGGACGCTCGCCGGTAGCCCCTCGCTGTGCCAGTGCTCGATCGTTTTATCCCACCACACCGCCCATTCGATCATCGGTAAACGGTCGAAGGGTTCAACGTTCATGACAGACCAAAATCGTTCCCGTGTCGTCATCGTCTGCCTATCGCGTCCGCTCGGGCCCGCGGAATAACGCATCCCGTTCTGGCGCGCCTGTTCAGCCGCTAAAAGGTCTGCCGCATCCGGTCCGTGTAATATCGAACGAGATCCCATTGCGCGTCCGGAGGCAGGCGGTGGTCAGGACAGGGAATGTACCCGCCCAGGGCTACAAGCGGTTTCACTCGCTCTATTTCCATATCCACCGCCGTGCGGTCCCGAGCAAAAATCGTCTTGTTTACGCCGCCGACGCCGCGTAGGTCACGACCATACTTTTTGCGCCAAGGCTCCAGGCTGCCGTTCCATGTCCCAACCTCGATGGGGAACATTGTGTTGACGCCGTTTTCGAGCCAGACGGGGATCAGGGCGTCAATCCAGCCGTCGCAATCCACCGAAACAATGTCTATCCCGTGCTGTCGCATCCGTTCTGTGATGCGGCGATAGTAAGGGCCGATTTTCTCGCGGAAAACGGCTGGGCCGATGAGGGGCCCGTTTTTGAAACAGATGTCTTCCCAGAAGTGGCCGAAATCAAATCGGGCGCCGCTTTCCAACGTGTACGCGACACAACGATCACACAGTTCGCCCACGGTTTGGATTATTTCGTCGAAAAGCGCCTCGTCATCCACCTGAAGGTAACAGGCGCCTTCTATGCCGAGCACATTGCGAATGTGCCCATAGAGGCTGCCCGCATAAAGGCCGTAGGGATAATCGCGGATTCCCGACTGCAAAAAGTCCCGTCCGCCCTGGTCAAACCGCAGGAGACGATTCCCCACACGGACCTTTGCTTCGAGCACCCGCTCCGGACACCACGCGTAGCGAGAGCGGTATTCCGTTTCCCAGCTCGTTCGGTCTCGCAAGGTGTGCTCGAATTCCGCCGGGATGGAACACGCTTCCGGCTTCACGACAACCACGACGCCAAGTTCGTTACGTTCGTGGCGTGTCCCGTCGGGGAACTGCCGGACAACCTGTGGCGCAAAGGGTGGCCGAAGCCCGGTCTGCGGGGCGAACAGGCTGTGCCAATTGAAATCGAACCCCAACCGCACGGACAGGCGGGCATCCGTGGGATTGCCGTCGGACCATGTGCGCGCTTCCTCGACCGAAATATGCCCTTCGGACGCCCACTTCTCCAACGTTTCCCTCCAGAACCCGAAATGGACGATGGGTAACCGATCATAGGGTTGATACCGCAACACGGCTAGCGCGCGTTCGCGATCGGTCATAACCAAACACTCCCGAGTGATAAAAACGATGGGGCAAGGGTAACGAAAGCCTCGCACGGCGTCCTTGAACTTTTGGACAAAAAACAGCATAAAAGTGCCATGCGAGAGGTTCCTGTCCTGACCCGTAAGGCCTATTTTCGAGACGACGGCTTCCCGCTCACCCTTGTCCGCGCCGGAGGTTCCACACAGGAAGCCGGAACCGAACGGGTTGCTTTGCACGCGCATGAGTTCAAGGAGCTTGTCATCATTCTCAGCGGATGCGGTTTGCATGTGACGGAGCGGGAAACCTGGCCTCTTGCTGCCGGAGATGTCTTCGTCATCCTCAACGGCCAAGCCCACGGCTATGCGGATTCCGAACACCTGCGGTTGATCAATGTGCTGTACGACGATGAAATCCTCGTGCCGGCCCATTCGGAGCTTCACCACCTTCCCGGCTACCGCGCTCTGTTCACCCTTGAACCGAGCGTACGGCAGCAGCGCGGGAAGGGATACCGAAACCGGCTTCGCCTGTCGCTCGCTGAGCGGACCCATGCCGAGCAGATGCTACAGGGTCTGGAGGAAGAACTACGCGCCCGCGCCCCGGGCTTCACCATCATGGCGCGATCCCTGTTTCTGCAATTGGTGACTTTTCTGTCGCGATGCTACAGTCATTCCCTCGTTCCGGTCTCGCGCCGGCTTCTGCGCATCGCCGAGGTGATCGACTTCATGGAATCCCACGGCGAACATGATCTCTATATCGAGCAACTCGCCGCAATGGCTCACATGTCTCGGCGCCACTTTCTCCGGGTTTTTCGCGAAGCCACAGGACAAACGCCTATGGCCTATCTGATTTCCCTGCGGATCACACGCGGCGCGGAACTCCTGCGACAAGGACAACTCAACATCACGGAAACAGCCTTCCGTGTCGGATTCCAGGACAGCAATTACTTCTCCCGCCAATTCCGACGGGTCTTTGGCATGAGTCCTCGCGAATTCATGCGCCGTCAGCGCGTGTTCTCCGGGATCTCCCCGGCCATCCGGCCGCCCACCGCCGCCGCAAATCGGTTGCGATGAAGGGCGCCGCACAACGCGCGCGAGCACGACATCGCCGTGACGTCAGGAATGCAAGACATTCGGTTTTACCTGTGTTCCGCCGCGCCCGATGAAATCCTAACGGTGGGATTTCGCCTTTGCCTCGCCTCGCGCGGTCTTCTCTCACGTCATACCCTCATCGCTGTAGCTGTGCCACGAGAAACAGAACAAGGCATGGGTGATGGCCCCGGAGCAACAAGAAGGTTGGCGTACGCCCGTGAGCCAGCCACGTGCGTTCACATGTGTTCGATAGGCATTCTTTACGGCGCGACGAGAGGAAGACGAACAGCCCGAACAAAACCCGAGCACGTAGGGGAAGGCGGAGGGATAAGGTGTGGGATGTGGGTTCCCATCATCTTTCGGTTGAGACTTGTCATTGGAGGCGGGAGTCCCCGCGCGGATTTGCGGGCCGCCCGAAAGGAGCGGGAGGCTTCGCGTAAGCGGTTGCGGGAAAGCGGCCGTCAGCGGAATGACTTGGAGGCCATCGCGCGTCTAATTGGAATGCCAGACCGCATGCCCCGTTCGCCTATAGCGGCAATAACGCCTGCTGCCCCCTCGTCTCCATCGCCCGATCTTCCGCCCCCTCTTCCTGCACCACCCCCTTCCGAGGAGGCTATGGAAAACGCGATCCGATGTCGCACGTGCCATCCTGATTGCGGAGTTAGGCCTTCTCCGTGAACACACACTCCCGTTGGATGTGCTTGTAAACGCCATGAACAAGCGCGTCGAGCACACCCTTCAGGGACTGGCCAACGCGTTGACCACGAACGAGACGCTGACCGCTGAACCGGCTGTCCAAGTGGCCAACGGAATCACGGAAGCGACCGTGCAGGGATATCGGGATATGGATCGCGTGATGCCCTCCGGCTGGCGGGAACAACGAGGCCCGGATTTCACTCTGACCGATTTCATTGACCCGGATGTGGCCAGGCTTTTGCTCGCCGTAGAGACCAAAAGACGGCCACCCCGCGAAACCGACGTGCCCTCGCCGCCTGCCGGTTTCGTCCCCCCCGCAATCGCTCGCCGTTTCGTCGTCCATGTCAAGTAGCAACAAAACGGCGGCGAGACGGCGAGAACCACCGAGCAGCCGCGCGGCCATGCGAGGAGAAGGAGCCTCCACCACATCGTGGTCGTTGCGCGGTGGAAACTGGCCAATTCGGCTCGCAGCCGTCGGGCCGCTGCTCGTCTCGTCCTCTATGTGGCCGGAACGGTTCCTTCCTGCCATGGATTCGTTTCCATCGCACACCGGCTGGAGCACCAGTTGAGCCAGGCGCTCGCACTCTCCATCTCGAGGGCCCCCGGTGTGGTGATGGACACGATCGGGGAATCGCGGCCGTTTCGAAAAAGGGTCATCCGCCTAGCCGGCAACCCAGCCGTGGCGCAAGAATTGTTCGAAGTGCCGCTTATTGTCTTTTTCTACGGGTGGTTGGCGTTTATCGTCACGCCGCCGCCTCTCGTTCTCCTCTCAGCGTCCCCCAGGCTAGCCGAAGAGGTGGGCGTCGGGTGCTGCTCGGTTACGCGGCATGCTCAAGGCCCGCCGGTCCGGACAACCCATTCTGATCGGCAGTCATGTGCTTGACGAAATCGAGCGTCTCTGCCGCTCGACACGCTGCAGAAGGCCCTTCCAGAAGACCGATTCATTGCCGAGCCTGACGGCTCCATCCTGATCTGCCGCTATCCCGAACCGCTGCTTTGCGCGGAGGATGTGCATCGTGCCGTATTGCGCATTCTCCTGCATCGCGGAATAGGGGCGACAGACGTTCACGCGTGGGGGGGGAGGTCTGGAACAAGCCTACCTCAACAAGGCGGCGCTGCCGTCCCGAACGGGCCAGCCCTCTCAGAGGAGCCACACACCTCCCCGTTGACCCGTTATCTTTCCCTCACGAAGCGTCCACACACCATTGACCCAAACGTGTTCGATGCCCTCAGAGAGTTCGTGGACACGATCATAATCCGCGTGGTCGCGGACCCGTCGGGGGTCGAACACCACGACATCCGCAGCGCAGGAGGGCGCCAGGTGTCCCCGATGACGCAGTCCAAACTGTTCCGCCGGCAGGGTGGTCATTTTTCGAACAGCTTCTGGAAGAGAAACAGTTTTGCCATCAAGGGCAAGGCGTAGGAACCGACAGAACGTGCCATACGCTCGGGGATGCGGATATTCGGGCGTGAGGGTTCCAGTGGGAGGGCGCGCCGAGGCATCCGATCCAATCATCACCCAAGGCATTTTCAGAATACGCAGCAGATTCGGCTCGCTCATTCCCGCGAAAAAAGCCGTGGTCGCGAGCTCGTCGGCTTCCATCAACCGCAGGGCAGTTTCGATAGGGTCCTGTCCGAGAATCGTGCTCGCCTGAAGGAGGGGCATTCCCTGGAAACGGTGATTGTCCGGATGGCGGGTGGAGGCAATCGTGATGCCGGCCCAAAATTCGGCTGATCGAAGGGCGAGCAACTCTTTGCGTAGCCGTTCGCGCAGTCGGGCATCGCGCAGGCGCGTCAGCACAGCCGCATGGTCTCCGGCAGTCACCCAATCGGGCAGGATGATATCGAGGTCCGTGTAGGAGCGAAGATAGGGATAGCAATCGGCAGCTACCTCCTGACCGTGGCCGCGTGCATCTTGTATACGGGCGAGGGCGACATCCAGCAGATGCCAGTTCGCGGACCCGGTGGTTTTGAGATGCGAAATCTCCACCCGTATTCCAGCCTCTTGCCCAATGGCGAGCGCTTCTTCTATGGCCTCAAGAAGGTGCGCCCCCTCGTTGCGCATATGAGTGGCATAGACCCCGCCGTGGTTTGCTGCCACGCGAGCCAGTTCCACCAGTTCCCCCCGCGAGGCAAATCGGCCCGGCACATACATCAGGCCTGTGCTGAACCCGCGGCCACCCTCATCGAGAGACCGTTTCAACAAATCCTTCATCCGCTCCAACTCCGAGGACGTGGCCGGCCGGTGGTCATAACCGATAACAGCCTTGCGCAGGTTTCCATGCCCAATCAAAAGCCCCACGTTGACAGAGGGCTTCGTCTGCTCCATCCGTGTGCGATATTCAGCCACACTTTCCCAACGGCCGGCATCCAGCAAATCCTTCCAGTCGGAAGGGGCTGCCATTTTGCCTGTCAGGGGGGCAGCCGACATACCACAATTCCCTAGAATTTCTGTGGTGACGCCCTGGGTGATCTTGCTCGTACCGGCTGGATGGACTAAAAGGCTTACGTCGGAATGCGAGTGAACGTCAATGAATCCGGGACAGACATAGAGACCAGCGGCTTCGACGGTTGCATCGGCCTCTGCCCGGGAGAGGTCACCGATGGCCTCAATCCTTCCGTTCCGCAAGCCGACATCAGCTCGCGCGGCCGGAGTTCCTGTCCCATCCAGGACCCACCCCCCGACAATCCGAACATCGAGCATGGAACATCTCCCCTTCTCTGCAATGGAATGGGGTTCACACGCCTCAAGGCGCCGTGTTGTTCAGAACATTTCCGTTCTCGGTGGGAGGCAAACTATGAGCCGTTGTTGCGGCGCCCGGGGAAGAGCCGGATCCCAAAAGCTCGGCCACTTCGCGCTGTACAGGTTCCAACTGGTCCAGCCGAAGTTCTGGATCTACAATCACAAATGTTTCGCCGGTTTGGCGATGCTCGTAGACGCGTAGCAGGAGCCCCGCTGGCGTGCGCTGTGTGTCCTTCTCCACCAACAGGCGTTTCCGCTCCAGCATAACCGCCAAAACGTAGATCACTGCCCGGCGCGTTTCGTTTTTTTCTTCGATCAGACGGCGAAGGAGCGATTCCGCCGTCTCCTTGCGTAAGACTTCCAGGGGAGGTGGCGGGCGGCGATATATTCCGCACCAGGAGCTGACACGGATGGGGGGAGGGCCTTCGCTTTTCCAGCACACGGTGCAGTAGTCGCATCGCGCGTACCCTTCGGAGCCAAACGTCAAAACCGAAAAGCAAAACTGTCCATCCTGAAAAGCGGCATGACACATCTGGCATTCGTGGCTGCGCGGTTTGATGTCCCAGTCTTCCGCCATGGCTCAAGGGTCTCGTCGTCAAGAGCCGTAACGACCCGGATGATGCGATGAAATCGGCCGGCGCACAGCATATCCCATGAACGGAGTTTCTGTCCAGAAAGCAGATGGGTTAGGCCCTCCCGCCCCACGCCTGCGTGAAAAAAGCGGGGAGCGTTTTATGGATTGCGGAGAGGATAACGGGAGACTCAAGCGGATCGAGAAGCCAGAGACGATACGCTCCGGAGCGTGGAAAACAGCATCCCGGGGCGCAGACGGCATAGGGAGGCCGGGGGTTGTTCGCGGGTCCGCGTTCCGCTATCGGTGATACCCTCTTTACGGCTAGAAATCCCGTCGCACCGTCCACCGATCCTCGTCCTATGCCCGATCCCGGACGTCAGCAGGGAGGCCGAGATCATCGTGCATCCCGACAAGTCGCAGCCCCTTGAGGACGGCCGCTCCCTCATTCACAACCTCGACCATCGCTATGGTCCCGTTTACCATTCGACTTCTCCTACGGGCACAGCAATACGGAGGACGCGATCCAGACGCGAAAGAATGAGCTGGTGCTTGACCGCACCCGTTGCTCACAGTTCTGTGTCAACCAATTCCGGCTCCTGACTGCCCCTGAGGACCTATGTGCTGAGATAGCCGGTGACCCAAGAAACCTTCCGTCTCGACTGACTCAAGGCCCAGATCCCCATGTGGCGTGGAAGGCGTTTGAAGCTGGCCGGGCGCGTGCGCTCTTCCGTCAGTGGCATCAGCCTGCCGTTTCCCGCAACCATCCCGGGGCGGACGCGTGGTTTACGACGGCTGAGCAGGCTATGATCACAATGCCACGCAGCGCCCGGAAGCGCATAACCCTAGCCAGACATCCGAGGAAGGTCCGGAATGTTTCGCGCCAGAACGCTGGGGCGGCAGTCGCCACGGGACA
>FWPU01010139.1_pt1 | contig 14251 bp, 11 predicted proteins | sample 2228361 | NCBI WGS metagenome assembly FWPU01 (sample SAMEA103939777, study PRJEB20133) | metagenome
TGGGGCTCACATTCACTTCTCATCACGAGGCAGTTTCCATAGGAAGCGCATAGTTGCGAAAAATTTGTTAGAGATAGGATTACCGTATGTGCTTTACGCGCACAGTGGTGGATTTAATAAATATTTAATAAAATATAATAATTTATTATATGAAGTTTCTTTCTTCCGATTAGATGATTTACTGGAGCCAGATAAGCTTTTGGAAAAAAAATAAAAGCACTTAACTATAAATATTCATTGTTAGAAAATATAAAGTGCAGCATATTTATAGATCTGCTTAATTCATTGACATTATATTTTTCTTTTAAATGGAATTACTCATAAAATTGAAAATCATTTTTATTGACTTTATATTGTAATCAAAATTCTGTTTTTATGCAAGTCAAAAATAAATATGTGCTGATTACAGGTGCGTCTTCCGGTATTGGAGAGGCTTTAGCAAAAGAAATGGCAAGATCTGGTGCAATTCCAGTAATTGTTGCACGAAGAAACGAAGAGCTGGAGAGAGTAAAACAGGAAATAAAACAACAATTTCAAATTGATTGTTATAATTTCGCATGTGACATTACCAGCCCCAACGATAGAGATGCCTTAATTCAATATTTGAAAACTTTACCTGAAATTTCTATTGTAATTCACAATGCAGGAATTACGATACATGGTAAATTTGAAAACTCTACTGAAGAAGCGTTACGAAAAACATTTGAAATCAATTTTTTTTCAGTAGTTGAACTAACCAGGCTTTTACTTCCTTTACTAAAATCCACGCCTTCACAAAAAATCATAGGGTATGTTTCGACGCCAAGTAGTTTATTCGGAATACCTGAACGATTTGGCTATAGTGCTTCTAAAGCTGCAGGACAACTTTTTTTTGAAAGCCTATCTCATGAACTATATAAAGAGAATATTAAGATAATCATTTTTTTCCCCGGTTATACAAAAACTAATTTACGAAAAAGTGGTTTAACTAGTGCTGGTAGACCCCTTGATGAAGCTCAGGAAAAAAATGCCAAAGATCCGGAAGAAGTGGCAAAAATTTTTCGTAAAGCAGTAGAAAAAGAAAAAAAATATGTCTTTACGAACTTAACAGGTAGAGTTATATTTTATTTAAGAGTGCTTGCCCCATCTTTTCTGGATAAATTAGTTCGAATAAGGAAACATTAGTTATCTTTTCTTCCCTGCTGTGCCTTTAACAAAAGGAGGTTTTATTACAGTTGCGGGAGTTTTTTTCCCTCGAATGTTAATAAAAATTTCAGTATCTGGATTTTTATAAAAAAAATCTACAAAGGCAGTCCCAATTCCTTTTTTCAGGGATGGGGAATATACTCCACTTTGAACAATTCCTATTTCTTTATCGTTTTTATCTAATACTTTATAATTCTCTCGTGGAATTCCTCCCTCAAGGAGAATGAATCCAATAATGATTTTATCAGGTTGATTCTTCTTTTGTTGTAATAATTTTTCTTTTCCATAATAATCCTCTGGCTTTTCTTTTACTATCCAGCCAATTCCGCTTTCTATCGGAGTTCTTTCTTCGTTTAATTCATGACCATATAAAGGATACATTGCTTCCAATCGAAGACTATCTCTTGCGCCCAACCCACAGGGTTTTATATTTTTTTGGATACATTCATTCCAGATTTGATTTATGATTTCGTGGCTTCCTAATATTTCAAAACCATCTTCGCCAGTATATCCTGTTCGACTAATTCGTATAGCTTTATAATTGAATTCAAAATCATAAAAGTGATAATATTTAAGATTTTCTATAATAGATTTTTGATGGGGAAACACCTGAAAAGCATATTCTTCGGCTGATGGGCCTTGTAAAGCAATCATAGAATAAGAATTACTCTGATTTGAGATATTCACATAATTTGTTTTTAACGTTTCATTTAATAAATAATGATAAATTTTTTCAGTATTACTTGCATTTACAATAATGAAATATGAATCTTCAGCTTCTTTAAAAATTGTAATATCATCTTTTACTCCTCCTTTTTCGTTTAGAAAAGCATTATATTTTGTCTGATTGATTTTTTGATCAATAACTGTATTGGGAGTAATTCTTTCTAATAAATTACGAGCGTTTTTCCCTTCTACTCGAATTTGTCCCATATGAGAAACATCAAAGATACCTGCATGGTTTCGTACAGCTAAGTGCTCTTCAATAATTGAAGTATACTGAAGGGGCATTTCCCATCCCGCAAAAGGAACCAGCCTTGCTTTTAGTTTCTTATGTTCCTTGTATAAGGAAGTTCTTTTTAAATCCATAAACCCAAGAATTTTGATTACAGAAAGTTAAGCAATTTTTATTTGATTCTTATGAAAAAAAGTGAAAAAATTAAAAAAATTCAGTTCGAAATTCAGTCCTTTGCAAAAGAGGAGAAAAAAAAATTCTTTCAGAATTATTTCAAGTTTTATGATTTTCCAAATCGTAATCCCGAAATTAAACCTGATATTTTTCTGGGAGTAATAGTTCGGGATTTACGAAAAATTGCAAAGAAATATTACTTAAATTTAAGTTTTGATGAAATTGAATTTTTCATAACATCGCGTATTCAAGAATATCGTTTTTTTGCTCTTGTTATCTTGGCATATCAATTTCGAAGAGCCGTAAAGAAAAATAATATAGAATTTATAAAAAAGATTAAAGATTTTTATTTAAATTTTATAGATTATATCAACAACTGGAATCTGGTAGATACTTCTGCTCCTAATATCATTGGTAAATATTTATTTTTATTTCCAGAAGAAAAAAAATTGTTATGGGAGTTAGCTAAATCTCAACATATATGGAAAGAAAGAGTGGCTATTTTATCAACATTTTTCTTTATAAAGAATCATCAATTTGATGAATTTCTGGAATTAATGAATTATTTTTTAACAAAAGAGAATCATTTTTTAATACAAAGAGCTATTGGTTGGGGACTACGTGAAATTGGTAAAAAAGACGAAATTCTTTTGATAGAAATTTTAAAAAAGAACCACTTCAGGATTTCAAAAATTATCTGGGATTATGCTACTGAAAAGCTGGATAAATCAAAATTAACCAAAAAATTAAAATAAGTAGTTAAAAATGCTTGTAAATTGATAATTATAAAAAATTTAATTCATTATGTCTAAAATAGTTGAATTCTTTTTAAGAAAAAGTATTTTTGGAAATGTATTTACAGCTCTTTTAATTGGATGGGGAATTTTTATTGCTTATACGATTCAGAAAGAAGCTTTTCCTAATATTAATTTTGATATTGTCCTGATTAATACTTTATTTCCTGGCGCATCTCCAGATGAAGTAGAAAAACTGGTAACAATTCCTATTGAAGATCAATTAAAATCTGTTGATGGTATAAAAGAAATACGATCTTCTTCTATTGAAAATATTTCTGGAATTACAATTTTTCTAGATCCTGATGCAAAAGATACTAAAAAAGTGATTAATGATATTCGCTCTGCTGTGGATAGAGTAACAGATTTACCTGCAGATGTAGAAAAACCCCAGATTTTGGAAATTACTTCTGGATTACAACCTATAATTGAAGTGCATTTATCAATGGATGATGAAAAATTTGATTATAAATCATTACGGCAATATGCAGAAAATTTAGAAAATGAATTAAAAGCGCTGGATAGTGTAGCAAGAGTTGATAAAAGAAATTGGCTCAAAAGGGAATTTATTGTAAAGCTGGATCCGAAGAAACTTTACACAAATTATGTTGGTATTGAACAAATTTTGATGGGATTAAAACAAAGAAATGTGAATTTCCCCGGTGGAGAAATTATAGTAAACCAATTATCAAAGCTTATAAGAACTCTTGGAGAATTTGTTGAACCAGTTGATATTGAGAATTTTTTTATTCGATCCAATGAAATTGGACAGGGGATTCGCATTCGCGATGTAGGTTATGTCGTTGATGATTTTGAACAAAATAATTTTTCATTTAGAACTAACGGTCGAAAGTCCATTCAACTAGTAGTCCTGAAAAAAGAAAATAAAGATATAATTAAAACAGTTGAGTCTGTTCTGGAAGTTGTCAATCGCTTTAAGAAAGACTTACCACCAGAAATTCGTATTGATTATATGAATGATTTCTCTTATTATGTAAAAAGAAGACTAAGCATATTAATAAATAATGGTTTAACAGGTTTATTTTTAGTAATCATTTCTCTGTTGGTTTTTTTAAACTGGCGAACTGCTTTAATGGTAGCTTTCGGAATCCCCATCAGTATTGGAGGCGCTTTGATTATCATTTCGCTTATGGGTGTTACACTGAATTTAATCTCAATGGTGGGTATGATTATTGTGGTAGGGATCCTTGTTGATGATGCAATAGTGGTAAGTGAAAATTTTTATAAATATCTTGAGCAGGGATATTCTACTTATGAAGCTGCAGTTAGAGGAACTACAGAAGTTATTATTCCCGTTTTTGGTTCAGTATTGACTACGATTGTTACGTTTGCGCCTTTACTGTTTTTGACTGGGATTATAGGAAAATTTATCTATGTTTTGCCCCTTGTGGTAATTATAAGTTTATTAACTTCTTTATTCGAAGCCTTTTTTATTCTTCCCTCCCATTTATATGGGATCAATAAATATTACGAGCATAAAAAGCAGGAAGAAGATAAATTTTTTTATAAATTTCGTAAACAATATTTTGAAAAAGCATTAAGTTATGTAATATCCCATAAAGTGAAAAGTTTTGCTTTTTTAATCATTTTTATGCTTATTGTTTTTGCTTTATTTTTTTTATTTGGGAAATTTAAATTATTTACAGGTGCTGCAGAAGCTTTTGTGATTCGAATGAAAGCTGATCCTTCAATTCCTTTAGAAAAAATGGATGAGTATACGGTATATATTTCTAAAGTGCTAGATACTTATCCAAAAGAAGATATAGAAAACTATAGATCTTCTGCTGGGATTTCTCAGATAAATGCAACAGATCCATCTACTAAACGTGGTAGCAACTACGGAATGTTTATTGTATACCTGGTAAATCCAGAAAATCGTAAAAGATCGGGAGAAGATATTGTTAATGATTTTAGAGAAGATATTATATGGCTCCTAAAAGGAAATAAGTTTAAAGATAATCCTATAAATCCTATTAAAAAAGAATTGTATGAAAAATTCAAATATTTAGAAGGAACACTGGATAGCCTTACCGTAGAATTATTAAGAGGAGGTCCTCCTACTGGAAAACCCGTTTCTATTGAAATTACAGGAAAAGATTATCAAATATTAAAGCAAATAGCAGAAGAATTTAAAGCAAAAGTAAAAGAAATCAGGGGAGTAAAAAACCTAGAAGATGATCGTGAACCTGGCAAAGAAGAAGTCAGAATTTTAATTAATGAAAGATTGGCTGCCATTACGGGAGTAAGTGTAGAAAGTATCGCTATTGCTATTAATGCGGCATATAGAGGAATAGTACCCACCTCTATTAAAAAGGGAACAGAAGAAGTAGATATCCGTGTTCGCTTTGATGATAAGTATCACAAAGATTTGAATACCATAAAAGAAATTTATGTTCTGAATAGATTAGGACAGCTAATTCCTATTTCCCGTATGGTAGGTTATGAGATTTCAAGAGGTTTTGTAGCCAATAATCATTTAGATGGAGATCGTATGGTAGTAGTAACAGCAGATATTGATGAAAAACTAACAACTTCATCATCAGTGAATAATCAAATACAAAACTTTATGAAGTCTATTATAGAAAAATGTCCTGGCTATGCAGTTCGATTAGGTGGAGAAAACAAAGATACAGAAGAATCTATGGCAAGTTTACAAAAGGCATTTATTGCTGGTTTTTTTGTAAATTTTTTAATTCTTTCGTCGCTTTTTGAAAGTATACTTATTCCTTTTGTGGTTTTATTTACCATTCCTTTTGCTTTAATTGGAGTATTTATTGCTTTTTTAGTTCATGGAGAACCTATTAGTTTTTTAGCTCTTGTAGGTTTTGTGGGTTTAAGTGGAGTAGTAGTAAATAATGCAATTGTTTTAATTGATTTTGCAAAAGTAATTCGCAAAAAAAATCCCCAACTAACTATTGAACAAGTTGCTATACAAGCAAGTTCAGAACGATTAAGAGCCGTTATTCTTACATCAATTACCACAATTTTTGGACTTTTACCAACTGCATATGGAATTGGCGGTTCAGATCCATTCCTTGTTCCACTTGCACTCTCAATGGCATGGGGATTATTATTTGCTGCAGTATTAACTTTATTTTTAATCCCAGTATTGTATGCTTTAACAGAAAAATTTGTGGAGAAAGTTAAAAAATTTCTGAAATTAGTAGAACATTAAAACTAAAATTAGTTGCTCATAAAATCATATTAAAATATTATCATTCCAGACTTAAAAAAAATATTAAGGAGAAAACAATGGCTGATAAAGCTAAACTTATCATCGGAGAGAAAGAGTATGAACTACCAATTATAGTTGGTACGGAAAAAGAACATGCATTGGATATAACCAGATTACGAGCTCAAAGTGGATATATTACTCTTGATGATGGATATATGAATACAGGTTCCTGCCAAAGCGCCATCACTTTTATAGATGGAGAGAAAGGAATATTAAGATATCGAGGTTATAATATAGAAGAACTGGCAGAAAAATCCACATTTTTAGAAGTAGCTTATTTATTGTTATTTGGTGAATTGCCTACAAAAGAACAATTCGAGAAATTTAAAAGCAATATTACCCGTCATACAATGATCCATGAAGATTTAAAAAGACTTTATGATGGATTTCCTAAAGATTCTCATCCAATGGCAATATTAAGTTCAATGATTTTAAGTTTATCAGGTTATTATAATGATCAAATGGATCCTTTGAATCCCAGCCATAGAGAAATTTCAATTATTCGTTTACTGGCTAAAACACCTACAATTGCTGCTTATTCTTATAAAAAGTCAATCGGTCAGCCTTTTGTGTATCCCAAAAATTCACTAAGCTATGTGGGGAATTTTCTTAATATGATGTTTTCTGTTCCAGCGGAAGAATATACCATTGAGCCCGTTGTTGAAAGAGCGCTGGATATACTTTTGATATTACATGCGGATCATGAGCAAAATTGTTCTGCTTCTACTGTTCGATTGGTGGGTTCAAGTAGAGCAAATATTTTCGCTGCAATTGCAAGTGGGATTTGTGCTTTATGGGGTCCTTTACATGGTGGTGCAAATCAGGAAGTTATTGAAATGCTACAGATGATTTACGAAGATGGAGGAAATGTAAAAAAATATGTGGATATGGCGAAAGATAAATCAAGTACTTTCAGATTAATGGGATTTGGTCACAGAGTATACAAAAATTTTGATCCTCGTGCAAAAATTATAAAGAAAACAGCTGATGATGTTTTAAATAAATTGCATATAAATGACCCTCTACTCGATATTGCAAAAGAACTGGAAGAATATGCTTTAAAAGATGATTATTTTATTGAAAGAAAACTATATCCAAATGTGGATTTTTATTCTGGAATCATATACAAAGCGATTGGAATTCCTGTAGAAATGTTTACTGTAATGTTTGCTCTGGGAAGGATGCCGGGATGGATTGCTCAATGGAAAGAAATGATTGAAGATCCCTCTACTAAAATTGGAAGGCCCCGTCAGGTTTATACAGGAAGTACTCAGAGAAATTATATATCTATCGAAGAAAGAGGATAATGTTTATCAATGATAAGAACAAATCAAATTAGTTTTTGTTCTTATCATTAAAAATTTTAACAATTTCTTCCCAGTAGTGGATTTCTTTTTGTAACCAACGAAATAAAATTTCTTCTTTTTCATCAGGTTGTAATTGCCAGTTTAAAAAACTATTTTTAATTTGTTGAGTCATTGTGTATACCAGTATAGCACATGCAACAGAAATATTATAGCTTTCCACAAAACCATACATAGGAATAGTTAAGAATTGATCTAAATATTCTTTAGTAAAGGAACTAAGACCATTTTTTTCAGAGCCTAAAACGAAAGCTGTAGGGGCATTGATTTTATATTCATTTAAAGAAAAAAATTTTTTTGGGGAATCAAAAGAGGGAGACATACCTACAATTTGATATCCTTTACTTCTTAAAGCTTCAAAACATTTTAGAGATGGGTTATCGAAATCTCTGGATTTATAATAATACAGATTCAGCCATTTTGCAGATCCCATGCTTACACCTTCTTTAGTAGAAAAGATATTTTGATTTTCTATAATATATATATCCTGAATTCCATTTGCTTCGGAGGAACGCAAACAGGCTGAACCGTTATGAGGATCGTGAATATCTTCCAGAACAATGGTGATAAAACGAGTTCTTTGATTTAGAATATTCAACATTTTGTTTTTTCTTTTTTCTGTTATGAACTTTAATAATTCATCATTTAAGTTTTTAATATTCACAAGTTGTGAAAAAATAAGAATTACTATTCTGAAAATTAAAAAACTTTTGATTTACAAAAAATATCCTGAATATAAATTGCATATTATGCAAATAAGATTAGAGGATATTAAAATACCGCCACGAATTCGTAATAGAAATGTAGATGTGGATGATTTGGTAAATTCTTTTAATCTATTGGGTCAATTGCAACCTATTATTTTGAATCATAATTATGATTTAATTGCAGGTTATCGGCGATATAAAGCTGCAAAAAGATTAGGTTGGGAGACCATAGAAGCAAAAATTATTGATGTAGCAGATAAACATAAACGATTATTAATAGAAATTCATGAAAATCAGGATCGAATGAATTTTTCTGCTGATGAATTAGAAAAAGCTAAAAAATTAATGAAAAGATATAATAATAAAAATTTGTTGGTTCGACTATGGGTGGACTTTATTGAATTTATTCAAAAACTATTTCGATGGTGGGGGTAATTTCACATTTTAAGGCTACTAAAATACATTGCTTTGTAATCAAAATCTCTATTGATTTTAATCGAAATTATAGAGAAATCATCAAGAAATTTTCCTTTTTTTGATAATTTGTTATAGATTTCCTCGATGTTTCCGTTAGAGGTTTCTACTATTTTTAGAAATTCCTTGTCTTCCAAATAAAAAAATTCATCTGAATTATGATTTCTTTCAAAATATTCTCTTCCATCTGATGTAAGAATTAAGATATCATTCTTTTTTATTTTTGTTTTTTTTAATGGTATTTTTGAATAAATAGGTATATTTTCCTTGGTACCAATTTTAGGTATAACGGGAATAGAAATTAATTTTGCTTTATGATTTCTGTATATAACAGGTTTCGGGTGCCCTGTAGATAAAAAATAGGCATTTCCGTTCGAAGAAATCATAACCATACAAATCGATATATTGATAGCACCATCAAAAGACAAAAAAATTTTATAAAATTTTTTATATAAATAAATTAAGAATGAAGATGGAGATTTGATTTTTGTTTTATTAATGGTAAATAGAATTGACCTCAAAACAGAACCTAAAACAAGTATTCCACTGGCACCTTGTAATGATTTACCCATTGCATCTGCGTTGATCAAAAAAATATTTGGTTCATTATTTAAATAAACTATTTCAGAAAATACGAAATCTCCTCCAATTTGGTATTCATGATTTTTATACTTGAAAATTTTTTTTTGTTTAATGATGCTTTGAATGTCACATAAACAATCAAGATTCATCTTTGTTTTTGATAAGGGTTGAATTAATAATGATGTTAAATAATAATCGGTATCTTGTTGTTCCTTTAAATATTGAATTTCTTTTAATGTTTTTTTTACTTCCAGAGTTTTTTCTTCTACCTTTTTTTCCAGTTGTTCATTCAGTTTTTTTAATTCCAGCTCTGCTTTTCTTCTTGCATCCGATTCAAAAATCCCGGAGATAATATCTGCTAAAGAAGCTGCGAAATTTTGTTCTTCTATTGACCATTCTCGCAATGTGCTGGTATGTTCAAAACATATAATTCCATAGATTTCGCCCATTTTTCTTATGGGAGCATCTAACATAGAAACAATACCCGCTGGTTTTAAATAATATTCTGAAAGCTCAACTGTATTAGGATTTTCGTAAACGTTATTGGCAGATAAAAATCTTTCATTAGAAATGTATTCAAAATATTTCTGAAAATTTTTTGAAAATAATAATTGTCCTTTAGAATGAGTTTGTTTGTCTGCTTCATAAAGATCAATACATTCAATTGATTCTTTATTTTCTCTAAAAATCCAGATACTGCATCTTTGAACTTTTAAAGTTGTTGCTCCTAATTCAGTTATTTGTTTGAATAATGATTCTGTTTCGCCTCTATTGATTGCATTATTTTTGGTTAATTCCAGTAACAATTGATTTTGAAGTTTTAGAAATTCTGTATTCACCATAAGTTATTGGAATTTTACTATAAATTTTAAAAATGTCAATTTTATTTGTATAGAAATTAAAATATTATTATCAAATCAATAAACACAATTCATTTATAAAATAAATAATAATATTTTTTATACATAGCTTTTTTTTAAAAGTCTGGAATCATCGTCCAATGAGAATTTTTTTATTGAGTTCATACCATTGCTATTGGAATTTCATCTATGTGGGTTGTAAAATTTTTAGAAAGATGTAATTTTTTATATATTTTATGTTCTGATTTTAAAGAAAGATATCTTGCAAATGTGATTTTTTCATTGGAGTGATTGTAATATTTTCTTAATTTCAGGAATATATCATTGAATTGTTTTTCCTTAGTATGATCTTTGCGAACAAAAATGTCCTGCTGAAAACTTTGATCCGGTATAAGTCCCATAGCAATTAGCCCTAATTTTTTGTACTTTAGATCATGAATATAAATTTTTCTTAAAATTCGTGTTCCCGTTTCCAGAATGTCTTTTACTATATTCGAAGGAGTAAGAAGTTTCTCAGATTTAAACATAGAATAATATTTTTCTTTTTTATTAAAAGGATTAGTTCTTAAATACAATCCCAGATACATAGCTAGTTGTTTTTGATCATTTAATTTTTCAGAAAGTTTTATAGAAAATTGTAATAATACTTTTTCCAACATTTCTAATTCAGTTATAGGAACATTAAATGATCTGGAAATTGCAGTACTTTTTTTGGACTTTGTGGATACAGGGGTTTCATAGCAAGGAATTCCTCTCAATTCATAAACCATTCGTAATCCTTTTATACTTAGTTTTTTTTTAATCCAGTAATCATTTTGATGTATTAAATCAAGGGGAGTTTGGATTCCTTTTCTTTTTAAAATTTTTTCAGTTTTATGGCCTACACCCCATATATTCTCTACATTTAGCTCTCTTAAGATCTTTTCTTTGATTTCCGGAATTAATGCATTACATACTCCATCTAATTTTTCATTCTTCTTTGCATATTTGTTAGCAAGTTTTGCCAAGGTTTTGGTATTTGCAATTCCTATCGAAACTGGAATTTTTATCCATTGGTAGAGGATTTTTCTAGCCTTACGAATCAAATTTTCTATATTATAAAGGGGCATTCCAGATAAATTTAGAAAACATTCATCGACTGAGTAAATTTCTACATCTGGAAAAAATTTCATTAGAATTTCATAAAACCTGTGACTTATATCAGCATATAATCGAAAATTGCTGGAAAAAACATATACTTTATAAATTTCCACTAATTCTTTAATTTCGAAATAGGGTTGCCCCATTTTAATTCCTATTTGTTTTGCTTCTCTGGAGCGAGAAATTACACATCCATCATTATTAGAAAGAACAATAACAGGTTTATTTTTCAGATAGGGTTGAAATATCTGTTCACAGCTTGCGTAGAAATTGTTTGCATCTACGAGAGCAAAAATTTTATTTTCTTGTGGAATGGATAACATAAGTAATAACTCCCCATATTTCAATATTGTCTAAAGTCTTCATAACAGGAAATTTTGAAAGAGAAGCAACATACGTCTTCTGATTCTTTTTTACAATCCGGCGAATGTAAAAATTACTTTCTTCTATAACAATAACCAGATCATTTAGAGAAGGTTTTAAAGAACAATCAATTATAAGGATATCTTCGTCATTGATATAATTTTCAATACTATTTCCTCTGACCTTCATAAAAAAAGTAGATTGAGGATTTTGAATCAGAATTTGGTTTAAATCAATTCTTCTTTCAAAAAATTCTTCAGCAGGACTCGGAAATCCTGTATAAGTTATTGGGATAAGTTTATTGTAGAGTTCTTCATCAAATTTAAAAATAGTTCGTGACGGCATATGAAAATCCTTATAAATACTAATCATATATTAGTCAATATTTTTATAGTATTTATCGAATGAGATATAGTGATACTTTAATGCTTTTTTAAATTTTAGCTAAAATAAAATTGGTATATGAGTTTAAAAGATCTGATAACTTCTCATAAAAAATATATCTGGTGGCCTTTTACTCAGATGCAACTTGCAAAAGATCCAATTTTTGTAGAAAAAGGAGAAGGGGTTTATTTATACGGAAAGACTTCAGATGGTAAATCTATTCAATTTATTGATGCTATAAGTTCCTGGTGGGTAAGTATTTATGGTCACAATTATCCTGAAATGAAAGAAGCCATAAAAAAACAATACGATAAACTGGAACATGTGATTTTTGCATCTATTGATCATTATCCTGCGATAGAACTGGCAGAAAAGTTATCAGAAAAAACCCATCATCGTTTAAACAGAATTTATTTTTCTGATGATGGTTCTACAGCAATGGAGATAGCAATAAAAATGGCTTTTCAATATTTTCAGAATCAGGGTAAAAGAAATAAAACAAAATTTTTTGTTTTAGAAAATGGATATCATGGAGATACATTTGGAGCAATGTCCATTGGTGCAAGATCAGAGTTTCATCAATTTTTTAATCCTTTATTATTTGATGTGATTCATATCGAAATGCAATATAACTCTCAGGAAGGACTGGATAATGAACAACTTGCAAAATCTGAACTGGAAAAGAATATAGAGAATCTTCGCAAAAATTTTGAAAAATATGCCGGGGAAACTTGTGCTATTGTGGTAGAACCTATAGTTCAGGGAGCGGGAGGAATGTTAATGTATCATCCTTTTTTATTAAAAGAAATTCGCAATCTATGCGATACTTACGAAATTTTTATGATTTGTGATGAGGTTTTTACAGGTGCAGGAAGATTAGGGAATTATTTTGCTTATGAAAAAGCAGGAATTTATCCGGATATTGTTGCTTTAAGCAAAGGTTTAACAGCTGGCTATGCTACCTTTGCTGTAACACTTGTTTGTGAAAAGATTTATCAAGGATTTTTATCTAATCAAAGAAAATATGCTTTTTTTCATGGTCATTCTATGACAGGAAATCCCATAGGCTGTGCGGCTTCTTTGCAATCCTTAAAGCTATATGATGAACTGGATATCAAAAATAAAGTAGTCAATATTGAACAATGGCATAGAGAATTATTAAATCATTTGAAAAAAAATAATAAATTTATAACAACATCAAGAACAATTGGAAGTATCTCAGCTATGGAAATAGAAATTCCGCAAAAATTAAAAGAAACTTTTTCCCTCGAGATGATTGATTCATCAATCAAAAAAGGAGCTTTAATTCGGCCCCTGGGTAATGTGATTTATATTGTTCCACCATACATTATCGAGAAGAATCAACTTCAAAAAATCTATGAAGTTATTAATGATAGTTTGAACGAAATTTTAAACTAATTTTTTAAAAAAAATTGAATTAAAAATTTGAAATCTTTCTTGTATTTATATTGCTAAAATTTTTTAAGAATGATTATAACAACCAAATGAAAGCTTTTTTTTATGAAAGACATTTCAATTGATTGGGAGAAATAAATGATTTTAGCAAATAATTAGTTAAACAAAAAAATGGTAAGGTATTTTTACGGAAGATATAAATTTACCCTGAGAATTCCGTATTAAAAATGTTTTTCATTCAGAAGTATGTCAAATCTAGCAAATATAGTATTAAATATTTAAAACTCAAACTCCGCACTGTTTCTTAATCTACCAAACCTCTCTCCTGCAATAATGCCAATACATCGTTTGACTTGACTATTTCTTTTAAAAGTTGTTTTAAATACAAATGTTCCTGAATTTTTTTAATCCTTTCTTCTACACCTTCCGGCAAATATTCCAGCTTCGCTTCTATTGCCGATATTACCATCTCCTGTGCCTCAATAATTTTGCCTTCGTAAATTCCTTCTTCTTTGCCCTTCTGTATCCCTTCCTTTATTCCTTTTTGTATTCCTTCTCTTAAACCTTCTTCTATCAATTCCTCTGCTAATCCTTTCA
>FWPU01003805.1_pt1 | contig 14250 bp, 14 predicted proteins | sample 2228361 | NCBI WGS metagenome assembly FWPU01 (sample SAMEA103939777, study PRJEB20133) | metagenome
ATCCCCCGCCGCACCAAGGGACAGATAGGTGCCTTATGATTGCCAGCAAGATGACTTTTCTTCCGGCCCCTTGAAATCACAGGACATTTTAGATATTCCAGGTCTTTTTGCTGCAACTAATTTGGAGATGACCCTTATTTTTTTATATCAATTTTTAGGCTTCTGCTAGCGCCTATTAAAATTCGCTTCTGGTTGAATTATCTTGGCTTAATTAAGATCTTGTCCAAGGCTTTAAAATGATCTAGCCCTGGATCACTTTGGTCTTCCAGGCTAATTAACGGGCGAGGGAAGAGGTTCTCCTCTTTCTTCGGCCTTGGCCATGGTGATTAGAAAATTTTTAACCGGATGTTGGCCAACAAAAAATTCTTGACCATTATACTACTTTGTGGTATATAATTTTAAATAAAATTCTTACAAAATTGGGGAGGAAAAATGAGTTACGCAGTTGGTTTAAAATGTCGAGAATGTGGCCGCAAATATCCCAAAGAGCCATGGCATGTCTGCGAGTTTTGCTTTGGTCCTTTGGAAGTGGACTACGATTATCAAGCGATTAAAAAGGTTTTCTCCCCCAAGTTAATGGAAAAACGCCCTTTTACTATGTGGCGTTATAAAGAATTGTTACCCCTCGATGGAGAGCCCAGCATTGGCTTATGGGTAGGGGGAACACCCCTTGTCAAGGCTGATCGCTTAGCTAAAGTTCTGGGAGTAGCTGAGTTATATATAAAAAATGATGCGGTTAATTTTCCCACTCTTTCATTTAAGGATCGAGTAGTTTCTGTAGCTCTTTCTAAAGCCCGGGAGTTTGGCTTTCAGGTAGTGGCCTGCGCTTCCACCGGAAATTTGGCCAATTCTGTAGCGGCCTTGGCGGCGACCAATGGCCTGAAAAGTTACGTCTTCATTCCTGCTGATTTGGAGCAAGGAAAAGTTCTGGGCACCCTGATTTACGGAACCAACCTTATCGGCATAAAGGGCAGTTATGATGACGTTAACCGACTCTGTAGTGAAATCGCTGGCAAATATGGCTGGGCTTTTGTCAATATAAATATTCGTCCTTATTATGCGGAAGGGTCGAAAACTTTTGGTTTTGAAATTGCCGAACAGTTAGGATGGCGATTACCTCAGCACATTGTTGTCCCCATGGCTGGAGGTTCATTGATAACCAAAATCGGCAAAGCTTTTCAAGAATTACAACAACTCGGCCTGGTGGAACCTACAGGCTGTCGCATCTATGGCGCCCAGGCCGCCGGGTGTGCCCCGATCGTCACCGCGGTTAAAGAAAAGGCGGAATTGATTAAACCGGTGCGTCCCCACACTATTGCCAAATCTTTAGCTATCGGCAATCCCGCAGATGGTTATTACGCTTTGAAGGCCATCCGGGAAAGCGGGGGATGGGCCGAGGATGTTAGTGATGAAGAAATTATTGCGGCGATGAAGCTCTTAGCTGAAACCGAAGGGATCTTTACAGAGACTGCCGGCGGAGTAACTTTGGGTGTGGCTAAAAAATTAATTGCGCAGGGAAGAATTCCTAAAGATGAAAAGATTGTTATTGCCATTACGGGCAACGGCTTGAAAACTCAAGAAGCTCTCTCTGGCAAAGTAGAGTTGACTAAAGTTATCAATGCTAAGTTACCAGAATTCGACGCTCTACTAAAAGAGAAATAGGGCTTGATTAATAAACGAAATGGATGCAGAAAAGAATCTAAACAAAAGGGCTATCGCCCTTCTTTCGGGAGGGTTGGACAGCACTCTGGCTATAAAAATAATGCTTAACCAGGGAATAGATGTAGTAGCCGTTAACTTTACCAGCCCCTTTTGCAATTGTACTTCCCGGAAGAATGGTTGCCCCAATCAGGCGCAGAAAGTAGCCAGGGAATTGGGTCTTCCAATTATTGTTCTGGCCAAAGGGATGGACTACCTGAAAATTGTAGAAAAGCCCGCTCACGGTTATGGCAGAGGAATGAATCCGTGCCTGGATTGCCGGATATATATGCTTAAAAAAGTTAAAGAAATAATGCCCAGCGTCCAGGCTTCCTTCATCATCACGGGTGAAGTCTTAGGGCAAAGGCCAATGTCCCAGCACCGGCAGGCACTGCAATTAATTGAAAAAAAGTGCGGATTAGAAGGCCTTATTGTGAGACCGCTCTCTGCTCAAAATCTTCCCCCTACTCTCCCGGAGCTGGCCGGAGTGGTTGATCGAGAAAAGCTTTTTTCTATCTCGGGTAGATCACGCCAAATACAATTGAGCCTAGCTGCTGACTTCAATATAAAAGACTATCCCTGCCCCGCAGGAGGCTGCTTACTTACTGACCCGGTCATTGCTGCTCGATTAAAAGACTTATTCCTTTATTTTCCCAATTACACTATGGCAGATTTGGCGTTTCTAAAAATAGGCCGACATTTTCGTTTAAGTCCTGAACTAAAAATAATTTTGGGAAGAAATAAAGATGAAAATGAACATCTGCGGGCCTTATGGAAGCCAGGTTTATCCTTATTTTATCCCCAAAACTTTAAAGGACCCACGGCCATAGCTTTTGGATCTTTTGACCAGAATGCTTCCCAAATGATCGGGGAAATAATCGCTTGCTTCAGCAAAGAGGAAAGGGACTCGTATATCCTTAAGGAGAAAAATAGTTCGGAAGAAGAAAAAATTTTCACTGTAGTCAAAAAATTTCCTCGGGAACAATTAGAACAATTCAGGATCGGTGGAGCGGGTAAATCCTATGGAGCAAATTCAAAATCTTATAATTCATAAAGAATTGAATCTGAAAGGGAAAGTCTGTCCTTATACCTTTATTGAGACCATGTTGGCTTTAGAAGAGATGAATTCCGGAGAAATATTGCGGGTAATTGTGGATTATCCACCCGCCGCTTGCGACGTTCCCCGTAGCCTAAAGAATGAAGGTTACGAAATTTTAGCCGTTACCAAAACCAATGAAACTGATTGGGCGATTATTGTGAAAAACACCACTGTATAATAAATTTGCTTTAGAGGAGGAAAGGAAATTGCCCATCACGATTCGTATTCCCACCCCTTTGCGCAAATTAACCGCAGGCCAAGAAGAAGTCCTAGGGCGAGGACAAACTATCGCCGAGGTCCTGCAAAATTTAGAAAAAGACTTTCCTGGCTTTCAGGAACGCCTTTTCGACGAATCCGGAGGTTTGCGCAAGTTTATCAATGTTTATTTGAATGACCAGGATATTCGTTTCCTGAATAATCTGGAAACTAAAGTACCGGAGGAAAGTACCATCTCTTTAATCCCGGCTATTGCCGGTGGAGCACCCCAGAGAAAATCCAAAAAGAAATTCTATCTTACCTTTCCTCAGCGCCTTATTCAAAAGCCTGTGATTTATCAAGTGGGGCATAAGTTTCAAGTAATCACCAATATCCGTCAAGCCAGCGTCTCAGAAGAAATTGGCTTAGTCGCCCTGGAATTAGAGGGGGAAGAGAAAGAGATAGAAAAGGCCGTCAAATACCTAAAAAAATTAGGCATAAAAGTTGAGACCATTGAAAAAAACATTGTAGAATAAAAATTATTTAAAAAGTTTGCCTAACGAAGTATTTTTTGAATTTTGCCCAAAGAAAAAAGCGTCCTTTACATCCCTAAGGTTTTTCTGGAAAGAATAATCGCCCATGCTGCGCAAGAGTATCCCGAGGAATGTTGTGGAATATTAGCCGGAAAGGCTGGGCGAATTTCAAAGGTGTATCCTATGAAAAATATTGAAAGAAGCTCTCAGGCATTTTTTATGGATCCCGAAGAGCAGTATCAAGTGTTTCAAGAAATGGAGCGAGAAAAGCTGGAGTTACTGGGCATTTACCACTCCCATCCGCACAGCCCAGCTTACCCATCTTCAAAGGATATTGACTTAGCCTTTTATCCAGATGTCATCATGGTGATCATCTCCCTCTACTCGCATCAGAACCCTTGGGTAGGTGCTTTTAAAACTAGCGAAAAAGAAGTTAAAAAGATAAAACTTAAAATTATCTAAGTTAAGGGAGGTCCCCCAATGAGTAATAAAAAAATCTTTGCTCCAATAAGTGAAAAAGACGTAACCCGAGCAATCGTTAATGAATTTGCTAAACAATTCCAAGAATATGTAGAAAGTGATTGTCTTATCATCGGAGGTGGACCAAGCGGGCTGATGGCTGGGATGAACCTCGCCCGCCAAGGACTTAAAGTATTGATCGTGGAGAGAAATAATTACTTAGGAGGAGGATTTTGGATCGGCGGTTATTTAATGAACAAGTTAACCGTTCGGGAACCTGGACAGGAAGTTTTACAAGAACTCCAAATCCCTTACCAAAAAGTGCAAAAAGGCTTATTTGTAGCAGATGCTCCCCATGCTTGTTCGCGACTTATCGCCGCCTCCTGCGATGCCGGGGTGAAGTTTGCTAACATGACCATTTTTGATGATATTGTTTTGCGAGCCGATAATCGGGTAGCCGGGGCGGTCGTAAATTGGACCCCTGTAAATGCTCTGCCTCGGGAAATTACCTGCGTAGATCCAATCGCCTTAGAGTCGAAAGTAGTAATCGATGCTTCAGGTCATGAGGCTGTAGTTGCCCGCAAGCTTGAGGAAAGGGGGCTTTTCAAGACATTGGGTTTTGGAGCCATGTGGGTAGAAAGATCAGAAGATTTGGTCGTTGAGCATACTGGTGAAATTCACCCTGGACTAGTAGTTACGGGAATGGCCGTTACTACCTGCTATGGTCTACCGCGCATGGGTCCGACTTTTGGGGCTATGCTGCTTTCTGGCAAGCGCGCCGCAGAAATAGTGGCCAATATCTTAAAATCGGCATGAAATTAAAGATTCTGCTCTACTTGGGGATAGCTGAGGACAAGATCATCTTAAAACCCATCTTCTCTTTCCTTGCTCATCTCCTCCCTGGCCTCCCCATAGAATCGCGGCCAGAATTTATTTCTTATTTTCTAAATTTAGAGAAAGCTGCGGAAGAAAAGATTACCAAAACATCGCAAGCCTTAGCGGCGGCCAGAGTTCTCAGTCCATACCTTCCTTGGCAGGATCGCCTTCCATTATCAGGAGAAATCAACTTTGAACGGCGGTTTTTATTTAGCCCCTACCAGAAACCATCTGGAATTCTTTATGACGCGTGGCGACTGCAAGAGATTATGAGATCTCTTCTTCCGCCTGAGGAGAAGAATTGGCAGAACCTTCACCTGGTTATAACTAACCAGCTGATAGGTACTTGGGATCAGGGCAATAATCGCTATCACTACCGCACGGCTTTTTTTGGCCTACCTTCTATAATTTCTACTACTGGATTAGTAGAAGCTCCTGCTAAACCACGCCAATTTTATTTAAAACTGCTTATGGGCAGCCCTTCTGAAATCCTTAAAGATGAATTCCGTGACTATATCCTTGATTACGAAGATCCACGCTTGCATGAAGTTTTAAAAGGATATCTTCTTCAGGCTTTTTTTTACCATTTAACCGGCGATCCATTTTGCTCTGATCCTTCCTGCCGCTTATATAATGCCCACTGGCAAGAAGAAATGATCAAAGCCCAAATTCAGAATGGTATTGGCCTATGTGCTAACCATTTGGAAATAATAAACCATTTTTTAAGGGGAGAAATAAAAGAGGAATGGTTGATTAAATTTTAGTCTTCTACCCCCCATTCCTTTCTCCTGGGGATCCCTCTTCCACCCTGAAAAACCTGCCCTTAAAGTTTTTCAGATTAGAAAAGGTTTAGCAGAAGAATAACCCTTAAAGTTCTCTTAAGGAACTGAAGATTTTTTTTCATTACTTGACTTAAGTCAAAGATTTTTCTTCTTCACCTAAATTATAAAAAGCAAGAGCATCTTCGGGGAAGGGAGCAGGAATGATCATTTTGAAGATATGGATAGTGGCCCTATGATCTCTCCCTAACGCGAAGAGCCAAATAAAAATCGTTCAGGGATGAATAATCGTAAATGAATAATGAATAAGGAACCTGTTCTTTCAGAAAATGCTCGCAAAATCTTAGAGAAGCGTTATTTAAAAAAAGATGAACAGGGCCATCTTCGGGAAACTCCGGCAGAGATGTTCTGGCGTGTGGCTTACAACATTGCCCAGGCCGATCTAATCTACGACCGGCAAAAAGACATTAACCAGGTCGCTACGGCGTTTTATGAAATGATGGCTCAACTCTTATTTCTTCCCAACTCCCCTACTTTAATGAACGCTGGCACGGCTCTCCAACAGCTTTCAGCATGTTTCGTCTTGCCTATTGAAGATGACATGGAATCCATCTTTGAAACTTTAAAAAATGCGGCCCTTATCCATAAAAGTGGCGGAGGGACAGGATTTTCTTTCTCGCGCTTGCGGCCTAAAAACGATATGGTCTTATCTACCAAAGGCGTGGCCAGCGGACCTGTTTCTTTTATGCATATTTTCGATGTAGCCACAGAAACCATTAAGCAGGGTGGAACACGGCGAGGAGCCAATATGGGCATTTTAAGAGTGGACCACCCTGATATATTAGAATTCATCACTGTTAAAAACGATCATCAGCGACTACACAATTTCAATCTATCAGTGGGCCTCACGGATGCTTTTATGAAGGCCGTAGCCGCTGATGAAATGTATGAACTCATCAATCCTCGCACCGGGGAATCAACAGACCGCCTCCGGGCCCGCACGGTTTCTGACCTTATTGCCCAATCGGCTTGGAAAAACGGCGAGCCCGGGGTTGTCTTTCTCGATCGACTAAATCAAGACAATCCTACTCCGCACCTGGGCGAAATAGAAAGTACCAATCCATGCGGGGAACAACCTTTGCTCCCTTATGAATCGTGCAATCTCGGCTCTATAAACTTAGCGCGCCTCGTTTCGCAGAAAAAGATTGATTTTCTTCACTTAAAAGAAATCACCCACCTGGCCGTTCATTTCCTGGATAACGTAATTGACATGAATCGTTATCCCCTGCCCCAAATAGAGGCCATTACTAAAGGAAACCGCAAAATCGGTTTAGGAGTCATGGGATTTGCCGATATGCTCCTGCAATTAGAGATTCCTTATGATTCTGAAGAGGCCATCCATATAGCCCAAAAAGTAATGAACTTTATCCAGGCTGAAGCCCGAAAAGCCTCAGAAAATCTGGCCAAAGAGCGCGGTCCTTTTCCGAACTTTCCTCATTCTATCTTAGCTCAGCAAAAAGAAAATCCTCGCCGTAATGCTACTATCACCACCATTGCCCCTACAGGCACAATTTCGATAATCGCCGACTGTTCCAGCGGCATAGAACCCCTTTATGCTTTAGTTTACGAACGTCTGGCCCTGGAAAAAGAACGCTTCCTTGTGGTCAATCCCTATTTCCAAAGAATAAGCCAAAGAGAGGGCTTCTTCAGCGAAGAGCTAATAGAAAAGATTAGCCAAAGAGGTAGTGTGCGTTTACTTCCCCCTGGTGTAGTTCAAGAGAAGTGGCGTCAGATTTTCGCTACGGCCCAAGATATCTCTCCGGAATGGCATGTGCGCATGCAGGCAGCTTTTCAGAAATATACAGATAATGCTGTTTCCAAAACTGTCAATTTTCCGGCTCATTGTACCGTAGCCGATGTGGCTAAAGTTTTTCAATTGGCTTATCAATGGGGATGCAAAGGGGTAACTGTTTATGTTCAGGGAAGTAGAGAAGAACAAGTCTTACAACTCCCTTCTTCAGCAAAGAGAAAAATATTGAGGGCCGAAACAAGGGCGAGAAATTTGGAACCAGGGGTGCGGCGACCAAGGCCTCGTCCAGAAATTACCTATGGCCAAACCCATAAATTAAAAACTGGCTGCGGGTCTTTATATGTGACCATTAACAAAGACAAAGAAGGCGTCTTCGAAGTTTTCACCCTTATGGGCAAATCAGGAGGATGCGCGGCTTCCCAGAATGAGACCACTGGCCGATTAATTTCTTTAGCTCTCCGCTCCGGAGTCGACGTGGCCTCCATCATTCGCCAGTTGCAGGGAATCCGCTGTCCGGTGCCTATCTGGGATAAGGGCAATTTGGTCCTTTCTTGTTCTGACGCTATCTCCCGGGCTCTAAAAAAATATGCAGAAGATGGTGGGGGAGAGCAAAAGGGAGAAAACCAGCCTTATTTTGATGGCCATTTAAAAAATTGTCCGGAATGCGGAGGGGACCTGGAACCAGAGAGCGGTTGTTTAATATGTCGCCTTTGCGGATTCTCCCGGTGCTCCTAAAAATTTTAATTTCTTGACTTAAATCAAAGATTACTTCCCTTTTCTTGTTTTACCTTAGAGAAGAGAGGAAAGGAAATATCTTCATGAAAAAGTTAGCCGATATTTAAGGAATGGCCAATAAAACAACGAGGAGAAATAAAACCTATTGGAGAAAGGTAAATCTGCTAAAAATTAAAAATAAATAATGAGGAGGGGAAAGATGTCTCTTAACAAACTTAAATGGGGAGCCATTTTTAGTTTTATAATAGCCATGGCTATTCTTCTCATTGGCGGGTATGCGGCTAAAAGGCAACTGCCTCCTTATCCAGGCAAAATTGTTTCTCCTGATGGTAAAATTCTCTTTACCAAAGAAGATATTTTAGCCGGACAAGATATCTATCAACGTTATGGTCTGATGGATCATGGCAGTGTCTGGGGTCATGGTTCCCAAAGAGGTCCAGAGTTTTCCGCCGCTACTCTGCATATAATGGGCGAAAGTATCAGGAATTACTTTGCCCTTCAGGAATATGGCCGGCCTTACAGAGAAATAGATCCTCTGCAAAAAGAACTAATCGATGTCAAAGTGAAAAAAGAGATAAAGGTTAATCGGTATGACCCCGGGAGCGATACCTTAACTTTAACTCCGGCCCAAGTTAAAGCTTTAGAAGAAGTCTCCGAATATTGGCCAAAGACTTTTAAAGATGGCGATAAGCGATACGGTTTTCTCCCCAACACTGTGCCCAGCTTGGAAGAAAGAAGACAAATTTCGCGTTTCTTTTTTTGGACAGCTTGGGTAGCTTCTACGCCCCGTCCTGGAGAAGCTTCTACTTATACTAATAATTGGCCACCTGATCAGAGTATTGGCAATGTAGCTACGCCGGATATTTATTTTTGGTCCTTGGCCGGGGTCTTCGCTTTCTTAGGATTATTAGGTTTATTCGTCTTTTTGGTCCATCACTACCGTCTCTGGTATGGAGAAGTAGGCGGAATCTCCTTGGCCGAAAAATTAATTAACTTGCCTCTAACTCCCAGCCAATTGCGGGCAGCGAAATATTTTTTAGTGGTGGTTCTACTCTTTCTCCTGCAGACCAGTTTTGGTGGCCTTTTAGCCCACTATACTGTGCGTCCAGCCTCTTTTTGGTGGTCATGGATTGCTGACCTTATTCCTTACAGCTGGGCCAAAAGCTGGCATTTGCAGTTAGCCATCTTTTGGATCGCCACTACATGGGTTGCTTCCGCCATTTATTTAGGTCCTATTATTGGCGGTCGTGAACCTCGCGGCCAGGGGTGGTTAGTACAAATTCTCTTTGGGGCGATTGTCTTGGTAGCTCTGGGGAGTCTCCTGGGCACTGCTGCGGGCATTAAGGGCTTATTGGGTGACTGGTGGTTTTGGCTTGGTCACCAGGGATGGGAATATTTGGAATTGGGTCGTCTCTGGCAGATCTTACTCTTTATAGGATTGATCGCTTGGTTATTAATAGTTTATCGCGCTGTTTCGCCGCATTTTAAGTTGGGGCACCGCGATGAGTTTACTTCGCTTATATGGTTTTACACCCTGAGTGCTATTTTAGTTGTCGCCTTCTTCGGCTTCGGATTGCTCTATGGACGGGGAACGCATCTGACCTTAGCTGATTATTGGCGATGGTTTGTCGTGCATATTTGGGTGGAAAGTATCTTTGAATTTTTCGGAGTAGGTGTTATTTCTCTGCTCTTGGTAGCGATGGGTTTAGCTACAGCCCGCGCGGCTTTAACGGTGGCCTATTTTACAGCCATCCTGGTATTTCTATCTGGCATTGTTGGAACCGCGCATCATTATTTTTGGTACGGGGGCCCTACTTTCTGGATAGGATGGGGATCTGTTTTTTCATCAATGGAGCCCGTGCCCCTTTTGGGTTTGGTGGTGCGGGGTCTTATGGAGTACAAATCTATTAAGCAAGCAGGGAAAGAATTTTCTTACCGCTGGCCTCTTTACTTTTTAGTAGCCGCTTCCTTTTGGAATTTCTTGGGAGCGGGAGTTTTCGGGTTTTTAATTAATTTACCCATCGTTAATTATTATGAACACGGTACTTATTTAACTATGAACCATGGACACACAGCCCTTTTTGGTACCTACGGCATGCTCTCTATAGCCCTGCTCCTTTTCTCCTGGAGAGGTTTGGTTAATAAAGAATATTGGCAAGATAAATGGTTAAAAGTCTCTTTCTGGGCCTTGAATGGTGGTTTGTTCTTAATGGCTATAGGCACTCTATTACCAGTAGGCGCTCTCCAAGCCTGGACTTCTTTTAAAGAAGGCCTTTGGGTGGCTCGAGATCCTTCTTTCTTTGAAAGACCAGCAGTTTACCTATTGGGAAACTTGCGGGTAATTCCTGACTTGATTATCATTCTGGGGGGCGTCCTCCCCCTCGTCTATTTCCTGCTCAAAACTTACCTGCATCTCAAAAAAGCTACCATAAAGGATGGCGAATCAGTTTGGGAAAAATTGGGTATCGAACTTTAAATGAATTTTATTAGAGGAAGATTTATCGGCGGGGTGGCTTATGAATATTTTGGCAAAATTAGGGGATGAACATCATCTTATTCAGAAATTTCTGGATCGGCTTCAGGAAGCGCAGATTATGATGGAAGCGGGGGCGCAACCCTCACCGGAATTCTTCGCCAAAGCAGTGGAATTTGCCCGATCCTTTACTGATAAATATCACCATTTCAAAGAGGAGCTTTTACTTTTTAGCCTCTTGGCCATGAAGAAAAAGGGGGAGTTAGACGCTCAGATCGAATCCTTGCGCTACTCTCATGAACGAGGGAGAAATTTAATAAACCAAATGGCTAATGCTCTTCCGGGCTATAGTAAAGGTCAGGAAGCTGCCGTGCTTAGCATTTTAGAGAACCTCGCTGCTTATATCCCTTTGTTGAAAAGGCATATCCACCAAGAAGATCATGTTTTTTTCTTACTCGTGGCCAAAGAAGTAACGCCTCCAGAGCAGCAGGAATTATGGAAGGCTTTCCAGGAAGAAGAAAAAAAGATGGGCAAAAATTTTTTAGATAAGATGTCTAAATTACTGGTAGAGATGGATTCTCTACTGGATTAAAAAAATAAAAGGAGGGAACTGAAAATGGCCAGTATTGATCCAATTGCCGAATTTAGGGCTGATCACCGTCAAGTAAGAGACGGATTGATTGAATTGACGAATGCTCTGCAGGCGAAGAATGTGCAAAGGGCCAGGGAGCTCCTGGGAGAAATCGACAAATTAGTGGGACCTCATTTCCGCTTTGAGGAAGAAGCTTTATACCCAGCTCTCCGCGTCTTCCTTGGCGAATATGTGGATGATCTTATTAAGGAACATGATGGAGTAATTGCTACAGCCCGCGCGGCCGCCGAGCTATTGCAAAAATCAGAACTAAGTGATAGCGAAGCTAAAGAGGCCGCTAAAAACGCGCGCGCTTTATTAGTCCACGTATCTAATTGTGATGGCTTGGGTATCTTAGCTGAGAGACTTTCGGCCCCAGAGCTGGGCCAGCTTGGAGAAAAGTTGGCGGCGGCCCGGAAAGCAGGTGTGCCCTTACTCCAGTGGGCGGCTTCGATTCGTTCCCGCTCGGCTTAGGGAGAGAGAAAATTTTATGACGGAAAAATCTCGCGGCCTGGCCATCATATTGCATAGCGGAGCCTTTGACCGTCTTCAACATGGTCTGAATATTGCCCAAGCAGCTCTGGCGTTAGGGCGAGAAGTACGCCTTTTCTTCACTTACGAATCTCTTCTCTATTTAAAAAAAGATGCCTCAGCCCACTTTCGTTTAGATGGGGAAGATTCCTTTTCTGCAAAGAACTTCCAGGAAAAGGCGGGGGAAAATATCCAGGAAGAGTTCAAAGAACTGCTTCGCGCTACTAAAGAATTGGGGGCAAAATTTTATGTTTGCACCAACTCCATGAGTATTCTGAATATTGCCAGAAATGAGCTAATTGAAGAAGTAGACCGGACGATGGGCTTGACCACCTTTTTGCTGGCCACGGCTGAAGATCAAATTTTGTTTATCTAAAGAGGGTTAAGGAAAATGGCACTTTTTTTTAAAGAATCGGGTCATAATGGCTCTGCAAGCGTAGATGCTACTGGTCTATTCTGCCCTCTTCCTATTATTAAATTGAAAAAAGCGCTGAACAAATTGGCGCCGGGGGAAAAGGTTATAATCTGGGCAGATGACCCGGGATTCGAGGATGATGTAATTTCCTGGTGTCAGGAGACAAAAAATAAACTCTTATCTTTATCTAAGCAGGATAAAAATATTTTTGTGGCGGTAGTCGAGAAAAATGAAAAAGATTAACTTTGACCATTTAAGTTATTCACCCATCCTACCGGAAGTAAGGGAGGCCATGCTCCCTTACTTAGGGGAAGACGCTGGCAATCCTTTAAGTCAACATCTTTTCGGCGACAAAGCTCGTGAAGCCTTGACCAAAGCTCGGCAACAGGTAGCTGATCTGATCGGCGCCGATGCGGACGAGATAATCTTTACCAGCTGTGGGAGTGAAGCTAATAATTTAGCTTTGAAAGGCGTGGCCAAAGCTTATTCTAAAAAAGGCCAACATATTATCAGCAGCCCTATAGAACATCTCTCGGTTTTACATCCCCTAAAATCTTTGGCAAGAGAAGGTTTTGAAATCTCGTGGTTATCTGTAGATAACCAAGGAATGGTTGATCCCGATGAGGTGAGACGACTGCTTCGCCCGGATACAATTTTAATTTCTCTTACCATAGCTTCTAATGAAATTGGCACGATAGAACCAATTGCTCAGATAGGAGAGATAGCCCAAGAGCGCGAGATCCCATTTCATGTTGATGGAGTAGCTGCGGTAGGTATGATTCCAGTTAGGGTGAAGGATTTAGCAGTTGATCTTTTAGCTCTATCTGGAAATAACTTTTACGGCCCTTTGGGAACAGGGGCGCTTTTTTTACGCCGCGGAATTCGCCTTTTACCTTTAATCGAAGGAGGGATTCAAGAGAATGGACTACGGGCTGGAACCCATAACTTAGCTGGAATCGTAGGAATGGGCGTGGCGGCGCAAATTGCTCAAGAACAACTATTAATACGCCGGGAATATTTGGGCCACCTCCGGGAGAAGCTACTTAAGGGCCTTTATCGTAAAGTTCCCGAAATTTTTCTCACCGGTCACCCCCAGCAACGCCTTCCTGGCCATGCCAGCTTTTGCGTAAAATTTATCGAAGGTGAGGCGATGACTATTCACCTGAACTTTTGCGGTATCGCCATGACTAGTGGGTCCACTTGTTCCTCCCAAGCTTTAAAAGTCTCTCACGTTCTGAAAGCCATCGGCGTCGATCCGCTCTGGGCTCAAGGATCTTTAGTCTGTAGCTTGGGGATAGATAATACTGAAGAAGATATTGAGTATTTCCTGGAGCAATTTCCGCCTATTGTAGAAAAGCTCCGTCAACTCTCTCCTCTCTTTACCAAGTATCATTCCTCCGCCAGGTTAAAAGACCGATAAATCTATCGCCACTGAGGAGGCGAGAAAAGAAAAGAATCAATGGTTTGAAGTTGATTAGGGAAGTACTCGGGTAGCTAATCGATCTTCAAGGGAGTTTCTTTTCTCCCAGAGAAATTTCCATCAACCCCTGGCGATTGAGAATGGTTATGTATCTTCCCTCTGATTTTATCAGTTTTTCTTTCTCCATTCTGGCCAGGATACGGGAGAGCGTCTCCGGAATAGTTCCTAAGAGGCTGGCTAACTGATTTTTGGTTATTTCCAGCGTCAAGGTGTTAGCCCCCTTCTCCCTTTCGGCTAAATAGAGAAGATGGGCTGCTAAGCGGGCCGGAACTTCTTTCAAGGAAAGATTCTCAATAATGGTAGAAAAGCGCCGTAAACGCTGGGAGAGCACGGCCAGCATATTTAGCGCTAAAGAAGGATCCTTCCGGATTAAATTAATAAACTCTTGCCGGGGAAAGAAAAAAACCCGGCTCTCCTCCAGAGCCTGGGCATTAGCTGGAAAACGTTGACCGGAAAAAACCGCAACTTCTCCGAAAGGCTCTCCCGGACCAAAAATGTGCAGGATTTGCTCCTTACCCTCGGCTGACAATTTAAAG
>FWPU01010142.1_pt1 | contig 14249 bp, 13 predicted proteins | sample 2228361 | NCBI WGS metagenome assembly FWPU01 (sample SAMEA103939777, study PRJEB20133) | metagenome
GCCACGGAAAAGGAGCCAAAGCCGACGAGGGTCACCCTCTTCCCCCTCTTAAGGGACTCTTTGATCCCACCCAGTAGGGCGACCAGTGCCTTTTCTGCGGCCTTCTTGGTTATCCCAGAGGCCTTGGCCATTTTATCCACTAATTCCGCCTTTGTCATAACTCCCTCCTTTTATTTAAAAGGTTTTAAATACTACCTGAAAGCCCCTATAACAAACTTCAATAGGCCTGTCAAGAAAAAAATCGACCCATAGCCAAAAAAATGAGGCAGGGCCAAGAACGAGAGACATAACTCTAAAAAAATAGGGCAAATAGGCCTTTCCCGCATACTACCCATTGATCATCAGTAATCAGAGGTCAGTTCTGACCACTGACCCCTGACTACTGACCCTCTGGAGTCGTTTAGGATTTCGAATTTAGGATTTAATTCGTTAATCTTGGGCCTTTCCTTTCCGCCACCTCTCTAGTCTCTTTCTGATCTCGGCCTCGAAGCCCCGGTCGCTTGGGTGATAATATACCCTCCCTTTGAGATCGTCGGGGAAGTATTCCTGTTCCACATAGGCATCAGGGTAATCATGGGCGTATCTGTATCCGGCGCCGTAGCCCAGCTCCTTCATAAGGCGGGTGGGTGCGTTACGGATATGGAGGGGTGGAGGCAGGGCCGGTGCCTCCTCCACATCGCGTTCGGCCTGGGAGTAAGCTGTGTAGACCGAATTGGACTTTGGGGCTGTAGCCAAATAGACCACGCATTGAGCCAGGGCAAGCTCACCTTCCGGGGAACCCAGGAAGTGGTATGCCTCCTTTGCGGCCACAGCCACTGACAGAGCCTGGGGATCGGCGTTTCCTACATCCTCAGAGGCGAACCGGATGAGACGCCTGGCAATATAGAGGGGGTCTTCCCCTGCATGGAGCATCCGGGCCAGCCAGTAAAGAGAAGCATCTGGGTCGCTCCCCCTGAGGCTCTTGTGGAGGGCTGAGATAAGGTTATAGTGCTCTTCCCCGTTCTTGTCATAAAGGAGGGAGCGGCGCTGGGCAGCGTCCTCGGCGATAGCCAGGGTGATAAGGCGATAGCCCTCCATGTCCGGGGGTGTGGTCATGGTGGCTAGCTCCAGGATATTCAATGCTACTCTGGCATCCCCATTGGCGACCCTTATTATATGGGCAATGGCCTCTGGCTCCACCCTCACCTTAAAGGGACCCAGGCCCCTCTCATTATCCTGGATGGCCCTTTCCAGGATGGTCCTGACTTCCCCTTCTGTTAAGGGATTGAGGACAAAGACCCGGGTCCTTGAGAGGAGAGGCCCAATGACCTCGAAGGAGGGATTCTCAGTAGTAGCCCCAATGAGGATAATGGTCCCCTTCTCCACGTGGGGAAGGAAGGCATCCTGCTGGGCCTTGTTGAAGCGATGGATCTCATCAATGAAGAGAATGGTCCTCCTGCCCCTAAGCCTTTCGGCCTTGGCCTCCTTGATTACCTCCCTTATCTCCTTTATGGTGGCAGTGACGGCGGAGAAAGGGATGAAGTGGGAGTGGGTGGCCTGGGCTATTACATAGGCCAGGGTTGTCTTCCCTGAGCCCGGTGGCCCCCAGAAGATAATGGAATGGAGCTCATCGGCCTCAATGGCCCGACGCAGTAGCCTTCCAGGCCCAACCAGATGGGTCTGTCCTACGAATTCGTCCAGGGTTCGAGGGCGCATACGGTCTGCTAAAGGGGAAGGGCGTTGAGGCTGGCCTGGTTCTGGTGAACTGAATAACTCTAAGGATTTTACCTTGCCCATTTTAAAAAATTATTGGATCAGTATCGGATTTCTGTTTTATGCTTCTCAAGTCAAAGTTTCAGGTAGTTATCCAGAAAATCAGATATCTTTTTATACAAAGGTGGAGACTCCTTGATAAATCTCTGGATTCGCCCATAGAGAATGTCTAAATATTCATGTGCCAGGATGTTCCTCAGGTTAGCATACCTTGAAACCTCTTTTGCCTCTTCATCTGTCAACCCAGCAAGTATTCCGAAATTATAAAGTGCCTCCTGATAGGTTCTTGGCATCCTCTTTTTCTCTAATGCAAGAATAATCTTGGAGATATCAATTGTAGCGTTAATGATATTCTCAGCCCACCTCTCTATATTCCTTCTTTTCACCTTATCATTCTGATAATTGTCAAAGGTTAATGTCTCAAATTCCCTTAACTCTTCTAACTCACTTGCTAAGAACTGGAATCTCTCCAGGAGTCGGGTTTTTTGTTCCGGAGTCAATGATTCAGTGCCTTTATAGATTTTGAAATATTCTCTGGCAAATTCGTAGAAATCCTCTGCTTCCTGAGAAGCCCTCAAGTAAAAGTCCCAATACAAACCTTCGTCTTTGACCACAAGCGGAATTCCTGTCTTTATTATCTCAGAAACTAATGATGCAGGCGCATTGTTCATGCAGACTAAATTGACCTCCTTCTCTACTATATTTGCAACATCAAACATGACTTCATCTTCAAGCCTTTCTTCAGGTTCAACAAGATATACTCCTATATCAAAATCAGACTCAGCTATATCCTGTCCCCTTGCATAGGACCCAAAGACAAATGCCATCAACAAATCATTTCTCTTTTCAAAATAATCCTTAAGCAAATTGATAGACTTTTTATTCATCATAATCCTTGCCCCATCAGTCTCTTAAATTCTGGCTCAATGTATCTCACTTCCCAGTTTTTTAATAATATACACGGATTTGTGTCCTTTGGCTATCCTTTTTCGCTGAGTACCCTTTATTTCTTTCCGCCGGCCATTCTGTCACTCTCAGGGAGGCGGCGAAGGAGGAGCATAGCCAGAGGGCCCACCATGGCCGGGAGGCCAAGGGCAGTAAAGGCCCAGCCCCAGGTGGTCAGGGAAGTGACGTCCCGGGTGCCCCCATTTGTGAGGTCCAAAACATAGCCAAATGCTGCAGGGGAAAGGGAAGCAGCGGTAAAGCCCCCCAGAGACTGAAGGCCCATGGCCGCCCCCACATACCTGGGTGTGACCAGTTCTGTGATCTCTGTGGAGAAGGCAGGGGATTCTGCTACCACAAAGAAACCGTAGATAAGACTGAGGCTAACGATCCAGATAAGAGAAAACCCGAAGAGCCATCCCAGGGTGAGGGAACACGAGATAGAAATGCCCATCATTAACATCACTGTCCTCGTCCGGCCGATACGGTCCGAAATGAGGCCAGCCACTCCTGTTGATAAGCCCCCTACCCCCACTACCAGGGCAGAGAGATTTGCCCCTATTCCCGCAGCCTGGGACACGCCGTAACCCGCCTTTGTAAGATTCGCTGTCAGGAAAGGGGCCATCCATCCTCTCATCCCATACATCTCCCACATATGGGCAGTATAGCCCATGATCATCAGAAGGGCAGGTCTGTTCCTCAATACCTCTCTTTGTAATCCCTTTTCTGTAGGGGCTGGAGCTATAGTGACCTTCATACCCTTCAGGACGGTAAAGGCAATCCAGAAGCCCAAAAAGGCACCCCCTGCTGTGGCCAGGATTGCCAGCCTCCAGCCTGCAAGAGAGGCCACCAGGCCAGTAACAGAGAGGGAAAGGGCAGCCCCAAGAACCATAGAGCCCACATAGAGGCCCACCGCCCTTCCCCTGGCCTCGCTACCAAAGCGCTCTGCCACGAGTTTGAGCCCAGGCATATAGGTCCCACCCATACCCAGCCCGGCCATTCCCCGCAGGATAATGGCTGAGGTGGCACCTGCGGCAAATAGGGCAAAGAGGGCGTTGGCAATCACCGACCAGATGGCGGAAAGGAGGAAAATGTATTTGGCGCTATATCGGTCAGCCAGAAAGCTCAGCAATACCGCAGAAAAGATATATCCCACTTGATAGGTAGAGAAGATAGAGCCGGCAGTAGTGTTGCTTATCCCCCATTCCCTCTGGAGTAAGGGGAGCACTGCAGAATAGTTAAGGAATACCATCATCAATAAGACCTGGGAAACGCATATCCCCAGGAGCCAGCGATAAGAATGAATATTAAATGGGGCATCAGGCTTTTTTTCCTGGGGGATTTCCTGGCTCGAGACCGACTCCCTTCCTCCTGTCATTTTTTAAAGTCCACGACTCCCTGGTTTGGTAGGGACTGACCCTTGGAGGCAGAGAGGGCATTTCTCGGGCTCGTAGGTAGGGATGTCCAGGCAAAGGAGGGAAACCATTCTTACAGGGAAGGTTACCCTTCCGCCACTCCTATCCACAAGGCAGCCTATCCCGGCCACGATACCTCCGTTCTGGGTTACCACCTCCATAACCTCTCTGGTGGAGCCCCCGGTAGTAATCACATCTTCCACTATTAGAGCCTTCTGGCCTGTATGGATCCGGAATCCGCGGCGGAGGGCCATCTTTCCCTCCTGGCGCTCGGCAAAGAGGGCCTTTACTCCAAGGGTCCTGGCCACTTCGTGACCCACAACGATTCCCCCTATAGCAGGACTTATGACCAGCTCTATCTCTTCCCCCAGGAAATCCTGGGCTAGTTGAGAACAGAGCTCAGAGGCGTATTTTGGATACTGGAGCACTAAGGCGCACTGGAGATACTGGGGGCTGTGAAGCCCTGAAGTCAGCAGAAAATGCCCCTCCAGCAATGCCCCGCAGTCATAAAAGATCTTGAGGATTTCATCTTTTGAGAGCATTTCCGCCTCCACTTAGTAAGGCCATACTGTCTTTCAGATTCTTTGAAGGCCTTATCTGATAGGAATTCAAGCTTCCCTATTTTCTTTTTCACCTCCAACCTAAAAATCCTCATCTAGTGCGGCTTTTATGACACTAAATGTCGATCTTTATTAATTTTTATGTAGGGCTTGATTTATCAAGCCCGTCATTTGGCCGATGTTCTTCGGCCAGCCGATTATCATCAGCTTCAGGTGGCATAAATGCTACCCCTACATGGGGTTTGATTTATTATCGGGTTCAATGAATTGAACCCCTACATTTCGGGTCGGATAAATCCGACCTCTACATTTATTTTTTTGAAAATACTGGGTTTTCTGAATCCCTATAAAGCTGTATCTTCCAGTATCCTCTGCGTTGCCTCTACAGGGTCAGAGGCCTGGAGGATGGGACGGCCAACCACTATAAAGTTGGCACCAGAGGAAACGGCCTCCCTGGGGGTCATGACCCGCTTCTGGTCCCCAAGGTCCGCCTCAGGCGGACGGACACCCGGGGTGACAATGAGAAATTCCTGGCCGCATGCAGCCCGGATATCCTGTATTTCCTGAGGCGAGGCCACAACTCCATTAAGGCCTCCCCTCTGAGCCATTTTGGCCAGATGAATGACCTGGTCTTTTAATGAACGCTCTACCCCCAATTCCCGCCTTAAGGCTACCTCATCAAGGCTGGTGAGGACGGTCACGGCGATTACCAAAGGCTTCTCCTTTTTCGCCTCCTCTGCAGCCTTTTTAGTCGCCTCTATGGCTTTCTTCATCATCTCCAGACCCCCTGAGGCATGGAGGTTAAACATAAAAACCCCCAGCCTGGCTACCTCTGCTGCTGCGGCACCTACTGTGCTGGGGATATCATGGAATTTCAGGTCCAGGAATACTCGACCCCCCTTACCATGGATCACCTCTACCACTTTAGGCCCGTGGGCAGTGTAGAGCTGGCTCCCCACCTTGAAGGCCCCCACGTAATCCCTAAGGCGCTCCACCAGAGCCTCGGCCTCCTCAATCCTTCCCACATCCAGGGCAAGGATGAGCCGCTCACGCTGTCTAAGTCCGCCTCGGGCGGGAGGAGAGGCTTTTAAATACCCCATTTCCAGAACCTTTCATCTCAGGCCCATCCATGGATGGTAAGAATCATACAGTAAACCTCATCAAGTCTTCGGCCAGGGTGACTTCGCCTGAATACGTCTTCCTGCACTGGGAGAGGAGGTCATAACCCTCGCAAACAGGATAGAAATGGGTAAGGACAAGGCGCTGGCATCTGGCCTTTGAGGCAATCTCCCCTGCCAGGGAAGGCGTCAGGTGGCCAGGGGAGCGCTTCTCATTAGGAAAGGCGCATTCAAGGACCAGGAGGTCAGAACCCATAGCCAGGTCTATGATGGCCTGGCAATAGTCGGTGTCCCCTGAATAGACTATAGCTTTTCCCTCACTCTCTATCCGGTAGGCAAGGCTTTGCCTTGTGTGGATCACTGACTTTGCCGTGATAGACCACCCTTCTAATACCCATGTCTCGTCCTTTAAGTCCTTTAAATGGAGGGGGTAATCGGTGGGGACAATGGACTCACCATATATTCCAATCAGGTGGCGGTAAAAGCCATTAAACCCTGGGGGGCCAGAAAGATAAAGGGCCTTGTCCCTCTTATAATCAGGGTTCTTGAGGGCAAAGAGGAAGGGGACCAGGTCAGCGGTATGGTCAGGATGGAGGTGGGTATAGAACACCCGGTCTATTTCCCGAATATCAACGCCCACCTCGGCAAGGCGCTTCAGGGTCCCTGAACCCCCGTCAAAGAGGAGACTCTCTCCAGCCGCTCGAATAAGCAGGCCAGGGGAACTACGTCGGGTTGTTGGAATAGCGGTCCCCGAACCGAGGATTATCAGCTCCATCATTCCCCCTGGATTGAGGTCTCTGTAAACCTAACACCAAAACCCTTTTACGTCAATGGTATAAAAATTTATTGACAACCAGTTTTCCCTGTAGTAGTTTACATTCAATAGGCGATGGAGTTCGCTTTCTAACCACCGATTGGTGCGGATGATAACTCCTACTCGATGAAGGGGTAGGAGTTTTTATTTCTCGGATTGATTATGCAGAAGAATAAGAAGCGTCCCCAGAAGTTTATCACCTACTTTGATCTCCGGGATGCCTTCGAAGAAGGGGGCTGCCCCATCTGCCACCTCTTAGCCAAAAGGTCCTTTGCTGCTCTCGATAGCCTCCTGTATGAGCAGGCCACGGACCCCATCACCAGGGAGCAGCTTCGAAAGGCCCACGGCTTTTGCAACTGGCATGCCTGGACGCTGACCCGGATCTTCACCGGCCAGTTAGGGGTGGCGATCATCTATGAGGATCTCTTCGGCGACCAGATCGAACAGCTCCAAGCCCTGAGGCAGGCCCTCCGACCCCAATCGGCATGGGAGCGGTTGAAGGGCCTCTTCGTCCAACCCCAAGCGTTTCCCTTCCTGGCCTGGAGGCACAAGAAATCCCCTTGTCATATTTGTAGCCACGGGAGCTTCAATGAGGCTAGCTACCTAAAGACCCTTCTCGACTTTCTAGCTGAGCTGGAGTTCGCCCGGAACTTCGAGCGATCCTTTGGCCTCTGCCTGCCCCATCTGATCCTGGCCGTCGAGCAGGATCGGGACCATCCCTACCTAGGGATCCTCCTAGACCTTGAGGTGAAGAAGCTGAAGGACCTTAGGGGGGAGCTGAAGGAGTTCATCCGGAAACACGACTACCGATTCGCCTCTGAACCGATGGGGGAAGAGGGAACCTCATGGCGGCGGGCTATTGAGCTGTTCACCGGGAAGCCCGATGTCTTCGGGAATGAACGGTTCGGCATAGCCCCTCGGAATATTCAGACGATCCTGGAGGAGTTTCAGCAGCCCTCGACCTCTCCATCCCAAGTTTACCCTGAAGGAGGCGAAGGGAAAACCGAAGAGGAGAGGGAGGCGCTCTTAGGCGAGCTTGAACAGCTCCGCTTCGAGAACGAGAAGCTGAAGCGGAGGATTGACGAGATCAGCCGCGAGTGGTCGAAGGAAAGCAGCCGGGCTGCTGCCCTCCACTATCAGGTGTATAAGCTCTCGGAGGACCTGAAGGTTCTGGAGCTGAACCTGGCCGGGGCTCAGGGGGAGAGCCAGGGCTGGAAGCAGCTGGTGGACCACCTGCGGGAGGAAATTCAACGCCTGAGGGGGCAAAGTCAGGAGACAGAAAAGCCTAGCGAAGGGAAAGGCTGTTCCTTATAATTAACAGAGCCATCGGGGAGGCAGGCCGTCAAACGTTTCGTTGGAAGGAGTCCCAGTGACAATGGAGTCTGACAAGACATTCGGGGTGAACGAGCCTTCCCTCTTGCCCTGCGAGTTCCGGTTGAAGAGACCGATTGCCTTCGCGGGGCCAGGTGCCCCACAGACGGAATGGGTCTGCCTGGCGGCAGGAGGGATGCACCTCTCAGCGGATGAGGATACCGAGCCGAGGGAGAGAACCTGCGGGGCCTGCCCGGTGCCGAAAGAGATGGCCAGGCGGCCCTGTCTCTACATGGTCCCGGTGCGGATTGAGGAGCAAGGCGAGCTTAAGAGCTACTTCCTCTGCCGCTACTTCTACCGGCTTGACCTTCAGGGGTCCCCGACCGACACCTTCTGGTGCGGCCCATGCCCCTACTGGTTCCCGAGGCCTCCCTTACACCTGATCCTTGACCACGAAAAGGCCACGTCGAAGATGATCCACTACATCCAAGTCGAGCGCCATATACTCCGCAAGCCTCTTTTCTGGTGGAGCCGGGTCGAGGAGGCGAAGACCCCCTCAAACTGGCAGAGGTTCCTGGCAAGGGTCTGGGCATGGCTGGGGATCTGGATATGACCCTGGTTCTCCTCTCTATCGACCTCGAAAAGGCCCTCCAGCAGGGGGGTTGCCCGCTCTGTTTCGGGATGGAGCAGGCCACCGGCAAGTACATCACCTCGTTCCTCAGGGAAGGGAAGAGCCATGACACCGTGTACCTAAGCCTCGTCCGCTCTCTTGGCCTCTGTCATCGTCATGCCTGGCTCCTCGCCGAGATCGAGCCAGCCAGGCTGGGCGACGGGATGAGCACCGCCACCCTCTACCGGGACCTCCTCGAGGGGTTACTCCGCCGCCTGAAGTGGAAATCTGAGGATGAGGGGAGGGAAGGGTCGGCTGCGAATCGAGTATCTAGGGGTGGTGAACCTGAAAGCAAGTTAGAGAAAGGATGGCGGCTTTTTGGGAGGCGCCAGCGCATCCAGCCGAAGGCCGGAGGGATCGTCACGCGGCTTACCGCGAAGGAACGCTGCATCGCCTGCTGTAACCTGGAGAAGTACGAGCGGGCGGTGGCCTGGGGTCTCCAACGGTTCCTCTCTTCACAGAAGGGGGATGAGGCCATCATCCAGCGCTTCCGCAATTCCTCCGGCCTCTGCCTTCCCCACTTCCGGATGGCTCTGGAAGAGGCGGAGGACCAGAAGGCCGTTGAGACCCTGATCGAGGTCCAACGAGCGAGGATGACCGCGCTCTTGGCCGAGTTAGAGGAGTACCTCCGGAAGCACGACTACCGCTATGTCCATGAGCCGTATGGGCCCGAGAAGGACTCCTGGATCAGGGCCATCGAACTGTTCGTGGGTAGGCGGGGGTAAACCCTGGCCGGCTTCCTACTCTGCTTGCTGAACGGGCCAAAAGGTTGGATGAAGGGGAGATAGACTCTTGCATCTTTTTCCCTTTCCTGTATAAATAGGTCGTCTTAATTGTTTGGAGTTCGATTTCCAACCCGCTTGAATTCATAGGACAACAGGAGGTCAAGGATGAGCGAAGCACAAATCACTTTACCCCAACTGGGCCAACTGGAATGGGCACTCTTATGGTTCGTCTTGGTCTCGGCCTTCATAGCCCTGGGCTATGGCTACTACCTGGTGCGGAAGGTCATCCGCCAGAGCCCTGGCACCCCCAAGATGCAGGAGGTCTCCAGGGCCATCGAGGAAGGGGCTATGGCCTATCTGGGCCGCCAGTTCAAGACTATGATCTGGTTCGTAATTCTTATCACAATAGGCCTTTATATTCTCTACCGGCCTGTGTATTTCGCTGAGGAAGCCTTGAAGTATATCCCGCTCGGCATATCCCTGGCCTTCTTTATGGGGGTCATGGCCTCCTATGGGGCCGGCTATGTGGGGATGTGGCTAGCCGTGAAAGGGAATGTCAGGTCCGCCAGTGCAGCCTTGGAGAGCTTCAAGAAGGCCATGGAGCTCGCCTTTAGGGCTGGTGCTGTATCGGGGATGTTCACTGTAGGATTCGGCCTCCTAGGGGCCACCATTATCTTCCTCTTCTTTAAAGAAAACGCCATGAAGGTCCTGGTGGGATTTGGCTTCGGGGGTAGCCTGGCTGCCCTCTTCATGCGCGTTGGTGGAGGAATCTACACCAAAGCCGCTGACGTAGGAGCTGACCTGGTGGGCAAAGTGGAGGCTGGTATCCCCGAAGACGACCCCAGAAACGCTGCCACTATTGCTGATAACGTGGGGGACAATGTGGGGGACTGTGCAGGGATGGCGGCCGATGTCTTCGAGAGCTATGAGGTCACGTTGGTGGCCGCTATTATCCTTGGAGCAGCCGTCCTCTTCGATAAGTCCTTTCTGACTATATATGGAGCTGCCGCCTCCGCCTATGCCTTAAAGCTTATCATCTATCCCCTCCTCATGAGGGCAGTAGGGGTCTTCTCCAGTATTATCGGAGTTTGGAGTGTAAGAGTGAAGGAAGGGGAAGAGATGCGGGACCCTATGAGGCCCATCAGCATTGGGTATATGGCCTCTGCTATTGCTTCTATAGCAGGCTTTGCCATTGTAAATGCCCTTTACCTCAAGGACCCTTTGACCGGAAAGCCTGATTTCCGCTTCTTCTGGGCTACTACTATGGGGATAGTCTTGGCTGTAGTCACCCTCTGGCTCACCAACTACTTTACTCATCCGGATAAGAAGCCAGTGACAGAAACCGCCTATGCCACCAGGACAGGACCTGCCACCATGCTCCTCACAGGGATGTCCGAAGGGATGGAGTCCACGGTGTGGGCCATTGTCACTATTGGAGGCACCATTGTAGCCTCCATGCTCATCTTCAGGGAAAGCTTCGCCCTTGGTGCATATGGAATTGCCCTGGCTGGCCTTGGCCTTCTCACCACCACCGGTTATATCCTGGCCATGGACACCTACGGTCCAATTACCGACAACGCCCATGGCATCTTCGAGATGTCTGGTATCACCGAAGAGAGGGCCTCCAGGACCCTGGCATGGATGGACGCCATAGGAAATACCACCAAGGCCCTGACCAAGGGATTGGCTATTGCCACTGCCGTCATTGCTGCCATTTCCCTTTTCCGCTCCTTCATTGATGAGGCAAGACTTTTCGAGATAGGCATCCAGATCAACCTCCCCTCTATCTTCGTAGGCTTGCTAATTGGGGCAGCGGTGCCCTTCCTCTTCTCTGCCTTTGCCCTCAAGGCTGTAGGAAGAGCGGCCTTCCTGGTCGTGGAGGAAGTAAGGAGGCAATTCAGGGAGAGGCCAGGGATTATGGAATGGAAAGAAAAGCCGGACTATGGTCGGTGCGTGGCCATTGTTACTGCTGCTGCCCAGAAGGAGCTCATTGGTCCAGGCATTCTTGCTATCTTTACTCCAATAGCTGTGGCCTTTGGATTAGGGGCCGGTGCCCTGGGTGGCTATTTAGGAGGTGCCATAGTTACTGGCCAGCTCCTGGCCGTATACATGGCGAACACAGGGGCAACCTGGGACAACGCCAAGAAAAAGATCGAGGACGGCCTCTTCGGCGGTAAGGGCACAGAGTTCCATAAAGCAGCGGTTATCGGGGACACGGTTGGTGACCCGTATAAGGATACAGCAGGCCCCTCCTTGAACCCTATGATCAAGGTCATGAACCTGGTCGGCATCCTAGCCGCGCCCTTCGCTATAAGGGAAATTTCTGTTGGGGCCCGCGTCGCCATAGTGGTGGTGTGCCTAGTCCTCTTAGGCATTGCTGTTACCTTTAGCAAGCGGGGTTCTATTGTAGAGGAGAGGTTGGAAAAGGAACCATTACCATTCCCCGCATCCTCGCATAGCCACAAAGGCGGGGAGAGCTGAGCCGGAGATTAGAAACCGAAAAGCGGCAGAAAACCCGCCGCTTTTCTTTTATCTGGGCTAAATCTTCTAATAGCTCTGAAAGAGCCTTCCCCACTTACTCCTCATAAACTCCCTAACCCGCCCTTTACCTACCAGAGGATACCAGATGAAATCGTGGTAGAGATTTGAGGCGAAGGGGGCCCATACCCATAGGGGGGAGCGGAGAAGGAGCCTTTCCAGAGACTGAAGGGGACCTTTTCTTATAAACTGGTCCCCCCAGATTACCAGACTCCTCCTGGCCCTGAAACCAAAATTCACCCCCGATATGTCTTCTCCAGCTACCTCTATTTTTTGGACATCCGCAGTCCCTAGACCATACTCCTGGGCCATGCGGAGATAGGGAATTTCCAATGGGTCGTAGCCCATCATTTTTGCTGCCACGGCATCCAGCACCTTTTGGGTGCTGTTTTACCACACCCTAACCCTTGAAACCAAGAGGGTTTCTTATTTTTGAGAAGTCTCTAACTCTATTTTAGGGGTAGCCTTTCTCTTATGAGTTAGATTTTTATTGACTATAACTGTATAGTTGGGGATAAAAGAGAGAGCAAAATAAGATGTGGAGGGTTTAGCCATGGAGGTAGAGATTCTTCAGGGGAGCATTTTGGAAGTGGAGGCTGAGGCTATTGTGAATGCCGCTAACAGCCAGGGATGGATGGGGGGAGGGGTAGCAGGGGTAATAAAACGGGTGGCCGGCCCTGAAGTTGAGAAGGAGGCCGTGGCCCAGGCCCCTATCCCTATAGGTTCGGCAGTCCTGACCTCAGGGGGGAGGACAAAATTCAAAGGAATTATCCATGCCCCAACCATGGAACAACCAGCCATGAGGATTCCAGCAGAGAATGTCTTTAAAGCCACCGAGGCTGCCCTCAAACTGGCAGACGAAAAAGGCTTTCTATCCATTGCCTTACCGGGCATGGGAACAGGAGTAGGGGGAGTAAGCAAGGATGAGGCGGCAAGGAGGATGGTGGAGACCATCAAGGATACCCCTACCCTGAGGCTTAAGAGAGTCATCCTTGTAGACATAGACCAGGAGATGGTGGAGGCCTGGCGGAAGGCAAGCAAGGCCAGGGAGTAAATTGGGAAAGGCCTTTAGATGGGTGTTCCTGGCCTCCCTTCTGCTCTGGCCAGGCCTGAGCCTGGCCGGGGATTATTCCGTTGATCCCAGGATTGACGAGGCAATCCATAGAGGAATGGATACCTCTTCAATCTGGATTTTGACAAGGCGGAGGCCGAATTTCAAAGGATCCAGGAGCTGGAAAAGGATGGGCCCATTGCCCCCTTCTATTTGGGCATCCTTTATTTAAATAGAGCGGGAAAGGAGGGGGAGGAAGGGCCCAGAAAGGAAGAGCTGGAGAGGTTCCTGGAACTCATGGAGCTAGCCATAAATAGGGCCGAGGAGGCCATAAAGAAGAGGGAAAAGGATGGAAACCTGAACCTCCTCCTCGGGATGGCCTATGGTGCTAAAGCCGTAGTAGAGGGTTCCCTAAAGAAATACCTGTCTGCCTACCAGGGAATCAAAAAGGCCTACCGCTATCTTGAAGCGGCCTCCAAGGTTGAGCCTTCAAAATACGATGCATACTATGGCCTGGGGATTTACGATTATTCTATGGGCAAACTCCCCAGGGCCTATCGCTTCCTGGCCTCCATGATTCTTCCAGAAGGGGGCAGAGATAAGGGCCTCCAGGAGCTTAGCCTGGCGGCCGAGAGAGGGACCTATACCCGGACCTCGGCAAAGACTATATTAATGCAAACCTATGTAAATCAGGAGAATAACTATGAAAAGGCCCTCCCTTACGCTGAGGACTTAAAGGGACATTATCCAGGGAATCCAGAGTTTTACTTCTACTTGGGGAATATCTATTCCGAGCTGGGCCGATTTCCAGAGGCTCTGGCCGTAACCGAGGAGGCAGGGAGGGCCATAGAGACAGGCCGCCTTCACTTTAAAAAAGAGATGCTTCCCCGATATCACCACCTCCTGGGAAAGGTCTATATGGACTACGGTGACCTGGATAAGGCATTAGAACTGTTCAAGAAGGTTATTGCCAGTAACAGCCGCCAATATGCCTGGGTAAAGGCCTGGGCCTTTGTAAGGATGGGGATGATTCATGACCTCAGGGGGGAGCGGGAGGAGGCTGTCCGAATGTATAAAAGGGCTTTAAGGGTAGAAACCCGGGGAATTGCCAAGGACTATGCCAGGATGTATCTGGAAGAACCTTATATGCAAAGGGAAAAACGGAGGGCGGACTAAACTCTGATCAGTAATCAGAGGTCAGAAGTCAGTTACTGACCCCTGACCCCTGACTCTGTGGATACTAATACAAACGCATTAGATGTTTTTACATTGTCATTGCGAGCGATAGCGAAGCAATCTCTGATTGTTTGGATTGAGGAGCCTGTTCCGAGCGAAGCGAGGAAGCCCACTCCG
>FWPU01010143.1_pt1 | contig 14249 bp, 14 predicted proteins | sample 2228361 | NCBI WGS metagenome assembly FWPU01 (sample SAMEA103939777, study PRJEB20133) | metagenome
CAAAAACCCCACTTTATCCCTTTTTCACGGGCGTGCCGCTCCCTGGAAAGGATTTGCTGCACACCCCCTGGGGTGCAGAGGTGCGGAGTCTGGTCGGCGCAGGCCCTTCTGCCCACCGGTTGAAACCGGGCTTTGCTGGCGCTACGCGCCGGGCATCTGCCTGCGCCGACACGGTGTCTGGTCGGCGCAGGCAGACCATTGGCCCCAGGCCCAAAGGGGCGATTTCAATCGCTGCCCTCAATCGCTGCAACCTGTCGGTTATTCCTCCTCCCCCGGCGGAGTCCGATAAGCGTGATGAATCCAGCCATCCTCCCGGCGGCTCAACGCCTCCTGCAGTTCCGGCGTCATCGCCGCACCGAGACGGTACTGGAAGGGCCACATCGTGCGGGAGTGGAACACCCCTACCCGGTCCCCGTCCCTCAACACCGCATCCAGCCCGGCGCTCATCCCGGTGAAGGCGGCAATTTTCCCGCTGATAAACACGATCCCCCGCTCCTCCTCCGGAATTCCCAGATGACGGAGCAGGTTGCCCAGGGTGGTTCCCTCGGGCATCGTCATATCCAGGTGGGCGTACGAGCCCTGATCCGCCGCCCCGCCGTAGCGGGCGATGGGGCCGTAGAGCCAGACGTCCAGACGAACGGATGCCATTTACTCCTCCTCTTTCAAGATGACGATGGTGACGCTGTCCCCGCCCTCGCCGTCCTCGCTGGGACGGTAGGAGCGGACCAGGGGGTGGCGGCGAAGATACTCTCGTACAGCACGCCGCAGCGCGCCGGTGCCCTTCCCGTGGACGACGTGGACCCAGGGGAGGCCCGCCAGCGCCGCGGCGTCTAAATGACGGTCCAGTTGCTCCAGTGCTTCCTCCACCGTCTGCCCGCGCAGGTCCAGGCGCAGGGGGACGGTCGGAGGCCGATAACGGACGGTCGTTTCAGTCGGGGGTGGCGGGGCCGCCCGCCGCTCCAGTTCCCGCAAGGGAACCCGCACCCGCAGCGCCCCCACCCGTACCTCGGCTTCGTCTCCCTCTACGCCCAGCACCTCCCCGGTCGCCCGCAGCGATTGCACCCAGACGGGGTCCCCAGCGCGCAGCGGGCCGGTGGGGACCCATTGTTCCGGCGGACGGAGGGATTCGGCCACCTCTTCGGCCATCCGCTCCAGTTCCCCCTCCAGCGCCGCGACGGCCTGGGACGGGGGTTCGGAGGGCGCTTCCGGGGACGGGGCCGGGCGGGTCGCGGTCATTTCCAGGTGACGGAGTCGCTGGCGGAGCGCGCGAGCCTCCTCCCGCACCCGCTCCAGTTCGGCCAGCGCCTCCCGGCGGGCCTCCTCCAGGATGGCCGCCCGCTCCTCGTCTATGCGGGCCAGACGCTGCCGGAGTTCCCCGGCCAGGCGTTGCGCTTCAGTGCGGGCGGCGCAAGCCTCATCGCGGGCGCGCGCCGCCTCCAGGCGCAGCCGGTGCAGGTCGGCCAGCAGGCGCTCCGTCTGGCGGTCCTGGGGGGCGATGAGCGCCTCGGCCCGGCGGACGATCTCCTCATCCAGCCCCAGCCGCCGGGCGATGGCCAGCGCGTTGGAGCGGCCGGGGATGCCGATGGTCAGGCGATACGTGGGTTGCAACGTCTCCGGGTCAACTTCGACGCAGGCGTTCCGGACGCCGGGGGTCAGTTGCGCGTACGCCTTCAGTTCCGGATAGTGGGTGGCGACCAGGGTGACCGCGCCCCGTTGCCGGAAGGTCTCCAGCAACGCCCGCGCCAGCGCCGACCCCTCTCCCGGGTCCGTCCCCGCGCCCAGTTCGTCCAGCAGGACCAGCGACCGTTCGTCCGCGCGGTTGATGAAGGAGAGGATGTTGGTCAGATGGGCGGAGAAGGTGGAGAGGGATTGCTCTATGGACTGCTCGTCGCCGATGTCGGCGTAGACGGCCGCAAAGACGGGCAGGGCCGAGGTGGGGTCGGCCGGGATGTGCAGGCCCGCCTGGGCCATCAGGGCCAGCAGGCCGACGGTCTTCAGCGTCACCGTCTTGCCGCCCGTGTTGGGGCCGGTGATGACCAGCACATGGGTCTCCTCATCCAGCACGACGTCTATCGGGACGACGGTCGCCGGGTCCAGCAGGGGGTGACGGGCCCGTATCAGGCGCAGCCGCGCACCGTCCGGGGCCCGTTCGCCGTCCAGGAGAATCGGCTCTTCCGCCTCCAGTTCGTCGGCGTAGCAGGCTCTGGCGAAGGCCAGGTCCAGGTCGGCCAGAGCCTCCACCGTCCCCTCAATTTCATCGCCGGATTGGGCGACGCGAGCGGAGAGGGCGGCCAGTATCCGCTGGACCTCCTGCTCCTCCTGGACCTGAAGTTCCCGCCAGGTGTTGGTCAGTTCCACCACCGCCAGCGGCTCAATGAAGAGGGTGGCGCCGGAGGCGGAGCGGTCGTGGACGATGCCGCGGATGCGACCCTTGAAGTCGGCCTTCAGGGGGATGACGTAACGTCCCTCCCGCATGGTGATGATGGGCTCCTGCAGGAAAGGCGCGTTCTCCGGCGATGAGATGATGCGCTGCAGACGGGTCAGGAGGCGGTCGTGGGCGGCGCGCAGGTCGGCCCGGATGCGCGCCAGGGCCGGGGACGCGTCGTCCCGAACCTCCCCGCGCTCGTCCAGCGTGCGCTCAATCGCCTCCGTCAGGTCAGGGCAGGGCGCGATGCGGGCGGCGATTTCGGCCAGGTGGGGGAACGACTCCCCGTGGCGGAGGACCAGCCGCTGCAGTTTCTGGCCGGCCTGCAGGGTCTGGGCGATATCCAGCAGGTCGGCAGGGGTGAGGACAACGCCCCGCCGGGCGGCCTCCACCAGCGGGCGGACGTCCCGCGCCCCGCCGGCGTCGGCCTGGGGGTGGAGGGTGAGAAACCGGCGCGCTTCGGTCGTCGTCGCCAGCCGGGCGCGGATTTCATCCGGGACGGTGGTGGGGGTCAGAGAGCGGGCCTTCTCCGCCCCGGCCGAGAAGGACGCGTGCGCGGCAAGACGCTCTAAAATCTTCGGAAATTCCAGGGTGGTCCAGTGTTTAGAGTCCATTACAGTCCATGCCCCAGAATCGGCGGGGGGAGGGGCATCCAGAGTCTGTGCAGGGTCATGTAGAAGGACAGGAATTGGGCCAGCAACGGGCGCAGGCCGGAACTGTCATAAAGGTAGGCCATCGCGGCGCGCCCCGAAGCCAGGACCTTCCCCCACGTCTGCTGAGGGGCGTAGCCTATGGAGAAGAGCAACAGGCTGATGACGATCAGTCCCCAGAGAATGCCCGGCAGGAGCCCCAGGACGTTGTCCAGGAAACTCAGCCCCGGCAGGCGGGTGTCCGGGAACCCCTTGCGGAGGGCGACCTCCAGGGCGACGGTGACGCCGACGAAGAGAATCCAGAAGACGATGAAGTGAGTCAGCGTCGGGGTTTTGCCGCCGATCGCGCTGACGAAGATCGCCATATAGGGATACAGGAGCCCCGCCGCGACGGTCGCCAGGTAGGCCACCAGCAGGCTGAACAGCGAGCGGATCAGCCCCTGGACGACGGATACGACGCAGAGGGTCAGGAAAATCAGAGATAGCAGGAAGTCTATGGCGCCGAAGTTCATAATTTCCTCCTGATAGTCCACGGTAGGGGCGATGCATGCGTCGCCCCTACTGCCAGTCCAGCAGGTGGCGGTTGCCGATGCGGACGCGGGTCAGGCCCGCCTCGCGGGCGGCGGCCTCCGCCTCCTCGGCCTGGCGGCGGGTCGTCGTCCCCAGGTCGTGGAAGTAGAACTGGGGGGCGAAGGCCAGCAGCGCATACGGGATGCGCGGGTCCAGCGCGGCGATGAAGCGGGCGATGGACCAGACCTCCTCTGCGTCTATGTACCCCGGCACCAGCAGCGTGCTGGCGACCACCAGCGGCGGCTCGGGCCGTTCGGCGAAGCGGGCCGCGGCGCGGGCGAAGTTCTCCAGCGTTCGGGCGTTATTCGTACCGGTCAGTGCCCGATGGAGCGCCCGGTCCCAGGCCTTCAGGTCAAACTTGACACATCCGCCGGTCTGCAGGGAGACCTCCACGGCGCGGTCCAGCAGGCGGGGATGGGCGCTCCCGTTCGTCTCCCAGCAGACGACGACGCCCCGCTCGGCCAGCAATCGGGCGGCGGCCAGCGCGTGGGCCATCTGCCCGGCCGGGTCGCCGCCGAAGTAGCAGACGCAGTAGGTGCGTTCGTTGGCGACGGAGGCCAGTTGCCGGGCGCTCACGGTCCGGGAGCGGCGCGGGTCAGCGTCCCGGTAGTGCCAGTTCTGGCAGAAGAGACAGTTGAAGGTGCAGGCCGAGTAGAAGACGGCCAGGTTGTGCTTGCCCCGCTGGGCGGATCCGGCACAGACCCAGTCGGCGACGCAGTTGGTCGGGAGCGGGTCGCGGTACCATTGCAGAAGTCCCCGCTCCGGCGTCCCGGCCAGGTGGTGGATTTTACCCTCGCGCACCTCCCGCAGGCCGCAGTATCCGGTTTCGCCCTCCCCGATGACGCACTCGTTGGCGCACAGCCCGCAGGGGATACCACCTTCGGTGCGGGGCGGCGCCTCCGGGAGGTCAAAGGCGCGGCGCGTTCCGGTATGCGCTGCCCGCGCCACCGACAGGGCCTCTTCGGGGCGACGGCGGATGCAATCCAGGCAGACCCCCAGAATGGAAGCGACCTGCCGTTCGGTTTGACCGCACAGGGTGCAGGGTGTACGTCCGGGCATTTCCGACCTCGCTGGAATATTGTAACACCGCGGGGCGAGATGGGCAAATGCCCACTTGACATGACCGTCACCACAAGTACAATACACGGTAGAATTCTACCACCGGAGGAGAAGATGCGCATCGTCCTGGACGCCATGGGCTCTGACGGCCGGCCTGTGCCGGACGTTGCCGGGGGGGTGATGGCGGCGCGGGAGTGGGGCGATGAGATCATCCTGGTCGGTCCGGAGGATGTGGTGCGGGCAGAACTGGCCAAACACGACATCGCGGGCCTGCCCATCACCGTCGTCCACGCCCCCGAAGTGATTGAAATGCACGAGCACACCGACGCGGTGAAGCGCAAAAAGGACGCCTCTATTCGCGTCGGGATGCGGATGGTACGGGACGGGCAGGCCGACGCCTTCGTCTCGGCAGGGAACACCGCCGCGGTGCTGGCCTCGGCCATCTTTGACCTGGGCCGCATCCGCGGGATCAAACGCCCTGCCCTGGCGACGATCTACCCGGTCGCGCCCAACCCCGTCCTTCTGCTGGATAACGGCGCCACCGCCGACTGTAAGCCGGAGTACCTGCTGCAGTTCGCCCGGATGGGGGTCGCCTACGTGGAGCGGGTGTGGGGCATCCAGAACCCGCGGGTCGGGCTGGTCTCCAACGGGGAGGAGCCCGACAAGGGCAACATGCTGGTGCGGGATACGTACGTCGTGCTCTCCCAGAGCGGTCTCAACTTTGTGGGCAACGTGGAGCCGAAGGAGATCACCCGCGGCGTCGCAGATGTGGTGCTCACCGACGGTTTCACCGGCAATGTGATGCTCAAAACCACTGAGGCCATCGCGTCGTTCCTTTTCCGCTTCCTGCGGCGGGAACTGACTGGCGGCACGCTCAACAAGGTCGCCCTGGCGCTGATGGTGCCGGGGCTGGTGGCGATGCTGCCGGGCCTGGTGCTGCTCCTCCCCTCCCTCCGCCGGGTCGCCCGGCGGCTGGACTACGCCGAGTACGGTGGGGCGCTCCTGATGGGGGTGAACGGAGTGGTCATCATTGGGCACGGACGGTCCAACGCTAAGGCGGTGAAGAACGCGGTCGGGCAGGCCCGCCGGGCGGTACAGGGCACCGTCCTGGAAGCGGTACGCGCGGGGGCCGCGCTGGCAGTCAGAGGAGAGGAGGCGGAATGAGTCGTCGGCGGGTCGTGGTGACCGGAGTGGGGGCAGTTACTCCCCTGGGGCTGACCGCCGAAGAGACCTGGCAGGGGTTGCTGGCGGGACGGTCGGGGATCGGCCCCATCACCCAGTTTGATTCGTCCCACCTGCCGGTGCACATCGCGGGCGAGGTGAAGGGGTTTGATCCGGCCCGGTACATCCCTTTCAAAGAGGCCCGGCGGATGTCCCGCGCGTCCCAACTGGCCGTTGCGGCGGCGCAGGAAGCGCTGGCCCGGGCCGGGCTGACGCCCCCGCTGGGGGAACGGGCCGGTGTGGTGATCGGGACCGGGATCGGCGGGCTGGAGTGGGCCTTCGCCCAGGGGCGCATCCTCTGGGAAAAGGGGGTGGAACGGGTCAGTCCTTTCGCCATCACGGCCTCTCTTCCCAACATGCCTGCCCATCACATCAGCCAGTGGGCCCAGGCGATGGGGCCCATCTCCACGGTGGTGACTGCGTGTGCGGCCGGAACCCAAGCGGTCGGCGAGGCAGCGGAGGTGATCCGGCGCGGCGCCGCCGATGTGGTGATTGCCGGTGGGGTGGAAGGCTTCATCCATGAGGTCGCCATCGCCGGGTTCTGTGCGATGCGGGCCATCTCCACCTGCAACGACGAGCCGGAGCGGGCCAGCCGCCCCTTTGACGCCCGGCGGGACGGCTTCGTGCTGGCCGAGGGGGCAGGTATCCTGGTGCTGGAGAGTCTGGAGCACGCGCAGGCGCGCGGCGCGCCGATCCTGGCCGAAGTGCTGGGGCACGCGTCCTCATCGGATGGGTTCCATGTCGCCCAGCCGGACCCGGAAGGGCTGGGGGCCATGCGGGCGATCCGCTGGGCGCTGGAGGATGCCGGGGTGCGGCCGGAGGAGGTGGACTACATCAATGCCCACGGCACCGCCACGCCGCTGAACGATGTGGTGGAGACACGGGCAATCAAAGGGGTGTTCGGTCCGCATGCCTACCGCGTCCCTATCAGCGCGACCAAGTCCATGATCGGCCATGCGATGGGCGGCGCAGGCGCCATAGAAGCAGTGGTTTGCGTGCTCACCCTGCGGGATCAGATCATCCACCCGACGATTAACCTGGAGGAGCCCGATCCGGAGTGCGACCTGGATTATGTCCCCGGTCAGGCCCGGCGGGCAGATGTACGGGTTGTGCTCTCCAACTCGTTCGGATTGGGGGGGCAGAATGCATGTCTGGTGATGCGTAAAACGTAAAACGTAAAACGTGAGGGGAGCGGACGATGCGTGTGATTGCCAACGAAAAGTACATTCAGCGGTGCGCGTTTGTGGGGCGCTATGCCAGCATCGCCGGATTGCTGGTGTTGCTGGTGTCGTTTATCCTCTCCATTTTCTGGACGAGCGAGTCGGCGCTGATCCCGCTGGGGATGTGGGTGGCTTTGCTGGTCGGAGTGAGTTTATCCATCATCGGCGGCTACTATGCCGACCGGTTTGAGGGGCCGGGCGCCCACTACCGGGGCGTTCGGGAGGCACTGGAGGAGCTGGACGAGCATTATACCCTCTTCCAGTACGTCCTTCCCTCTCCTCACGTCCTGCTGGGGCCGGAGGGGTTGATCGTGCTGGTGGTCCGTTCTATCCCCGGCGAGGTCACGTACGCGGGCGGCCGGTGGCACTGGCGACAGCGGTTCAAGTTTCTGCGCGCGCTGGCAGGGCAGCAGGGGATCGGCGTGCCAGAAGCGGAGGTGGAGTATGAACTGAAACGGATGAGCCGCTATCTGGAGAAGGTGTTGCCCGGTGCTTCGGTGCCTGTGCAAGGAGTGGTGCTCTTCACCCGGCCGAAGGTGAAACTGAAGGTGCAGGACCCGCCTGTACCGGTACTCAGGGCGCACAGGTTCAAGAACTGGCTACGTGGCCAGAGGGCGCGTAAGGCTATGCCCGGTGCCCTGCGGAGGCAGTTGGAGGAGGTGCTGATTGGGAGTAGGGAGTAAAGGAATCGGGTTTTCGCTTTAAGCCCGGAGGTTTCTATGAGAACGAAACTGCCTCCTATGCGGTTTGTACAAATCGGCCTGGTGAACTGGAAGAACTTCTCCAGTGTGGATGTGGAGTTACAGCAGCGGGTCTTTCTCGTTGGTCCCAACGCGTCAGGCAAGTCCAATTTCCTGGATGCCTTTCGTTTTCTGCGAGACCTGGCGTCCCCTGGCGGAGGGTTCCGCGAGGCGGTTCGTCGTCGGGGAGGGGTAAGTGCTATCCGCTGCCTATCGGCGCGTCGTGACCCGAATATTCGGGTCCGAGCAGTGGTTGCCACGGAGGAAGGCGCGACCCGGTGGGAGTATGAGTTGTGTTTCCATCAAGACGCTCAGCGCCGGCCGGTAGTTAAGGAGGAAATTGTGCGGCGTGATGGAGAAACACTGGTGTCGCGCCCTGATGAAGACGACAGGAAAGACCCGGAACGTTTAACTCAGACGTACCTGGAGCAGGTTTATGTTAATCTTCCCTTTCGCTCTCTGGTGCACTTCTTTGGATCGGTGTATTATCTGCACATCGTCCCCCAGTTAGTGCGGGAGCCGGATCGCTCGGTTGGACGGGCGCGCGATCCGTTTGGCGGAGATTTTCTGGAGCAACTCGCCAGAACGCCGGAAAGGACTCTCCGGGCGCGGTTGCGCCGCATTCGCGATGTACTGCGCGTGGCCGTGCCTCAGCTGGCCGAGATAGAGTTACAGCGGGACGAACAGGGAACCCCCCATCTGCGGGGGAAGTACGAACACTGGCGGCCCCGAGGCGCCTGGCAGACAGAAAGCCAGTTCTCCGACGGCACTTTACGCCTTATTGGGCTCCTGTGGGCGCTGATGGATGAGGGAGGGCCACTCTTGCTGGAAGAACCGGAACTTTCCCTCCATCCTGGAGTCGTTCGCTATCTTCCCCAGATGTTCGCCAGAGTAGCGAACCGGTTGGGGAAACAAATTATTCTCAGCACTTCCTCGCCGGATTTGTTGAGCGATGCGGGCATCGGCCTGGACGAGGTGCTGTTATTGATCCCGGGACCGAACGGCACAGAGGTGAAACCGGCAAGTGCTATAGAAGAGGTCCGGCAGCTTCTGGAAGGGGGACTTACTCTGGCAGACGCGGTGATTCCGCAGACCGAACCACGGCAAATTCAACAGTTAGCTCTGTTTGAGGTGCGCTGATATGCCAGCAGGACTCCCTGTGATCCGGATCGCTGTGGAAGGTCCTGTGGACGAGGCAGTAGTCCGAAGATTGATCCGACACGTGGGAGGCGAGCCCGGCTATTGTTATGTCAAAAATGGAAAAGCGGAGTTAGAGAAAAAACTCCAGGGATATAACAACGCTGCAAATCATAGCCCCTGGCTTGTCCTGAGAGACCTTGATAGGGATGCGGAATGTGCTCCCCTTCTCCGAAACCGGTTGTTGCCCCAACCGGCGCCCTTTATGTGCTTTCGGATTCCTGTCCGAAAAGTGGAAGCCTGGCTGATGGGAGACCGAGAAGCGCTGGCATCCTTCTTGAAGGTCAGGCCAGCCCTGGTTCCAATCCATCCGGAGAGTCTGGATGATCCGCAGCGCGAAATGGTCAACCTGGCCCGGCAGTCCAGGAAGCGGGAAATTCGGCAGGATATGGTGCCTCGTGAAGGAAGTGGTCGCCCGATCGGCCCGGCGTACCCGTCACGTCTAATTGAATTCGCGGAAATATGGCGTCCGGATGTGGCAGCTCAGTGGTGTGATAGCTTGAAGAGGGCGATTCAATGTCTGGAACGCCTCGTGCGGTTAGCGACAGAAGGCCTGGAATGAAGGAAATACCGGAAGAATTACTGAAAGCAATTGTGCACAGGCTGGTGGAGGGGATGAGGCCGGAAAAGGTGATCCTTTTCGGCTCTCATGCCAGGGGATGTCCAGTGGAAGATAGCGACATTGATCTGCTGGTGGTGATTCCCGAAACGAATGAGCCCCGCTACCGCCGAGCGCGCAGAGCGTATGCCTGCCTGTGGGGTATATCGGCTCCCGTAGAGGTCATTGTCGCCACTTCGCAGGAGATAGAGGAGGCAAGCCGGTCACCCACTTCTTTCCTCGGCCAGGCCATTCAGTACGGGCGGTTGCTTTATGGACGAAGTGAAGCGACGTGAAATCTATGGCTGGCTGATGAAAAGCCGAAGAGATCTGGTCTCGGCCCGTCGCCTGCTAAGGGGAGAAGAGCCTCTCCGGGATGTGGCGGTTTACCATTGCCAGCAGGCTGTGGAGAAGGCGCTCAAAGCCTATTTGGTGTATCGGGATCTCCCCTTTGAGAAAACGCATAACCTGGTGGCCCTGTTGAGCCGTTGTTTACCGCTGGACGCAGAATTTGAAAATTGGAAAATGCAGCCGAAATTCTCACCCCCTATGCCACAGAGTTCCGGTATCCGGGAGACTTTATGGAGCCTAAGCCAGAAGAAGAAGAGGCCTTTGCTCTGGCCGAATCATTTGTAGAGTTTATCCTTCAGCGAATGCCGGAAGAGGTCAGGCCTTGAGAGGAGTATGGGTATTTCCCATTCTTCTGCTGGTGTTAACAGCGTGTCGGCCGGTGGGGCCGCCCACTACGCCTGCAGCGACGATAGCACCGGTCTCTACGCCTGTGGCAACGGCCGTGCCGGAGGACGAGGCCCATTATGCCCAGAAAAGGGAGCGCATGGTGATTGAGACGATTGAGGCTCGCGGGATCACCGATAAACGGGTGCTGGAGGCGATGCGCTCCGTCCCCCGCCACCTCTTCGTCCCGGAGGAGGAGCGCGATTACGCCTATGGGGACTACCCCCTGCCCATCGGCTTCGGTCAGACCATCTCCCAGCCCTACATCGTCGCCCTGATGACGGAACTGCTGGAACTGAAGCCCGGGGATAAGGTGCTGGAAATCGGCACCGGCTCCGGCTACCAGGCCGCCGTCCTGGCTGCCATCCCTGGGGTGGAGGTCTACTCCATAGAGATCATCCCCGAACTGGCCCGGAGCGCGCAGGAGCGGCTGGAGCAACTGGGCTACAAGGTGACCTGCAAGCAGGGGGACGGTTATTTCGGCTGGCCGGAGTACGCTCCGTTTGACGCCATCATCGTCACCGCCGCGCCGGATCACATCCCCCCGCCACTGGTGGAACAGCTGGCGGTAGGCGGACGGATGGTCATCCCCGTCGGGCCGCCCGGCGGCTACCAGGTGCTCTGGAAACTGGTCAAGCAGCCCGACGGTGAACTCAAGGCCTATAACTACGGCGGCGTGGCCTTCGTCCCCCTCACCGGGGCAGGGGTGCAGCAGCATCGGGAGAAGACCACCCCCACGCCCAGGCCGCGGTAGCCCATACGCCCCCGTAGGCCAGCGCACCCACCACCAGCACGGCCCGAAAGCCCCAGGAGAGGGCCATCAGCGCCGCCAGCACCGACGCGACCACGGATAGCGCCCCGTTCACCCCCCAGGCCCACGGCATCAGCGCCGGGGCCTCGTCCTGGAGTTTCCCCAGGAGGCGGGGGAATGGCATTCCCATCGCCATCCCCAGCGGCGCCAGCCCCAGCACCGTGAGCGCCGCGCGCGCCCCGAAGGGCCAGCCCAGAACCGGCCCTGAAAGCAGGGGCGTCCCCAGCCCGTAGAGGACGACCAGCGCCACCACCGCACCGAGAATTGTCCCCGGCGAGAACCGCGCCGAGAGCAAACTCCCCAGTCCTGAAAAGAGGAGCAGTGCCCCCAGGACGCCCGCCATCGCGTAGGCCGGATGCCCCAGGAACAGGATGAACCGCTGCAGGAGGGGGATTTCCACCAGCATGAAGGCCAGTCCCAGGAGGCCGAAGGGGACCAGTCGCAGGGAGACAGGCCCCGGGCGGGGGCGCGGGGCCGTCCGCAGGCCTGCCAGCGGCAGGAGGATCAGGAGCCCCGCCGCGGCGACGGCGATCCCCAGAAGCGCCAGCAACACCAGATACCCGGCCCCGCCAAAGGGTTGCCAGATGTGGCCCGCCATCGCCAGCACCTCCGGTAACTGCCGCCAGCGGAAGAAGTGGCCAAAGAACGGCCGGTCGTCCGTGGGCGGCGCGACGTCAAAGGGGTAGTCCGCCAGCCAGCGGGCGCGGTCTTTTGCCCCCAGCAGTCCGATAAAGGCGAGGTAATGCTCCGGGGTAGGCATCACGTTGTAGCGGTTGACTTCGTCGGGGCGGATGTCCGGGGCGTAGACCAGGTCCAGGGAGCGCGCGGCGGCGAACGCCCGCACTATGTCCAGTTCGGCCGCGGTGAACGGCCCACGCCGGGCCATGATGAGCACCTGGTTGTAACTGCGCAGCGCCACCAGGCTCCGTGCCGGGTCGCCGCCGGTCCGCTCCAGGGCCTCTATCGCCAGCGCAAACGCCCGTACCTCTTCCGAGGGCGGCGATTGCGCCCACCGCACCACCGTCAGCAGGCCCCCGTCGGTCAACCGCTCCATCGCGGCGACGAAACTCTCCACCGTGTAGCGGTAGTTCTCCGCCAGACTGTAGGCCCCGGAGGTGACCGGATGGTATGGGGTGGAGAGGGAGAAGAGGACAACGTCGTAGAGGGGGCCGCGTCGGGCCAGAAACGCCCGACCGTCCTCCACGAACAGGGCGACGTCGGGGCGGTCATAGAGGTTCCCGGCCCAGTCCTCCTGCGCCCGGACGGCAGCGACGACGAGAGGGTTGGGCTCCACCGCGGTGACCGTCCGCGCGCCTTCCGCCAGCGCGACCCACACATCCCAGCCGCCGCGCGGGTCCAGCACCAGAACCCGGGCCTGGGGCCGCAAGCGGTAGGGGAGCGCGGTCAGCAGGCAGTCGGTCAGGGGGCGCAGTTCGGCCGGATCGGCGACGCGGGTGATAGGGCTTAAATCGTCCCCGTCCACGTAGAGCGCCCGCTGGGGCGGTGGCTGTCTCCGGCAGGCGATCCCCTGCCCGGGGAGGCTGCGGATGGCCGAGGAATCCACCACGTCCACGCGGGAGATCGCGTTCCAGGCCCGCAGGAGCAGACGGCTATCGGGATACTGGAGGGCGTACCGGAGGCCCTTGTAGGGGGATAGGCGGATTTCCAGAGCGGATGGTGGTCGGAAAGAGAAAAGTATCAGCCCTCCGACCAGGGCGATCTGCAGGAACGTCGCGGGCCATTTCCGGAGGTCCCTGAAGCAGAGGGCGGCCAGTCCCCCCAGCGCTGCGGCGAGGAGCACCATGCCCTCGCCACCGGTCCGGGGCGGCGCCAGGACGGCCAGGAGGCATCCTGCGGCGGAGCCGGTCAGGTTGGCCCCGTAGGTGCGCCCTACCGCGCCCCGCCGGAGGGCCAGCAGCAGTCCTGTGGCCCCTCCGGCACAGAAGAACGGGGTGGAGAGGGACAGGTAGTGGAGGGCCAGAATCCCCCACTGTCGCCGATCCAGAGCGACGCGGAAGGAGTCAAAGGGGAGGTACAGCGTCAGGGCGTAGGAGGCAATGGCGGTAAGGGCGAACCCCCAACCGAAGAGAGCCAGGGCGCGGGCCGGGCGGCGGACTCGCTTCCCGACCAGCGTCAGAAATGTCCCGCTGGCGCCGAAGCCCAGCAGGGCCAGGCTGACGGTCATAAAGGCAAAGTGGTAGAACTGGGCGACGGAGAAGAGGCGGGTCAGGTTGACTTCAAAGGCAAGGGTGGCCGCGGAGAGCAGGAAGAGGCCAAGATCATCCAGGGAGCGAATGGGGACGGGGGGATCAGGCGATGTCCTCATGCTCCCGCAGGAGGATGCTTTCGCGGACGTAGAAGAGGGCCAGGGATTCGGCGATGCCGCGGGCGATGCGGCGGCTCAGCTGGGCAGCCACTTCTACGGGGTGGAGGGTGCCCTTTTCGGTGGGGCACACGACGACCAGTTGCTGGCTGTCGTTCCGGTGGACGGCCCATGCGCCGTTGTGCCGTCGGCGGAAGACCTCGCCCAGGAAGGCGACCCACAGAATCTGAAGGGGACGGGGAGGCGAGGGGGTGTGTTCAATCCACTCGTCCAGCAACTGCAGTCCGGTACCATCGTACCGAACCGGTCCTTCAGCGAATCTCTCCAGTTGCCGTCGGGCCTGTTCGGCCAGTTCCACCAGTTGGCGGGCATGGTCGGGGCTCAGAAGTTCCAGCGATGCGTCGGTCATGTCGGGTCTCTTGCGACTCCGGAAATCGGAAGGGACAGGTGCGAATTTGTGTAAGTAGTATAGCACAAATCTGACCGATCGCAAGTGCGAACGGCTCTCGGCTTGGGCGGCCATCACTCTCTCTGGAACGGGGTGGGAGTTTGTGGAGCGGCGAAGATGCCCCGCAAATCTCTACTCTACAAAAAACCCTCCCCCGCCGGAGCATGGGTGCATTTCAGTTTTATGGTAGATTGCGGAATGTGCCGTTTTCCCAAGCCCCGCCAGTTCACGGCGGGGCGGAAAGGGCCGTTT
>FWPU01010144.1_pt1 | contig 14249 bp, 10 predicted proteins | sample 2228361 | NCBI WGS metagenome assembly FWPU01 (sample SAMEA103939777, study PRJEB20133) | metagenome
TGCGGTCGTGTCGTTCTTGGTGGCCAGCGCCCCGCCGTTCTTGGATATCTTGACGTCAGCGGCCCCGATGGTCAGGGCCGTCTCTTCAGTGTTGCCGTCGGTGGAGTCTAGGAACGGCCCCATCCGGAAGGTGACCGCCGTGTCCTGCTTGAGGAACATCCTAGTACCTCATGCTGGCATAGTGGTGCTGCAAGACGGGGATGGACACACTGGGCGCGGCCCCGTCACCAAAGGCCAGGTACTCAATCTGGCGGGCATTGGCGTCCGCCGTGGTCCAGTTCAGGGTGAATCCATCCGAATCCAGGCTCGCCAGGTCGGCCTCGGCGTCCAGGGTTGGGGTCCCCTCGGTCAGGAACTTCAGGACCCTGGCCCGGTCCAAGGCCTGGTCGGACACGGTGAACGCCTGAGCATCGGCGTCGCCGAACCAGATGGAACCACGGGCCGTCGGCCCGGACGCGGCCCCGATGCAGCCCCGCATGTTCGCAGCGCTGATGGAACCGCTGTTGATGAGGGCTGACAGCAGCATGACGCCCCTGGGCGCGAAGCCTATGCCCGTAATCCCCTGGGTCCCGGTGCTAGTGGGCTGATTGAACGTGCCGACCCGGTACGCGCCGCCCCGCAGGGCCAGATAGTAGAACCAGCGTTCACTCCCCGCCACGTACAACCAGTTCAAGGTAAAGCCGTCCGGGTCCAGGCTCACCAGTTCACTTATCTCGACCCCGCCGCTGGTGGACGCGGCAAAGTAGAAAGCATGAGTCCTGCGCTGGCGGTCCGCGCTGGATGTGGTCAGGGCATCTTCTACCCGGAAGGCGCTGGTGAACTGCTCGGTCGCGGTCCGCGCCAGGCCAATCCCGTAGCCGATGCCGACGTTAGACCCCTCGCGGGTCTCCGTCGTCTTCGACCGCTCTGACCAGAGGAGCAGACAATCAGGCTGGAACCCGACTCCCGTGTAGGACTTGTTCCCGGTCGTGGTCGGGGATGTCCCAGACCCCAGGAACGCATTGCTGATGTCGCCGCCCAACGCGATGTAGTTGACGATGTAGGCGCTCCCGCTGGTCGTGCCGATATTGATGGTGAAGCCGTCTGAGTCCATGCTCACCAGGTCGGCGCTGAGCAGTACCGTACTGGCGTAATCAACCATCCGGATGCAGGCCGTGGTCTGGGCACCAGAGCCGATGTTGGACACGTCCAGGTTGTCGCCGCTCTCGAAATAGTTCACGCGGCGATTCGTGGAACTGACCGCGGCCCCCAGGTACATGGTCGCGTCCGGAATGTTCCCATCAGCGGTCAACTTGTTCCCAAAGAAAATCACGACCTTGGGCTGGAACCCGACGCCGGTGACCGACTGGTTCCCCGTCGTCGTGTTCGCTACGAACGAGCCGACCTGGACCTGAGTCGCCATCAGTCCAGTAGCTCCCGGAACCGCTGCATCATGGTCCGCATGCGGGTCGGCAGGAGTTCGTTCGCCAGGACGTCGTCCAGCGCGGCCCGCAGGGCTTGTACCTTCTGTGCGCGTTGGGCCACATTGTACGCCTCATCGAGTCCTGCGGCCCGGTACTCGGCCAGGGTCGCGGGTACGAGATTGCCGGAAGAGTCGACCTTCCACGGCCCGCCCCCGATATCGACCTTGCCGTCAATCTGTACCGACTCTTCGTCGGCGGCCAGAGGATGGTTCGGGTCGATGGTCAATCGGCGGACGACCCGCGTGGCCTTGTGAACGATGCAGTACGGCATGGCCCTACTCCTGCCACCTGATTAGTTCCGCCAGTTCGGTCTTGACGCGGTTCTTCTGGGCCTCGGTCAACGGTCGGTTGGCGTAGATGTAGTACCCCTCACCATCCCTCTCGACCGTCACATCCCCGACCACGGCCCTCAATCTGGCGGTCGCCTGAGCCGGGTCTGGGGCCGGAATCCAGCCGACACGAATCCGGGTCGAGTTCAGCGCCGTGAGCCGGTCTATCTCGACCAGCAGATTGTCCCGCTCGGTCTCCAGAGCGTCGTTCTCGTTCTTCAGCCGCGCGTTCTCATCCCTGAGCCTATCAATCTCCCTGTTCAGGGCCTCGAACGCGGCCAGGGCTTTGTCCTCGCCGTCCCGCATGGCCGACTCCAGCTTCGATATCTCGACCTCACGGGCGGCGACCTTAGCCTTCTCATCCGCCAGTTCCCGGTTCCGGGCCGTCAGTTCATGCTCGTACCGGGCGGCCCGTTCCGTGAGCGCCTGAATCTCTTTGGCCTGGTCGCTGTTCTGTACCCGGAGCTTCTGGTACTCGTTCGCCAGGTTCGCATATGCCCGCGCCGACTCGCTCTTGACCCGCGCCAGGTCAGCGTCGAGCTTGGATATCCGCGACTCGTACTCCAGTACGGTCTCCTGGTACTTCTTCTTGCTGACCCACATCCTAGACCTCGATGTACTCGACCATGACCGTGACGTTGGCCGCCGCGCTCAGGTTCACGTTCACGTCGGTCGACAGGGTCGCCAACACGGGGGCCCTGCGCCCGACCACGATGCCGCCGTTCGCGGCGCAATCGAACGGTCCTGCCAGTACGACCGGTGTTCCCGCCGCGTCCTGAATCGTGACCGTGACCGCCGCGCTGACCGGCCCGACGGTCCAGGACAGAATCCCAATCTGTCTCCCCGATACCGCGGCCACCAGGACCGTGTTCCCTGATGCGGTCGCCCGCACACGGGCCGACTGGACCCGATAGACCTGGCCCTGATATGCAACGCGGTCCGTTGACGGGACCGCGAGGACTTGTGTATCGGTATATCTACCGGTCGGTCCGACGAACTCCGTCATGGTGACCTACCGTGTCGCGATGATTTGAATCGCCAGCGTGTTCCCCGCCCCGACCGTGACCACGTTGTACCGCATGTAGTTCGCCGGTCTATCCGCGACCGAAATCAGGTTCGGGTTGGTCGACAGGTCGGTAATCGACCCCGCCGACCACCAGTTGGAACCGTCCAGCGACAGTTCGAGCCTGATTTCGACCGCGTTCGTAGAACCGGCGGTCCGGGTGACCTGCATCGAGTACCGGGCGGGCGGAAAGCTCCGCATATCTTTGGCCGTACCGGCCCCGTTCGCTGTGATTCCGGTCGTGGATTGGTACCAGGCAGAGCGGGGGTAGCTGAACCCGCCGATGACCTCCGAGTACTCGACGGTCCTGCTCGGCTGGACTGGTGCCACGGGCCGGGCGAACCACGCGCCCCGCACCGATAGCGACCCGCTGGTCCGGGTCATCACGACCCGTATCTGGGGCGGCGGGTTCGGAATCAACAGTAGATGCGCGGTCCCGTCAGTGACGCTCAGCCCCCCCGACGTCAGCAACGCGTTCTCGAAGTCTTTGAGATTGTAGTACGGTACCGCCGCGTACCCGTTGCTCGCGTGGGCGCGGCCCTCGACCGTGACCAACCATTGCGGCGATGCCGCGCCCACGACGTGCAGGAACACCGACCCTGCGCCTGGACTGTACCCGGTCAGGGTGTGCAGTTCGACCGTCTGGGTCGCCGTGATGTTCTCGGCGACCGAAAAGTACCCGTACATCGGTTACTTCCTCAGTACGTACATCACGATTCGCCATCGGGGTTTGGCCGAACCGGGCGTCGCGCCCGGTGAATAATCCGCGACCACGTGGGTCTGGGCGGTCTGGACATCGTTCAAGTTCGATGTAATCGCGATGATGTCCCCCACGCTACCGGTCTCGGCGTCCGTCGCACCAATCCAGCGCGTGACCGCGCTGGTGCGACCGACCGAGATGGTCGAGGTCGTGGACGCCCCCGCCAGGGCCTCCTTGACCGCGTACCCGCCGACCACCATATCCCCTTTCTCCAGCCGGAACAGGTCCTTGGTCTCGGCGGTGCCGATGGCCGTGGGCGAGAACTCGGCCTCTAATCGCTCCAAAAAGACTCGCATATCTAGTTCACCTTGGCGTCTGGCCGAACGGCCAGAATCTTGGGGACCAGGCGGTCCGGGACCTCGAACCGGACCCGGCGGGCCGGGCGCTCCATGAGCATCTCGATGATATGCTCCCTCATCACGCCCCCCGTATCGTCGATTACCGGGGTCGGCGTGACGTACTCCCGCACCACGCGCACCAATCGCCAGCCGTCCGCGGCCTTGCGGTCCAGGTAGACCTGCCAGGCCCGCCGAACGGCATCTCTATCCGGCTCGCGTTCCCAGGGCGTCAGGAAGTACGCCCGCAGGACCGCCTGTCCTATCTGCTCCATCGATTACCGGGCGGCTATCTCGACCACAGCGCCGCTGCGGAGCAGCAGGTCGCCGTAGTAGACCCGCGCCCTCAGCGCGACGGCGAACTGGTCATGAGGCTCCTTGGTATCGAATACCACGCCGTGAGGCATGGCGAACGCGACGGCCTCACGCTGGAACATGAAGTTCTTCTTGCCGCTCGCGCCGCTGGGCAGGTTCGTGGTCTCGTACACATCGAACTCGTAAATCCGACCCACGAACCCGCGGCCCTTGTCCTGGCTGAAGTTGCCCGTACTGGCCGCGTACAGGGAGTTCGCGTATCGTTCTATCGCGAACATATCCATCAGGGTACCAGGGGACACGACCAGGAACCGGTCGTCGTGCTTGACATTGTTATTGTCCAGGACCTCTCTGGACTCCCGGATAATCTGGTCGGTAATCGGGACGTTATCGGTGCCCTTGTTGTTCGTGGTGGAGTCCAGGGTCGCGCCGATATCGGTGTCAATCTGCTCGGCCAGGGCGCGGCCCAGTTCCTCGGAATAGTGTTGGACGACCGCGTACTTGCCCAGCAGTTCGACCGGCTCGAAGACCTTGACCGCGGCGTAGGCCCTGGTGTCCAGGTCCAGGGTCGACTCGGTCGGGTTGGGGTTGGCGAACGAGATGGTGTCTGCCCAGTCGTCGAGCGCCGGGTTGCGGACATCAGTAATCGCGTTCTTGGTGGCGGATATCGTGGCCGCCTGGGGGATGTGTACCCTGTTCCCGCCGCCCTCGAACAGGGCCTCCCAGCGCCTATCGGTCAGGTTCACCAGTACCACGTTCTTGGTCAGCGCGTCCACAATGAACGCGGACCATAGTTCTGGGACCCACTCTATGTGGGTATCTATATCTACACTTGCCATCGTTCCCTCGAACTACGGCCTGGCGACCCCGACCAGGCCGGTCACCGTAGACGCTTGGCCGCGAACGCCTTGATTTCGTTTATCCGTTCCAGCCGTTCGCGGGGGGTCATCCGCTTGATATCCTCTATCGTCAATCCGCTCGATGCGGGAGCGTTCGGCGTGTTCACATCGACCCTGACGCCGAGTTTCGCCAGGGCCGCTCGGACCCTGCTCTCTATCTCGGCCTCGATGTTGTTCGCGGGGGTCGTGCGAGCGATTTTGGTGGCCTCCAGGAACGCACCCATGAGGTCGCCCTTATCTAGCCGCTCGCGGACCGGCGCAGCGCCCTCATCGTCCAGACTTATTCCGACCGACGCGATTTCGTCGACGATGCGCCGCTTCCACTCGGTCGTGGTCGCTGTGGCCGCGACCGCCCGGTCGGCGCGAGCGAGGATGTCGGCTACCTGTTCCTCGGCCTCGCCCACTCTTATCGCCTCGCCCAGTTCCTTGATGGCGGTCGTCAGGACCCCAATCTGGGTCTTCAGTTGCTCGGTATCGAGCTTCTCTTGGACCGCTTTCTTGTACTGCTCGCGGGCCTTGTTAAGCTCCCGCTGGAGCGACTTGTACCGCTCGTCCGGGGTCTCGGTCGACTCGGACCGATTAGCATCGGACGTGGGTTCTGTCTCTGGCACGGTGGTCATCTCCTCTATGCAAGGGTATCCCACGATACCATCAGATTAGCATAAACCGTGATTGATGTCAAGATGTTGTCCGATTTATCTTCGTGGTACTCCCGGAGCGGGGGGGCGGTTCGGCTCCGGTTCCGGCGGCCCGAACCCCGCAGTCTGGATGATGTCCATCTGCGGGGCCGGGGTACTGGTCGCGGCCAGTTTGCGCCGCTCTTGCTCGGCCTTGCGGCCCGCTGGAGTCAGCGGTCGGTAATCGTAGAACAGTACCAGGGCCTTGTCGATTTCTGGGTTCCGACGCCGTACCTGCGTCCGGAGTCGTTCGAACCGCCGCCAGATGCGCCGCCAGCTTGGCCGCCGGGCGAATATCTCCGACTCCGGCCAGCCCATCCGCCTGAGTTCGAGAATCTCATTGACAATCTGGGTAGTTCGCGCATTGGCCCCCCAGTTCAGTTCGTGCGCCCGCCAGTATTGGTCGAGCAGTTCCCTGGCGCGGTAGAACTCGGCGACAATCGCGGGCGACTCGTGGGACCGGAGCCGCTCCCGCACATACCGATAGTAAATCTCCCCGACACTGTTCCGGAACCGCTCATCCAGGTACCGGGCCATCTCCGGGATGTAGTTCCCTTCGGCATCGTAGACTTCAGGCGCTCGGACCACGGTCTCCATGTACAGGTCGAACAGGACGTCGCCATAGAACCGCTCGTGGGCTGGGTTGGACCGCTGCCGCCGTATCTCGGCCAGGACCGGCGCGTACTTGGGGTTGTTCTCAATCGCCGCGTACACCGCCCGCGTGGCCGCGGCCAACTGGGTCAGTTCATCCCGGAACCGCCGCCCCGACATCTGGCCGGTCTCGAACTGCCGGGCGATGCGCTTCTCATGCTCCACCACGACCCGCCGCCGCGCTTCGAACTCCTGCATCATCGACCGCTGGAGCGCCGAGAACTCCGACCGGGCGGCCTGTTCGGTACGGAACTGCTCGGTCAAGGCGGCCAGTTCGGGGTACTTCTTCTCGACCTGGTTCCGAACGAGGACCGGGATAGAGTCCCAGCGGGCGTTGCGATATGGGGCCATATCGGGGTCGGTCTTCTGGATGTACGAGCGAAGGGCGTCCAGATGGTCGAACGTGGTCGCCCGGCGGACGTTCAGGCCAAACAGTTCGCCCACATTGATGTCATCCAGGGGCCAGATGACCCAGAACGGGGCGATGGTGACCCATAGCCTGTTTGTGATGTCTATCATGTTCACGGTCTGGCCGCGAATCGGGTCGCCCAGATAATCCTCGCCCTGCATCAGGTCGAGGGTCATGCTGGTCAGGGGCGAACTCATGCCCCGCCAGAACCGGAACAGGCTGTTATCGAAATCGGCCCGGACCGCAGCGGCCCGGCCCTCGCTGGTCGTCAGGTTCCAGGCGAGTCGGGCCAGGGTCATGTAGACCGAGGGGAACCCGATGTACGTATCGCCGACCCGGAAGCTCATGAACTTGCGGCCTGAGCGAGGATTGAACGCGTCCCGGTTCCCGGCCAGGTACGCCAGGCTCGCCAGAGCGCCCATGCCTGCGAGCAGGGAGCCGAGCGTGGATAGCGCCAGCGCCCGCCGGGTCCCCAGTCGGAGCGGCGTCCGGACCCCCATCACCCGCACATTGACCTTGCCGGTCGAGGGGATGAACAGGTCGCCAATCAACCCGTAGCTCGCCCGCCGGAACAGGGGCGCGAAGAACAGGAAGGTCGACTCCACTAGTTGCTGGAGCGGGGTCATGGCGGTCAGGTGCGTGTTGAACGTGCCGCGAATCTTGGATAGGGATGCCACCAGTTCTCTTAGCTCGACCTCGCCGCCCCCCGAACGTACAATCTCGGTCTTGAACGCCTTGTACAGTTGCACCAACAGGAACTCGATGGTCGCGTCGAACGAGCGCTGGAACGCGGTCAGGGAGATTTTATCCGCCAGTTGGCCCAGGACTCTTCGACCGCGCCGACTCATCCCCCGCTCGACCGCGATTTTCTCGGCGGTCTCCAGGACCACCCCGGCCCCCGCGTACTCCGTTATCTCGCTCCGCCCGAAGTTCCCGCCGAGCCGGTTTATCTCCCCGACCGTATCGACCTCCAGCGCTCTCCAATCGTCGTGGAACTTGGGGTCCAGGAACGATTTCGCCAGGTGGCCCCACGCCTTCATCCACGCGGTCGGGTGTACCCAGAACGAGTTCTGGCCGACCGAGGCCAGGACTCCGAAGTCGATACCGGTCTTGAGGAACACCATGCCCCGCGCGATGGGCCGGAGGCCGCGGGCCAGCCACGCAATCCAGCCGGTCGGGTAGCGCAGGGATGGTATCTGGACGTGTTGTAGTATCTGGTCCGCCTCGGCCTGTGTGAGCAGCATATCTTCGAGCATCCGGGTACTGAAGACCTGGGAGCGGGTCTTCATGGCCCTAAGATACGCATAATCACGCTGGGCGGTCGGCAGCCGCTCTTGTGCCGCCCGAATCGCTTCATCGTACTGCCCGTTCTGTATCAGGTCCATGATTCCGGGCCACTGGTTCGCCACGTACACCAGTTCTTCGGGGTCCGGCATCCGGCCATCGCGGAGGGCCTCGGCGGCCCTGACCGCGGCCCGCAGGGCCTTGGCTGGGGTCTCGGCCCCGCCGAACTTCGGCACGATTTCCCGAATCTTGAGCGTGGCCTGCTCATACGCAATGGTATCGAGGATGGAGTACACGTAGTGGGCCAGCGATTCCGGCCCATCCTCGTACACCGTGGCATCCTGAATCGCCATCGCGATATCTTCGTGGCGGCGCGGCTGGAAGTGGGTCGCGTCGGGGTCCTGGATAATCAGGGCCGAGTCGGACTTGAGGCGGTGCAGGGTCTCGTAGTACGTGGCGTTCGGGGGGAACCCAGTACGCCGCGTCAATCGGGGCATGTACGCCTGGCCCGACTCCGACTCCCAGATTCGGACCGAGAACTTGCTTGTGATATCGACCCCCGCTCTCTTGGCCTCTTCCATAATCTCCTCGGTCCGCTGAATGATGCGATGTGGGTACAGGATGGCATCGCGGACCCGGTCGGAGGCGAACTCATAGTAATCGTCCAGCAGATTCGGCGGAATCGAGTACAGGACATCCCAGTTGTACATCATATCGTCGACCGTCTTGGTCCCGCCCGGCAGCCTGTTCGGGAAGTACCGCTTGAGTTCCGCCAGCGGCTCCCAGAGCTTCTTGACCCGGATGATGGTGTTCCCTTGGTCATCGGCAGGCCGGAAGAACGTAATCCCGCCGCCCCACAGGAACTCGTCCGGGTGTCGTTCCAATAGGACCCCCGACCGCCGGAACCGGGCCGAGACCGCGATGGCGACGTTATCGCCAATCACGCGGGCCTGGCGGCGGCATTCGGTGTACGCCCGGATTATCGCGGTGACCGGGAACAGGAACGGGGCCTGGCCGCCGCCCACGGTCGCAACGATAGGCCTGGCGAGCGCCCGGCCCAGCGCGAGCCAGCCGCCCTGCCCAGGTCGCAGGAACGCCATGCCGGTCCGAATCATGCTCCGGCAGTGGTCGACGTCAGGCCGCTTTATCCAGCCATCGATATGCGGGATAGCGGGGTCTGGCTCCCGTTCGGGGATGTCCACAATCGCCCGCTTGACCGGCGACTTGTGTACCACGGCCTTCTCGGCCAGGGCCTCGGCCACATCGTGTACCCGCTTCCCGACGAAGTCTTGGTACATATCCGGGTGCAGAATCATCGCGGACACAATCGCCTTGATTCTCGACGTTCTGGCCGCCGCGTCGAGCTTGGCGAAGTCGGACCCGAAGGCCGCGGGGGCGGTCTTGGCCGCGCTCTTGAGTATCTTCGTCAACTCGCCCGCGCTCTGAATCGTGCCGTCCAGGTGCTTCCCTTCCAGCAGTTCCTTGACCGCGGGCTGATGGAGCCAGTTACGGACGACCGGGGCGATGGCCTTGATATCGGACTGCTCCATCGACACGTTGTCCAGTTCCGACCGCACCCCGACCCGACGGCGCAGGTCGTCCCGAATCTTCCGCATGCGGGCCGCGTGGGCCTTCGCGTCGGCGGCCTGCCGAACGAGGTACGTGCCCGGCATGATTGCATCCAGCACGGTCTGAAACTCCGTATCCGCCAGGCCGCTCTGGGTGACGACGTGCCACCATTCGCGATGGGCCGTCCGCAGGTACTCTTCGATGGCCCGATGCACGGCGCGAGCATCACTGTTCGCGGCGATGAGCGCGGCCCGCGCTCTGGATGCGGTCGCGATGTCGCCGGGGTCGCCCCGCTTCTTGGCGTCGGCCAGGAACTTACCGACCGCCCGGACCTGCTTGGTCAGTTCCTCGGACAATCTGTCCAAGCGGGTCGCCAGGAGCCGGAGCGATTCCAATCGCAGGCCCCGCTCGTACAGGGCCTTGGCCTGGTCGGGCATCAGGTTCAAGCGGGCGGTCTGGAATTGAGTCAGCACGACCGCGGCCTCGGCCTCGCGACCGAACGTCCTGGTCAGTTCCTCGGCCTGGGCCGCGCCGACCACCGCGCCCTTGACCCGCCGAACGGAACCGGCCCGCTTGAGTATCTCGTTAAGACTCTGGGCGGTCGTGAGGTCGACCGCGCCGGTCGCCTGCGCGACCCTGTTCAATAGGTCCGCAATCTCTGCCGGTTCGAGACCGACCTCTTCGATGTAGGCCCGGAGCGTGACATCCCAACTCGCGTGGCCTAGCTGTTCCTGCGCCCGTACCAGGGACGGGTCCAGTTCCTTGAGGTACCAGGCGACCAGCTTACGGAGCGGGGTCTTGCCGCCGGGGGCCAACGCCTTGACCGGGATGTCCAGGTCAGGGAACGCCGATTCTAGGCTCCTGAGCGCCCTGTTGATGCCGACCCTGGTGGTATCGCGGCCCGGAATCGTCCAGGCGCGGGAGTCGTTGGTCATGTGCTTGGGGAAGAGTTGCTGCCGCTTGTCCAGGTACTCCTGCACCGCCTGTACGGCCCGCGCCTGCCGCTCCGGAATCATCCTGATGACCCGCTGGGCCTGTACACCCTGTTCCGTCTGGCCGATTATCGTGCCGCTGGTCAAGAAGTCCCGCAGTTCCTTGATGGTGAGCTTCTCGATGTCGATGGGGCGGGCACCCGTCGCCAGCGCGACCTCAATCAGGGCGCGGTCGCGGAGAGCGTCGTAGGGGGCGTACCCTTTGAGGGTCGCCGTGGGGTCGCTCGCAAAGGCCCGCAGTCGCTCCAAGGCCGTGTTGATAGCGTTCCAGCGGGAACGGGTAGTCTCGGCGGTCGATGCGGTCGAGGTACTGACTGGGGTCCCGGCTAGGACCTGCCGCCCCTCGTTCGTTATCCGGCCCGTCTTATCAATCAGGCCCATGTTCAGGAGCGAGTTCTTGATGCTCCTTGCCGCGCCGCGACCGGCGTTGATGGCGGCCTGTATCTTGGATATCGATAGAGGCTCGCTCTCGGCGATACGGAGCAGGTTGATGGTCGGGTCCTCGCCATGCACAGCGCGGAGCAGAGGGCGGGTCGGGCCACGAAGCGGTTTGCCGCCCGGCCCCGCCTCGTACTCGCCCCTGATGAGCTTCCGGTACACCCGTTCCGCGTGGTCTGGGCGGCCCATCCTGAGTAGGAAGTTGTACGAGGCGATTCCTAGGCCCCTGACCCAGGCGAACAGGCGCTTCCAAATCGGCTCGTACTCAGGGAGCATACGGCGGACATCGCGCAGGCCGCGCTCGGACAGGACCTCGGCGACCCACTCTGTGAAGTTCGAGTACCGGTACGCACGGTCCAGCTCTTGCCGTTCGGCGGGGGTCAGGGCCTCGTAGGGCTTGTCCGCCAGTTCCTCGACCCGCTTCAGGAGCTTCCTGGCCTGCCGCGACTTCTGCTCGTGGTCGAACTGAAGGAATAGCTTGTATAGGTCCTGGTTCGAGACGAACCAGGTCAGGTGGTGGGATATCTCATGCAGGATGACCCGCTCAGGCTCGACGGCCTGTTCTAGAGTCCGGTAGAAGATGTTCACAATGGCGGGATTTGCCCGCGTGCCGGGGACGTAGAGTCCTTCTACGCCCTGCGGCCCTTTCCTGGAGAACGATATCGCCAGGTCGTCCAGGAGGTCGGAGGGGAGCATCTCGACGAACAATCTGGCGGCCTGGGCGGTCTGGGGGCTGATGTGGCCCCTGCGTTCCTCGATAATGATACGAGACAGGATGTTCGTCACGCCCGTGCGGACGCGCTGGGGGTCCGACGCGGCCCCCGGTACCCCAGCACCGGGACCGGGATGGGGGGCCATCTCCTGGAGCATGCCGCTGGGGTCGGACATGAACCGCATGGGCCGCCCGTCCAGCCCCTCGTATTCAATGACCGGGGCGCGGGCCGGTCGTACTGCCCGCCAGAGTCCCTCGACCGCGGTACGGGCCTGTTCGGGCACGGCGCGTCCCAGACGGCCCGCCGCCCGTCCTAGTCGCCCCCCGGCCCGCCCTAGCTGCCCCCCGGCCCGCGCCACCAGCCCGAACGGGACCCAGTTCAGGGGGTCGAACGCCACGCCGAAGAACATCTGTTCCATGAACGGGCGGCCCTCGAACTGCTCGACCAGCTTCCCCGCGATTTCCACGTTCGGACGGCGGAAGAACTGGCGGATTTCGGCCAGGGAGCGTGCGGCCCGCTCCCGTTCCTCTGGAGTCGGGGCGAGGTTGATTGGGGGCGCGTCCAGCGAGAAGGGCATGGTGGGCAGTGCGGTCCGAATTACCCCGCGCGGCGATAGCCCAGCCGCCGTGAGGCCGCTGATTCCAGCCTCTACGATGGGGAGTGCGGCCAAGTCGAGGCCGCGTAGAATCTGGCGGCCCGTCTTCAGCATCGTATCGATATCGCCGATGATGGGCAGGAACCACTCCCACGTCGGTTCGTTCTTGGGGTCGACCAGGGCCTTGGCAACCGCCGCGAACCGGTCCTTGAACGAGCGGGGGCGGTCGTCCGGACCCGGCGGCATAGCCTGGTCCTTCAACCGCTGCTCGACCAGCAGCCGGGCGATGAGCTTCTTCTTCAGTTCCTCGACGTCGTCCCCTGGATTGGGGTTGACAACAATCGGTTCAGGCATGTATCATCCTGCTATGATTCGCCGCGTGCTTATCGCGATTGTGCTGTGCTGGGCCGTGACCACTGTGTTCCAGTTCCTACTGGCCTGGGTCGCGCTCCCCGAACTGCGCACGCTCCTGGCCTTCTCTGTGGGCGTCATCGTCGCGGTCGGCTGTCTCCACTACCGACCTAGAACACCACGTACCTGCCCGGCGCGCTCGCCGGACCCGGCATCTGGGACATAATCAGCCGCATCCACTCTTCGGGCGTCGCCCCCGGATGAGCATCCAGCCAGGCCACCATCCAGGCGGTCTGCTGAGCCGTGTTCAGGGTCTTCAGTTCATCGATGCTCGGTACACGGGCCGGGTCGATATAGCCCGTCTGGAGCCAGTTCGGCATCGCGATAGTGACCCCCAGGGTCGACTGGAGCATGTCGAACAGGCCGAACTGTTTCGCCAAGACCAGGGCGACCGGGTTCTGGAACAACTGCATCATTATCTGGATAGGGACCATCTTGGCCTGTAGTTCTAGTAGGCGGGTCTGGGCTTCCTGGTACTTGATGGCGGCCTGTTCGGCAGCGGACAGGTTCCCGGCGCTGGCCTGCTGCCGAATCTGGTACTCGTTGTAGTCCTTATCGCCCTGCGCTTTCATGAGGTCGCGTGCCTCTTTAAGCGTCACGTTCCGCAGGTTCTCGATATTGGCCGTGATGGTTTGGACCGCACTGATGTAGTTCGTCACTTCCATCGACACGCCATCGGTGGACGCGGCGAGCGTCTGTATATGACTCACATCCGGGACCACGGTCGTTGCCAGGACCGTCTCGGCGGCCTGGACCGCATCTCGTAGCGCGGTCACACTGACCCGCCCGTTCGCGTCGCTGGTCATGGCAGCGGTCAGGGCGTTCTGAACGTTCGAAAGCTGCTCACTGACCGCATGGATACCAGCCAGTTCATCCGAGATGTCGCCGACGTAGGTCAGGACTAATGTACCGTCGGGTTGCGTCACGACCCGGAACCCTTCCTCTGGCTCGGTCGGTACGGTCTCCGTTGGAGGCTCTTGCGTCGCGGTCGTACTGGACGTGGGCGACTCCCCCTGAACCATGGCCTTCTCGCTCGCGGTCGCCTGGGACTGTCCCCCATACAGGGCAAGCAGCTCCGCCATCGTGGTGAACTGGCCGGTGGTAATCAGGCCCTTATCGAAAGCTTCGGCGAGCTTCTGGCCCGCATCCGGGAGTTGGGCAATCTCGGCCCAGAACGCGGGTTCGACCTGGCCAGCCGGAGTCCCTCTGAGTTTCGCCAGTGCCGTCGCCACGGTATCGACCCCGAAGACCTTGGCGGGGGCATCGTAGGGGCTGGGTACGGCGGGGGCCTGACCGGCCTTAGTACCAGCGACCCTTGGCTCGCCGCCCGCGCCTATCGTAGGACT
>FWPU01010145.1_pt1 | contig 14247 bp, 7 predicted proteins | sample 2228361 | NCBI WGS metagenome assembly FWPU01 (sample SAMEA103939777, study PRJEB20133) | metagenome
CCTGTCAAGCAGTGCGAGCCGCGAACCACGCAACCACCCCCTCCGTGTGCCACTGCTTGACGCGCCGCGTCAAGCAGTGCGAGCCGCCAAGGACGTTTCGCCTTGCAGGAGCACTGCTTGAATGCGGCCGTGGTGCATCGATTCTGTTCCCGCAAGCTCACCCGCGGCCGCATTCAAGAGAGTGGCACACCCGCCGCTGGGCTGCGCCCGGCGGCGGAGAGGGGATAATATGCGCGCCTGGGCTGTAGCCTGCGAGTCAGCGCTCCACCGACGCGGGGTCGGTGGCGGCGGGGGGCGCGGTGCGTCGAGCTATCGCTGCGGTTCCACCACGAACGCACCGGCCAATGGGTGGATGCCAGCCAGATGCGCGAGCCGGAAGTGGAAGCGTTCCTCGCGCATGTGGAAGTCAACCCTCGCGTGGTCGAGAGCAGGCGGATAAACTCCGCTTAGACGCTGGCTGCCGAGTGCGCCAGACTCGGCCTGAAGAGTAGGTGTGGGGGGCAGCGCGAGAACTCGGCTAACAGTTGGTCTTCGGCTTGTCGGCGATCGGGCTGGATCTCCAGACTGCTCGGCGCATCCGTTGGCAGGCTCACCCAGGGGCCCTGGACCGCATAGTCAAGCAGGCGGCCGACGTGGCGCGGATCGGTAAGCAACCTGCCACACGCTGCGGCACTTGGTCGCCACGTACCTGCTCGACAACGGCAGCGGCAATTGAAACCGGTGCAGACACTTGCTCGGCCGCAAAAAAAGGTGCAGACGATGGCATACTACACGCACACGATGGCCGAACCCGCCCTGGAAGTCCGCAGCCCGCTAGATGCCTAGGACCAGAGAGCCCTCCGAAATAGCGCAACCCCAAGCTCACGTTGCGGCCTGACCCTGGGGTTATCTGAAAGTTGCGGGGACAGGATTTGAACCTGTGACCTCGAGGTTATGAGCCTCGCGAGCTACCAGACTGCTCCACCCCGCGGCGCATGTGGCTAGTGTGGTTTGCCGCCGCTAGCCACCCCGGAATCTTATCAGCTCGCCCCCGGCCTGTCCAGTGGCGGAGCCGTTATTCATCGCAACTCTGGCCGGCAGTGGGGCCACGCTGCCAGGAAGGAGTCTCTATTCTGCCGGCCGCTTGCAGTTCCTCGAGCCAGGAACGCACCCGCTCTTCGATCTGATCTCGCACGTGCCTGAACAACGCTAGCCTTTCTGCCTCGTTCCCCTCGCCTCGAGCCGGGTCGGGGAAGGGCCAAGAGAGCCGTGTGCCAGCCGCACCTAGCCCGGCAGGGCAGGCCCGGTCGGCCTCGCTACACACCACAATCAGGTAATCCGGCTCAAAACTGCCAAGGAACTCTCGCAAATGCTTCGAGCGCAGGCCGGCGGTCTCGATGCCGCGCTCCTGCAAGACAGTCAGGGTAAGCGGATGCACACCCTTGGGCTGCGTTCCGGCGCTCATTGCGATCAGGCGGCCGCAGGCATGGTGGCGCAGGAGTGCTTCTGCCAGTTGGCTGCGGGCGGAGTTGCCCGTACACAGGAACAACACGTGTGGGGTTTGGGGCATCGGTCGGTATTCCTTGGGGCACGAATAGCTTCGCACATATTCTTGCCCATTGCGGTTGCCCGTCCAGGCAGTCGGATGCAAGCCCGGAACGTTCTTCGGCCTGTGCTGTGGCATTGCGTTTTTGGCCACGAAGGCACCAGGTCTCGCTCATCCTCTGGCTTGTTGAAAGGAGCCGAGAAGACGCTGCGATACGCACGGAACCGCTCGGGACTGCTGGGCTTGCCTGCCAGCACCCAACCGAGCAAGGGGCGGTGGTGTGGCGAAGCGCGGGGGGCTGAGAAGACTGTACGCAAGGCCATTCCAAGGGAGAAATGGCTTTCCTGCACGGGGCACGAGTGGACGGGTCCCGTTCGATAGCAAGGACGTGAGATGCGAGCAAGCGAGGACGCTTGCTGTACGGATTCGTAGCCTAAGCGTCCCCGCTTGTGCGGATGTGCCGGAGCAGTTTGGCCTGGCTGAGCAAGCGGGGATGGGTTTGGCAGTTCTGAGCAAGCGAGGACGCTTGCTCTACGGATTCGTAGCCTAAGCGTCCCCGCTTGTGCGGATGTGCCGGAGCAGTTTGGCCTGGCTGAGCAAGTGGGGATGGGTTTGGCAGTTCTGAGCAAGCGAGGACGCTTGCTCTACGGATTCGTAGCCTAAGCGTCCCCGCTTGTGCAGATGTGCCGGACGTGTTTGCCCTGCCCGAGCAAGCGAGGACGCTTGCTCTACGGGGCGGGCACGCTGGCTCGATGAGCCTCTCGTCCAGGCTAGCCTGCTTCTGGCGTTTTCGGGACCAATGTTGTGCGGCCAAGGGGACGAAGCTGTGAATTGCCAACGCCAGGTTCAGGAGAATCCAGAGCGAATGCGTCTCTCTGCCGGGCCATCGCCAGGCGCCAAGCCAGCGGATATGGTCTGGTCTACCCACCGGCCATTCGCTTGCCGCCTCTGTAGGCGGCAGCTAGACTCCAAAAAGGGAGATCCTAGTCTGTGCGGCTGTCTGGGCACGTGTGGGCAACCAGGCAACATTGCAGCCGAACTTGCCGGGATTTTGAGCGCAGCGCCATCTTGGGAGATTTCGACAGGTTGCGGGGCGCACCGTCATGTGCAAGCGAGAAAGGCCTGGATGACACCCAAAAAGCCGGCCGCGAGGGGCCTGCCTAAGGCTCAGGCACTGCCACCCGATCCCGGTGCGCCGGAAGGGGCGGCTGGGACGGCTTCGCCTGCGCATCAAGCGCCACAGCCCACGCTTGCCTCTCACGCACATCAGGCAACGGGCCAGCCCGAACATCGGCTACAGCCAGTGCCCGCCAACGCCGCGCCGTTATCCGGATCGACGTGTTCGGCAAAGGCCCCGAAGCCGGAACACGCCATTCAAACCGGCCCGGCGGTTCCAGATCGACCCGTGGGGCGGCAATCCCAACCAGTAGTGCATGCACAACGGTCGCCGGCGGTTCAATCGCAACGGGCGGCAGGGCCGGGAGCGTTGCCCGTGGCGGCGGAGCTTCACGGAAGAGGTGCCCCGGCCCAAGTGGCGGGTGGAGGGCCCCTCCCCCTGCGGCCCATACCGGTGCAGAAACCGGCAGACGGCTTGCCACGGCCAAAGTCTGACGAAGAAGAAGAGCCACCGGCCGAAGAGCAGCTCAAGCAGTTGGCCCTGAAGAACGGGCCTCCGTGGCTGATTAGCCTGGTGCTGCACATGATTGCCGTTCTGGTGACGGGCTTGATCTGGCTGCCGAGCATGGCCTCTCGGCCGAACGTCGATTTAGAAGCCGTGTATTCAGAGGAGCTAGGCGAGCAAGTCGAGGCGCAGCCCTTCGAGGTAGCCGACCAGACGGAGGCAACGGAGCAGATTGCGGCACTCGAAACGTTGCCGCTCGTTGAAGATCCCAACATGGCGCCGCCAGAGGTGCCGTTGCAACCCGAGGGCATCGGTGCCGAAGTGTTGTTCAATGCTCCGGTGGTCGGCTCTCCGCTCCAGGGCCGGGAACTCGGCATGAAGAAACAGCTTCTGCGCAAGTACGGCGGGTCGGAAATCACAGAGCAGGCCGTGCTGGAGGGACTGAAATGGCTGGCACGCCAGCAGCAGAAAGACGGGAGTTGGAGTCTCAAAGGCCCCTATGCAGATGGGGCTTATGTCGAGCGTGCAGCAGCGGCCACGGCCATGGCACTGTTGGCCTTTCAGGGGGCGGGAAACACGCACCGTCGCGGGCAGTTCAAAGAAAACGTGGCCAAGGGCGTGAAGGCTTTGTTGGCGTACCAAGATGCCGAAGGGAACTTCTACAGTGGCGGCGGCAATGCCGGGTTGTACACGCAGGCGCAGTGCACGATCGCTCTGTGCGAGTTGTACGGCATGACGGGCGATTCTGCCCTGCGAGATCCGGCCGAGTTGGCCGTCAAATACTGCATCGAAGCCCAGGACTCCCTGGGCGGCTGGCGCTACGAGAAGGCCAGAGATAGCGATACTTCGGTCACGGGCTGGATGGTCATGGCCCTGCAAAGCGCCCGCATGGCGGGACTGGATGTGCCCCCACAGGTCTTCAAGAAGGTGGAATTGTACCTCGATAAGGCGGCTGCCGATGGCGGGGCCCAATACAAGTATCAACCCCACGATAGGGAGCCCCGGCTGTCGATGACGGCCGAAGGCCTACTCTGCCGCCAGTACCTCGGTTGGCTGCGAAACGACGCCAGGCTCATTCAGGGCTGCGATATCCTGGTACGCAACCTCCCGAGCTGGGAAGACCGAGACGTGTACTACTGGTACTACGCCACGCAGGTGCTGCACCACATGGAAGGCGAATATTGGGACAAATGGAACGCCGTGATGCGGCAACTCTTGCCCGAGAAGCAAGAGAAACAGGGTGCAGAGCGGGGGAGCTGGCATCCCACCGAGCCTACATTGGATGCCTGGGGGCCCCAGGGGGGCCGTCTTTACGTCACCTGCCTCTCGCTGTACATGCTCGAGGTCTACTACCGCCACCTGCCTCTCTACTCGCCGTTGAACAAGCTGCTGCGCGAATAGGGTCCCACGGCACGCATCGAGCCTGACCTCAAGCGCCTTGACACCGGCGAGCTGGCGATGCTGCATCAGCACCAGCGGATCGATGCCACTCTGCCTGCGCTACAAATACATCCCCACGTATCCGCCGCGGTGTTCGCTCTCGCGCGCAATGCGTTCGATGCGTTCGCGAGTTTTCTGTAGGTCGCCGGCCTGGATATAACGATCGAACTCAGCACGCACCGCTTCCTCGACCGTGCGGCGGAACCAATCGACGACGGGCGCCGTAAGCCAGTCGCACGTCTCCCGCACCAACTCCACATCGAGCACACAGCGTACGGTCTTCTGGTCTGTCTCATCGGTGAGCGCAGTACCGGTGAAAGAGAATTCGAGCATGCCGAACTGCGGGTCGTTCGTAAGATGGAACACACAGCGCGCGTTGTAGAGAAAGTACGTGTTGTGAGCGCCATGTGCTGCAATGGCCGCCTTGACGCGCTCGCAGTGCGCGCGGTACGCGGGCGAGGCATCCAACGGAATATCGATTCGGCCCACCGATCTGAGTGGCAGGCAGTCGAAGCTGATCTCCACGTACGGCTGCATACGTGCGGCTCCCAGGCAAGGTACTCACGGGTTCGCCCCGGCAGCGGCCACGCCCGCAAGGCGCCCGCTTGCCGGCATTGCCGAACGCCTATTCTCGCCGCCTGCGACTTTAGCCTCGGCGCCCGCTCGATTCCAGGCAAGGCAGAGCCATCCGTCTTCGGCAGACTCAAACTGCACTTGCAGTTCTCCCAACTGAGACCAGCTTCCGCCCAGCACCAAAGTCTCGCCGCTGCGCTCGAATTGGGGTTTGAGGATCTTCTCGAACTTGCCCCTTACCCAGCGTATCTGCGCAATCTGCCGCGCGCCCAGTGCCTTGCCGGGTGTGTGGTCGGGGGGGACGATTTGCAGTTCTCCTTCCCGAACGGCGCGCAATCCGCGCTCGCCAACCTCCAGGCGGTAGCGCGCCGTAATATCCATGGCGTCAAACCGCGTCGGCCGCCCCAACTTGCCGGAGGTGAAGCGGCGGCCGTGCAGCGTCAGCGTAAAGCCGCCATCGTCGATTGCGAACTCCACAGGCCTGGGGGACGCAAAGGTCATGGTCCAGGCCCCCTCTTCTTTGAAAAGCGTCTCGTGCACCTGCTCCGGCGTATAGCCTAAAAAGTCTCGTGCCAAGCGCTCCACCATCTCGCGGTCCAACGTCCTGCCCGCCAGCAGCCCGCTTGCCGTGTTGACAACAAAAGACTCGTGAAGCCGTACCGCCAGCAGCCGGTCCCCGCTCACTTCGGGCGCTTGCTGAGGTGCTGCCAGCCATTCTGCACTTTCCTGCGCCACGCTACCCGCCAGATACTCTCGAGTAGTTCCGAACGCGAGCCGCTCAGGAAACAGATCCCACCGCACCAATGGAGAGCGGAACCGGGTCTGAAACGATTCCTGCCCGCGCGCGAGCGGCTGATCCATCTGCGACGTAAATCGCCCTCGAAAGCGCTCCGCAGCATGCTCGCTTGCAATCGCTTCGGCCTCCGGCTTCTGCCGCGCCGCCTTGCGGCTCGCCACGCGCCGAACCAGGCGGCCCATCAGGCCGCGCCGGCTGGAATCGATTCCCGTAATCGTTGTTCGCGTAGAAGCATCTGCCTCGACATCAAGTGCCCGCAGCCCCGAGTCGGTAAGCAGTACTTGCCGTGTGCCCCATAACTGGGTACGGCCGCGGGCAAAAATTATCGCAGAGCGGTTGTACCCCACGGTGCGCGAGTCGTTGATGCCGACAAACTGTGCCTCGAATACGCCCTGGCGCTGGTTGGGCACAAGTTCCAGCACGACCTTTCCTCGCGTCGTGCCGTTACCATAGATGTGGGTACCAAGAATACAGTCCACTATGGGGGCGTTTTCCTCCACGGCCCGGTCGACTCCCGCCGCTACCAGCTCTCGGGACGCTCGAAAAACGAGGTTGGGATGAGACAGGTGCCGCCCGGCTTCCGCGGCCAGTTCCGGCGGCAGTCCATGTGTTTTCAGCCACGCCAGTGCCTGCCCCGCCGCCAGCGCCATTCCGGCCGATGCCGGTGTTGGGCCCCCTTCAAGGGCAGCGGCCACCACCTCTAGCCTGCTGCGGAATTGGGATATAAAGTCGGGCGCCTGAATCATCTCCAGCGCGTAGACGTAGGTCTCGAGTGCGCTGCGGACGTGGCGAAAATCGTCCAGCTCGAGTCCTTCGTGGCCGGAGCGGAATCGCAGCAGCACGACTTTTAACACCTCGTAACGGCCGTTCGCGCCCGTGCCAAGCTCGCGTTTTAAGGCATCCCACAATAGGTAGCGTCGCCACCCCGGTCCGTGCGGCGAGCGGTTGAACCGGCCGTCAAGCCGATCCATGGCCTGTGCAAGAGAGGCGGCAGCCCGTGCAAACTGGGAGGCGGGGTCTGGGGGGCTTGCAGACCGCAGCCGCTCTGCCAGCGGTGCTGATCCTGTGGCCACGGCCAAGAACGATCCCCCGCCCGCTGGACCTTCTTGCGGCTGCGAAGCGCATACCCCAGCCAGGGTAAGCCACCACAGCAGCAAGAGAAGTGGTGTGTTGCCGCAAGTGCTTATTGGTAAACGCTTTACAGACGAAGGCACCGCGGACCTTTCTGAGAGAGCCTTCCTGGGCATCTGCAGGCTCCTGAATCCGTGGAGGTCAAGGACTGTAAGCCCTTTGTAGTTAAGCATTTTCATGAATTGGTGCCAAGACGGCTATGCGGGTTTTTCCAGGCGTCGCATGCTTTGGCACCTCAGAGAGACGTTAGCATAGTGCTAGCACGGGGGGTTGACTTTCTCAAATCGTCTTGTAAAAGGCACATTTCCCAGGCTGGCTATCCGACGCAATCGGAAAACTTGGCGCATCCTGCCCATTCACGCCTATGGGCGAGTCAAGCGGCCAGATTGGGTTCTTGCTCCGGCCAGGCCTCGGTCTGAGGTCAGGGCGATCTGCCCTTGCCGGGAGCCACAGCACGGCAAGGCCACGCGACGGTGCGGGCCGTGCCACGGTGATGTTGTCAAAACCTGACGCAAGAGGAGGGTCCCATGGTGTACAGCATGCGTGCGGGGCAGCCAACATGCCTGGGGGTGTGGCTTCGAGCGGGCTGGCTGTTTTTTGCAGCCTTTGCCGTCCAGGCTACTGCGACACGTGCCAATGAACTGGCGGCGCCGGTCGAGTGGAAGACGGATTACGGAGCGGCAGTGCGCAGCGCGCAGAAGCAGAAGAAGTACCTGCTGTTGGTCTTTTATGGCGACCAGACGAGAGACCTGAAGCAGATCCAGCTTGCCGTGCTGGCCGATCCGCTCAGACAGCTCTTGGACCGCTACGTGCCTTGCCAGCTCAGCACCAACACGCGGGTTGTGGTCGATGGCAGCGAACAGCGGCTGTTGGACCACGCGGCATTTGAAGAGCTGGGTGGCGGTCCGGGCCTGGTAATCATCGACTACGCCAACCCCACGCAGCCGCAATACGGGTTTGTGGTCAGCGCTCTGCCCTTTACTCCCGGGCGCTACTACAGGTACGAGCCAAGGCACCTGCGCGTGGTACTGGACCTGCCGCCGGGTACGCTGACTCAGCGTACCCTGATCTTTGCTGTACGCATCCATCCCGAGCGGCCGGCAAGTACAGATGGCGAATACGACCCGCTGCTGGCCCAAGAGGCAGAGAATCATTCCCAATACCAAGCCACGATACGTGTGCAGGGTCACCACAATTGGGGGTGGCGTTTCCAGCGGATTGTGGCCCGCCTGGGGGGCGGCTTGCGGGCACAGGAGGTGTGCGCCGAGAGCTGGCCTGGAGAGAGGTTGGTGGACGCGGCCGTAGATTGTGTGCAGAGCTGGCGGCAATCTCCCGGCCATTGGAGTGCGGTGCGGGCGAGGCAGGTTCGCTACGGGTACGACATGCGGCGTGGCAGTAACGGCATCTGGTATGCCACGGGAATCTTTGGCAATCGCCGATAGCGGCGGTCTGGCGCGTTGCGGTCGGCTTCACGCGTGGCGAGGCATGTTATGAGCGTCTGAGAGGCGCAGTGGTGCGCGCTTTTCCGTCGAGCGCGAGGCTTATGAGCCGTTGGCCGCCGGGGCATTCTCCTACCCGTCGCCTCGGGCCGAGGGGACGGCAGGTGCTGAGGGTGCGCCGCCAGGCAGCACCTGGCGAGGCAGCCGTGCTTGACCCTACGGGCAGCTAGCTATAAACTAGTATCGCCGCTAACGTTACGGCTATCCCTCCTAGCCCTGTGGCGAGGTTGCGCCCTTGGGGCGTCTATATTGGCAGAGCCAAATCCCTTTTCCCCCACGCGCTTAGAGCCATGGAAGCATTGGAACGAACGTTTGAAGTGTTGGGGAACATCCTCGGCGGCATCGGCACGGCCGTCGAGCGGGGATTGACCTCGGTTTTCGGTTCCTCCAACGCACGGTATCTACGGCGGCTCCAGCCCAAGGTGGCAGCCATCAATGCGTTAGAGTCGCGCTACCAGGCGTTGAGCGATGAGGAACTCAAGCACAAAACGGTGGAGTTCCGTAAGCGCCTAGCGGCCGGCGAGACGCTGGACGACATTCTTGTGGAGGCATTTGCTGCCTGCCGGGAGGCGGGCCGCCGCTTTATCGGCATGCGGCACTACGACGTGCAGCTCATTGGCGGCATGGTGCTCCATGAGGGGAACATCGCCGAGATGATCACCGGCGAGGGCAAGACGCTGGTGGCCACGCTGCCTGCCTATCTGAACGCCCTTGAAGGCCGGGGCGTACACGTGGTCACGGTGAACAGCTACCTTGCACGCCGCGACATGGAGTGGATGGGTCCCCTCTACATGGGTCTGGGCCTTACGGTCGATGCCATCTACGCCGGCATGGATCCCGAGCGCCGGCAACGTGCCTACGAGTGCGATATCACCTACGGCACGAACAACGAGTTCGGCTTCGATTATTTGCGAGACAACATGAAGCCGGCTGCTCGGGGCGACGACCGCTATCCCAAGTGGCAGCAGCAGGTGCAGCGCGGGCTGAATTACGCCATCATCGACGAGGTCGATAACATCCTTATCGACGAGGCACGCACGCCGCTGATCATCTCCGGACCGGCCCATGACGACGTGACCCGCTACGCCAAGGCCGATCGCATCGCCCGCATGCTCCGCAGAGACGTGCATTTCGAGGTGAAAGAGAAGGACCACACCGTGCACCTGACCGAAGAGGGGGTGCGAGTTGCGGAGCGGTTGGCCGGGGTGGAGAGCTTCTACACTGCGGGCAACATGGACTGGCCCCATCTCATCGACAATGCGCTCAAGGCGCACCACCTGTACAAGCTAGACGTGAACTACGTCGTGCAGGGAGACGAGGTGGTGATCGTCGACGAGTTCACAGGCCGGTTGATGCCGGGGCGGAATTGGAGCGACGGGCTGCACCAGGCGGTGGAGGCCAAAGAGGGGGTGCGCATCAAGGAGGAGACGCAGACCTACGCCACCATCACCTTGCAGAACTTCTTCAAGTTGTACCGCAAGATCTGCGGCATGACCGGCACGGCTATGACGGAGGCGACTGAGTTCTGGAAGATTTACAAGCTGGACGTGATCGCCATTCCGCCCAATAAGCCGTTGCGCAGGATCAACCATCCCGACGTTATCTACCGGTCCGAACGCGAGAAGTTTGAGGCGATCGTGGACGAAATCGAACGGATCCACCGCTTCGACACGTTGCTGCGCAAGGACGGGGCAATGCTGGTGGGTACGGTGCGCCCGCAAGGCGACGGCTCGATGGAGGTGGAACTGGCAGAGACCCACGAGCGGGTTTTCGTGCCCGCGGAGCAGGTTCAGGAGGTTCAGTACCGTGGGCGGCCGATCCTGGTCGGCACCGTTTCGATCGAAAAGAGCGAACGGTTGAGTGCCCTGCTCTCGCGGCGGGGAATTCCGCACCAGGTGCTCAATGCCAAGCATCACGAGCGTGAGGCGGAGATTATCGCCCAGGCGGGCCGCAAAGGGGCTGTGACTATTGCCACGAACATGGCCGGGCGCGGCACAGATATCATTCTGGGCGGCAATCCGGAGACCATGGCATGGGCGCAATTGCAGCACAAGTACGAGACGCGGCTGGACGTGCCCAAGGACGAGTGGCACGCGCTGGTGGCCGAGATCGAGCGCCGCGAGCAGATGAAGGCCGAGGGAGAAGAGGTCAAGCGGCTGGGCGGATTGCATATCATCGGTACCGAGCGACACGAGGCCCGCCGCATCGATTTGCAGTTGCGCGGCCGCTCCGGCCGCCAGGGGGATCCCGGCTCTAGCCGCTTTTATCTTTCGCTGGAAGACGATTTGATGCGGATCTTCGCCGGCGAGTGGGTGAAGAACATCCTCACTCGCCTGGGCATGCAGGAAGGCGAGGCCATCGAGAGCCGCATGGTCAGCCGCCGCATCGAAGGCGCGCAGAAGAAGGTCGAAGAGCGCAACTTCGAAATCCGCAAGAACCTGCTCGAGTACGACGAGGTGATGGACGAACAGCGCAAGCGCGTCTACGGCTTCCGCCAGGCCATCCTGGACGGCGTCAACTGCAAGACGCGCATCCTGGAGATGATCGACGCGCAGATCGACCGCCACCTCGACGAGTTTCTCGACAAGGACTACGGTCCCAGCTCCTTTGCCAAGTGGGCGGGCGGCGAGCTGTCTGCCGAGCTGGATGCAAACGACTTCTTCGGCCTGGATTTCGACTCTGCCCAGCGCATAGCCCGTGAGAAGGCCCAGTACCAGGCGGAAACCGCCCTGCAAGACGCGCTCGACGAAAACCTTCCCGAAGGAGAGGACGAAAGCGAGTACAACTGGGGCGCTATGGCCAAGATGCTCGCCAGCCGCTGGCAGCTTAAATACCGCGACCGCGATCTCAAGCAGATCGGCCGCGATCAGCTCGTCGATACTGTGTTGCCCGAGGTGCACAAGTTCATCGACCAGGTTGATCTTTCCAGCGGGGCCCGCTTCCTGGAGCCCGACTATGGCCTACGCCAGTCTTGCGGCTGGGTGCATTACAAATTCGGCGTCCGGCTGAACCCAGAAGAACTCGCCGGCCTGGAGGCGGAAGCAGTCAAGGAGCGCGTCCGTGCGGTGGCACGCCAGGTCTATCGCGAGCGCGAAATTGAGTATCCCGTGCTGGCCGGCCTCTCTCACTTCACCCTGCGAGATGCCAGCGGTGCCAAGCGTTACGACCGCGAGCGGTTGATCCAATGGGCGCAGCAGAGGTTCGGCGAGGCCGTTGATCCCCAAAAGCTGCGCAGCACCTCGCGTGACGAGTTGCGCCCCTATCTGCTGGCGGTCAGCCGGCAATGGCACGCGCAGGCCGAGCGAGAAATGGCAGAGGCGGCTGCGCAGGGCGAACGTCTCGTGGGCGGCCAGCGTGCGGACCGCCAACCCCTCGCCGAGGCCCGTCTGGCAGAGCTGGCCGATTGGCTCTCCAACGGCCTCAAGTACCGCGTATGCCCCGCACAACTTTCCGAACGCAGCCGCGATGAGCTGCTCGGGCTGGTCGAAACCGCCATCGAAGACTACTACCACCCCGAAATCCGCCGCATGGAGCGGCTGCTGGTCTTGCAGTTGCTCGACTCCGCCTGGAAAGACCACCTGCTCGCCATGGACCACCTTCGCTCCAGCGTCGGCCTGCGCGGTTACGCCCAGGTGGACCCCAAAGTGGAGTACAAGCGCGAAGGCATGCGCACCTTCGAGCAAATGTGGAACAGCATCGGCGAGCGCGTCACCGACCTCATCTTCCGCATGGAGCAGCTTGATGAAGGGTTCGTCGGCGCAACCTGGGTCAGCAGCCACGCTGTGCATCATGAGGCTCCCCGACTTCTCGACAGCGAGCAAACAGGAGAGATGGCCGAGGCCGCGGCCGGTTCAGACACCCCGGCCAAGCCGGAACCTATTCGCAACCGCGGCAAAACGACGGGCCGTAACGACCCCTGCCCCTGCGGCAGCGGCAAGAAATTCAAGAACTGCTGCATGCGCAAAGGCTCGCCTGCCGGCTAGCTGCCACTGAACACGGGAACGGATGCCCCCATGACCTGGCTGCTCGACGCCGCATACCTGCTGCTATTGGTACTGGCCTCGCCCTGGCTGCTGGCCAGGGCCATCCGGCAGGGCAAATATCGGCAAGCGTTGGGGCAAAGGCTGCTGGGCCGCGTTCCGAAGCGATCGGCACCGCAGCCCGCCGTCTGGTTTCACGGCGTGAGCGTTGGGGAGATCAACGCCCTTGTGGGCATTGTCGAGTACGTGCGCGACCGGCGTCCCGAACTGCCCTGCGTGGTCTCAACCACGACGCGAACCGGGTACGAGCTGGCCTGCCGCAAGTTCGCCGGGCTGCACGTGTTTTACATGCCGCTCGACTTTAGTTGGGCCGTACAGCAGGCCCTGGCGCGCCTGCAGCCCGCCTTGTTGGTGCTGGCCGAACTCGAGCTGTGGCCCAACTTGATTACGTTGGCACACCGCGCCGGCACGCGCGTTGCCGTGGTCAACGGTAGGCTGAGCGAGCGAAGCTTCAGAGGCTACAGGCGCTTGCGGCCCCTCGTGTCGAGGTGGCTGGAGCAGGTGGACCTGGTCGCCGCGCAGAACGAAGAGTATGCCGGCCGCTTCAGAGCCCTGGGTGCGCCGCACGTCGTCGTCACCGGCTCGGTGAAGTTCGACGGAGCGATGTCCGACCGCTGCCACCCGCAGGTGCAGCGGCTGCGCGCCCTTGCCGGCCTGCGCGACGAACACTTGGTCTGGCTCGCCGGCAGCACGCATGAACCCGAGGAGCGACTTGTGTTGGAGGCGTTTGTGGCGCTGGCTCGCGAGTTCCCCCACCTTCGCCTGCTGCTGGCGCCGAGGCATCCCGAGCGATACACGGCCGTTGCCGATTTGTTGCGCCGCAGTGGCGTGGCGTGGCAGCGGCGATCGACGCTCGACGCGGGCAACGCACCTGCAAAAGCGGACGTACTGCTGATCGACACCGTGGGAGAACTCGGTTGGTGGTGGGGTACGGCAGACGTGGCCTTCGTCGGCGGCAGCCTTTGCAGCCGCGGAGGGCAGAACATGATCGAACCGGCTGCTTACGGGGCCGCCGTGGCGTTCGGGCCTAACACCTGGAACTTTCGCGACGTGAGCGAGGCACTCGTGGCCGGACAGGCCGCCGTGGTTGTACAGAATGCTGACGAGCTGGCCGCATTCGTGAGACAGTGCATGGTGCAGCCCGACTTCAGAACGCTGCTCGGCACTCGCGCACGTGCCCTCGTGCTCGGCCAGCGCGGCGCCTTGCGGCGGACGTGCGAATTGCTTTCAGAGCTGCTGCCAGGCGCGGCACATGGCGCATCGCGAGCCGAAGCACACGAGGCCGCCTAGCCGCACGTCTTTTCGCTGCAAGCGGGGACGCTTGCTCTACGTAGCATAAGCGTCCTCGCTTGTGCAGAATTGCCGGGTGTGTTTGGCCTGGCAGAGCAAGCGGGGACGCTTGCTCTACGTGGCATAAGCGTCCTCGCTTGTGCAGAATTGCCGGGTGTGTTTGGCCTGGCAGAGCAAGCGGGGACGCTTGCTCTACGTAGCATAAGCGTCCTCGCTTGTGCAGACGTGCCGCAAACGTTCGCCCTGGCAGAGCAAGCGGGGACGCTTGCTCTACGTAGCACAAGCGTCCTCGCTTGTGCAGAATTGCCGGGTGTGTTTGGCCTGGCTGAGCA
>FWPU01010146.1_pt1 | contig 14245 bp, 14 predicted proteins | sample 2228361 | NCBI WGS metagenome assembly FWPU01 (sample SAMEA103939777, study PRJEB20133) | metagenome
GGGCTCAGAGATGCTTGATCCGCGAGTAGTACTTGTCGTAGAGGGGGGTGTTGATCGCCTCCGCTCCTGCCATGTTGCCGCTGTACCACACCTCGGGCACCCCGCCGGCCTGGACGATGCGCTGCACCACCTCGGCCACCAGGGACTGGAGGATGTACGTGTTGATCACGGTGGAGACAGCGGCAACGCGACGGTCGAAGCCCTCGATCTCCACCACGGCATCACCAGGGGGCACGTGGGCATCGATGACGATGTCGGCCAGGTCGCAGAGGTTCTGGTTGCTGGGGTGCCGGGCTGGGATACCTGGAGCCACGCCTTCGGAAAACTCCCGGGAGGTAACGGCGATCACCGTCACGCCCCGACGGCGGCACTCCAGAGCCGTGTCGATGGTCACCGCATTGATCCCGTTGACGTTGATCAGGATTAACACGTCCCCCGCCTTGACCCGGTAGTAGTCCAGGACCCTGGGCGCGTACCCGACGATGCGCTCCGTGTTGGGATGGCCCTCAAGGTTAGAGATCCCGGGGGGAAAGAGCGGGTTCACCGCCGCCAGGCCCCCCGCCCGCCAGAAGAGCTCCATGGCGCCCATGACCGAGTGACCGCCCGTACCGAAGGCGTGCACCACCTCCCCCTGGAGCAGCTTCTGCGCTATCAGGTCGGCGGCGCGGGCGATGTTCTCCCGTTCTTCTGCGCGCACCCGCTCCAGGATGGCGATGCACGCCTCATAGAACCGATCCATGGGCTGTGCGGCTGGCATCTCTTCTCTCCCCCTACTTGTACCCGATGTCCCGGAGCTGGCGCACGGCCCACTGGATGGCCGCCTTCGGCTTGAGCTTGCCGGTGACGACCTGGGCAAACATGTTGGGGAGGACGAAGGTGGCGTAAACCGCCTGCGCCCGCCGGTCAGGTGGCGCCGGCCAGCCGGTCAGCTTCTGCCACTTGGTGTAGCCGATAATGCCTTGCAGCTTGGGATCCCGTCGCCAGACAGGATGCCGGTCGAAGTGCGGGTGGGCGGGCAGGTTGAAACCCCCACCGGTCTCGATGTAGCGGTTCTGGTTCTCCTCCTCGTAGAAGAAGCGCAGGAAGTCCTTGGCCGCTTCCTTGTTCCGCGCGAACTTCCAGATACCGAAGCTGTAGAAGTCCCCGATGCCGAAACGGCCCTTGGGGCCCAGCAGGGCACCGTGGTGGTTGAGGTTGGCGGCGATGTCGGGGTTGGTCCCCTTGGCGGTCATGTAGATGCTCACCGGGTTCAGTGTCCAGGAGCCGCGCCCCGAGAGGATGAACCTGTTGTTCCCGGCGTTGTCCCACGCCAGGATCTCCCGGTCCATCAGGGGGTAGATCTCCTGCACGTAGGCGATGGCGGCCTCGGTCTCCGGCGAGTCGATGGCGATCTCCCCCCCCGCCGTCGCCACCTTGCCGCCGAACCCCCAGAGGAGCTGGTAGAGGGTGTTGTTGGCGTCGCCGCACATGCTGATGGGGAAGCCCACGGGGCGGTCGATCTCCCGTAGCTTCTTGGCCGCGCGCAGCACGTCGGCCCAGCTGGCCGGGTGCCGCTCACCCACCCGCGTGAAGTAGTCTTCCCGGTAGGTCCCGTGGAACGCCACCGTCATCCGCGGCACCGCCTTCCAGTGACCGTTGAGGAAGCACGCCTCCTTGGCCACGGGGTGCCAGGGACCCCAGCGCTTGATGATCTCCTCATTGATGTCATCGACATCGAGGAGATTCGGCTCCATCATGGCCGTCTGCAGGTTCTCGAACCCCACGATGTCGTGCCCGCGCTGCGCGGCCACTTCGGCAGCGTGCTTGGCGGCCATCTCCGGGATGGAGACGAAGTCGACCGTGACCCTGACGTTGTTGCGTCGGCCGAACTCCGCTGCCTGCCGCCGCAGCTCCTCATCGTTGGCCGGAACGAAGGAGCTGAACATGAGGATGCTCAGCTCTCGCTCCTGACCCAGGACGATCTGTGGGAAGCGACCCGAGAGCCCCAGACCGTAGGCGGCCCCCGCCGCCCCGGCCACCTTCAGGAACTCTCTCCGCGTGAGCACTCCTCCCATATGCCCTCCCCTCCTTCTGCACCATCCTCGTCCTCGGGCATCCGGGTTGCGCTTGGCCCTGCTGGCTCACTTCAGCGCCCCTGCAGTCAGGCCCGAGATGTAGTAATCGAGGAGGAGAGCGTAGGCAATGGCGATGGGCACCGAGCCCAGCACCGCTCCAGCCATCAGCTCTCCCCAGTAGTACACGTCGCCCCGGATGAGCTCGGTGACGACTCCCGGCCCGAGGGTCTTCTGTGCCGTGGAGCTGACGAAGGTGACGGCGTAGATGAACTCGTTCCAGGAAAGGGTGAAGGCGAACAACGTGGCCGTGAGGACCCCCGGGATGGCCGTGGGGAGCACTACGCGCACCAGGGCTCCCAGGTGGCTGCACCCGTCGATCATGGCGCTCTCCTCCAACTCCCGGGGGATCGTGCGGAAATAGCTCATCAATAGCCAGGTGGCAAAGGGCACCAGGAACGTAGGGTAGGTGACGATCAGGGCCCACCGCGTGTCTCCCAGGTTCAGGGCGCGTACGACCTGGGCCAGAGGGATGAAGAGCAGCGTGGTGGGTACCAGGTAGACGGCAAAGATCATCGCCCCCAGCGTCTCCCCGCCGCGGAAGCGCAGCCGCGCCAGGGCGTAGGCTGCCAGGACACTGATGACCACAGCGATGGTTGTGGAGAGCACCGCCACCACGGCGGTGTTCCCCAGCCAGGTGGCGAAGGCCGTGCGTTGGAAGAGGTACGCGTAGTGCGCCAGCGTGGGGCGCACCCGGAACCAGAAGGGAATCGCCTGGAGGTCGTAGAGCTCGGAGTTCTGCTTCAGAGAGGTGACGACCATCCAGTAAAACGGGAAGAGCAGGGAGAGGACGAAGGGCGCCACGGCCAGGTAGAGGGGAAGTGTGCGGCGCGCCCGGGCAGCTACCATTCCCACTTCCTCCGCATCAGGCGCATCTGGTAGAAGACGATGACCATGAGGAAGGGCAGCATGAACAGTGAGACGGCCGCCCCCCGTCCGATCTCCCCGGTGACCAGCCCCACCTGGTGGGCGAGGGTGGCCAGGAGGTGGGTACTGTTCAACGGGCCGCCGCGGGTGAGGACGTAGACGATGTTAAAGTCGCTGATGGTCATGATCAGTGAGAACAGCACCACGGTGGCCAGAACCGGTCGCAGCAGCGGCAGGGTAATGAACCAAAATCTGGCCAGCGGGGAGGCGCCGTCGGTCTCCGCCGCCTCGTAGAGCTCGTCGGGGATGGCGATGAGCCCCGCAAGCAGATTGATGGCAAAGAATGGCACTCCGCGCCAGATGTTGACCATGATGACGGCGGTCCGGGCCAGAGCGGTTTCGCCCAGCCACTGCAGGTCGGAGATGTAGGCGATGGCACCCAGACGGACGAGCACCCAGTTGATGACACTGAACTGAGGCTCAAACATCCACTTCCACCCCACCGTGCTCAGCGCGGTGGGCACAATCCAAGGCAGGAGGATGACGGCGCGGACGAGGCGGCTGCCCGGCAGCCGGTGCCGGCCGAACCCGGCCAGGATAAGAGCCAGCGCCAGGCCCAGGACCACCTTGACGCTGACCGCGGTCACGGCGTAGATGGCCGTGTTCCGCAGAGTCTGCTGGAAGATTTCCTGGCCCAGCAGCCGTGTGAACTGCGCCGGGCCGACGAACCGCCCCAGGTCGCCCACGACGGCATTGCTGGTGGCCAGGTAGAGGGCCAGCACGAACGGGTAGCCCACCAGCAGCAGGAGCATGGCCACCGCCGGGGCCACGAAGAGGTAGGCCGTCGCCGCCTCGGGGCTGACCAGACGCCTCCGCCGTCCTCTGCCTGGCTCGGCGCGGGCCGCGACTACGGACATCGTCCGGTCACCTTTTGTCTCAGTATTGATGGATGATACGCCCCCGGTACCGTTCCTGGATCTTCAGGCTGCGCTCGCGCCCGCCCGGTAGGTTCGCGCTGTAGCGGACCAGCGGCTCCAGCCCCCGCTCCGCCATCCGCTCCACCACCAACGCCACCAGGCTGTTCACGATCAGGACCACTGGGAAGGTGGAACTGGAGGCGACGCGGTAGGGGACCCCAGGAATCTCCAGAACCGCGTCGCCGACGGGCACGTGACAGTCGATGACGATGTCTGCCAGGTCGTGCAGGTTTTGCTTGCTGGGGTGGCGGGCCGGGGTCTCGGGGGGCACGCCCTGGGCGAACTCTCGCGACGTCACGGCGATAACCGTCGCTCCCCGGCGCCTGGCCTCCAGGGCCGTATCGATGGTCACGGCGTTGATGCCGTTGACGTGGATTATGATGAGCACGTCGCCGGCGCGAACCCCGTAGTGGTCGAGGATAAGCGGCGCATAGCCCACCAGGCGTTCCGTGTTGGGATGGCTGTCGGTGACGGATATGCCTGGAGGGAAGATGCCGTTGATCGGGTACAGCCCCCCGGCACGCTGGAACATCTCCATGGCCCCCATGACGGAATGCCCACCGGTGCCGAAAACGTGGATGACCCGGTCTTCTTGAATCTTCTCGATGAGCAGGTCGGCGGCGCGGCTGAGGGCCTCCTGCTCGTGGTCCATCACCGCCTGCATGATGGCGGTGACGGCGTGGAAGTAGCGCTGCGCAGCGTTCACGGCTCCCTCCCCCAATCCGGCGCCTCCGCGACGCCGCGGTGCAGACGGAAGGCGAGGGTCATACGCGAACCGGCCTCCCTACCGCGGAAACAGAGGGGCCAGCGCGGCGACGCGGCCCCTTACCCGCTGCAGGTGCTCGGTCAGGGCGGCGGCGGCGGCCGCATGGCTCCCCGCGCGAAAGGCTTCTAGGATCCTCCCGTGCTCAGCGCAGGTTTCCTCCAGGTCCTGCGTCTGTGCGTGCTGGCTGTAGTAGAAGAGCCGCATAGTGTACATGTGCGAGTCCATGGAGCGGAAGAGGCGGAGGAGCAGCGCATTCCCTGAGGCGGCGATGATGGTTTCGTGGAACTCGCGGTCCGCCGCGTTGTTTTCCACGTACTGGCGCGCGGCCATAGCGGCACAGAAGCGGGCGTGGATCGCTTCCAGGCGGCCGACGAAGTCGCTGCTGATGGGGTCGATGCGCTGCGCGGCGAACGGCTCCAGAGCTAGGCGGCATTCCAGCATCTCCTCGATCTCGTGGATGGCGATGGGGGCGACGCGGTAGCCCTGGTTCCGGCGGTAGACCACCAGGCCCTCTCCCTGGAGCCGGCCCAGGGCTTCCCGAATCGGCGTCTGGCTGACTCCGAGCTCCCGGGCAAGCCGGTCGATCGTCAGGTGCTCTCCTGGCCCGTGGGCCTGCTCGAGAATCCGCCTGCGGAGGGTATCGGTGACTTGCTCCAGGATAATCTGCACGATGGCTCCAGGGATCCTATATCCTATACGATATCTTCGACCCTGTCTCGGCCGGCTGTCAATCGACCGGGCCAGGAACCGACGGCGACGCTTCTGTCGAGCCTCCGACCGCCCCGCAGAGGACGGGGATGGTTTCGGCTCCGTGGGTGATGACTACCACAGAGGCTCCCGGCCCGTGGTATCGCAGCGCGTCCTCCAGAGCCATCTGGACGGTGGGAAACGGCACCATCCGCGCCCGGCGGATCTGCTCGGGGCTAAGCCCCTGTGAGACCATGGCTACCCGGAGGCGTCGCCGCACCCGTAGCCCGGCGGCGGCGACAGCCAGCGGCAGGCGCTCCGCCACAGGGACCCGGTAGGCCTGCGCCAGAAGCTGCTCTGCGCTGTCGGCACCCAGGAAATCAAGGTAACGCGGGTGAGGGCCTGCGCCTTCGGGACACGGCGCCACGAGGATCGCCGTTCCGCCCTCCCGGGCCGCGAGGTCGGCGGCCAGCAGGCCCTTGCCCGCCTGCCAGAGGTCGCTGTCCGCGGGGTGGGAGGTGGTCACCACCACGTCGGCGCGCTGCCGGATGGGCACGCAGAACCCCTCCTGGGCCAGGGTCACCCCCCGGCGGTGTGCCTCGATGCAGTTCCCGGCAACGACCCGGTAAAGGCGGCCGTCCGGCGTGAAGACCACGTTGACGATGAAGGCCAGCCCCACGCGCGCGGTCACCCACGATTCCATGGCCTGCCGCACGGGGCAGTCCACGGCGCCGAACATGTTCCAGGGAGTCCGGCAGTGGAGCAGGTGGAACTCGGCCACCGTCTCCTCCCCGGCGACACCGGGGAGGACGATCTTCGCACCTCCCGACCACCCCGCAGCCGGGTGGGGGAGGATGCCGCCGATTCCGACGCGGATGTCGGCCTCCATCACGCGGCGGTCGATCCAGATGTCCGGGCCGCATGGTAGCCCCGGCAGCCGCACCATCCGCAGGTGATCTCGGAATTCCGAGTTCGCGGCGGCAATGCGGCCCCAAATGGTCTCGCCCACCTTTTGTCGTTGCTCGGCCTCGTGCATCGGCCGATGGCTGCCTAGGGCGAAGATGATCTGCACGTCCTTATCCAGCACCCCCGCACGCCGCAGGCGGCGCAGGACGTGGGGGAGGATGCGGTCGGTCGGGGTGGCTCTGGAGATGTCGTCGACGAGGAGGGCCACGCGATGGCCGCGCCGCACGATCTCCTCCAGCGGGGGTGAGGCGATGGGCCGGTCGAGCGCCTCTTCCAGCAACGCCTCCTCGTCCGCCGGCACCCGCAGGAAATTCGGCCGCAGCACCTGCAGCTGGACATGCGCTGGGACCTCCAGAGGAAGGCTGCGGGAACCGTACGGCAGGTCGATGTGCACGTCCCGCCTCACAGCCAACGGATCCGCGGTGCGTAGCGCTCGATCAGGGCACGGTTCGCTTCGTCCCCGCCCGGGATGTTGGAGCTGGTCCACACCGGCGGGGTGTGCCCCATGGCCAGGAGGGCCGCCACCGTCTCCCCAACCAAAGCCTGGATGATGAAGGCGTTGAGGATGGTGGAGACCGGACTGACCCACGCCGCCAGCCCTGGGAACTGAAGGACGGCATCGCGCTCCGGCATCTTGCAGTCCAGCACGTGGTCCACTACGTCGCATAGGTCCTGGCGGCTGGGGTGCCGGGCCGGATGGTCGGGGGGCACGGTTCGGGAGAAACCGGGGGAGGTGATCCCCACCGTGGGAATACCCCGCTCTCTTGCCCACAGGGCAGCATCGATGCTGCAGGCGTTGATCCCGTAGGCGTTGACTACGATAAGCACGTCCTGTGGGGTGATGGGATACGTCCCCAGAACGGCGCGGGCATACCCGGGCGTGCGCTCCACGGCGGTGGACCGCCGTGCTCCGAAGGCGATGGAGACGCCCGGGTCCAAAATGGGGAACACCGCGGCCAGTCCGCCGGCCCGCCAGCTCATCTCCTCCGCGGCCACGTAGGAGTGCCCCCCGCTGCCGAAGGCGTAGATCAGGTGGTCTGCGGCCACGACCTCGGCCAGCAGGCGGGCCACGCTCTTGATCTTCGTCCCCTCCTCCCGCACCACGCGCTGCAGCAGGCTGACCACCGTCTGGTGGTACTGCACGCTGGGATCCATGCGCCACCACTCCTTCGATGTCATAGTGTCCTCCGATGCGCCGCACGACCTCTTAGGCTCACGGTCGCGACTATCGCACGGCTCCGGCCGTCAGGCCCTTGATGAACCACCGTCCGGCGAGCCCGAAGAGCACAATGGGGGGAATGGCGATGATCACGGAGCTGGACATGAGCAGCCCCCAGTCGATGAAGTACTGCTGCAGGAAGTGCGCCATCCCCACGGGAAGGGTCTTGTGGCCGTCGCTGATGACGAAGGCCACCGCGAAGAGGTACTCCGTCCAGGACATGAGGAACGAGTTGAGGGCGACCGCAGCCAGCCCCGGCGCGGAGAGGGGAAGGAAGATCCGCACCAGCACCTGCAGCCGGGATGCTCCATCCACCATGGCGGCATCCTCCAGGTCCAGCGGGACCGCGGTGAAGAAAGCCCGCAGCATCCAGATGCTGAAGGGAGCGACCACCGTGACATTGACGATGATTAAGGCCAACAGAGTGTCGATGATGCCCATCCGGGTGAAGAGCACGTACAGGGGAATCAGCAGCAGCACCCGAGGGAAGATGTAAATGGATATGAACGCTCGATAGAGAAGGTGACGCCCCCGGTAGCGGCATCGGTAGAGGCTGTAGGCGGCCAGGCTGGCCAGCACCAGGGTGATGGCCGTTGAGGCCAGCGCCACGTAGACGCTGTTCAGGAAGTACGTGACAAAGGGGACCTGCTCGAACAACCTGATGTAGTGCTCGACGGTAAAGGTCCGGGGCCAGAAGGTGGGCGTGGAACTGGTCAGCTCGGGCAGCGTCTTGAACGAGCTGATGACGATCCAATACATGGGCAGCAGGACCACGGCCAGAATCGCGGCAACGGAGAGGTAGCGGGCTAGGCGCTTCAGCGACCTCATGCAGGTGCTTCCACTTCCTCCTGCACGGCCCGCCGCAGGTAGCCCAGGCCATAGAGCAGCAGGAGCAGGAACATAAGCATGGAGAGTGCGGCAGCCAGACTGATGCGGTACTCCTGAAATCCTTTGTAGTAGATGAGAATCGTCAGGGTGGTGGTGGCGTACATAGGGCCGCCGCGGGTGAGCAGCCAGATGGCATCAAAGATGTTAATGGCCCAGAGGGAGGCCAGCAGAACCACCATCTTCAGGACCTCGCTGATAGAGGGTAGCTCTACGTACCAGAGGCGAGCCAGGTATCCGGCGCCATCCATGTCGGCCGACTCGCCCAGCTCCCTAGGGATGGTCTGCAGCGCGGCGAGGATGATCACGGTGAAGAAAGGAAACCAGCGCCAGACGTTGACCGCCGTTACGGCGTAGAGGGCCAGACCTGGCGAGCCCAGGAAGGAGATGGGGGTTCTGACCAGCCCGGTCGCCCGCAGGAGGTAGTTGACCACACCCAGGGTCGGGTCCAGCACCCACTTCCCCATCGTGGCCAGGACGATGGAGGGGAAGAGCCAGGGCAGGATGATCCAGTTGCGTACAATCTGTCGGCCCCGGAACTCCTGGTTCAGCACCAGTGCGGCGGTAAGCGCCAACAGGAACTGCAGCACCACATTGAGCACCGTCCAGAGAACGCTCACCCGGATCGACCGCCAGAATTCCCCGCTGCCCAGCACGCGGACGTAGTTGTCCACGCCGACGAACGTCCCCGGCGTTCCCACGTAGCCCACATTCATCAGGCTGAGGCGCACGGTATCCAGCAGGGGGTAGATCAGGGTGAGGAAAACCCAGGCCAGCATAGGCAGGACGAGCAGGTACCCGAACCACGGGTCCCGCTGCAGCCCGGCCAGGAGCGCGCCCGGGCCCCGGAGGGAGACCAGCAGCCCCCTCCCCGGACGCGCCACGTCCCGGGAGGGGGCCGCCGAGCGACCGTTGGACGGGTCAGCGCAGCGTCTCACGCATCCGCTCGGCGCCGCGCTTGACCGCCTCCGCCGGTGAGACACCCTCGTGGATCATCAGCTGTGCCGCCCAGGCGATGAGGTTCTGTCCGGTGATCCGGCCGACGTAGCGGTGATAGGGTTCGCGGGTGAAGCCCAGCTGCCGCCCGTACTTCGACTCCTCTATTACGAGCTGGTACTTGGGCAGGTGGCGCTTCACCGTGGGATGGTCCAGGAGCTCCTGAGCGCGGGAGGCCTCCTCCGTGACCGGAAGGAAGAAGCCGGGGGCCACCGTGAGCAGCCGCGCCATGTTCGACGGTCGAGAGAGGTAGGTGACGAAGACGTCGAACGCCTGGCGCACCTTTGGGTCAGCGTTCAACAGCATCACGCCGTTCATCCAGGAAGCCGTACCGCGCTGGCCGTCCACGTCGGGGACGGGCACCGGCGCGGCAGCCAGAACCTCTGGTGGGAGCTTCGTCCGCAGGTCAAACTGCTCGATGTAGTGGCTCTTCTCGATAACCATGGCCACCTCCCCGCCGAAGAGGGCGGAGAGCGCCTGATCCCACTGCCAGGCCTCCGAGCCCGGAGGGGAAAGCTTGAACAGCTTCAGGTACATGTCGAAGGCCCGCACGGTATTGGGATTGTCGAAGATTATGTTGCCCGCCGCGTCGAAGAGATGCTCGGCCTTGGCCACGACCATGAGCGGGTAGATCTGCTGCACCGTGGCCAGGTGCCAGTCGCCGGCGACGCCGACGGGGTACTTGACCACACCGCTCCTGGTAAGGGTTGCGGCGGTGTTCAGCAGCTCCGACCAGGTGCGCGGTGGCTTCCTGGGATCCAGCCCCGCCTTCTGAAACAGGTCGGCGCGGTACCAGAGGACCTCCGCCATGTTGTACAGCGGCACCGCCCAGTACTTCCCCTCCCAGAAGAAGGGCTTCAACGCCGCATCGTAGACTTTGTACTCCTTCTTCATCCTGGTGACCGCGGCGGTCACGTCCTGCACCGATCCCGTCAGGCGCACGTCCATGGTCAGGTCGGGCGTGGTGAACATGAGGTCCGGCGGACGGCGGGCCATCACCGCCGCGGAGATCTTGATGAAGACGTCAGCCCAGCTCTGGACCTCGACTTTGATGCGCACGCCGGGCTGGCTGCGGTTGAAGGCATCGACGAGCTCCTCGATGGCCTTCACCCGGGTCGGTCGGGCTTCCATGTGCCAGAGCGTCAGCGTCAACGGTTGCTGGGCGCTGGCGGGCAGGGCCAGGACCAGGGCCAGAACGCCGGTGAGGACCGCCCACCCCCACCGGAGGGCTCGCACCTTCACGGGCTCTCCACCTCCTTCAGCACAGGGGATTGTGCCCGACGCCGTCCCTCTCTGACAACGTTGACATCCGTCGTCTACCATATCGGCTGGGCCGCGTCTTCACAATCGGGCGGAGACCCGATGGGCGGGAGCTGCCACCGGGCCGGCATCAGCCGAGCAGGACGGGGCCCTAAGGGACTCGAACATAAATAGTCTGGTAAACGTTGTCAGGAGACGTGCGGGATGGCGCGCGCGGGTCGGGACGGGCAGCCTACCATTAAGCAGGTGGCCGCACGCGCCGGCGTCTCCATCAAGACCGTCTCCCGCGTGATCAACGGGGCGGCGTATGTCAGTGAGGCTGCGCGCCGACGCGTGGTGCGGGCCATCGCCCAGCTCAACTACCGGCCCAATGCCCTGGCGCGGGGGCTGGTCACCGGGCGGTCGCGGTCCATCGGGCTGGTCATCGCTGATATCGCCAACCCCTTCTTCCCGCCGCTGGTGCGGGCCATCGAGGACGTGGCCGCGGCGCGCGGCTACAACGTCATCCTCTGCGACACCGACGAGGACGCCGACCGCGAGCGCGGGGCAATCTCCGTCCTCCTGGAGCGGAAGGTGGATGGGCTGATCCTCTCCGCCTCGCGCGTGCCGGAGGCCTTCCTGCGCCGGCTGGCGGCCGACCGCATTCCCCTGGTGGTGGTCAATCGGGTGGTTCGCCACCCGCGGGTGGCGGCAATCCTGGCGGACAGCGTCGCCGGAGGCCGCCTGGCCACCCAACACCTAGTGGCGTTGGGGCACCGGCGTATCGCCTATCTGGCGGGCCCCCGCGCCTCGTTCTCAAACCGCAGCCGCCTGCGCGGTTACCGACAGGCGCTGGCCCGGGCGGGCCTGCCCTTCGATCCCGACTTGGTGGCCGGCGGGGCGACCTCCCTGGCGGCGGGGCGGCAGGCCATGGCGACGCTGCTGAGGCTGGACCGGCCGCCCACCGCCGTCTTCGCCTTCGACGACCTCATGGCCCTGGGCGCGCTGGACGAGCTGCGGCGACGAGGACTGCGCGTGCCTGGCGACGTGGCCATCGTCGGCTTCGACGACATCGATCTGGCCGCCTTCGTCGACCCGCCGCTTACCACAGTGGCCCAACCCAAGGTGGAGATGGGACGTCTGGCGGCCACCTCTTTGCTGGATATGGTTGAAGGGAAGTCGTCTGCGGTGCGGCGCATCGTCACCCTGGCACCACAGCTTATCGTCCGCCACTCCTGCGGTGGGCAGCCAGGGCGGGCCACCCACGCACAGTAAGAGCCCCGAGGCCCTGCGGGGCGCACGGGAAGCATACGAGGAGGAGCTGACGGGTGAGAATCAACTGCTGCTGGCTCTACGCCATCACCAAGTACGGCTACCCGCCGTCGATCAGCGACATGCACACGGCCCTGGGGGAGATGGCCGCATTAGGCTTCGACGCCGTGGAGCTGGAGGGCGTCCACGAGGAGAACCTGCGGGCCGTACACGCGGCCCGCGCCGCCCTGAGGAACCGCTGCGTCGATCTGGGCCTGCGCGTGATGAATTTCTGCCCGGTCCTGCCAGACCTGGTTAGCCCCGACGAGGGGCGGCGCCGCCACGCCCTGGACCTCTTCCGGCTGGCTGTGGAGCTGACGGTGTACTTCGGCGCGCCTCTGGTGCAGGTGGACAGCTACGCAGCGCCGGTGGAGTATATCCGCCACAGGCCCTACGCGCAGGCAGTGGAGTTCCGGCGGCAGTTCGATGTGCGCATCCCGGCGGGATTCTCCTGGGAGCGGACGTGGCAGACGCTGGTGGAGGTCATCCGCAGCTGCGCCGCCATCGCCCAGGACGCCGGGCTGCGTCTCTGCCTGGAGCCGCGGGTAGGCGAGCTGGTGAGTAACACCGACGGGCTGCTGCGGCTGTTGGAGCATGTGCAGGCCCCGAACTTCGGTGCCGTGCTGGACACGGGCCACCTGCACGCGCAAAAGGAGATCCTGCCCCTGTCGGTGGAGAAGCTGGGCCGACGGATCTTCTACGTCCACGCCTCCGATAACGACGGCCGCGACAACGACCACCTGGCTCCGGGCCGTGGCACGGTGGACTGGGTGGCGCTGCTCGAGGGCCTGCGGCGCCACGGCTTCGACGGCTACATCGGGATCGACGTGGGGGGCGTACCCGACGTTGACACGCAGTACCGTGAGGGGCTGGCCTTTATCCGTGACCTGCTCGAGCGCAGCGCCTGGGAGGAGGCAGCACGGTGACGCGGCGGATCGTTGCCGGCCGGGACCCTGCGCGGGGCGTGCCGATTGAGGTGGAGATTGAGGGCGATCGAATCGGCAGCGTCCGCGACCTGCCATCCTCTGCCCTCCCTGGGGATCTCTGGCTGCTGCCGGGGCTGGTGGACATTCAGGTGAACGGCTATGGGGGGTATGACCTGAACGGACCGCAGGTGGACAGCGATGTCGTCGCGGGCTTGGTGCAGGTCCTGCAAGCGCGGGGGGTCACCCGCTTCTGCCCCACCATCTGCACCCAAAGCCGGGAGCGCATGGAGGCAGCGCTGCGGGCCATCGCTGCCGCCTGTCGTGCCGATTCCCGGATCGCCCGCGCCGTCGCCGGGATCCACCTGGAGGGCCCCTATATCTCTCCCGAAGACGGCCCGCGCGGGGCGCATCCACGGCAGCACGTGCGCCCCCCGGACTGGGCGGAGTTCGAGGCGTTGCAGCAGGCCGCGGAGGGGCACATCCGGCTGGTGACCCTGGCCCCCGAGTGGTCCGGCGCGGAGACGTTCATCCGGCGGCTGGTTGACTCCGGCGTCATAGCGGCCATCGGGCACACCGCAGCGTCGCCGGAGGTCATTCGAAAGGCCATCCATGCCGGGGCCAGGCTTTCTACTCATCTCGGCAACGGGTCCCACGCGGTGCTCCCGCGGCACCCCAACTACATCTGGGAGCAGCTGGCCGCCGACGAGCTCTTCGCCAGCATCATCGTGGACGGTCACCACCTGCCGCCGGCGGTGGTCAAGACCTTTGTCCGGGCCAAGGGGGTCGAGCGGATCATTCTGATCAGCGACGCCGTCTCCCTGGCGGGGATGGCACCCGGTGACTACGAGTGGATGGAGATGCGTGTGACTCTTAGCCCGGAGGGGCGCATCAGCCTCAGCGGGACGCCGTACCTTGCCGGATCGGCCCTGGACTTGGCGTCGGCGCTCCCCCGGGTGATGGCGTTCGCCGGGGTAGCGCTGGCGGACGCCGTGATGATGGCCAGCACCAATCCCGCGCACCTGCTGGGGCTGCAGCCGGGGACGCTGGCCGCGGGCGGGCCGGCCGACCTGGTGTTGATGCGCATCGGTGATCGCGGGCAGGCCGAGATCGTCCAGACCATCGCCGGCGGTCAGGTGGTGTGGGAGCCGACCTGAGCCCGGACCTGCTGAGCGACACGTTCCAGACGGGCTCTCAGGTAGAGGTGGGCCCGGCGCCGCTCAGGCCTTGCCGATGTACTTGCGGATGGACTTGGTCTCCAGGTACTCGGCCAGCCCCTCCGCTCCCAGCTCCCGCCC
>FWPU01010147.1_pt1 | contig 14245 bp, 13 predicted proteins | sample 2228361 | NCBI WGS metagenome assembly FWPU01 (sample SAMEA103939777, study PRJEB20133) | metagenome
TCGAGGAGCCGAGTTTAGGGAACGCGGCATGGATTATCGGCGACATCGCCAGTATCATATTACCTACGCCGACGCCGTCGGTGATCAAGCATGGCGGGAAGTTGCTCAAGTATGGGGACAATGTGGTCAAGTTCGCGGATGATGCGGCGGATGTTGGGAAACGTATAGATGATGTGGCAGATGTGGGGCGGCAGGGACCCAGGATACCTGGGAGACGCATACAGGATGACCTTGCCGCAATAGAGGACATTGAAAAGACGTCCAGAGGCAGACCGGGAGTGAAATTTGACACAGGCAAGACGAAGACCCGGTTGAAGGATAAGATGAAACGTTATGATCCAAAAGACCCCAATGCGACTTGGGATTAGCAAGATGCAAAATATCGGTGCTGAAGTCTGTGACATGGAGAGATGGACGGTAGCAGATTCTGTCGTTTAGCAAATGATGGCTGTAGTGTGCTATGTCGCATGAAAAAGTGCTGTTTTCAAGGGGAGTAGATAGCAGTGTCTGAACACCGTCCTCAAAATAGTGGCAGCGTTGACGCGGGCGAAGTTGTCCACGCTCTGGTGGATGAGATTCGTTCCCTCAAAGCCTATGAACACTTGCCGCGACGTATTGAATTGTGTCGGCAGGCTCTCCTCATGGTGAATCAGACTGACCACTTCAAAGAGTGGGGCTATTTGACGGCAGTGCTCGCTCAATCTCTGATGAAGGCTGAGGCGGGCAACCGCGCCGAAAACATAGAAGAGGCTATTGCACTCTTAGAGTCACTGGCTGATGACCGCAGACTCAGTATGCAGGACCAACCTAAAAAATGGGGATGGATACGCCATGCGCTGGCACGTGCCTATGAAGAACGTCTCTGTGGGGAGCGAGCCGAGAATCTGGAAAAGGCGATTCACTATTATCAGGAAGCACTAAAGGTTTACACGCGGCAAGATTCCCCTGAAGAATGGGCGAAGGTTCAGGTTGGTCTTGCCGATGCCTATGAAGAACGTCTCTGTGGGGAGCGAGCCGAGAATCTGGAAAAGGTGATTCAGCACGCCTTGAGTGCGCAGGAAGTCTTCACCAAGGAGGGCTTCCCTCAAGATTGGGCGTGTCTCGAAGAGTTACTCTCCGTAGTTTACCCAGAACGTACTTTGGGAGACTGTGAGGACAACCTTGATTTGGCAGTCCAACACAACCTGAACGCTCTCGAAGTATATACACGAGAGGACTTCCCAGTAGACTGGGCTGATGTTCAATATCATCTCGGCATGACTTATCATGTGCGTATGCGAGGAGACCGTGTAGAGAATCTAAAGATCGCCATCCAGCATTACAAGAATGCCCTGAAGATCTATGAGCGCAAGGATTTCCATGAAGAGAGGGCAATGGTACGAGAGAACCTCGCCAAAGCCCGTGACGAACTCAAAAGGAGCGATGGGTAGCAGACAGAGCCGTTTCCTCACCACTTGTCACTCATCAATGCTACGACGCCAACAGCAACTTGACAAGTCAGACGAATCCTAACGGGACGACGGTGACGCAGAAACGACTGGCCACTGACCACTGACCACGTGACCACAGACCACAGACTACTAACCTTGAGTCGTTAGTCCTGTGGTCAGTGGTCCTGTGGTCAGTTACGACTACGACGAGCAACTGACGCAAGTGGTCTCGCCGCTGACGGGCACAAGCATGTTCACGTATGACGGCTTAGGCAGCACGCGGCAACTCAGCAACGACAGCCAGAGCATCGTGCAGATGACGACCTACGATGCCTTCGGCAATCCCGACAAGTCGGGAAAAGCAGCACAGGCATCAGCAACAACGCCTACAAGTATGCCGGGCAATGGGGCTATCGCAACGACGGCGACGATGGGCTGATGCACGTGGGGGCGGAGAGAAGCCACCGATTGAGGCGTGCTGCCGGTGGTGAATTAGAGGACGCGGTGGGGTTTGTCTATGGAGTAAGTGCCGGGCAGTTCGAGGTTCTCAAAGTCGTCGGAGGGTTTGGTGGCGTGGAGCGCAGATGGGCGCTCATTCAGCCGTCACTGTATCCCCTTTCAGGAAAGAGACCAGTACCTCGTCACTGTGCCGCTGGCAGTAGGTGTGGAAACTTTTGCCCTTGTTTGAAACTGCGGCAAATACTCCCCATGCGCTTCCAGTAACTCATCCAGTAGCGGCTTGGCAATCTCGTATCTGCCAATTAGCGGATGCGCCAACAGCGCGAGCAGGGCGGTGTGACGGTCGCCTGTAACGGCGGCGCGGAGGGTGAGTTGTTCGTAGGTTTTGACGGCGTGGACTAAGCCGCGAAGGGGGAGGGGGAGTTCGCCGATGGGGAAGGGGGCAACGCGGTCGCGGTGGACGGCGACGGGCATTTCGAGAACGGCGGTGGCGTCGAAACCGCGCACCGCGCCTTGATGGGGGGCGTTGACGATGTGCCGCCCGCCGTCATCCGCGACGATGGATTTCATCACGGCGAACGAAACGTCGGCGTAACTGTAGGCGCGGGGGAACTGACCGTTGCCGCGCTTGCGCAGCAGGTCGGGCACGGTGCGCGTTGTTTCGTCGGCGTAAAGGCGCAGCAACTTCTCCTCGATGTCCAAAACCTCTTCGCCCCGCGTGCGCCGCGCCTGACGCTGCTTTTCGACGTATAGGTCGTGGTGATAAAAGTAGCCCACGTAGGGCATGGGAATCATACCGAGAGCCTGAATCAGTTCCCGCTCCATGCCCATCACATTTTGCGGCAGGCGCGACAGAACCTCCGCCGTCACGTCCTTGCCGTCCCACACAAAGCGATACGCCCACGCGAGATGATTCAGTCCCACGTAATCCATCCGCAAACTTGTGAGGCAGGCACTATTGCCTGCCCCACCGACGAGCGCTTGCGCGGCAACGTTGAGTGGATAGGTGTAGCCGCTGCACATCCCCAGCATCTTCACTGTCGTCTGCGTGACGACGGCTTCGGTGATGAGACCGGCGGGGTTCGTATAATTGAGTGCCCACGCCTGTGGCGCGACTTGCTCGATGTCGCGGGCGATGTCCAGCATGACGGGCACGGTGCGCAGCGCGTTGGCAAAGCCTCCCGCTCCGGTGGTCTCCTGCCCCAACAAGCCGTATTTCAGGGGAATTTTCTCGTCCAGCACGCGGGCGCGGTTGCCGCCGACGCGGATTTGCGTGATGATGAAATTCGCGCCTTCCAGCGCAGCGCGTCGCTCCGTCGTCGCCGTGACTTTGACGCGCAGCCCCGCGTGTTCCAGCATTCGCCGCGTCATGCCTGTTAGAATCTCCAGTCGCCGCGCGTCCACGTCGTGCAGCGCGACGTGCGAGAAAGGCAGCGCGTCGGCGTTGCGAATCAACCCGTCAATGACTTCCGGCGTGTAGGCGCTCCCCCCGCCGATGAGGGTCAGTTTAAGGCTCATCTGGTTAGCACAAATGTCATTGTGAGCGAAGCGAAGCAATCCCCTTCGGATGAGATTGCTTGGGTGCATTACGCGGAATTTGCCGCCCTGCTGCCCCCGAATCTGCCACCGAATCGAATTCGGTGTCTAAAACGCCTGGACAGAAGTCTGCTGAAGCAGACTCGTTTGCGGTTCAGCCCCGATTCATCCCGATACATCGGGATTCATCGGGGCGGGACGAGGGACGCCCCCGCATCAAATTCGATTCGGCGGGAGGAGGGCTCCAGCGGGGCGCAGGACGTAAAATTTGCTCCCTGCCTCCTGACCATCCTCCGTCGGCGCAGCGCCTCCCTACGAGGGTTGCAAATTTTACGTAATGCACCCGATTGCTTTGCTCCGCTCGCAATGACAAGGATGACGGCGATGAATCGCCTGACTACGAACGATAGTCCTCTGCGGCGTCCTGCGGTTCGAAGCCGACGACCTCGCGGGCGTGCGCAATGTCGCGGTAACTCCATCTATTGTTGGACACAACAAAGAAAATATCAAACTTCACGCTCTCAGGCGCTTCGATGCACTTTTCAATCATCTGCGCGATGTCGCGCTGGCTGCACCAGACGGAGAATTGACGCGGATGTGTCGGACGGTTTTCGCGCGTGACCGAACCGATGCGCAGGCAGATGATGGACATGTCGTAAGTGTCCGAGAAATGTCGCGCCAACGCTTCGCCCCAGATCTTGCTGCATCCGTAGAGACCGCCCGGTCGCGTCGGCGACTCGTGGGTCAGTTTCTGCCATGTCTGCGGCACTTCCCCATAACGTCCTTCCGCCAGTGCGCTGTAAGGAGACTCGCGCTCCCAACCGCTGACGGCTGCGCCGCTGCTGGCATAGATGACGCGCTTGACGCCTGCCCGCCGCGAGGCTTCGAAGACGTTGTACGTGCCGATGACGTTGTGGTGCAGCACCTCCTCCCACGTTGCGTTCGTGCTCGCAATCGCCGCGAGATGCACCACCACGTCTTTGCCCTCAAACGCAGGCTGAATCGCATCAAAGTCGGCGATGTCCGCCTGATAGCATTTTACGCCCGGAACATCACGGCGGTTCAGCGCGCTGAGTTCATACTTGCCTTCCAGGTGTTGGCGCACGACGCCGCCAATCAGTCCGCTCATGCCGGTGACGAGGATTTTCTTTGGGATCATGAGTTGCTCCCGTTCATATCATCACATCAAAAGCGATGGAACACATAGGTAGCGCCTCCCGGCGCGTCGCAGCAGATGTGCATATTTGCCGCGCCAGGAGGCACTACCTATCGGTGGAAATGTCGCAAATACTTCTACACCATCGGCATCGTCCGCCGACGTTCGCCGGTGGCGTCGAAGATGGCGTTGCCAATCGCGGGTGCGACAGCGACGATGGGCGTTTCACCCGCGCCGATGGGTGACAAATCCTTGCGGTCAAGCAGCACGACTTCAATGTGCGGTGTGTCAATGAAGCGCGGCACGCGATACGCCGAAAAGCGCGGGTTGAGAATTTTGCCGTCCTCAAACTGAATCGCCTCAAACAACGCGCCGCCGATGCCCATCATCAGACAGCCTTCGACTTGGTTCTTGAGGTGGTCGGGGTTGATGACCGCGCCGCACTCGAAGGCTGTGACGAGTCGCACAACTTTCACCTGCCGATTCGTCACCAGCACCTCCGCGCAGGTCGCCACATAACTGCCTTTTTCAAACCCGCCCGCCATGCCAAAGCCGTGACCGCTCGGTGACCGTCGCGGCTGGGACTTGCCCCAGCCGAATTGTTTCGCTGCTGCTTCTAACACGGCGCGTAAACGTTCGTCTTTCAGGTTTTTCAGGCGGAATTGCAGCGCGTCCATGTTGACGGCGTGCGCCAGTTCGTCAACGTGCGTCTCGCGGGCAAAGTGATTGGCAGTCGCCGCAAGAGCGCGATACGAGCCTTGACGCAGCGGCGAGCGCGTCTGATGAAACTCGTTCTTCTGGTGCGGAATGTCGTAAAGCGGGCGAATTGCCGACGCCCCAGAGTTGTAGTTGTGAAACTCCCAAGCCGTGATCGTTCCATCCTTCTTCACACCGCTACGGACTTCGATGACACCAGCGGGACGGAAGTAAGCCCACGTGAATTCCTCCTCGCGTGTCCACACAACTTTCACAGGTTTGCCAGCGGCTTTCGCCAACCGCGCCGCTTCGGTTGCCGCCTCAACGGTATGTTTGCCGCCGTAGCCTGAACCCGTGTCGGGCGTGATGACGCGCACCTGACTTTCGGGAATTCCGAACGCCCGCGCCAAATCGCTGCGCACGCCGAACGGTCGCTGCGTGCCCACCCATGCGGTCAGTTTACCGTTATTCCACTCCGCCACCGCCGCGCGCGGTTCCAAAGGTGCGTGAGCGATGTAAGCAACAGTGTAAGTCTGCTCTAACTTGATGTCGGCGGCTGCCAAACCTTCTTCAATAGAGGCGCTCGCTGGCGATGGAGCCGCGTTTTTCTTCAGATACTCAAACAGTTCCTTCCCCGATGGCTGCGGCGACGGGTTCCACACAGCGCGAATCGCGCTCAGAGCGCGTGCAGCGAGATGTTCAGTAGGCGCGGCGACCCCGACGAAGTTGCCCTCATGCACCACCGTTGCCCCCATGGCTTCGGCGGCTTTTGTGTCAACGGAAACAAGCGTCGCGCCGAACGACGGCGGGCGCAGCACCTTGCCGAACAACATGCCGGGGCGTTTGATGTCGGACGAAAACTTGTGCCCCCCGGTCACGATGTCTCTGCCGTTGACCTTCGGCACGGGTTGACCGATGACCTTCCACTGTTCGGCGGGCGTCAGCGGAACGTCGCCGCTGATGGACTTCATCAGTTTTTGCCCTTGGGTCAGTTCGCCGAAAGCGACCGCGCGATGTGTCGGCGGATGATGCACCTTGCCGTCGGCGACGACCAGGGTGCCACGTTCGACTTTCCACTGTTCTGCGGCGAGGTCAATGAGCGACTCGCGCGCCGCCGCCGCCGCCCGGCGCAGTCGCGGCACCATATCGGGTGTCGTGCGACTGCCGAACGTGCCCGCATCGAAGGGGACAAAGTCGGTGTCCGCCATCAGGACGCGGACGGACGAAACGGGCACGCGCAGTTCCTCCGCGACGACCTGCGTGAGCGAGGTGCGCGCGTTCTGCCCGACTTCCGCCTTGCCTGTGTAAGCCGTCACCCTGCCGTCCTCGCCGATGTGCAGCCACGCGCTTATCTCCTGCGGCGCTGCCCCGCCGAACCCGCGCCCCCCGCGCCGCTCCTGCGAGAGCGCGTCGTCAAGGAGGCAGAGCACCAGGATGCCGCCTCCCAACACCTTGAAGAAGTCACGCCGCGTCATCGAGAAATCGTAGAGGGGATCGGCGTAGAGTTCGTAGCGTTCGGGTTCGATTTGGAGACCTTCGGTCAATGCAGTGTCAAGGTCAGAGACCTTGACACATCGGAGTTTCTCGTTCATCGCGCCCCTTCTTTCATTGCTTGCGCTGCCCGACGAATCGCGGCGATAATGCGCGGATACGTGCCGCAGCGACAGATGTTGCCGTTCATAAAGCGGACGATTTCCGTTTCGCTGGGATTGGAATTGTTGGCAAGCAGCGCAACGCCGGACAGAATCATCCCCGGCGTGCAGTAGCCGCACTGCATTGCATCCAGTTCGAGGAACGCCCGTTGCAGCGGGTGAAGTTGTCCGTTTTTCGCCAAGCCTTCAATCGTCGTAATCTGCTTGCCTGCCACTGCCTCCACCCGCACGTGGCAGGAGCGCGTCGGTTGTCCGTCCACCAGCACCGTGCACGCGCCGCACTGCCCTTCGCCGCAGCCGTACTTCGCGCCGGTCAAGTCGAAATCATCGCGCAGCACACTGAGCAGTGTGCGCGCCGGGTCGGTGTCAATGGAGCGTTTGACGCCGTTGATGTGAAGTTGTATTGTCATATCCTCACCTCCAACCCCTCTCCCCCGCTTCGGGAGAGGAGAGAGTTTTAACCCTTCGCTGCGCTCCGTTCCTTGTCCCGCCGAGTAGAATTCGGCGTCTAAAACAGCTCGGTGGCGAAGGTGAGTATCGTCAGTTCAAATACTTCTCAAACCACGCCAGCGTCCGCGCCCATGCATCCTTCGCGGCGTCCTCTTTGTAGTTGTTACCGCCGGGACGGTGGAAGGCGTGCCCTGCACCGGGATAGATTTTGACGTCGCACGTCTTCCCGTTTTTCTTCAGTGTCTCCTCCAACTCCTTCACGGTGGGAACGGGAATCGCGCCGTCTGCCTCGCCGTAGTTGGCGAGCACGGCGGCGTTGAGGTTGGGAATGAGTGGTAGCGCGTCGGCGGGGCGTCCGTAGAACACGACGCTCGCGCTCACGTCCTTGCGATGACACGCCAGCAGAAGGCTCATCCGTCCGCCGTAGCAGAATCCGACGCAGCCGATTTTTTCGGCGCGCACGAACGGCTGCTTTTTCAGATAGTCCACTCCTGCGCCCAGGTCCTTCATAGCATCTTCCGTTGTCAATTCGCGCAGCGCTGCCATCGCCTGCTCGGTGCCACCTGCCGCTCCTGGTCCCAACTTGCGCGAGCACAGGTTGACCGCTAAACTCGCGTATCCTGCTTGCGCCAACTGCTTCGCCACGTCCGAGATGTAGTCCGTGATACCGCGATTCTCGTGGATAACGACCACTCCCGGAAACTTGCCGTCTTTCTTGGGACGGTGCAAAACTCCGCCGATGGAGACGTCGCCGCTCTTGAACGTGACGTTCTCCGTCGTCACCTCCGCCTGCGCCGCCAGCGCTTCCGCCGCCAACAGCGCACCGCCTGTCGCCGCCAAGAACTCGCGACGCGACAAAGTGGAAGACTCCTCCTGTTTCCTTTCCTCCGACATGTGAATCCCCTCCTGTGTTTGTGAACTTGATCGTAAGTTCTCATTCTGAGCCGCGACTGTCAAGGAGCGCATCTATGGAAATCGCTCCATGACGGGTGCATTACGTAAAATTTGCAACCCTCGTCAGGAGGCGCTGCTCCGACGGATGTGGGGCAGGAGGCAGGAGGCAAATTTGACGTCCTGCGCCCCGCTGGCGCCCTCATTCCGCCGAATCGAATTCGGCGCCTACAACGGCTGGAAAGCCTGCTGGAAGCAGGCTGAGACGAGTCTGCTTCAGCAGACTCTCGTTCCGCCGTTTTAGACACCGAATTCGATTCGGTGGCAGTCCTCCCGTTTTAGACACCGAATTCGATTCGGTGGCAACAGGGCGGCAAATTCTGCGTAATGCACCCTCCATGACTATCGCGGCTCAGTCTGGTTCCTCCTCTGCTCCAAAATCCGCCCACAAAGCCGCCTCTTCTTCGCCCTCTTTGACAATCTCTTCCTCTGAACTGTTCATCAAAGTTTGCTCCATCACCCGGCTGAACTGCTGGTAATAAAGTGCCGCGTACAATCCGCCCTGCGCGAGCAACTCGTCGTGTCGTCCCCATTCTACTAATTGTCCTTCGTTGAGCACGAGGATTTTGTCCGCGTTCAGAATCGTCGAAAGGCGATGCGCGATGACGAGCGAGGTGCGCCCGCGCAGCAGGGTCTCAAGGGCTTGCTGAATAAGGTATTCCGACGTAGCGTCGAGGTTGCTCGTCGCTTCATCTAAAATCAAAATGCGTGGGTTTTTCAGCAGGGCACGGGCGATAGCGAGCCGCTGTTTTTCGCCGCCGGACAGACGGAAACCGCGCTCTCCCACAATGGTCTCATAGCCATCGGGCAAGCCCATGATAAAATCGTGAATGTGCGCGGCGGTAGCGGCAGCAATCATCTCTTCTTCCGTCGCGTCGGCTTTGGCGTAAAGCAAATTTTCCCGTATCGTCGCATGGAACAGAAACGTCTCCTGCGTAACCATGCCGATGTGCGCCCGCAAACTCTCCTGTGTCACGTCGCGCAGGTCGTGTCCATCAATAGTAATGTGCCCGCCCGTCGGGTCGTAGAAGCGTGGGACGAGATACGTGATGGTCGTCTTGCCCGCGCCGCTCGGTCCGACTAAGGCGACGCGCTCGCCGGGCAGAATCTCAAACGAGACGTCACGTATTGCGTATGGCGTATCTTGAGCGTTGGGCATTTCGGCACTAACGGGGTAAGCGAAATCCACGTTCTCAAATCGGATGTGTCCTTGAACTGATGTGAGCTCGATGGCGTTCGGCTTGTCTTCGACTTCGGGCTTCCAATCAAGATACTCGAAGATGCGCTCAAACGCGGCTAATGCGCCCTGCACGTCCACGTAGATGTTAGAGAGGTTGGCGACGGGGCGGTAGAGGTTGGTGAGGTAGGCGACGAAGGCGATGATGGTGCCGACGGAGAGTTGTCGCTGAATCGCCTGATAACCGCCGTACCAATAAATTAGCGCCGGACCAGTCACGCTGAACACGCTGAGGGACATGAACAACCAGCGCCCTGCCATGGACTGCCTGACGTTCAATTCCATCAGTTCACGGTTGTTCTGCGCAAAGGTCTGCGCATCCGCGCGCGCCTGCCCGAAGATTTTCGTCAGCAACATGCCGCCGATGTGGAGACGTTCCTGCATGAAGGCGATCAGGTCGGCTTGCTTTTCCTGCGTCTCCTGCGAGAGTCGTCGGCGGAATTTTCCGACCAGCCGCGTGGGAAGGAAGAAGGTCGGCACAATCATCACCGCCAGCAGCGCAAGCCGCCAGTTCATTGAAAAGATGACGACGACGGTGGCGATGACGGTCAGCGCGTTGCTGACGATGGCGATGAGCGTTGCCGTCGCTACCCCTTGCACTGCTGCCACGTCGTTGCTGACCCGCGAGACAATTTCACCGGCGCGTGTGGTAGTGTAAAAGTGGAGCGACATTTTCTGGAGATGCCGATAAAGTTGGTTGCGTAGGTCGAACATAATGCCCTGACCGACACGGGCGTTGACATAGTTTTGCAGCACCCCGATGAGACCGACGAGGATGTTCAAGCCGACAATCGCGCCGACAAAGAGGTGAAGCCGATGGACGTTTTTATCGGGAATGGCTTTGTCAAGGATTTCGCGCACGCACAACGGCGGCAGCACGCCTAATGCGGACGTTGCGGCGATGCAGACGAAGATGAGCAACCACTGCCGCCAGTAGGGCGCGAAACACCGCGCCACCCGCCGCAGCCGCGCCCGCTCAATCCTCACCGGCGGCTGCTTGCCGTCGCCGTAGTTCAGGTGCTGCAACCCGAACGTCCGCGACAACCCGCCCAGACTGCGCTCGACTCCCATCCATCCGCCGCCACCACCACGCATCATCCCAGACACCTCGCTCCGTTATCCTGCCGCATTGTCACGCCATTTCTCCCGCAGTCCGCACCGCAACTTGGTCAACAGCGCAATTAACTGCTTTTTCTCTTGCGCCGTCAGACAATCCAGCAGTTCCGTCAGTAACTGCTGATGACGCGGTAGCACTTTGTCCAACAACTGCACGCCTTTGCGGGTCAGTTTTGCCAAAGTCACGCGGCGGTCACTGTGACTGTCGCGCACCACCAGACCTTCGCGCTCGAGACGGTCAATCAGACCCGTCACGTTTGCCTTCGTCACCACCAGACGACGTCCGATTTCGCCGAGCGGCAAACCGCCCTTGTCCGCCGCACGCAGCACCAACAGCGTGTTAAACTGCGCGCCCGTCAACTTGAGTTCGCGCAGGCAGCGGTCAATGAACGGACTGAGGTGACTGTGCGTGCGCAGCACGTTGTAAACCAGCAGCGCGTCCACGTCCGCACCCGTGCGTTGCGGCATGAACCCCAACTCTTCTTCCTCCGCTGTCAACCGTCGCATGACCCCACTCCACAGATAGTTTAGATATTGACTGTCTATGACTGTATTTTACGGCAATTAACGAAGCAAGTCAAGCGGAAGAGAAATCTCGTCAAGGAAGAAAAGTCTCATCTTTGACGAAGGAAGAAGTGGGTGATGAAGATGTCTGAGGAACCAGACAATGGGATGGCTCGGCGCGCTCTTCTGATAACGATTGACGGCTTCGACCCGTCTTATCTTAACTTTCCGAACCTGCCGACGATGCAGCGGCTTTGCGCGGAGGGCGCGGTCTGCCTGAATTGCGCAACGACGTTTCCGACGTTGACGACGGCTTGCATGGCGTCGCTGTTGACGGGCACTTATCCCGCGACGCACGACGTTCCATCCAGCGCGTTTTACGACAAGGCGACGGACAAACGCGTCGACGCGCCGCGCGGCATCGCCGTGCCGACGATTGCGGAAGCCCTGAAATCGCGTGGACACCGCACGGCGGCTGTCGCTCATTTTCTTCTTGAGAATCGCGGCGCGGACGTTTATCTTCCCGCGTCGGCAAACATGGCGGAACCAATCTCTCGCATCTTCGCGACGACAAATCCAACGTTCATTGCCCTCTACTTCGGCGCGATGGATGACGCGGGGCATCGTTTCGGTCCGAAGAGTTCCGAGATGGCGCACGTCGTGCAGGACGTTGACCGGCAAATCGGCGACGTGCTGACGGAACTGGAAAGGCGCAGATGGTTAGAAGATGCCGTCGTTGCCGTCACCTCCGACCACGGCATGACCGCGTTGCCGGTGGGGGGAGGCTTGACGGAACATATTGAAGCCGCGCTGCAAGCGAGCGGTGTCAAACACGAATACGCGGCGTCGGGGCACACGTTCCGCGCCGAAACCGAAGTTGTCTGGATTCGCTGCGTGCGCGTCGCGCTGGTGTCGCTGAGACTCCCGCTGTCGTCGGAAAAACATGAGCGACTGCTGAACGCCCTGCGCAACATCGAAGGCATTGAGAGAATTGTCGGTCCCAAAGAGTTAGTCCGACTCCGCGCCAGCCCTCGCGTCGCCGACTATGTTCTCGTCCCTGCGATTGACAAACACTTTGCCACCCGCGACCGGGGCGGACACGGTTCGTTTGCCGAAATGCGCGTGCCGCTCATTCTCTGGGGCGCGGGAATTCAGCGCGGCACACTGCCAGAAGCAAGCAATGTGGACGTTGCGCCGACGCTGCTGCACCTGCTCAACGTGCCGATTCCTCATCCCGTTGCAGGCAAAGCACTGACAGCAGCAATAGCGGCAAAAATGTTGTAAACTCTCAACCCGCAACCGTTCGTAGTAGCGCAATTGATTGCGCTACTACGAGCGGCTCAACGCGCAATCAATTGTGCTACTACAAGCGATTCTTGGAGGGCGCATGGGAGTCAAGGTCTGCAAATTCGGAGGCACGTCGTTAGCGGACACTCAACAGATTCAGAAGGTCGCCGAGATTTTGGCGGCGGATGAGGAGCGGCGGTTCATCGTTGTCTCCGCGCCGGGCACGCGTCCTGACGTGAAGGGCGACCGAAAAATCACGGACTTGCTTTTACTGTGCCATCAACTCTCGGAACAGGGGTTGGACATCGCCCCGGCGTTCAACCGCGTGCGCGAGCGGTTTGAGAGTATCGCGGAAACGCTGGGCGTGCGCGGCGTGTCGGCGTGGCTGGATGAGGTGGAAACGCAGGTCGCTGCTGGCGTCAGCCGCGACTGGTTGGCATCGCGGGGCGAATACTTGAACGCCCGATTGATTGCCGCTTATCTGGACGCGCGATTCGTGGACGCGGCGGAGGGCATCTTCTTTCGCCGTGATGGACGGCTCAATGAGGAGAAAACTTACAGCACGCTTGCGGAACGTCTGAGCGGCGGGGGGCGCTTCATCATTCCCGGCTTTTACGGTTTGGACGCGCAGGGAAACATCAAGACCTTCCCGCGCGGCGGTTCGGACATCACGGGCGCGATTGTCGCTCGGGCGGTCGGCGCGGACGTTTACGAAAACTGGACGGACGTGCCGGGCATTCTGATGGTGGACCCGCGCATCGTCCCGGAGGCGCAGCCCATCCGCGAACTGACCTACCGCGAAATGCGCGAGTTGTCTTACATGGGCGCGAGCGCGCTGCAGCACGACGCCGTCTTTTCCGTGCGCGACGTGGCATTCCCATCCACATCTGCAACACCAACGATCCGTCCGCGCCGGGCACCTGGGTGGTGCGCGAGCGCGACGTGCAGCGGACGCCGCAGGTCGTCATCGGCATCGCCGGGCGCGTGGGGTTCTGCCTCATTTTCATCGAAAAGGCGATGATGAATCAGGAGCGCGGCTTCGCCCGCAAAATTCTGACGGTGCTGGAAACGCACAACGTCAGTTTTGACCACTCGCCCACCAGCATTGATTCCATGTCGTTCGTCATCAGCGAGGAGGAATTGAACAGCAAGGAGGACGAGGTTGTCGAGGACATCAAGCGCGTGACTGCCGCTGAAACCGTTGAAGTCATCCACGACCTCGCCCTCATCGCCACCGTCGGTTTAGGCATGGCGTACCAACCCGGCATCTCCGGGCGTCTCTTCGGCGCGCTGCGCGAGGAGCATATCAACGTGCGCATCATCATTCAAGGCGCGTCGGAAATCAACATCATCATCGGCGTCGCCAAAGAGGACTTCGAGCGAGCGGTGCGGGCGATTTACCGGGCGTTTATGACGTCTTGCGCGTAGAGCGCAGAAGGAGAGTGTCACACCACGGACTTTACACTTCCAGGAGCGAAGTTTCTCCGAGAGGGGGGCACAAAGTCATATATCCTCCCTGCTCATCAGGTGCATCGGCACGCGGAGATTGGCGCCTGCCCGACGGAGCGGTTAGCGAGGCGCGTCGCTGACCTACGTGGAGCCGAGCCGCTCACAAAGGCTGGGACGACGTGAAGGAGACGCAGACGCCGGGGAATCGGGGGGCATTACGCAGAATTTAGAATTTGCTGCCCTGTTGCCACCGAATCGAATTCGGTGTCTAAGAGCCTATCCGAAAAGTAGCGCCGACATCCCCCCGTCCCCCGCTGGCGGG
>FWPU01010150.1_pt1 | contig 14240 bp, 15 predicted proteins | sample 2228361 | NCBI WGS metagenome assembly FWPU01 (sample SAMEA103939777, study PRJEB20133) | metagenome
ACGGCCCCGAGCAGGGGTCTCAGACTTCTACATGGCCGCTTTCAGTATCCCCGGTTCGGATCGTTTGGCTGCAACTACATCTTTAGCTATTGACCACGATGGCACGATATATGTCTTTCAGTATCCCCGGTTCGGATCGTTTGGCTGCAACTAATAGACTGGCTACTCAGCGAGGGGATCCCAGGAGCCCCTTTCAGTATCCCCGGTTCGGATCGTTTGGCTGCAACCTGGGGGTACATAGAGTTTACGTCAAGTTTATAGTACTTTCAGTATCCCCGGTTCGGATCGTTTGGCTGCAACCAACGGGCATTCGCTAGCGGTGGGTAGCTGTCTGATGTCTCACACCCGCCGTTGCGGCGCTTAGAAAGCCTCTCAACGGCTCCCTCATCGGCCCTCACCCCCTTTCCTTTAACCCCTCCACACAGCCGGCTCGAAATCCGTCTCTTGCTCCTAAACCACCTTCATTTGCGACGGCCTGGAGCCTCACAAAGTATGATCCCCAAGCTTTCCTTGCGCCACACCTCGCTTGTCGGTGCTCTGCAAAGCACTGCCCTAACGATTTGCGAAGCCCCCCTTGTTGTCAACCCAAGCCCCTACCTTTGCTGACACCTCCCCCAATATGGACATCCATCATAGCACTCCCGTGCCAGCCCAGGGTCTATCTCTTCCGCCACCAGCCGCATCCGCTCGTCACGCGCTTCGATGAACCACTGGCGCAATTCATCGTCGATCAAATGAAAATCCCGCTCGATCTGCACGCGCTCATCCCGAAACCCAACATACACGATGCATCCCAGGTCAATCGGGTATTCGTACAAGCTCTCCATCACCAGCGCGTACCCCGTGGTCGCCAACCGATGGAAATCCCGACGCTCCCCGAACTTGATGTCTATCATCAGCGGTTCCGAGAATACGAAAGCGTCGGCGGAGAGATGAGACGACAGCCCCAGGAACCGACCGTCCAGCTTTTGCTCCACTGTCACCGGCAAGGCCAGCGCCACCAGTGCATCCGGCCCAATGTGCGGTTGCCGTGCCAGCACATCCTGCACCCGCGCCACCACCCGCCGGTGTTCGAATGCCCATAGGCTCTCCACCTTCCGCCTCAGCCCCCCATCCCCTTTCCCCGCCACGAGCTCATCCACCGGTGCCTCCGCCAACTCTAACAATGTCTCCTCACATCTCGCTCCATGGACGTAGATGGCCCGCTTGGCTGCCAAAATGAGCGCGGTAATGGCCTCATGCAGCACCTGGCCCTCTATCATTAACGCATTCGGGGGCGCCTGGATACCCTCAACCCGCCGCAGGTACACATCTCGCCCCGAGTCGCAGTACTGGCCGGCTATCTCGTACACCCCCAGCCGCACATCGTAAATCGGTGTTAGAGGTGGCCGATCCCAATTCCAACCCCGCAGATCCGGGTGCACCGGATTGGCCCGCGCCTGCGGAATCAGCCGCCGCAGTACATACCGCCGTTCCTCGTCTGACAAGAAGTACATCGCCAATCCCCAACGCCTAACTTGCACCCCCATCCCGGTCACAACCTAAGTGCTGACCGCTATCGGCTACACATCCCCACACAGTCGCCGAAACTCGCAGTCCACGCATCGCCCCCGCCGCCGCGTGGGGGCCGGCTGCCGTCCATGGATCAGCATCTGGCGTATCTCGCTCAGGATTCGCTGAACGTGTCGCCGCATGTTGGGGGTGATGAGCACCTCCACCGCAATCTTTTCCGGAATGCGATAGATGAATCCGCGCCGCACCGGGCGTCCCCGCTCATCTTCCACCAGCAACGCATAGGCCGTGAGCTGATACTTGTGACTTAACCCCAGATCCCCCGTGGTGTGCTTGAACTCCACCGGAATCAGCTCTGTCGGGGTCTCGATGACCATGTCCAGTAGACCGCTCAAACCCAGGCGCGATGAATACAGCCGCACCCCGAAATGTCGCTCCCCCTCACTGAGGCCATAGCTCCGCAGGCTGCGCCGGCGCTCCAGCTCCACCGACCGCTGGTGCTGCATCTTGCCCTCGTCCATTTTGTAGGTCACCGGTTGCGGCATCTCCAGATAGCGCGTGTAGTACACGATCCGCGGGCAGTACACAAACTGCCGAACATCCGTGACCGTTAGACCGATTTGCTCCTCCATCACCACCCAACACCCGGAATTCACAAGAAGCCATACCCTTGCGTCCGCACTTCCTTCATCAAGCGCAGATCCCGTTCGCATACCGGGAAGAGTTGCACCACGCCGGGCCTCTTCCCCAGCTTGCGCCGGCACTTCTGCATGATCTCCTCCTGCCGATTTCGATTCAGCTTGCCGAAGAAGGCTGAGTACTGGATGCGCTCCAGCCCGTAGTCCAGGCAAATTTCGGCAATCTGCGTGCGGATGCGATCATCCGGAATGTCGTACACCAACAAGCAATGCACGTTTCCCACCTGCTACCATCCCGCCACGAATGGCTCATAACGATTGCGCTCTCCTCGCACAAAGGTCGCCAGATGCTGGGCCTGACGATGCAAGATGGTGCGCAGCGTGTGCTTACCCCCCTCGTATGGCTCCCGCCCGTTCTCCAGCCGATCCAGCACCTTCTCCGCCAGCACACGACGCGCCTTGTCCGTCAAGAACCCTTTCTCATCCACTTCGATGGCCACCCCTTTGTTGAGCAACCCGAACACCGTGCGGTCCACCACTGGCTGCCGAAACTCCTCGATCAGATCCAGGACCAGGCTGGGCTTACCCGGCCGGTCCACGTGGACAAAACCCGCGTACGGGTCCAGCCCCGCCAACAGGATGGCGTTTTCAACCTGACTGTACAGGATGCCGTAACCATAATTCAAGGCCGAATTCACGGGATCCGTAGCCCCACGGCGCTCTCGACCACCCCACCCCTCTTCGATGAGCAGCAGCTTCTTGACCGCCTCCCAGTAGAACTGCGCCCCACGGCCCTCCAGGTTCATCACCTGGGCCCGAACCTCGTCCACCGTCTCCCCCTCAATGCGAGCCAGCTCATCCTGCAACACCCGAATCTCCGTGGCCAGGAAGCGCACATCGCGGTAGAGTTCCGGGTCTGTCTGTTTGCGGTACTTGGCCATGTACTTCAGCAAGTTGGACTGATTGGCCAGCTTGCCGGCGGCGAAGGCTTTAGCCAGCACCACCCCACGCTGATCGGTGTAAGCCAGCAGTTGGGCACGTCGCGTTTGCACCGTGCCTGTCAGCTGCGGTGAGATGACCCGTGCATAAGGCTTGCCCATGGTGCTCACGAAGTGGATGGGGATCCCCTGTTCTGCGCATAGGTACACCACATCACTGCTCAGGCTCACCCCACGTCCGGTGATCAGCACCTGGTCCACCTGGAACACCGGGACCTCCCGCAAGACCTCCTTGCCTTTGCGCACCTGGAGGCGCTGGGACTTCTTGCCGATGTAGGCACCCCATTCGTCTACGATGAAGTAGCTGGTATCGGACACGCCTATCTCCCCCAGCCGTTAGCGCTAACTGCAACGGCTAGCATCCCGCTTCCTTTCACCGCGTTCTTCCCCACATGTACACACACGCCCCACAGGAGCCAGGGGAGGAGCGGGCGCCAGTCGTCGGCCTGGTACACGGCCCGGCCCACGAAGCCGCCCAGGGGCTGGGGGCGGCCCAGCCGTTGGGAGTGGCCGTGCACATCCCACCAGCGCGTCTCGTCCTCCACCAACGCCACCGCCTCGGCCCAGGGTTGCAGCGCATCCCATTCCACCTCGGGTACACCGCCGCCGAAGTCAGTGCAGAGCTGCCGTACGCGCTCGAAGAGACGCTGGAACAGGGGACGAAACGCCGGGTGATGGCAGAGCTCGCCCTGATCCACGATGCGTGTAGGCGTGAAGAAGGTGATGGTCAGCCTTCCACCGTTGTCTTCCAGGGCTTCGGCCAGCCCCTGCGCCTCGGCCTCGACCAGTTCCCCTGTCACGGCCACTTGTGGCATCTGGATCATCCCCTGCCCTTCCCCCATGAGCGTCTGCTGCTCTCCCGTCAGCGGATTCACCGCCTCGATGCGCCGCAGCACAAACCGACCACGCCCCCTCCTCGGACCCCTTCCCGACGCGGGGAGGGGCGTTCTTCTCCCGCCTTGTGTAGGGGCGGAGTGGGGAAGGGGCCCGCTCCCTCCCCTTGTGGAGGAAGGTTGGAGAGGGATCACCTTCCCCACGCCCACGCGTCCCATCTCCGGCACCGCCAGGGCCAGGTACGGGAACAGGTTCACCGCCTGGCCCAAGAGGGTGATCCCGAAGGTAAAGCGCTGACCGGGCTCAAAGTGCTGCCCCTCGGGGGGGAGGGAGTCTGAGCCCCCTCCCCTACAAGAGGGGGCGTGCGAGGGGGTCACCGGCTCGATGGTGTAGGGGCGGCGCGCTTCGCCGGGCTGGCTCTCGTAGGCCAGCAGCCAACACACAGGGCAGATGGCCCGGTGCTCGGGGGTGGCGCGCTCCTCCTCCGGGGTCGGACAATAGGGCTTTTGCAGGGCCTGGATCAACGCCCCTCGCAGGGCGCTCCCCGTGTACGGGTGAAACGCCACGGGCGTCACCGCTTCCACCTCAAACCGCAGCCGATGGGCCGTCAGGTCAATCATAGTCTGGCTCCTTTCAGACATCCTCCAACGGATCGTTTACGACCGCCGCCCGCCATCATCCTCACCACGTCAAGCTTACACCCCGTCCGGAAAAAACCATGTAGCACAGCCTTTCCAGGCTGTCGGGGCAGGCTTGAAAGCCCACCCTACCCTTTCCGGACAGGTTCTTAGGAAAACGTGAGCGACAAATGGCTCGATTGACCCTCAACCTCAGCTGGAAAGAGCAAGTTGTTCGTACACTGCGAATCCTCGTCCTGCACGGGTGATCTGGTAGGGCAATACCACATCGTAGCGTACCCGATCACGATTGGGGCGGATCTTCTCGCGGGTGTACACGTTCACTTGCTCAAACGTCAGCTCGTGCCCCCAATCGTCCAGGCGTTGGATAATGCCCATGGGAAACGCTTCGGGCATTGGGCCCTGTACCTCACCGCCGCTGAAAGACGGTCCCTCCAGCAGAATAAACCCTTCCGGCAAGGTTTCAGCCATCCGCGGTGGAGACACAAGCTGGAAGAAAGATCCCCGCTTGCCGAAGTACGAGACGTGAAACAACAGCGGTGTCACAGCTTGCAAGTGCTCGGATGCCCCGCTGAAAGCGAGTTCCAACGCCCCTTCCAGGTGCACGTATTCGCGAAAGGCGATGGTCTGCTGCATAGCACGACCACGGCTGGGGTCACGCTCCGGCTTGAGGACCTTGGCAAACAAGTTTGTCACCGCCACTCGCGGAGGTGGGCGCATGGCCAGTCGTAACGCCCGAATGCGCTCGAAGGCGTTCGGGCCATAGCCCACCCCGCACGCCCGGATCGCGGCGTCGAGCAAGGCGGTGCGGATGGCGAAAGGGGTGGGCACCAGCAGGGTCTTGGCACCGGTAGACGTGGCCTCTCCGTGTTTGAGGGAGAAAAGGCTAACCGGCTGGTACTCCGCCACGAGCCAAGGCATGGCCTATCCTCCCTTCCGGTCGAAAAGGCGATAGGGACGGGTGGTTTCGATCAAGTCACGCATGATGCTGGCAAATTCGGCCATGCTGGCAAAGGCATGGACGCTGAGGCGTGATCCATCATCCAGCGCCGTCGCGATCTGCTGCACCTGATCGCGGTAATCCTCCGCCAACGGACTGATGGTCGGTGCAGGGAGTATTCCTCGGCTCACTGTCACCACGCCTTCAAAGTCCCAAATGTGAGGGTTCTGTGTGCCCCGCATGGCACCGTTGGGCTCCACGTAAGTGTAGAGCACGCTTTCCAAGAAGATCCGGTACCGCTGCAAGCGCTCTTCCTCACCGATGGCATACGCTTGGCTGATATCATTGAAACCAATGCGTGCCAGCTCAAAGGTCGCCACCGAGGCGTAGATACCGGAAGAGGCGGGACGGTGGAAGATGGGCTGTTCTGCCCGTTCCTCCGCCGGTCCGCGCTCCGCCGCGTAGCGTACGTGGAAGAAGGACTCGGTACGCACCTTGTCCGGTAGACCCACCACCCAACTGAACTCGGCCACGGACTTGCGGGGGATAGACCGCGCCCCCCGAGCGATGAGTGTCCCCTCTGTGTCATCCAATGCGCAGCACTTCAACAGGGCATTAATGGTGTCTTCATCTTTATCAGGCAATCCCTTGATAAACTCCGCATCCCCCAGGATGCGATCCGCCCGGAAGGTCCGACAACCGCCGCACAAGGGCAAGCCCTGCTCTCGGGCCAGCAGGTAGAAGTGCTCTGCCTGGATGTGCTTGAACATGTCACCGCTGACGGCGTTCACCTTGTGCACGTTACCCGCTGTATCCACCAGGGTGACCGTGCGGGTTATGGTTTGGTTGCCCTCGCCGCCTTCGTTGTTCAGAGAGTGCATTTCCAGCGTCAGGCGTCCGGAAATGGACAGGCTGTAAACAGGCTGTAGTTCGGTCATCTGTATCACCTCCGTTTTTGCTCGATATTGCGTGTAGGCGTGTGGGCGATAGCGTCGCTTTGCCTACTGCTCCTCTTCTTCGCGTGGTTCGCGAGCGTACCCATAGGCCACCAACAGGTTGGCTACCACTTCGGGACCGTACTCGTCCACCAACTGCACCACTTCCTGAATGTCTGAAGTGCGCAGGTCCTTACGCATCTGCTGACCCGTGTTTTCCAGTTTCTGCGCATTCTCCTGGTTGTAGCTTTGCATGAAGTTGCTGAGCGTGGCGATAAACTCGTCGCGCACTGTGGCTTTGCGCTTCAGTTCCGCCCCAAGGCCGTACCGGATGTCGTAAAGGTAATCTTGGTTGCGCGCCTTTCGGCTCTGAGGAATCACCGTACTGTGTCGGATAGCATATGCCACGTTCTGAAAACCGGGGTTCTTAACAATGGGCAAAAGGGGTTTGTTGCTGGCCATGATCAACCTCCTCAATCGAGATGGGCTGAACGTAGGAACCCAACGATCGCCTGCATTCAGGCGACGCATGATCTCGTGACTGTATCCGCCGGCGAAGTCGAAAAAGCCATCCCATTTGTTCCCGGCCACGAAGTCGCGGTAGCGTTGGAGCAGGTTGAACCCGTCGCTGCGGTTCTCTTCGAGACCGCGGATCACGTCCAGATGCTCATCGATCACCTCCTTCAATGCTTGCACATCCGCTCGATTGTGCAACTCGCCGCTCCACACTGGCAGACTAAGAAGAGACAGGTTGACCATCGTGTACGCATTTTGGCTGAGCAGTTTGAATTGCGCAACGTGGAACCCGGCGACCACTTTTTCCGGCGCAATTTCCTCCACGTCAAACTCCATTTCGTCACGCCACGCGGCTTCCACGTAGTCCAACCAGGCCTTGGTGAAGAGCAATACACTGGTGATGTCGGTCTTCAGGCTGGTCTGCTGCCCCCGCTCGTGCCACAGGTAGCGATTGAACCGCTCGAAAGCTTCGTGGTGCGCTTGCCAGGACAGGCGCAGGGGCGCTAACACGTAAGCTTTCCAATCGTTGGTGTCCTGTACCTGGCGTGGTGCCAAGCAGTACCACAGACCAACTGCTTTCAAGAATTCCTCCAACCAGGGACGGTTCTTGATATTGTCCATGCGCACGGTGTTAGCTTTGAGCTCGTTTAACCCCTTGCCCTGGTGGGGATTCAAAAGCTGAGAAGCTGTGTAGCCCATACGTAGCCCGGCATCTTTTGCCAGCTTGGACCATGGGGCAATCACAAGCTCTAAATCGGCATCGGGGAGCGCGTAAAGCCGTAAGATCGCTCTCAGGTGCTCCGGTACGAGAGAGCGTTCCTGTGCCCATTGGGCCACCAAACGATTGTAGATGCCTCGGGCTTGCATTCGTGTATCACCCAGGAATACCACCACCGCCCAATCCCACGGCGGTTCCAGATCCCGCAGTTGCTGCTCTAGGTCCGTCCCCCGCACACCCTCGTCAAATAGCGCACGACGCTGCTCGCTGTAGGCTCTGACCATCTCCCACGTAGCACTCACATCGCGCACATCCGTATCCGGCGGGGCCTTATCGGCCTCGTTGCGCCTCAGGTAGTACGCTGGTGCCTGAAAGAACTTGATATCCTCGAGCCACTCCTCTCGGATCGACTCGCTCAGGCGCACCAGGTAATGGGTGCCACCATCCAACAAACTGATGCGCCAAGTTGCCTCTGGACCTTTTGCGTGCTGCATGATGCGGTGGAGTAGTACCGCCAGACCGTAGGTCACCAATACGTCGCTATAAGTCCCCGTACGCTTCGGGACGTAGTAGGTGTCTTGGAACATCATAGCGCCTCCTGGGACATCCCATCACACAATCGTAAGATGCGCACCAGCACGAAATACAGAAACCACCAACTCCAATGCCCCTCCGGAGGAGGTGGCAGAAGTCGTGGTCCCAGGTTAGGAGCTTCCTGGGTCAGAATCAACCACCGTGCCCAAGTGCTCCAGCTCTCGTCCCCGATGGCCGCCAGTGCTTGCGCCACGGTTTTCTGAGCATCGGCGTGCAACTCGTATCCGCCTGCTTCCCGCACTCGCGGGCTGTGATGTCGAGCTATGGCAGTGATCGCTGCTCGATACAATCCCGGGTGTGTTCGCCCATCCAAGGTCTCCCACAGGATGCGCGCTACAGCTATCGCCCCCTCCCCCGCGTGGGTGCGCGGTTTGTAGCGCCGGGTTTTTCGCAGTGCTTCCTCGTGGATTGGGTTGCCCGGTTCCCAGTGCGAGTGGACAACGAGGAAGGGGGGCTTCCCTTCCCCGATAGCCTCTTGATACTTCGCCGCCCACTGCTGCCAGCGCTTCTCCAGTTTCCCAACGTCGTGGAGGGCCAGGACCAGCTGCGCTGCCTGCTCCAACCGCTCCGCCGGCACATGCCAGTCATCCTCCAACGCATCGAAGCGGTGCGCTACCCAAGCGAGACGTCGCTGAAGCTGCCCGCCCACCGGTTCCCCAAAGAGCGGGCGCTCTCCTTCGAGGGCACGGCGCATGCGTCGCACATGGTCCACATACGATTCTAGCTCGTAGCCATACTCCCCGCCCTCCTTCCCGCGTCGTGCTGCTTCTGGGGAACGGTAGGTCCCGTCGCTCGGTTCGGCCAAGCGAAAACCACGCTCTGCATCGTAAGTCACCAGCCGCGGGTGAACGGCGAAAAACAGCGCCTTCCCGATGTCGTCCGCCTCTCTCACCTCTATCCACCGGAAAGCGGTAGGGATTCGGCTCTCCTCCTCGTCTTCCACCTGGCCGGGATAACGCAGCGTCCAAGGCACTCTCAACTGCTGAGCCAACTCTTGTAGCGCTTTCACCTTCCTTCGCAGCGTCCCATGCCAGAGGGAAAATCCCTCAAAGCGATACGGGCTTTCGGTTGTTGGCGCATCCGGCGCCTCGTAGACGATCAGAGCTCGACTGTCCACTTTGCGGATTAAATGCGGCCGTGCGCTGGCTTCGCCGAACACCAAAGCACGGGTGATCAGATCCCAGACTTCTCCTTCCTCCTCCTGCATCTCTCGAAGCATCTCCCGATCCGCTTCGCCGTGGGTCAAATTAATGATTTCCTGCTCCTCGGCAAAGCGCAACACAGTGCCGCCCCGCTCTATCAGCGCATCCCATGTCCGCTCGCAGATGCTCGTTTCCACTTTGGTGTGGTAGGGGGCATAGTTGGGTGATCCGTCCTCTTTCGCAGGGACCTGGTAGACGTACACCCAGCCCTGCTCACCCGGGTAACGGGCACAACGTCCGGCGCGCTGCAGCACGCTCGCCGCAGGGGCTAGTTCGGTATGGAGAACCTGGCTGCTGATGTCCAGGCCGACCTCCACCACCTGGGTAGCGACCACGATGAGCGAGGGTAGGTCCCGGGCTTTTACACCCTCCTTGCCCCAAAGGTCACGCAACAACGCCTCCTTCACCACCCGATGGGGACGCTCGAAGCGACTGTGGAGCAGCATGACCCACGGGGCGTCGGACCTCTCCCCCATCTTCGTGCGCAGATGGGCGACGGCTTGCTCCAACAATACTGCATGTTCGTCGGCCCTCTGCGTGGTCCGCAACCGGTGGTAGATCGAGGTTAAGCCCGGATCGGCAAAGGGGACGGGGCAGCATCCCGTTCCCACCAGAGCATCGTAAACCTCGATCGCTCGGTCCACCGTGTTGCACACCACCAACGAGCGCCGATCGTGGGTCTCCCGCACCGCCTCTGCTGTCAAGACCTCCGGGATCACCCGAAAGCGTCGCTCCTTGCGTGGCATCGCGCCCCACGCCGTTTCAATCTCGGCCGCTTCCCCGGGGTCCACGAGGATGGGCTCGGCATCCAGCAGATGCGCGATTTCCTCCAGCATCGTGGCCGAGAAGGTGGCGGTCATCAACGTGAAGGGCACCAGCCGACGCAGTACCCGAAGAAGTTGCAACGTGGCCCTCATGGCCTCCGGGGGAAACAAGTGAAATTCGTCAAACACCAAGTAGGAGCCGAGAACAGCGCCGACGTTCAAGTTCGCCCGCCCCGCTGAGAGGCTATAGGGCACGCCCAGGGCGCTGCTGAGCACCTGATCCAGGGTGGCAAAGACCAGATCGCCCGTCAACTCTGGATCTTGGGGGCACTCACCGGTTTGGATGCGCACCTCCAGGGTGCGGCGATGTCTCCGCGCGTAGCTCTCGGCATGTTTCCTGTACTCCTCGATGAACTGGTCAGCGAGCACGCGCATAGGCACGCTGTACAGGCACTGGCGGGGGAAAGCCTCGTCGTGAAAGTCGAAGAACGCTTCGATGAAAGGGGCCAGTGCAGCACGGGTCTTCCCGGAACCGGTGGGGGCCTGCAAGACCACCGACTGCCCTTGATGCAACAACCTCTTCACCTGCGTTTGGTAGGGATACAGCACGCTCACAACCTACCCTCCGAAGAAATCCTCCAGAGTAAAAGAAGGTTGCCCCATGGGCCGAGAGCTCACGTGCCAACCGTAGATTTCCGCCATCGCCTTGGCCTCCCCCGTCATCACCTCCCGCAACTCCTCCGGCGCCAGCACTTCCACATCCGCGCCCCAGCCGCGAATCCACGGTACCATTTCCTGCGGTTCCGCCACCCGTGCCCGCCAGATCAGGCTCCCATCCGGCTGCTCCTCCAATTCCTCGGAGCAGTGCCAGCGGGTTTCCTTCACTCGGTGCACCACCCGCGGGTGGAAGCGCAGCACCACCTCCATCGGCTCCTCCTCTGTGTACCAGATGCCCCAAGCGTCCGCCAGGAGTTGGCGTGGGTCGAAGTCGTCGGGGATTGCGTAGCGTTCCTGCAGCAACTCCGCCCGCTCAATCCGTTCTACCTTGAACGTGCGCAAGGCCCCCGGCGGCTCACGCCAGCCGATGACGTGTGTGGTCAGGCCGATAGCGTAAGGTTCGATGAAGTAGGGAGCGAAGACGTACTTGTGCACCCGGCGCGTCTTCTCGTGGCGATGCCACACCCGCACCTTGCGCGTCCCCGCCCAAGCCAGGGTGAGGGTCTCCAGCACCTGCAAGAAGCGCGGGTCATGCCGCTGAGCGGCGTCGTCCATCACGTCAGCGGACTGCTGCAGGTGGCGACTGATACGTGGAGCCAGCCGCTCCAAGGCGACCCCCAGTTTACGCAAGGCCGCCGCAGCGTGGGGATTCTGCTTGTCCATGCGCGTAGCCATCAGCCGCGCCGCCAGGTGCACCGCCATGGCCTCGTGGAGGGTGAAGCGCACCCTCACCAGGTACGCTGAGCGATCAATGTACAGCCGCCCGTCATCTTCGTAGACGGCGAACCTCTCCGTCAGATCGTGCAGGTAACGGTTGATCGTCGAGCGATGTACCCCAATCCGCCGTGCGATTTCCGCCTGGCTGAGCCCCTCCGGGTGTGCCAGCAGCAACGCCTCGATTTGCAGCAACCGTTCCGCTTTGTTGACCGCTCGCTCCATCACCACACCTCACATCTGTGGCAACCCTGGCCGATCTCAACGGCGCAAGGATACCAACGTCGGCACCTTATCGAACATCCAAAACCCCAGGGGCATCCCGATGATAGTCACACAAAGCAGGTAAGCCACCTCCATCCACAGCGCGCTCAGCCACCAGCCGACGAGGGCGAAGTAGAGTGCCCGCAAGAGGATGTTGTGCTGCGGTTTCTCACCACCTGTTGTCACGATAATCGTATCTCCCACCTGCGTGAGGGTGAACGTTTCCTCCTGCGCGCGTAGGGCAATCACTTGGGGTAGCTTGTTCAGCATCTTCACCCCCAGTGGAATCCCCAGGATAGTCAGCATGGCCAACCAAGCCAGCGCGATCCAGATTTGCCCAGCCCACCAGCCGATGAAGAGAAACCATAGCACCTGGACCAGGCAGCCTGGCCCCTTTTGTGTTTGCACGACAACTGTGCTCATGATGCTCTCCTTCCTCCAATGGGTGTGCATCTACCCCCCATTATACCCGCTGATGGACCCAAATTACGCAACAACGGCGCAGTTTTCAGCGATTTCCGCGTTTGAACGGCCACAAACCGCCCCGATTGTCCTCACTGTAGAGGTATCCCGCCTCTTCCATGCTGGGCAACCGCCGCAAGACCGTCGAACGGGCGATCCCCAACCGTCGTGCTAGTTCCGCAGGTCGAATGCCTGGATGTTCGCGGATAATCCGATCCATCTCCTCGAACTCCGCCTGCTTCTTGCGCCAGAACGCCATTTCCGCCACCTCCATCTGTGGAATCTATCCACATGATAGAGGCAGCGTGTTGCAGGTACAGCAACAGATGGGCCAAAAATAGTCGAGAATTTACCTTGGACTTCGGACAAAGTCCGAGAAACTCGGTTTCTTACTCCGGCTGCGGACGTGTAGGTGTTTGTCTGGCAAGATGGCATCTATCCAACAGTCGCTGCTGGGCATGAGGATCGACGTTGGTTGGTAATGTTTAGCCCCTCAGGGGTCATGGAGACGGCATTTCCGTCAAGTGATCCCGATGAGTACCTCGACCCACGTTTTCAATACCTGGGCACAAACGTTACATCGTTGCCGTTGAACACCCCGATCTCAGCGGTTTTGAGCATCCGGCGATGCTGATGCTTCGCGACAGGCTGGCGCAACAGGAAACCCGGCTCACCCCGGAGGAGCGAGAACGCCTCCGTCGCCGAGAGCAAGCTCATCGCTTAAGCGGTAGCCTTCCACGCCGAATTGTCCCCCATTACCGATCTGGCCTACGAGCGCCAACGACGAAACATGCCTTCCTCCCGCTGGTGGTACCTCGATGTGGTAGCCCACCTGCCTCGCGAGAGAATCAAACCCACTGCGGCATGAGATTCCCCAATCTCCAAACCTCAATCCTTAATCTCCTATGATCTTCACCAGCACCCGCTTCCGGCGCCTCCCGTCAAACTCCCCGTAGAAAATCTGCTCCCACGGCCCGAAGTCCAGCTCTCCATTCGTGATGGCCACCACTACTTCCCGGCCCATGATCTGCCGCTTCAGGTGGGCGTCCGCGTTGTCCTCGCCGGTGCGGTTGTGCTGATAGCGGGTTATGGGCTCGTGAGGGGCCAGTCCTTCCAGCCACTCCTCGAAGTCCTGGTGCAACCCCGGTTCGTCGTCGTTGATGAACACCGAGGCGGTGATGTGCATGGCGTTCACCAGGCACAATCCCTCCTTGATGCCGCTCTCCCGCACACATTCCTCCACCTGCGGCGTGATGTTGATGAACGCCCGCCGCGTAGGCACGTGGAACCAGAGTTCTTTACGGTGGCTTTTCATGGCTACTACCTCCGTTTTCTGGCCGCATCCCGCACCGCCTGTAGGTCTAGGATTTCGGCCACTTCGTACTGGGGCGGGCCAGGGTAGGCGAGGGCAGTCCCCTCGCCTACCCGCCGCAGGCGCAGGTGGGCGGGGAAGTAGCCGCAGCGGCCGTGGAGTTCCGCCAGGAGGGCCACAGCGATGAAGTTGAGCGACGGCGGATTCACCAGCAGCGGCAAGGTCTGCCACTCGGCCGGGGAGAGGCCGCATCGGTCGGCCATAGCGACGACTTGCGGTACCAGCAGCTGCTGGGGGTCAATCTGGCTGTTGATCTCCACCACCCACTCCACTTTTTGGCCGGTGAGGGCCTCGATCTGTCGCAAGTGTGCTTCGGTGAGAGGGTGGGCGAAATTGAGGATGATCACGCTGACCCCTCCCCCGGCCTCTCCCCGTGTCGGGGAGGGGAGTCAGACAGCTCTCTCCCCCTGTGAGGGGGAGGG
>FWPU01002481.1_pt1 | contig 14239 bp, 11 predicted proteins | sample 2228361 | NCBI WGS metagenome assembly FWPU01 (sample SAMEA103939777, study PRJEB20133) | metagenome
GGGAAAAAACCCATGTGGCCCGCGCCTTTCCAGCTTCCTATTACCAAATGATTGATAAAAAAATTAAAACATTTAATGATCTCATTAATAATTGTCCGATTTCTAAAAATGAAAGAGCAATTTTTGAAATCATATGCCAGAGGTGCTTCAGCGTCAATGATTAATTTTTTTATCCAGCACCATAAAAATGTTTAGAAAAAATATAAATTATGTTATGAAGAAATTTATGCCCTTTTTGCCACTTCGCCTGCATTATGGATGGATTGTCCTCTTGACTGGCTTTCTGGGAGTCATGGGGGCCTTAGGTTTCGGGCGCTTTGCTTACACGCCTATTCTCCCTTCCATGAAAGAAGGCCTCTCTTTAACCTATGCTCAAATGGGCTGGATTGGTACGGGTAATTTTGTAGGCTATCTAACCTTTTCCTTGATCGGAGGTTATTTAGCTACGCGCTTTGGGCCAAGGCAGGTAATAAGCATTTCCCTTGTTTTAGTCGGTTTAAGTTTAATTTTTACGGGCTTGGCTAATTCTTTCATCATGGCGTTCATTATGCGCACCCTTACGGGGATTGGAAGTGCAGGCGCGAATGTGCCGATAATGGCTTTAGCTTCAGCGTGGTTTGCCTCGCGCCGCCGAGGTCTGGCCACGGGGGTATTAGTCAGTGGATCAAGCATCGCCCTGCTCATTCTCGGTCCGCTGATTCCAAATATATTAAAAAATTTTCCTGTTTCAGGTTGGCGAGTAAGCTGGTATCTCTTGGGTTTTAGCACCTTGGGGATAGCCTTTTTAAATTACTTCTTTTTACGAAATCGGCCCGTCGAGAAAGGAGTCCAGCCCATTGGCGGAGGGAATCCAGAAACAATAACCACCACCAAAATCTCTTGGCGGGAGGTTTATACTTCTCCTTCTTTATGGCATTTAGCTGCCGTTTTCTTTACTTTTGGGTTTTCCTATATAATTTTTATGCAATTCTTTTCTGCTTATTTAATTAATGAAGCTGGGATGAGTGCGCAAAGGGCAGGAAATTTATTAATGCTCTTGGGAATCTTGAGTATTTTTTGTGGCCCTTTTTGGGGGGCGATCTCGGATTTCATTAGTCGCAAATATGCCTTGGCCTTAGTGCTCCTTACCCAGGGAATCTGTTACTTAACATTTGGCTTGATTAAATCAGATTTTGGCTATCTTCTCGCGGCTATTCTCTTTGGTTTAACTGCTTGGTCAGTTCCGTCGATCATTTCAGCGGCAGTGGGAGACGTTATAGGACCTACCTTGGCTCCAGCCGGGTTAGGGTTTACTATTTTGATCTTTGGCATTGGCCAAGCTTTAGCGCCACCTATAGCTGGGAGAATCGCTGATCTTTATGGATCTTTTACTCTGGCTTTTGTCCTTTCGGCTATTTTAGCCTTTAGCGGTATGGTAGGGGCCTTAATTTTTCGGCCGCCAGCAGAGAAATTATAATTAGTCGTTTATATTTACCTATTACTCTTAAGCCCTACCTTCTTCACCTCCTGGCCTCTTAGGCAGACCAAGTTTGGGATACCAAAGTGAAGGTGGGCCAGAAGAACCTCACAATTGTCAACGCTAAAAAATTTTGTTAAATTGGGGTAGCTAAATATATAGCTCATCTGTAATGAAGAAGAATAAAGAGTACGCTAAATAGGTAATCCAATGGAGATAGGGATTTTAATTTTTTTATCAACGCTGCTGCTAATTGTACTTGTTTTTTTTTGGTACAACTTTAAACAATGGCGGCAGATGCGGGCCAATCAAGAGAAAAATTCTCTTTATCTTCTTTGGCAGCAGCAGATTGATAGTTTGCGCGATCAAGTAGGCCGCAGCTTGGAAGGTAATGTGCAAATTATTCACCAACAACTTGCTACTTTAACTCAACAACTAATCAACCATTTAAATAGGTTAACCTCCCAGGTGAATGAACAATTGGGTACGGGAATGGGGTTAGTACAGAAAGCCAGCCAGCATTTTAGCGAAAGAGTTCAGGAAGTGCAGAGTCGTTTAGCCCAATTGGATGAGGCCAATAAGCGTATCTTAGAAGTAGGCCGGTCTATAGCCAGCCTCCAAGAAATTTTACGGGCCCCTAAAATGCGCGGTGGTTTTGGAGAATTTCTTCTGGGCGACCTCCTGGAGCAAATAATGCCCGCGGAATATTTTTCTCTGCAATATTCTTTCCGCAGTGGCGAAAGGGTTGATGCAGTTATTCGCTTAAGTCAGGGAATGGTTCCTGTGGATGCCAAATTCCCTTTAGAAAATTTTCAGAAGGCGCTTTCGGCCCCTGAAGAAGGAACCAAAAGAAGTTTTTTGAAATTATTCGCTAACGATGTGAAAAAACATATCGAAGTTGTGGCGAAGAAATATATCCTTCCTCAAGAAGGCACCTGTGATTTTGCCTTAATGTACATTCCTGCGGAAAATGTTTATTACGAGGCCTTTATCAAAGACGAGGCTTTAGGCGAGGGTAAAAGTCTCCGGGAGTATGCCTTTGAGAGGCATGTTATCCCTGTTTCACCAAACAGCTTCTATGCGTACCTCCATACTGTCCTCTTGGGTTTGAGAGGCTTGAAGATCGAAGAGAGCGCCCGGGAATTAATTAAACAATTATCTGCTCTCCAAAATCACTTGACTAAATTTCAAGAAGAGTTTCGCAAATTGGGAAAGCATATAGACCAGGCTAAAGGTAGTTTTGATGCGGCCCAAAGACAATTAGATAAATTTAGCGATAAACTAATTAACTTGGAGACACCTTCTTTGCCTGCGGCCTCCGAAACTTCAGAGAAAAAATTATAATATTTTTGTTCTTTGGCTTCCCTGGCCCCGCTAGGGATTAAAATCTTTATGATTCTTTTCGATGGCGCTTAGTCGCGTACCATTCCAGTTGCCGAAAAATTCCGCGCCAAATAGCCACATCCCGATCGGTTAAGTTAGCCCGCCCAAAGATACGGCGTATAGCATGCATAATCCTTTTGGGATTTTGGGGGTCCAAGAAGCCGATCTTTAAGAGGAGCTCTTCTAAATGGGCGTACATTTTCTCCAGTTTCTGAAATTCAGCTAAAGGGGAAGTTATAATATGGGGTGAATATTGCTTCTCGCTTTGCTGGTTAAGGTACGCGAGAAAAAGTTCGTAGCTAAAAAGCATAACTGCCTGGGCTAAGTTTAAAGAGCGGAGCTGGGGGTGGGTGGGAATAGAGACTAAAGCATGACAAGGAGCTAACTCCTCGTTGGTAAGGCCCCGATCTTCTGGCCCAAAAAGGATCGCCACGGGAATGGAGCAAGCGTGGTTTAGGATCTCGGGGCATATTTCTCGTGGAGTAATGAATGGGCCTCGATTTCTACCTGTCCTCGCAGAAGTTCCTGCAATCCAGCGGAACCCTACCAGCGCTTCGGTCAAAGAAGGATAAATTTCGGCTTTTTCTAAGATATCTTTGGCGGCTAAGGCCATCATCCGCGCCTCTGAAGATAGATGATCTTGAGCTGGTGAGACCAGGATTAGACGCGAAAGCCCCATATTCTTCATAGCTCGACAAACCGAGCCGATATTGCCAGCATATTGGGGTCGCACCAAAATAATAGCGATGTTGACCAAAGGGTTTTCTCCCATGGTAATTTTCCGATGGCCCCTTAAGGCCTTCCTCAGCGTGCCAAAATTTATGCTACCAGAGGAGACAAGTCAAAATCAAGTAAAGGCTGATCAAGACGAAAGGGAAAGAGCCTGGGCAATGTTCTTTCCTTTACCTCCGGCTTCTTTATAAAGTTTAAGCACTTAATCTTCCAAAATTATTATTAGAAGAGTAAAGGTGGGGTTAGGCACGCCATCCCATTGATTATAAGAACTAATTCTAATATACTGGCAACAAGAGGAGCATAGGGATTAATAAATTAAACTCAGGGAGGTAAGGAGAATAAAAAAACGGAGGTAATTTCTATGATCATCGGTGTGCCAAAGGAGATTAAGAATAACGAAAATCGGGTAGCCCTCACTCCTGGTGGGGCTGAAACTCTGCGGCAAGCTGGCCATCAAGTTTTAATGGAAAGAGATGCTGGCGCGGGAAGCTTTTTCGCAAACGAAAGTTATCAAAGAGCAGGAGCGGAGGTAATAGAAGACAAAGGGGAACTCTTTGCCCGAGCGGAGATGGTCATGAAGGTCAAAGAACCACTCCCGGAAGAATATGATCTCTTGCACCAGGGGCATATCCTTTTTGCCTATTTACATCTGGCTCCCGAACCAGAATTAACTAAAGTCCTTTTAGAAAAAAAAGTTATTGCTATTGCCTATGAAACAATCGAAGGGCCTAATCAAACTCTGCCCTTACTTTCACCCATGAGCGAGGTAGCGGGCCGAATGGCAGTCCAGGTGGGAGCGCGGCTTTTAGAGAAGCATTGCGGTGGCAAGGGAGTGCTCTTAGGAGGAGTTCCCGGTGTAGAGCCGGCGCAAGTAGTTATCTTGGGAGGAGGAATTGTGGGCACGAATGCGGCTAAGATTGCCTTGGGGATGGGGGCGCGGGTCACGATAATAGATATTTCCCTCGACCGCTTGCGTTATTTAGATGATCTTTTCTCCGGCCGAGTGGCTACCGTCCTATCCAATAGCTACAATATTGCTGCTTGGGTGGCTAAGGCTGATTTGCTTATCGGAGCCATCTTAATCCCTGGGGCCAAAGCACCTAAGTTAGTTACGGAAGAAATGGTAAAGACCATGGAACCAGGTTCCGTAATCGTAGATGTGGCTATAGATCAAGGAGGTTGTGTAGAAACAATCGATCATGTAACTACGCACAGTCATCCCATTTATATTAAGCACGGGGTCGTCCATTACGCGGTAGCCAATATGCCGGGAGCTGTGGCGCGCACTTCTACGCTAGCTTTGACTAATGCTACTATCGAATATGCTTTCCAGTTAGCCAATAAAGGGTTTAAACGCGCTATCTTGGAAAATAGAGGTTTAGCCAAAGGGGTTAATACTTTTGATGGCCATGTAACGCATAAAGCGGTGGCCGAATCTCTACATTTACCATATACGCCCTTAGAGCAAATTCTAAAATAAAGAACAGGATTTCTTCTTTTCCAGGCGACTCACGATTGCCGAAATTGATTTACAAGCCATTATTCATAATCTTCAACAGGTACGCCAGCTCCTGGCTCCTTCAACCTACTCATGGCTGTAGTGAAAGCTAATGCTTAAGGGCAGGGGGCAATCAAAGTAAGTAAGGCAGCTTTAGCAGGTGGCGTCCATTTTTTAGGAGTGGCGCTCCCCGAAGAAGGGGCGGAACTAAGGGGAGCAGAGGTTTTGGCGTGCCTATTTTTGTTCTTGCTTTAGCCCTCCCCAGATTAAAAATTGGGGGCATCTTTACTCATTTAGCCAAGGCCGAAGACGAAGACCCCACTTTCACTCAACAACAGGTGCAAAAATTAGCGGCCATTGCCCAAATGGGCTAAAAGAGTAGGCCTTCCTCTTCCATTTATTTCCGCAGCTAACAGCGTCGGCACGATCAAAATAGCAGCGGGCCATTTTAATTTAGTTCTTTACGGATGGCCACCGTCCTCAAATTTTAAAGTTCCTTTCATTTGGCAACCAGCGATGCAGTTTAAACCTAAAGTGGTTTTTATTAAAGAAGTTCCCGCCGGGACGCCCATCAGCTACGGAAGCATTTATGTGACTCCCCAGAAGACTATTATCGCCACTGTACCCGTGGGTATGGTGACGGTTATAATCGGCAACTTTCTAATAAAGCTGAGGTCCTCATTGGCGGAAGAAGGAGAAGGGTAGTGGGCAAAGTTTGCCTGGATCCAATCATGGTGGATATTGGCCCGCCGGCGATGTGCATATTGGCGAGGAAGTTGTCCTTTTGGGCAGGCAGGGAGAAGAGGAGATAACGGTTACCGAATTAGCTGATCTGGCGAGGACCGTCAATTATGAATTGGTATGTACGATCAGTTCCCGCGTTCCCCGCATCTATGAGTAGCTTTCTCTCTATTCTCTCCTCCCTTGGTCTTAAATAATATCCTAAAGTAAGGCCTGCACCGCATTGAGTACCCTTTCGTATTCAGGCTCCTGCGTTATTTCGGGAACAAGTTCCACATAACGGATAGTATCTTGATCATCAACTATAAAGACGGCCCGAGCCAAGAGCATGAGTTCTTTAATCAGCACGCCATAAGCCAGACCGAAGGAACGGTCGCGGTAATCCGAGAAAGTTTTCACTTTTTCCACGCCAGCAGCCGCGCACCACCTCGCCTGGGCAAAGGGCAGATCCATACTGATGGTTAGAATCACCACTTTATCAGGAAGTTTTCCTGCTTCTTCATTAAAGCGCCTGGTTTCCATACTACAGACTGGGGTATCTAAAGAGGGGACGGAAGTGATTATTTTTAGGCGACCGCGGAAGGCGGCCAGCGAAACAGGCTGCATGGAATTATCCAGAACTTGAAAGTCCGGAGCTTGATCACCTACCTTTAATTCTTCTCCTAAAAGGGTGAGGGGATTCCCTTTAGAAGTAATTAGGCCCTTTCTTTCTGGCTGTGCCGGTTTTATTTGGGCTAAATATTCTTTAACTTTTCCCTCCAGTTCATTAATTTTGGCTTGGGCATTTTTCTTATAGACTTCCAAATCAGTGATCTTACTGGTTAAGGATTTGGCTTTAATGGTAGCTTCTTCCTTTAATTTTTGCAATTCGGCAGTGGTTTTTTTCTGTAATTCTTGCAGAGCCTTGATTTTTTCATCAGCTTTTTCTTTGAAGGCTGCCAGTTCGGATTTCGCTTTTTGGGTAAGGGTCTTTTTGGTCTCGGCCAGCGCCTTTTCCTTTTGCGTTAATTCCTCCTTGAGCTTCTTGATAAGATTTTCCTTTTGGAGGATTTTTTCTTTGGCTTTGGCTTCCATCTTTTGGATTAATTCTTTTTTGGCCATAAGAGCTTTGGAGACGACCTTTTTAGCTTGCTGAACGGCTTTCTTTTTAATCTCTTTTCCTTTTCTTACCACCATTTTTAGCCCTCCTTTCTTGTTATTTGATTGGCATAACCCTTAATTTGCTGCTTAATGAGTGCCATAAATCTATTTCTTTTGCAACTGGATTTTTTTAAAAACTGAAAAGGCTAAGGCATAAAGGGCAGCGGCGATAAAGAAAACTGTTTGGAACCCCCAGGCCAGAGCAACAATGATAGGAAATATGGCCCCTAATACTGAGAAACAGCCATTGACGCTCCAGGCCAAAGGAATTAAATCGGGAGCTTGCTCTCCCCAGAGACGAATACCCAAAGGAAAAGGCATGCCCATAAAGAAAGCCAAGAGGCCGGTGAAGAAGACAGTGAAAATTTGCCGTCCCCATAAGGGTAGACTATGTCCCCAGGCTAAAAAGGACGTCAAGAAAGAGGCGCAAAAAAGGAGATAACTTATAATCACAAGAAAGATTAGGAAAGCCAACCAAAAAGTGGGAAGGGTAATCTTTTGTGAAACCCGACTCCCTAAACCGGCAAAGATTAATAAAGAAAAGATGACCAAGGAAATAGAATAGACTGGATGACCTAAAAACAGGATAAATTTCTGCATGAGGGAAATTTCCACAGACATAAAGCCTAACCCTAAAGCAGCAAAATAAATTAGGCAGGGTTTTTTATATTTTTGTTGATCTCCGTTAATGGGCTTGGGGCGCCATCGATAAATTAAGGGAAAAAGAATAAAAATTACCGTCAAAATTAATGAAATCAAGAAAGTTATAGGTACTAAATACCCGCCTTCCATAAAGATTTGCCATTTCTGGCCTACGGCTTGATAAAGCTCACTCCAATAGGCCCAGCGGAAATAATGATGGAAAAAAGGTTGATCATCGGTAGGAGGAGTAAGATCAAAAGGATAAACCTTTAAAAAACTCTCCTCCCTACTTAATATTTTTTGGACACTTTCAAAATATATAGGGATAGGGAATTTATTATAGATATTAGCTTTCTCCCTGGATATCCCTGGATAATAGACTAAATCAAAACGCAATTTTGCGCAGAAAAGTTTCAGAGCCTGGATCTCTTTTGGGGTTAGCGGATTTTTTTTAAGGAGCAGGTTAAATGTTCCCCAAGTGCGAAAAATAAGTAGGTGTTGGCGGGGATCTTGCCCCATTTGCTGTAAAGTTTCATTGATCATGGCCACCAAGCGCAACTCTGCTCGGGGAGGTGGATTTAAATAAAGGCTTAGCGCCAAAGCTCCTTGGGGAGAGAGAACTTGGAGATAATCAGCCAGGGCTTCTTTCGTTAGTCGGTAGTCTTCATGGAGACTGGAAATGCCCGCAGCCGAGACCGCCCAGCTCTCGGTAAAAGAAAGCACTGCTAAATCAAAAGGACCAGGATTTCTCCGCACATAATTTCTAAGGTCATCGATGACTACCTGCACTTGGGGATGATCATAGATCCCGCCGGAAAATTCACGATATTTTCTTCTAAGCAGAGAGACTAATAAGGGATTTAGCTCCACGGCCGTAACCTTTTTCGACTCGTGATATAGAGCTACTAAAATTTCCAGTCCTCCCAGGGGTTCCAAAATTAAAACTTTTTCTGGTTGAATAAGGAGATAGGGGAAAGAAGCGGGGAGGAATTCGATAAAGGACATCTCTGTTTTCATATATTTCATATTGGGCACTTTGGTTATGGCATTTAGCCTTTCAGCATTGATAGCTAAGCCGATTTGAGGAGGGAGGGAATCTAAGAAGAGGAGGCTTAAGCCTGGAGCAGTGCGCACAGCGGGACTTTTAAAGAAATCGATTCGGCCCAAAACGTTCCAATGGGTCTCTAAAAGACAGGCCTCTGGATAAAGGAGGGCGGCCTTAAGGGGCTTATAGTTAGAGAGGCGTAAATCAAGGAAGGCAGGCGGCCGGAAGAGGAAGATAAGCAGGATAATTCCCCAGGCCCATTTTATAAAATGAAGCTTGGACTTTTCTTTTATCAGCCGCGCAAAAATTAATGAAGCCAGAAATCCGCTAAAAGCAGAAAATATAAGCGCTTCAGGACCTCCCCAGAAATCCAAAAGAATAAGAGCCGCCAGGCATCCGCATCCTGCTCCCCCGAGATCGGCGCAATATATCTTCCCTGCCCAATGGCTTCTTAGAGTAATGGCCGCCGCAATGGTTAAACCTGAGAAAAAAAAGGGGATGGTTAAAAGAAGATAATGGAGAAAGATATAGAGAATTTGCCAAGGGTCTAAATAAAGGCGGGCCAAGTCCAAAGGTAATAGATTGCTAAGAATGTAAGCGAAGGTAGTACTCCAAGAAAAAAGCCCCGCCGACCAAAACAGTTTATTTTCGGGATTCCTTTTTAAAATGTTCGGAAAGGAAAAGAGAAAAGAGCCACTCGCCCCATACCCTAAGAGAGCCATGCTAACTACTAAAAAAGCAAAATGGTAACCCTGGGCAACGGAGAAGAGGCGCGTTAAGGATATTTCTAAAAGAAGGGTAGAGAAGGATATGAGAGCAAGACCAAAGAAAAAAGAGCTTAGATACAAATTTGCCTCCTCGTCTTTAAGGTCTGCATGCATTATAATATAATTAATAGCCCGTGCAAGAATTCTTAACTGGATAGAAAATGGCCAAGTATGAAACTTTTAACCACACGGCTGACTTGGGAATCAAAGTCTTCGGCCAGACATACGCCGAGCTCTTCGCTAATGCCGCTTATGCGCTCTTTGATCTCCTTACGGAATTGGACGGTGTCGAAGAAAAGATCTCTTACCCCGTAGAAGTGACCGCAGTTGATCGTGAAGATTTGCTGGTTCGTTTTTTAAGTGAACTTCTTTATTTATTTGCCAGCAAGAGTTTTTTATGTAAGCAAGTTTCCTTCTTAAACCTTGAGGAAAAGTCTCTGCAGGCGAAAACTTGGGGCGAGATTTTCGATCCAGATCGCCACGAAATCAAGACGGAGATCAAGGCGGTGACTTATCACCAATTAGAAATTAAGAAAAATAATGGCCTGCTGGAAGCACGCTTAGTTTTAGATATTTAACGGAGGTCTTATGCCGGAAAAGAAAAAGATAGAGTTGAGAAAGATTGATAATTACCGCTGGCTCATCCCCCGCGAGGGAAAGATGTTAGTGGATGGCTTAATCTATGCAGACGAAACGCTCCTGCAAGATATTCATCTCGACGAAAGCCCTCAGCAAGTGGCTAATGTGGCTCATCTGCCGGGCATTCAAAAGTATTCTCTGGCAATGCCGGACATCCACTGGGGATATGGGTTTCCCATCGGTGGAGTTGCTGCTTTTGATTGGCAGGAGGGGGTTATTTCTCCGGGGGGAGTGGGTTACGATATCAATTGTGGCACCAGGCTTATCGCTAGCAATTTATCCCGCTTGGAGATTGTGGTTAAGATTAAAGAGTTGCTCCAAGCCCTTTACGGAAATATTCCTTCGGGAGTGGGCTCTAAAGGATCCTTACGTTTATCCGCCCAGGAGTTGCGCCAGGTATTGAAAGAAGGAGCAGCTTGGGCTGTTCGGCAAGGCTATGGCTGGGCAGAAGATTTGGAGCGGACTGAGGATGGAGGGACCATGGCTGGCGCCGATCCAGATGTGGTCAGTGAACGGGCCATGGAACGAGGGCGTCCCCAGTTAGGTACTTTAGGTTCAGGCAACCACTTTTTAGAAGTAGGGTATGTAGAAGAGATATATGATGAAAAAGTAGCCCAAGTTTTTGGTCTTGGGCAAGATCAAGTCACCGTCCTTATTCACTCTGGGTCACGGGGATTTGGCTATCAAGTTTGCGATGATTTTTTAAAAAAAATGGGCGAGCGGGTACGGCAACTTGGCTTAGATCTACCTGATCGCCAACTGGCTTGCGATTTTATTTCAGCTCAGACTGGGCAAGATTATTTCGCCGGCATGGCTTGCGCCGCTAATTACGCTTGGGCAAATCGGCAGATGCTCATGCACTGGACCAGGGAAGTTTTTGAAAGAGTAATGGGTATGAGCCCCCGGGACTTGGGGATGCATTTAGTTTATGACGTTTGTCATAACATTGCCAAGCGAGAGACTCATCTTATTGATGGTCAACAAAAAGAAGTTTGTGTTCACCGGAAGGGAGCAACCCGAGCCTTCCCGCCGGGGCATCCAGCGGTTCCGGAAAAATACCGAGAGGTAGGTCAGCCCGTTCTTATTCCCGGGGACATGGGACGGTATTCTTATGTTTTAGTGGGGACCAAGCTGGCCATGGCCGAGACCTTTGGCAGCACTTGCCATGGCGCGGGGCGAGTGCAAAGTAGAACCCAAGCTAAAAAAGCGAGCAAAGGCAGGCCGCTCCATCGGGAGTTAGAAGATCGGGGTATATACGTGATGGCCGCCAGCCGGGCCACTTTAACTGAAGAGGCCCCCGAAGCTTATAAAGATGTCAGCCAGGTTGTCGAAGTAGTGCACCAAGCGGGCATTTCTAAGAAAGTGGCCCGCCTGCGTCCTTGGGGGGTGGTCAAGGGCTGAGAAGAAATTCTAAGAAGCTGGCGCAGTACCTTCTTTAAAGCATTCGAAAATTACTTTGCCAGAGGGGGGAGGATTATGGGAGCTTATAGGATCACCAGTAGCAGCATCTATTTTGACAAAGACGATTCCCTCCGGAACAGAGAAGTCTTCCTCGGGTAGACCAGCGACGGCTTCTTTCATGAATTCAAGCCAAATGGGCAAGGCAGCCACTGCTCCAGTTTCATGTGCTCCCAATGATTTCTCAATGTCATAGCCAATCCATGCTCCAGCCACAATATTTTGGGGAATATAACCAATAAACCAAGCATCACGGGTATCATTAGTCGTTCCTGTTTTCCCAGCAACTGGGCGGCCAAGAGCTTTTGCTTTTTGCCCAGTTCCTTCCTGAATGACGCTCTGCATTAAGTTAGTCATGATGTAGGCCGTCTGGGGACTGATGACCTCTATGGCGGATGGTTCAACCTCTTCTAAGATGTTGCCATCTTTATCGACAATGCGGGTAATCAAAATTGGTTCGGCTCGAAAACCTTGGGCAGCAAAGACACCAAAAGCGCTAGTCAACTCCAAAAGGGTGACATTTGCTGCTCCTAAAGCCAAAGATAAATGTGGTTCCAGTTTAGATTTTAGGCCCAAATTCTGGGCGTACTGAATAATGTAATCAACGCCAATTGTTTGGGCGATTTTAACAGTAACTACGTTCCGCGAAAAAGTTAGGGCTTTGCGGAAAGTAATGGGACCCCAGAATTCCCGATCAAAATTTTGTGGTTCCCAAGGTTCTTTACCGGGTACATCAACATAGCTAAAAGGTTCGTCAACGATAATGGTGGCCGGAGTGAACCCTTTATCAAGCGCGGCCGCATAAACAATTGGTTTGAAAGCTGAACCAGCCTGACGGCGTGCTTGGGTGACCCGATTAAATTGGCTGGTCGAGAAGTCGCGGCCGCCCACCATCGCCAGAATATATCCCGTTTGGGGATCAAGAGCGACGAAGGCCCCTTGCACCTGCCCTTTATCTTTGCTCTTTTTGGCCCGCGCCTCGTACTCTTCCAAACCTTTGCGAACAGCTCTTTGAGCTGCTCGTTGTAGCCGAGTGTTGAGGGTAGTATAGATTTTCAAACCTCCTTTATAGAGCACTTCTTTGCCGTATTTTTCCTCTATATACACCCGGACTTGCTCCAAGACATATGGCGCTTCCAGATACCCTTTGGGACCTTTGGGTCGCAGGCGAATTTCTTCAGATTCTGCCTTTTTCGCCTGTTCGGGGGTGATCATTCTCCGCTCCACCATCCGATGCAAAACATATTGCTGTCTTTCTCGAGCCTTCTTGGGGTTCCGCAAAGGGGAAAAAGAATTAGGTGCGGGAGGTAGTCCAGCCAATATAGCGCATTCAGCTAGGGTCAGCTGTTGCACAGGTTTCCCGAAATAAGTTTTAGCCGCCGCGCCCACTCCATAGGCCCCCTCACCTAAGTATATTTGATTTAAATAGAGGAAAAGGATTTCGTTTTTAGTAAGGTAACGCTCAATTCTTTGGGCTAAGATGGCTTCTTTCAATTTGCGGGTCAAGCTCTTCTCGGGGGTTAGGAAAAAGGACTTGGCAATTTGCTGGGTTATCGTACTTCCCCCTTGCACTACCTCCAAAGCCTCAAGGTTACGAAAAGCGGCGCCTAATATGCGCCAGTAATCTATGCCTTTATGTTCAAAGAAACGGGCATCTTCGGCCGCTATAAAAGCTTTGATGAGCATTTTGGGCATTTGCGCCAGAGGGACAATTACCCGGTTTTCAATGAAAAATTCTCCAATAAGTGTTTCGTCATCGGTATATACTTCGGAGACTACATAAGGATGATAGTCCTTGAGAGTAGTAAGGCGGGGTAAATCAAAGACTAAGGCGAAATAAAAGGCCGTAGCTCCGGCAGCCAAAACGGCTAATCCCAAGAGCAAAAATAAGACGATGACTCCCCATTTGTTCTTCTTATTTTTCATCCGTTTTTTTGATGAATTTTTCACCAAAATCCTCTGAGCTTAAGGGTGGCGCTTAAAAACACCTAACCCATTAGGTATGGGCCACCCACCAGGAATATTTATTAATAGAGATTTATATTCCGCGTACATTTGGGCAGACCCTCCTCCGTCTAAACAAAGAGCATCCCGGCATTCCAGTCCACCTTCGGCTTCGGGCAGCCAAAAAACATGAGCCAAATCTTGAGCAAATACTAAGGAGTCTTCAGAATTAACCAAGATAATTTGATTATTGTAAGTAATGCCTATTGCTGACCTCTTAGCTAATTGCTTTTTTAGCCGTAATTCTCGCCCACCGACTACTAACCGGGGGCCGACTTGAATGGCCTGGCTAATTCCTTGTTTATTTTGGAACTCGTGCGTATGAATAATGCGGGGAAGATGGTCTTTGATCATAAAAATCCCCCAATCGGTCTTGCGTAAGGGATTAGTTTCCTGGCCGTCAACAATTAAAAGTCCTAAAGGACGATAATCTGGTTGAAAAAAACCACCGTTAATAGCGGCCAAGGCCTGGGCTTTTTTGGCTAAATTTTTTACCTCCATTCTGTCTACTCCCCAGGCCCGGCAATCGATTACCCGCAAAGAGAATTTTTCCAGAGCAATCCGTAAAACGCGCAGGTTAAAAGGGGTCTGGAAAGGGGGGGCGCTAAATTGTAACGTTTTCGCGGCCAACCCATCATCAATTATCTGCCAATCATTGGCCGCGCTTAGCGCCTGGGCCCCTATGCTTAAAGATAAATTTAAAAGGAGAAAGATAGCCCCACTCTTAAAGC
>FWPU01008728.1_pt1 | contig 14233 bp, 9 predicted proteins | sample 2228361 | NCBI WGS metagenome assembly FWPU01 (sample SAMEA103939777, study PRJEB20133) | metagenome
CACCCAGCGAGATGCCGTCATCCGCCAGCGACTGGGCGCGCCGAATCAGCAGGCGCATCATGCGAATTTCCTCGCTCAGTTTGCCGCCGTTGCGGGGGCGTTTGGATGGGCTGGTGGTTCGGCTCATTTTCCCTCCCGAAATAGAAAATATGTTCTAATACGAAAATAGTGTAGAACACACCATGTCCCCCGTCAATCTGTCAAAAGGTGCAATTTCTGGCATCTACATTGCACCGGAGTGCAACGAGGAATGTTTGTTTTTGGTGATGATGACTTTACAAACGGGTTACAACCGCTTTACAGTTGCCTTTCAGCGCCAATTTTTAGGTTGCGCATGCGCTATACTCAAAAAGCGGTGTGACGTGTTGCGCAAGGACCGAATTGTCCAGATTTGGTTACAAACAAGTGTATGATGAATGACAAAACACCAAAAACAAACCAAAAACTATTGACTTTTAAACCAACCTGTCTTAATGTAAAAGCAGCAGCCAAAGACCTGTTCTGCGGCTGAAGATGAGGAGCCGTATGTCTGAATTGCTTCCAATCATCCAAAAGCCGATCCGGCGTATCCGTCGCAGCTCGTTGTGGCGGGATGGGCGCGCCCAGTCGTTCATCGAACTGGCGCTGGTGCTGCCTGTATTGATGATCATGCTGCTGGGTCTGGTAGAAGTGGCAATTTTCATCGGCCGCTATCTGGATGTGCTGGACCTGACCCGTGAGGCGGCCCGCTTTGCTTCGGTGCGCGATCCGTTTCAGTACTCTCCGCCCTCGGTCTGGCCCTCCGGGCAGAATTGCAACGGTCCGCAAAACACTGCCCGCCCGGTAGGGGTGGATTTTTACAACATCAACGAACGCTGCATGACCTGCAGTGATCCCAATTATTTCCACTTTTACTACACCACAGCCTGCATCTTCTCGCCGCCCGCCGGCAGTGATAGTTGCGCACCGGATGATCCCAACAATCCCTTCGACCGTCCTTTCTGCAACGGTCTTAACCCCTATGTCACCTTCAACCCCGCCACCGATGATGTGGTTATCTCGGTGTATACCGTGTCCAACCGCACGGTCACGCATGTCTGGCCGCGCGATGATGTCTGGCCGAACACCGGTTACTGGGCGCTTTCCGATCACGATGAAGATACCAACCACAACGGTAACTGGCGCACCGATTGCCGCGGTAACATCGTCCGCACCGAACCCTATTACACCCGCGATCGGGTGATCAACGGCCTCAACGATAGCGTTGGGCCGGCCAGCAAAGGTTTTGTCGCTGTCGAGTTCTACTACTGCTATGAACAGGTTCTCAATCTCCCGCTTTTCACACAATTCATCCCAAATCCGCTCCGAATCCATGCCTACACCCTCATGTCCCTCCCTGCGGCGCAGCCGACGCCAACCCCCCGACCGTGAGCCTGCCCGCCAGCCGCGCTCCGAAGGCCAGATTCTGGTCATCTTTGCGGTGGCCTTTCTGGTGCTGCTCTTTTTCATTGGGCTGGCCATTGACGCTGGCTCGCTGTATGTGACGTACGGTCACCTCAAACGCGCCGTAGATGCCGGCGCGGTGGCGGCTGCCAACACCTTCAAGCGCGGTGAAAATCTGGCCAGCATGACCGCCGCCACCGAAGAGGTGATGGTTCTGCACAACGTGGATACCTCCATGCTCGACTTGCAGGTGTTCATCTGCGATGCAGACGGCGATTCCAACCGCGACAGCAACCTGCCGGCCGAATTTTACGCCCGCTGCCCGGATACCAGTGCCGGACAATCTCCCCGCAAACTGGTCTGGGTGGAGGCAACTCAGCGCGCCCCGCTTTACTTCCTCGGATTGCTGGGTTTTGGGCCGGTCAACCTGACCACCAATGCCATTGCCGAGGCGGCAGCTGTGGATCTGGTGATCGTGCTGGATATTTCCGAATCCATGGCCAGCGATACCCCCGGTTTTGTGCCGGATGATTATGACCCGGATTCGTCCTGTAACCCGTTCACCCGTACCCGGCCGGTCAACCGCTCTGACCCGCCGCCAGCAGGTGCCTGTCTGCCCATGTGGCACGCCAAGAACGCTGCCGATGCGCTCATTTCGCGCATGTACCAGGGCTTTGATCAGGTGGCCATCGTCACCTACGACTCGCGCGCCGAACTGCACCCCATCCCCAATTTACACGGGGTGACGGTTGCCCTGACCGACGATCTCGAAGCAGCCCGCAATTATCTGTGGAACGATCTCAAAGTTCATGATGACCCGCCCGTGCGCCGCATCTGGAAGCAGTGGGTGGATTACCGCGCGGTGAACCCGGTCAATCCCGAAGATCGCGACGGTGACGGCTCCGATTCCGACAACCCGACTATCGTTGGCTATACCTGCCCCAACATGGCAGATGCGCGCATGGCCGACCGCTGGTGGGCTGTTTCGGAGGGCGGGCCCGACCCCTACGGCTGGGGCGGTGTACCCTGCGACGATGACGGCCTGCTGGATGCCTATGATTGGGATGGTGACGGTGTGTTCACCATGGCCGATCATAACGCCGCACTGGCTTATCTTGCCAAATACCCGGTACAGTACAGCCAGGGGCGCGCCATCCGTCCATCGCTCTCCCCCCTCTCCACCTGCATCGGCTGCGGGCTGCGGGCGGCCAATCTGGTGCTGAACGATGCCCGCCCCGGCGCGGTGTGGGTGGTGGTGCTGTTCACCGACGGGGTGGTCAACCTCAGCGATACTGCCGGCAGCGGCGGCAGCGGGGCGGGTGATACGCCATGGACGGGTGGACTGGTGCCGCTTGCCTACCCCAACGGCTTTTGCGACGGACGGCTGAATCAGGGCTGGTGGCCGAGCCTGTGCATTGACACCACCTTTACGCCGCGCTACTGCATTGACGATCAGGAACAGACCTGCCCGCCCGGTTCGACCTGGATTCGCAACAACAATCAGCCTTCTTATAACCGCAACAACAAGTACTCGGTCAGCGATTATGCCCGGGATATGGCCGACGCCCTGGCGCTGACCCGCTCCACCAACCAGAACGAGCCGCGCGGCAATGACGTGGCGGTCTACACCATTGGTCTCGGCGCAGTGAGTTTGGGTGAGCCGCTCCTGCGTTACATTGCCGCGGTGGGAGATGACGGCGACCGCACCACCAACCCGTGTGCTACGACGCCGGCCTTCCGTTCCTGTGGTCAGTATTATTACACCAACAACCCCGAAGATCTGGTACCCATCTTCGAGGATATTGCCACCCGTATCTACACGCGAATTACGCAGTGACGCACTTCGCAGAAAGCGAGGGATGCCGATGAAAATGCCCCGTTTTTCACTCCAAATCCACTTCTACCAGCGGCGCAGCCAGCGCGCCCAGGGTCTGGTGGAGTTCGCGCTGGCGCTGCCCATTTTGCTGATGCTGGTGTTCGGCATCATCGAATTTGGGCGTTTCTTGCAGGCGTGGCTGGCGTTGGAAAACGGCGCCCGCTTTGGCGTCCGCTACGCCATTACCGGCAACTTCAACCCGGCCTACTGTCAGGCTGCTGCCGAAGCGCTGGCGCTGGAAGATGCGGACATTGCCGACGGTCACTACGATTGCCGTGTTCCCGAATCCTTCTCGCAGGACTGGGAACAGATGCAAAACGCCTTACAGGACTGGGCGCGTCTGCCTTCCATTCGCGATGCGGCGCTGGCGGGGGCAACCGGCATTGCCTGGGACCCGGCGGCAGCCGTTTCGGGTGATTATCTGGCCTACCTCGACTACGGATGGAATCATTCCGACTTCGACATGGCCAACCGCGGCAATCCATCCTTGAAGGGGTATTTCAATGTGACCACCTGCTCCAACCGCATCGAGCCGGTCGGCAGCGATCAGGCGGCTCGCTTTCAGTTCAACCCGAACGCGCGCTACTTCGTCCCCAATGACCCCACTAATCTGGATGATTATCGCTTCCCGGATTACTGCGAGCGGGTGCGCGGCAACATTGATGCGGCCGGTAACTTTTCCAACCCGGTTACCGAGCGTTATGTGGATGACGCCGGCGGCCCCGGTGACCGCGTGCGGGTGGTGTTGACTTACCGCCATGAATTGATTACGCCCTTCCTCAATTCCTGGTGGCCGACCGTGCGCATTCAGGCGATGCGCGAAGGAATTGTGGAAAAGTTCCGCACCTCGCGGGTGACCGGTCTGGTGGGCAGCATTGGTATGGCGGCTACATTCACCCCCACCCCGCCACCCACCGCCACCGAAACGCCGACCACCACCCCCACGAACACTCCAACGCCGGTTTTCTGCCAGTACAACGGTTCGGTGCTGCGTCAGTGGTGGACCGGCATCAGCGGTAGCAGCCTGAACGATTTGATCAGCAACCCGCGTTACCCCGGCAATGCCACCGGATACGATTTCCGCACTTCCTTCGAAGCCCCAACGAACTGGGGGGATAACTACGGCCAGCGCATGCGGGCTTATCTGTGCGCGCCGTGGACCGGAGAATACACCTTCTACATCGCCAGCGACGATTCCAGTGAACTGTACCTCAGTTCCAGCGATAACCCGAGCGGTGCAACTCGAATTGCGTATGTGAATGGCTGGACCTCTTCTCAAGAATGGGATAAGTACACTTCGCAAAGGTCTCAGCCCATTACCTTGCAAGCCGGGCAGTTGTACTACATAGAAGCCATCCAGAAAGAAGGCAGCGGCGGAGACAACCTGGCCGTGGGCTGGAGCGGCCCGGGCATCACCGAACCGGGTGACCCGCCGGTGGTCATCCAGGGGCAGTACCTGGTGCCGCTGACCCCTGAACCGACCTTCACCCCCACGGCTACCAGCCTGCCGCGCTGCGAAGACCTGGTGGTCAACGGTGAACCGCTGACTTTCCAATCCTATGCTGCGGGTAACCCCGGAAGCGGTTATATCCTCCAATCCAGTTTACAGAATATGGGTGGCTACAATATCTACCTGAGCGGGGCGCTCATGGACTGGACCGGTGAGTGGCACAATCCCGTTCACAGTCAACCCAGCGGGCACATTTTCAACTACTACTCCGGCAACACATCCAACCAGCCAATTTACGACCCGCCGAATGTGGCCTCCTACCCCTACGGGCATGTGTTCACGCCTACCCCCAACCGCAACCTGATCAGTCCGTATGGCAGCAACTACCTGCGCTGGGTTTACGGGCAGCCAAATCCGGCGGTCAGTAATTTCTCCTTCTGGATATTGCCCAATTTCAACCACTATCCGCCGGTGGCAACCGGCGTACCCACGCCGCGCATGACGGTTACACCGGTTTCGTGGGCGGTTTCGGGCAACAATCAGTATCACAACTTCTACTGGGCAAGCGACTTTACCGGCAGTATCTACTACAACATTGTCCCCACGGTTGGGCCAACCCTCTCCTGTGTTCAGCAGGTGACCGGTTACCCCGGGCCGAGTATTCAGGTGGTCATCAACCCCGGCGGCACGCCCTTCTCGGCGCGCGCCATCATCAATGGCAATGATTCAGGTGTGGATACCTCGCTGGGTGTGTACTTCTTCGTGTACGATAGCGCCGGCAATCTGGTACATTGGTCACGGGATGCCAACAGCTGGTTCTGCATCTTCGGGCATACCGGCAGCGGCAGCAACCGGCGCTGCATCACCCGCACACCGCTGGTCGATTCGTGGGATCAGGGCGGCGGACTGATTCGCAATGGTAACTACACCCTGGTGGTGCTGGCGCGCAACAATCACACCAGTAAAAAGTCCAATGTGGTGGTGGTGCCTTTCGTCATTTCGGCCAACACCCCCACCCCCACTCGCTTGCCGACCAATACCCGCACTGCCACAGTAACTCGAACCATCACCCGCACGTTTACTGCCGGGCCAACCCGCACCAATACCCCCATTCCTTCCATTACACCAACGCGGACGATCACCCAAACGCGTACGGTGACCCGCACACCGACCATCACCCGCACGCCGACGATCACTTCTACGCCGACGCTGTGTCTGACGCCGTGGGAACTGGGCGGCTGCAACTAAATCGGACTGTTGTTTCTGTGCGGGGGCGCCGGTAATAGCGCCCCCGCTTTTTATGGAATTCGTCGGCTGTAAATCATTCCACCGCCAGCAAGGATTGCTGTGTTTGGAGTGAGGATAACGGGTGTTTTCTTCAACGCCAATGCGCTCAGCGAGTCGGCCAATTTTCCTCCTGACCACCAGTGGTGCTGACAGGTTTCGGGATGATTGGAGTACATGAATGCATGTGGGGAATGATCGGACTCACCTTCAGGTGAAATCGCCCTTCTCGTACCTTGTTGAATCTCCAATTCTAAAGTTCTATAATCAAAGAAAGTCCAATTTAATGGACAATTTGTCACCTTAAGATTTTGGATTAGGAAATAAAACATCCAGAGAGACGGTATAGCCGATGAAAGCGGCCGATCATGGGAGGGGAGGTAACGATGAAACGCTTGTTTTTCTTGATCGTGATTGTGGCCTGGTGTGTGTCCGCCTGTGTGGATATTCCTTCTCAGTTTGGCTTTGATGTCAATGTAGAAACCAGCAGTGAACTGGGACCGGATACCCTTGCCCGCATTGACGCTGTCAACCAGACTCTGGCAACCGGTGTTGAAGTGGGACCGGAAACCCGCGAGGTGATTCGCGAGCTCAATGAAACCATTCGGCAGGGGGTCAAAGCCGGTTTTGACGAAGCCACGCTCTCGCGCGTGGATGACCTGCTGCGGGTGGTGGAGGACGGCTTAAAGATTGGGCTGGACGAGGAAACGCTGGATACTATCAACGGCATTGTAGATGCCATGGATCGCATGCCCGGAAACTGGGAAATTGCTGCCACCGAGATTGTGCGCACATTGGAACGAAGCGGCGGATCGCTGGCCGGGAGGATGGCGGATGAAGTCAAAGCGGTGATGAACGAAGCCCGTCTGAACATGCAGCAGATGACCGCCATTGCCGGTACGGAATTCCGCTGCAATGTGGATTTTCTCGGCTCCAAGGCCGGGGCAACCGTCAACGAATTTATTGGGCGCAGCATCATCGGACGCTTGAAGAACATCCTCTCCGGCAAACCAGCCCAAGAAGAAATTCCGACGCCGTGGGTATGTCAGGTCATCCCGGAACGCATCGAACTGATTCAGGTGGGCGGGCGGTTGATCTTTCAGGATGGCATCCTCACCCTGACCGGTTATAACTACGTGGAAGCCAACTCGCCGCGGGCGTATGTGGTGGATGAAGCCGGTAACCCGCTTGAGTCGATTCCGTTATTTCCCTACCGCACCAGTCCGTATCAAATCCAGCTCAACCTGCAGGATTTGGATTTCAGCGCCATTCCGCCCCGTTCACGCATTGTCTTTCAATGGCCGAATGTGCCGGAGACCAGCGGCGTGGCCATTTTGATGCCGGCGGTCAACCCGCCGGTAGCGCGATTCACTTTTTCGCCAAGCGGCGGGAACGCACCACTAACGGTTCAATTTACCGATACCTCCACCGGTGACCCTTCGCAGTGGTACTGGTCATTTGGGGACGGGGCAACTTCCAACGAGCGCAACCCCACCCATACCTTCATGGAAGCCCGGCGTTACGAAGTCCAGTTGACCGTTTCCAATCCGCTGGGTTCCTCAACCGTATCAGAAGTGCTGGTCGTGGGTGAGCAGCTGGCCGCTGATTTTTCCTTCACACCCCGACAGGGAGACGCTCCGCTCATTGTGGAGTTTACCGATCGTTCCAGCGGTAATCCGACTGCCTGGGAGTGGGATTTCGGCGACGGCGAACGCTCCACCGAGCGCAACCCGATTCACGTGTACAGTACCCCCAATCCCTCCGGGTACTCCGTCACCCTGCGGGTCAGCAATGCCCAGGGAAGCGCGGTAAAAACCAATCCCGACCGGATCATTGTCAATGAGAAACTGGATGCCGATTTTGAAGTGGACATCACCAGCGGGCGCGCCCCGCTGACGGTTCATTTTCGCGATACTTCCAAAGGCAGCAACATCACCGGCTGGCTGTGGAATTTTGGCGACGGGACCACCTCGACCGAGCGCAATCCCACCCACACCTACACCGAAAACAATCTCTACGATGTGAGCCTGACCGTCACCAACCTTGAGGGGCAAACCAACACCGAAGTCAAACGCGGTTACATCAACGCCTTCAAACTGGTCTACTTGCGGCCGGGCTTTATCATCATTCCTGGTTATTCCTTTCTTAATGATTTGCAGGCTTATACGCCGTCCTTCTCGCTGACCAGAGGCGGGGATCAGCTGGATACGGGCATTTCTTACGAACGCTATGTGTGCGGGATTATCGGCATGTCCGCCGCAGAGGGAGACATTCAGGAAGACGACGCCGGGGATATCCTCAAAGCGTATCTGTTCCGGCAGTACAGCCCGGCACTCGGCAAAGACGCCTGGTGGCTGACGGCAGACTTCCGTACCCACAGCGACAGAAATGAGCGCTGGAATGTCAATCTGCTCTGTCTTGATCGGAAAACGGAGAATGTCGTCTTTATTTATCGGGAATACCTGGGTTTGGAAGGCGGAAAGCAGCACCTGACCGGTCTGATGACGAGCGATTATCATTTTTGCGGTGTCGTGGGGCAGGCCGCTTTATACGGCGATATTCAGGAAAACAGTGTCCAGCCGGTAGTCTGGCAGGCTTATCTGGACGGCAGCGGCCCGGAGTGGAAAATCGTTGTGGATTTTGCAACTCACGGTGTGAATGAAACCTGGAATGTGAATGTGCTTTGCCTCAAGCGAGGTTCCTATCTGGCAACCGACAAACCGGCATTTCTGACTCAACATTTCAATTACCTTGCTCTGCCGGAGCCGCGTTACCGCACCAGCATTCTGGTCAATGATTATCACTGCGGGGCAGTGGGTGTTTCGGCAGAACGAGGCGACATTCAGGAGTATGACCGGCAGTCTATTTTATTGATGGCAGATGCGGTGCCAGAGGGTAACACTTGGGCAATTCGAACCTATTTTGCCTGGCATGGCAAAGCCCCCGACTGGCAGGTGGATACGCTGTGCATTAACAAAGAATATGTGAAAGGGGAAATTCCACCGCCCTAAACTGCGCTGCCTGCTTTTTCTGATGAGGCGGTTGAATTCCCAGCCGCCTCATCGCTTTTACCACCCGCTTGCCGTAAAGATGGTTTCCAGCAATGCCTGCCGTTCCCCGGCGGTCATCGGGCGCGAGCGCAAAAAATCCTCAAAGCGCAGGGTCAGCAATTCGGCGCCGATGTACCGCCCGTCGTAGAAAACATGCCGGTCAACGAAGGCACGCTCGAAGGGTTCGCCCATCGAGTACTGATCAAAAAACAGATTGCCAAGTCCGTAGTGCAGAAAACTGCCGTTGTAAAACTGCATGGCCTGCGGCAAATGCCCCTGACTGCCGGAGACAATCACCGCGCCTGCCTGAGCAACCTTTTCAAAGTCCTCCACAGCCCGCGGTGCGGCGCTGAAAGTTTCGTATTCAAGGTGCGAGAAGGTCACAATTGGCAGGTAACCGGTTGCCCGCAGACGGGCAATTTCGCCGGTCAGGCGTTCAAAGTCACACAGCACGGCGCCGGGGTTATCCGCCGAAGCCTTGGCGTATGCCTGCCCCTTGGCATTGCAGCCGAGGAAAGCGATGCGGTTGCCGTTGTGCTCGAAGAGAGCCGGCTGCCAGCCCTCCTCCTCCGTAGCTCCGCCGCCGTAGGTCTGCCAGCCGCGCCGGTGATATTCTTCCAGCGTGAAGAAAACATCCTCCGGTTGAGCGTCAATGAAGTGATCGCCGGTCATCTCGACCACATCCGTGCCGATCGCTTCCAGCAGCTCAATCCAGCGGATGTCGCTGCACGGAAAAATGATTACGCCGCTTTCGTCCAATCCCTCTTCGGTCGGCGTACATCCCTGACGAAAAGCCACTTCGTTGTTGATGTGGGTAATATCGGCTTCTTTGAGCCAGTCGGTCACTTCGCCGAGGGCGTGTTCCACCCCACGCAGGCGAAGGTAAAGCGCGGTGGCGCGCACCAGCGCGGTAACGCCGGTCACCGCCACAACTGTCATCCGGCTTTCATCACGGTTGCCGGGCGGTACACCGCCAGTCAGTTCCCCGGCAGGGCTGTCACTCCATGCGTAGGGGATGGACAGCGCGTACCCGGCTTCATCCAGGCCGCGTTGCAGCGGCGAGAGGCCGTCCACCGCCAGCACTTTCAGTTCGGGTTCAAGGCGCTCGAAGGGGACAATTCCGCGCGCTTCGGGTTGCTGCCACAGCGCTTCTGTAATCCCTCCCATCGGCACTACCCGCACGGATGACTCGGCCGGTGCTCCCCACCAGCCGGTCAACATCGCCAGCGTGTCCGGTTCAACCAGCAGGGGAAAAGCGCCGTCCTCCAAACCATACCACACCCGCCGCAGAGTGGTGGAGTTGATGCCGTCCTCCACCGTGGCAAAGCGGGCAACCAGCGCGTAGACCCACCGGCCGGCCAGGAAACCTTCCTTGCCCAGCCGCAGCTGGATGTCGGCATCGGCGGATTGCCCGCTCCACTGCCAGCCGGCCGGCAGTTGTACTGCCCCGCGCAGTTGCGGCGGAAGGTGATCGTCCAGCCACACCCGCCGGGCTGGTAAGGCCACTGGATCTGATTCGTTGATCGTTGGCTGAGGTTGGAAAGGGGTTGGGGTTCCTTTTTCTTCTCGCGCCACGGGGTTGAGTGAGGAAGCTTCGGGTAAGGTTTGGCAGGCGGTCAGCCAAACGACCCACAGCAAAACAATGGGCAGAGACAACCGATTGCGCTTCATTGCCCGAATTATAGAATATAATCATCCCATGCCTGTGGAAATCACCCCTTACAAAAGTGAATGGAAGACAGAATTTGAGCAGATTGCCGCTTTTCTGCGTCAGGTAATGGGAAACCTGGCTCTGCGGATTGACCACATCGGTTCAACAGCCGTGCCGGGGCTGGACGCCAAGGATATCATTGATATTCAGGTGACCGTGAAAGCCCTCGACCAGAATGTGCTGAACGCTCTGACGGCGGCTGGTTTCGTTCACCGTGCCGATGTCAGCGGCGATCACCTGCCGCCGGGGCGGGATCAAGAGGAAGCCGACTGGCAAAAGTGGCTGTTCAAACCACCGCCCGGCTGGCGTGCGGTTAACCTGCATGTGCGTATTGCGGGTGCGCCAAATCAGCGTTATCCATTATTGTTTCGCGACTTTTTACGCTCACACCCCTTATTTGTCCAGGCCTATGCGCGCCTTAAGTGGAGTTTGGCTCCTTATATGCCAGACCGTCACACCTACGCGGATGTCAAAGACCCGGCTGTGGATTTGATCTTTCTGGCAGCCGAGGAATGGGCCGCCCAAACCGGCTGGCAGATTCCCCCGCCGGATGCCTGACCCGCTCCGAGATTTCAGGAGTGCTTACGGCGCGATCACCTGCTGCTGGACGGTTTCCGGTAATTCGGACGCAAAAGTCCGCAGATTTTGACGGATTTCATCCGCCTGCGAGGGGTCAAGGGCGTAGAAAGCCACCGTATCGCTGGTGCAGACGATGTTATCGGCGATTCGCCAGCGGCCAACTTCTACCCAGCCGTCTGGCTGAGGGTACAGATCAAACCACATCGGGTAAAGAATGGCCAGCGCTGCCCCCTCTGAACGAGCAAGGTCATCCACTTTGACGGGGCTCCACGTGCCTTCCTGCCACCAGCGGCCGGTTTGGCGGTCAGCCAGCCCGACGATGTCAATCAGCCAGATGTCGGCGAAATAACTGATTGCTCCTATATCGTTGGCGACAATCGTCCGGTCGTTGTAAAAACGGCTGACAAAGTGCGCCATTTGAACCTGCTGCTCGTGAATGTTGCGCACGGCTAGCGGGTAGCCGGAGAGAGCGTTCCCGCTGCGGTAAGCCAGGGGAAGCAGCAAAAGCAGGGTGAGTGCCAGGGCGGCGGCGTTGAGCGGCGTGAGGCGCACCTGCGGCCGGCTCTGCAGCCATGTGAGCAACACCGCCACTAATTCCATCAGCAACAAACTGCCGGTGAAGATCAGATAAGCCTCGTAGCGGAAAAACCAGCCGACCTTGGCCAGCTGCATATGCAGAGCGAACATGCCCGCAAACAGACCCACCCGCCAGCGCTGGGCTGGACGGAGCAGTCCAAGCCCCTCGCCCAGCCCAAAGGCGAGCAGTACCGCCACAATCAGCCCGAACAGGGCCGGCGTATCCAGCAGGTTGTAAATCCCCTGGGTCAGAAATTGAGCCAGTCCCATGGTGGAAGAAAGATTCACCACGCTTTTGACCAGCACCGAATTGGGGAAGAAAGCCCAGCCGTTGGCGAGCGAAATCAGCCCGTAGAGGGTCATCAGCGAAGCACCCGCCGCAGCGAGGGTCATTGCGGCTCCCCGCCGTTTTTGCCAGAGCAGGGCAAGCAAAACCCAAAGCAAAAGGAAGAGACCTTCATAACGGGTAACCGGCAGCAATGCACAAAGGGCCAGCAGACCCCAACCCGGCCGGGTTGAGGAACCCCGCGCGGCGAGGAATTCGGATGCCGACCAGATCACCCCCGCGGTCAGCCACGCGTGCAGGGCATGTTCCATGCCGATCAGGCCGAGAACCGGCAAGGGGGTGAAAATCAGCACCAGGATGACCAAAACAACCCGAACCAGCCTCTGGCTGGTTTGTGCCAGCAGGCGCTGGGCGGTCAGCAATGCACCGGCTGCCGCCAGCAAACTGAGCAGCATGGCGCTCCAATCGCGCACGCCCGTCAGCCGAAAGGCGGCTGCCAGCAGGAATGTCCACAACGGCGATGAGGTGGCTGAGGTGAACGGGCTGAGGTCAACGCTCCAGCGTCCGTCCTCGGCAAAATGACGCGCAATGGCCATGTGAATGTAGGCATCGTCCACCGGGTAGCCGATTTGCCCGGCAGTATTGTTCAGGGCTTGGGTGAGCAGGGCGAGGGTCAGTATCAAGTAGAGAAACAGGGGCAGCAGGTCAGGAAGTGTGTTTTTTTTCATGGAAAACGAGGGTCTCTGATGAGATTATACATCCTGAGACCCGAATCAAAATCCGTAAGGGCTTACAACGCCCTTACGGATGGGTTGCTTGAATTGGCCGGGTTGTTCTTAGTGGGCAGTCGCGGCGCGCTTTTCCAGCGCCGAGCGAATCATCAAGAACTCACCGATGTTTTCCATCGTTACCAGACCCACCAATTGCCCATCAGCAACCACCGGCAGGGTGTGGCACTCGCGTTCCTGCAATTTCCGCGAAACCTCTTCGAGCATGTCATTGACATGAGCACTCTCGAATTTACAGTCCATCGCCGCCGAAACAGGGGCGTTCTGCCCCAGCCGCTGCAGGGCATCCACCAGGCTTTTGCGAGTCAAGATGCCCACCACGCGCTCACCCGAAAGCACCGGAAAATCCTGCTGGGTACTGCTCATCAGCAGTTCAATGGCGCGGCTGAGCGGTTCGCCTTCCTGCAAGGTGCGAAAATCGGTGACCATAGCCTGCGAGACGGGAATGCCGCTGAGCGCCGATTTCATCTGCACCATGCTGGCTTCCTGTGCCGCGCCGATGTAGACAAAAAAGGCGATAAAAACCAGAAACGGGTTGGTGAACAGACCAATGAAGCCGAACACAAATGCCAGTGCCTGCCCAAGAGTTGCCGCCGCCTGAGTTGCCTGGGTGTAAGGCAAACGAGTCGCCAGCAAAGCCCGCACCACCCGACCGCCATCCATCGGGAAAGCCGGAATCAGGTTAAAACCGGCGAGAAAGAGGTTCACCATCATCAGTCTTTCGAGAAATGGCCCGCCGGTCATGCTCAGCGAACCAATCGGTTGCAGTCCGCCTCCGAGCAACAGACCAATGAACAAAACCGCCGCGATGACTACATTCACCAGCGGGCCGGCCAGCGCCACCCATAATTCCTGCATGGGTTTGTCCGGCATCCGCTCCAGGCGGGCAACTCCGCCGATGGGCAGCAGGGTAATATCTTTGGTTTGAATGCCAAAACGGCGGGCTGCCATGGCGTGACCCAGTTCATGCAGCACCACACATAAAAACAACGCCAGTAAAAAACCGACCCCGGCGGCAGCCGCATTCAACGAACGCCCAACCAGATAGTAACTGAACGCCACCCAGCCTAAAATCAACAGGAAAGTGGCATGGATTTGAATGTCAATGCCAGCCACCCGTGCAATTTTCAACGACCATTTCATCTCTGATCCTCACTTATCATCCATTACCTGTTTTCACTACACTTCCACGGTTTGCTCAACCCAATGAT
>FWPU01004069.1_pt1 | contig 14231 bp, 10 predicted proteins | sample 2228361 | NCBI WGS metagenome assembly FWPU01 (sample SAMEA103939777, study PRJEB20133) | metagenome
CCTGTTTATAGAGAACCCATTTTTTATTTTATTGACAATAAAATCTTTTTTGTTCCAGAAACTAATGATTTTCACATTTATGATGATCTAAGTTTTAAAAAATTTGAATATCTTAAAAATTTAGAGGATTCAGTAATTATTAAAATTAATAATAAAGAATTCAGTTTTCAGAAAGAAATTTTTGATTTTAAATTTTTTATAAAAAATTTTTATATTTATATTTTATTAAGTTTTGTATTATTATTTTCCGCTATTATTTACTTTGATTTTTATAAAGATCTGTTTTTATTTCTATTGTTTTTATTGAAATCCCTCCTGGTTTTAGTATTTCTTCATATTCTGTATTTTCATTTATTTTCCAGTATTATTTTCTGGAATTTATTGCTTTCTGTGTTTATTGTTGTTTTTTTTAATATTAACTTAAAATTCCTCGGTAGAAATATTCCTTCATTATTACTTTTAATAGAAATTTTATTCATTGTCCTGTATTTTTCATTTGTTTTATTTAGATGGATTGAATATAAGGATTTTGATATCATTCAACATAGTATATATCTTTTACAAATTTATGGATATATGTCTTTATTTTTTATTTTTATGAATTTTCTTCGTATTTTTCTGTTCGAGCTTCATATTAATGAACATGTAAGGATACTGATTTATATTTTAGCCAGCATATTGGGTATTTTAACTCCATTCTTTATTTATTATTTTGATTTAAGCAAGATTTCTTTTGAAAGTTTTGCAATTTATTTTTATTTATATCCTTTCCTTTTTTTCTTCGTTTTTTATAGAACAGGATTTCTTACCAGCCAGATTGTTGTAACAAGAGCATTCGTAATGGGTTTTATTATTTTATTATTTGCAACTGCTTATTTTTTTTCTATATATCTTTATGATTTATATTTTCCTGAAATGATAAAAAACTATAAAACTTTATATGATATATTATTTTTGATTATTTTGTCAGTTTATATTGAACCTTTGCGAGAAAAATTATTTGTATTTTTAAAAAAACGATTTATAATTCCAGAAAAAAAATATATTGATTCATTAATGAAATTATCTCAGATATTAAGTAAAATTTCGAGACCTAACTTAGCAATCATTCAGTTTCTAAATGAAATCAAAAATACTCTGGAAGTAGAAAAATGTATGTTTATGTTCCAATCGGGATTGTTGCCAAATATACAATTATATGAGCATACTTCAATTCAAATTTCTGGAGAAAATAAAGTCTGGAAAGAGATTAAACCAGAAAAAATTATAGTTACTCCTTATATTATTTATTCAACAGGAAAGAGGAAAGAATTATTCAATATCTTATATTCCCATAATTTTTTTCTGTGCATAGGATTAGGAAAAAGAAAAGAATTTTTCGATTTATTATATATTCAAATACTGAGAATAGTAAATTTTTTTTATAAAATATTTTCTAAAAAAGAATTAAAGATTTATAAATACAATATGGAAAAAGAATTACCCCATTCTGCTCTTTTAATAGGTTATCCTTCAGGAAGGAGTAAACTTAATTCGAGAGAGATTTATTATTTACAGGAGGTTACAAGACTTGCAACAATGATGTTAACCAATATGCATATTCTTTTTAAGGAAGTAGAAAAAAGAAAAAAAGTTCGATTTATAAATCTAACGGGTAAATTTCAAAAACAACTAACATTTGAAGAAAAGAATTTACCCTCAGGCATACAAGTTAAATATTTTTCGAAACCGGTTTTATCTGTTTCTGGAGATTATGTAGATATTATACCCTATAAAAAAGATTTTATTTATTGCTTTTTAGGAGATGTAAGTGGACATGGATTGGGTACAGGGTATCTAGTTAGTGCAATTCGTTCTATTGTTCATTATTGCATTAGAAAAGATAAAACCCTTGTGGAAATTGTAAACTACATAAATCTTTTTTTAACAAATAGATATCAGGGATATGAATTTTTAACTTTGTTTGCTTTTCTATTAAATATTCCAGATGGTAAATTTGAATATATTAATGCTGCTCATCCCGGAATTTTTATTATATCTAGAGATGAACCTGTACATAAAATTGAGAAGACACAAAAAATTCTGGGCATTTCAGAATCAGGTTATGAAAGTTATACCATCAAAATAAAACCAGAATCAAAAATATTTCTTTTTTCTGATGGTGTAATTGAAACTTTTAGTAAAAATAACGAAATATTTGGTGAACATCGATTATATGAATTTTTGCTGGAAAATCGTAATTTAACTATACAACAAATAGTTGATAAACTTTATGATTATCTTTTAATATTCAGGGATGGTGAGGATCTGCATGATGATACTACATTCCTTGCCATAGATTACAACCCACCTAAGAATATATTTAATTTAATTCTCGAACAATTATTTAAAAGATGAATTCTATTTTTGATTATTTACAAACCATTAAAAAAAAATATCATAATGTAAAATATCGGGAAACTGATCCTGTTCGGTTTATATATAGATTTGAGAATAAAATCCATAGAGAATTTACAGGATTGTTATTTGCATTATTTTCTTATGGAAATATAAAATCAATGTTTAGATTTATGGAACATTTATATGAATTCCTGAAGCCCGATCCTATTAACATAGTTCTGGATTTAAAAGATTCACAAATTTCTCATTTATACTATAGATTTCAGAATAAAAGAGATATAGTTACGATTTTGCGGGTATTTCGCGAAATCGTAATAGAAAATTTGAATCAAAAATTTCTCTATAAGAATTTATTCTATAAAAATAACTATTCCCAAATTTATGAACTCATCGACACTTTACGAGAAAATTCTTTGAAAAGAATTCCTAGAGGTTTAATTACAGAAGGTATACAACATTATTTTACCAGTTCAGGGGAAAGTGTTTGTAAAAGATATTGTCTTTTTTTCCGCTGGATGGTAAGAGATAAATTTCCTGATTCTGGAATTTATTATTTTCTGGAAAAATCAAAATTAATTTACCCTGTTGATGTTCATATAGCAAACTTTGCATATCAATATCAAATTATTAAAACTAGAACTGTGAATAGAAAGCATGCCTTAGAAATTACCAATTTTTTTAAAAAAATTGAACCTGACGATCCTTTGATTTTTGATTTTTATATAACCCGTGAACCAGTGATAAAAAAATATTTTGCTCACATGGAAAATTAATTTTTTTTATACCTAAATGAAGACCATTCTTTGCATAGGAGCACACCCTGATGATATTGAAATTGGAATGGGGGGAACTGTAGCTTCTTTAACAAGTAGGGGATATAATGTGATTTTATTAGATTTAACCAATGGAGAACCTACCCCTATGGGAAGTCCGGAAATTCGAAAAAAAGAAGCAGAAAAAGCGGCAAAGATTTTAAATGCTCAAAGAATAACACTGGATTTCCCCAATCGCTTTTTGGAAGATAATATTGATTATCGAAAAAAAATTGCTTCTATTATTAGAGAGTATCGCCCTGAATATGTTTTTGCACCGTATTTTGATGATGCTCATCCCGATCATATTGCTGCTTCTTATTTATCAGAATTTGCGAGATTTTATTCCAAATTGACTAAAACAGATATAAAGGGTGAACCTTATTTCCCTAAGAGAATTATTTTTTATTTTCCCATCCATCTCCGATTAAGAATTACTCCATCGTTTATTATTGATATTTCTGATTTTATAGAAATTAAAAAGCAAGCAATATACTGTTATGAATCCCAGTTTATTCTACCTAAAAAAGAAAAAATTATAGAGAATATTTTAATTGAAAATCGATACTGGGGATATCAGGCTTATGTAGAAGCTGGAGAACCCTTTTATCAAAAAGAAATTCCTGTATACATAAACTGGCCTTTAAATTATATTTAATGTTAGAACAAAGTTATATTTCCCATAATCTTTTAGAAATTGAGAATTTGATTTTTTCTTTCAGAAAAAATAAAGAATTTTTGGATTTATCCAGGGAATTTAAAAAGGAACTGGGAATTCCAGATCATAAACTCATTATTATGACGGGGCATCAACCTATTATTTTTTATCCCGGAATTTTTATAAAACTTATCTTAGCCGATGAAGTTGCCAGAAAATTTAATGGTAATGCTTATTATCTGGTTCTCAATCATGATACAGAATCCATTTACTGGAAATATATTGATTTTATTAAAGGGGAATATATTCGAAGAGAAATTCTTTTAAATTCTTCCAAACAAATCTTATTAAATCAAAATTTTACGAGTTTTAAAAAAAATCTTTTAATTTCCTATTTAAAGGAATGGCAGTATAAGTTGTATCATATATTTGCACCGCATCAGGTTCCTCAAATTCAATATTTTTTAGAAGAATCTATCAGTATTTTACAAATTACTGATAAAATTTATGAATTTTCAGTAAAAATAAATGAAAAGCTCATAGAATATCTTGGTTTAAAAATCCAACCTTTATATGTTTCAGATTTATCGAACACAAAATCATTTTTATTTGTGGTAGAGTTATTAAAGAAAAATTATAAAAAATTTTTATCAATTTACAATCAATCTCTGGAGGAGTTTAGAAAAAAAAATCAAATTAAAAATCCATTATATCCCTTTCGTAATTTGAAGGAGAATGAACTTCCTTTCTGGAAATCCGATGGTTTTTATAAAGAGACTTTAACTTTAAACGATAAAATTCATGGAGGAATGATTTTTCCGAAAGCATTTTCTTTAAGTTTATGTATAAGATTATTTCTTTCTGATTTGATGATTCATGGTTTGGGAGGAAATATTTACGATCAGGTTACCAAAAAAATATTGAATGAATTTTTTTCCACAGAAATTAGTCCTCATATTATAGTAACTACTACCCTTCCTTTACCATTAAAAGCAAGTATTCCCATAATTTCTGAATCTTCAAAAAAAATAAAATCAACGATACGGAAACATCATTTTAATCCCGAAATATTTCTTAACGACAGTTGTTTTTTAAAAAAACAAAAGCTATACCTGATTCATTTGAAAAATTATTATGATTTTTTACGAACAGGAAATAAAAAATTTAAGTTTGATGCTGAATTTCTAAATCAATTGCAAATAAAAAGTCAATTTAAAGAATTATATCAGGAGATAGAAAAAAATCCTGAATGCTATGGGGCATTGATTCACAAACAAATGGAATATTTAAACCATAAAATGCATCTATATACTTTAAGAATAAAAAGACAATTAAAGCAACGGCTTTTGAGAGCATACGAGGTAGAAGATAACCAAAGAATTTTTTTTGAAAGAACTTATCCCGTTTTTTATTATGATTTAAAATATTTAAAAAAAATCACTACGAAATATTTGAATCGATAGTAACATTTGCATCATCTGCTTCGTATATTTAATTATGTGTACTCTTTCTATTGTTTCTTATCAATGTGAGTATCCTTTTATAATTATAGGATTTAATCGAGATGAATTGAAGTCAAGATCAATAGCTTACCCACCTAATGTATATGAAAATAATTCAATAAAAATGATTTATCCTGTAGATAGTGATTTTGGAGGAACCTGGTGGGGTCTCAATGAATCTGGCTATCTATTTTTTTTATTAAATTATAATATAAAAAATTTATATAAATATACTCATCATGAATTTTATAATAAAAAAAAATCAAGAGGTTTTATAATTCCAGAATTTTTGAAATTAACAAACAGAGAAGATATAATCTTACAAATGAAAAATCTTTACTGTAATGAATTTGCTCCTTTTCGTTTTATATTTTTCGACTTAAATTTTTCTGAAATTTATCTTTTAATTTACAATGGTAAAAGAACAATCTTAAAGAAATTCAGTCCTCCTTTTTTGCAGGCTTCATCAGGAGTAGGTGATCTGGTAGTTTTTCCAGGTAGGAAAAGAAAATTTGATGAGTTCAAAAATCTAAATCAATTTTATAATCAAATACGATATCATTTTTATAAGCAGGATAAAGTTAAACCACTGGGAGTTGTAATTGATACACCTTTTTCTCATACTGTAAGCCAAACTTTTTTTTATGTAATACATAATAAAATAACAATTCATTATTATGATAGGATTAAAAAAAATAAATTTAAATTTGAATTTATGATAAAAAAATAGAAAGGGAATAAATCCCTTCCTTCTGAGATTAGCAGTCGTAGTAAAGAACAAATTCATAGGGATGTGGTCTTAAATTTACAATTTGTTCTACTTCAGTTCTTTTGTAGCTAATATAATTTTCAATAAAGTCTTTATCAAAAGCACCTGATTTTAATAACCATTCCTGATCCTGTTCTAAAGCATCCAGAACCTTTGTTAAATTTGCTGGAACAGCTCTAATTTTCTTTTTCTTTTCTTCTGGAACTTCATAAAGGTTAAAGTCTGCTGGTTCACCGGGATCAATTTTATTGATAATTCCATCAAGACCTGCTAAAATCATAACAGAGAATGCTAAATAGGGATTACAGGAAGGATCGGGTGTTCTAAATTCAATTCTTCGCGCTTTATCACCATGAACAGCTACAGGAATTCTTATAGATGCAGAGCGATTTCTCATTGAATAAACCAAACTTACCGGAGCTTCGAATCCGGGAACGAGTCTTTTAAAACTATTCGTAGTGGGATTTGTAAATGCAAGTAATGCAGGTCCATGATGTAAAATACCACCTATGTAATATTTGGCTATTTCGGATAATCCTGCATACCAATCCCCTGCGAATAAGTTCTTTCCGTTTTTCCATAAAGATTGATGGGTATGCATTCCTGAACCGTTATCCCCAAAAAGAGGTTTTGGCATAAAAGTAGCTGACAATCCATATTTTCTTGCAACCATTTTCACTACATATTTAAAAAGCTGCAATTTATCAGCTTGCTTTAAGGCTTCATCTAACTTATAATTAATCTCTGCCTGTCCCGCACTGGAAACTTCATGATGATGTTTTTCAGGTGGAATTCCCATTTTATTTAACATATCTGTCATTTCTGTTCTGAGGTCCTGAAATTGATCATTAGGAGGTAATGGAAAATAACCTTCTTTGGTTCTCATTTTAAAGCCGAGGTTAGGTTTTTCATCGATTCCCATTCTCCATCTTGCATCGATTGAATCAATAAAATAAAATCCTTGATTCGTAATCTGTTCGTATCTGACGTCGCTAAAAATAAAGAATTCAGCTTCAGGTCCCATATATGCTGTATCAGCAATGCCAGTAGATTTCATAAATTCCACGGTTTTTTTTAGAATATATCTTGGATCTCTATTATAAGGTTGAGGGGGTTGTCCTTTCTTTGCTGGTTCATAGATATCGCAGATAATTGCTACAGTTTTATCTTTAAAGAAGGGATCAATGTAAGCACTTGTAGCATCAGGAATTGCCAGCATATCAGATTCCTGAATCGCTTTCCAACCTCGAATTGAAGAACCATCGAAACCAATTCCATATTTGAAATCATCTTCGTTTATAGCATCGATATGCATTGTAAAATGTTGCATCATCCCTAACATATCTGTAAAGCGAAAATCTATATATTCAATTTCTTCATTCCTGCAATACTTTAATAGTTCCCTCGGTTCTTTTGGTAAATTGATCATATTGTTCTCCTTTATGGGTAATTTTGTAGAATAAATATGCAAATTTAATTCCATTTTTTGAGTATTAGGATTGCTTATAATTAAAGCAATATGTATAAGGAATAACTATTCTGTATGTTGAATAAGCAAAACCATGTAAGACTGATCTCTAACAGAATAACTATACCATTGGAAATTCCTTTTTAGAGATATGGTAATTTTTTTGATTAAAAATTATTGAAGTTTATTGACACGGTAAGCCTTAAAAAAAAATGGTTTTTATTGTGCGGTGCAAAATAAGAAGAAGTCTATGAACAAATATTATAAATTTTTTCTGATTTTAATGATGGTTTTTTTTACAATAGATATAAATTTAAATTCCCATTTTTTAAATTCTATACAATTGTCCAATAATTCAAATAAAATAGACAACAATACTTTTTTTATTATCAAAAAATATATAAGCCAGCAAAATCCGTATATAGCAGTATCGGATTTAGATGAATTAACATTTGTAATTTTAAAAAGATACAGAGAAATGGAACTTCTTCAAAACATCGATGCGCTGGCTTTTCTTATTGCTGTAATTGAAGTTGAATCCAGTTTTAATCGCTATGCGATTTCTCCTTCTGGAGCTATGGGATATATGCAAATTATGCCTCAAACTGCTTTCTGGCTTTTACAGCGGCAAATCCCCATAGAAAATTTATTTCAGACTGATTTAAATATTCAGCTTGGAATTCAGTATATCAATTATTTATATAAACAATTTAAATCTATTGAATTCGTTGCATATGCTTATAATTCAGGTGAATTTAATTTTAAAATAGGTTATTATGACCCTCGCTACTGGAAAAAAATTTCAAAATCTTATCAAAAATTTGTACATTTCAGAAAAGCTGAAGAGTAATTAAAAATTTTAAAGTAAAATTTTATTTTACAGTTAGAAAAAAAATATTAATACAATCAATAATGAATAGGGTAATTGTTTTAAAAAACGATATATCTGATGATATTTATAATGAATTTTTACAAACCGTGGAATTAGCTGTTGATTGTGAAATGATGGGACTGAATCCTTATCGAGATCGGTTATGTCTGGTTCAGATTGCAAATGAAAATGGAAGTTGTGTTATTGTTCAAATTGATGAAAGTCAAAGGCCAGAAAAATTAAAATCTATTCTGGAAAACCCGAATATACAAAAGATTTTCCATTATGCACGACTTGATATGTTTTTTTTAAAACTTCGTCTCGGTATTGAAGTAAAAAACCATTATTGCACTAAAATTGCATCAAAAATTGCAAGGACCTATACCGATAAACATGGTCTCAAAGAAATTGTAAAAGAATTTTTTGGTGATAATTTAGATAAAACTATCACTTCTTCTGATTGGGGTAATCCAGAGCTTTCCGATGATCAGCTTCTATATGCACAAAATGATGTAATTTATCTTTTTCAGATCAAAAGAATTTTAAACAACATTTTAAATCGTGAAAAAAGATACGAATTATATGTAAGAACTCTCAATGCTCTTCCCGTCATTATAGAATTGGATATTCAGGGTTTTAATGAATCTGTATTCAGTCATTAGATAGATGGGAATGTTTTAAATAAATTCCAGTAGCGGTGTACCAGAGCAATATTTACAGGGCCGATCTTTTGTTCGAGAAATGTTCTGAAATTGGGGTTTTCATATATGGCTGATTCCGAGGGAAATTTTGTTAAAAATTCTTTCTGAATTCTAAAAATTACTCTTTGAATATAGGATGCCAATTTTACATATATTTCGTAATTATTTCTTAATTCTGATGAGGTTTTCTCCATCACCTCATCAATCCACCATTCAAAAAGGTGTTTTTTTATAAATTCAAGTGGGATTACTTTTCTTATTGTATTTTTTTTTATAATTTGATGTATACCCCCTGTCTGGAGATTTAATAAATATTTTTTAATAATATCAAAAAAAGCAAGGGGCCCTAAATGATATAAAAATAAAGCACTTTCATTTTCTTCAATCTGAAAATTAAAAATCAAAATATCTTTATTAAGTTGAAATAAAATATTTAAAAAATTTTTATATTTTTCTTTTGCTTCATCCGATGGAATGATTTTTTCTTTTTTTAAAAAAGTTCTAATTACTTCTGAACGGTTTTTTTCTTCTGTGGCTCCGAGATGATTATCAATATAAAATACATTTTGAAAACATTCTTCTTCTTCTCTTTTAATTTTTTGAGGATCATAACTTAAAAAATAATACATAGAAGAATTCCAAATATGATTGCCAGATGTATCTAAAATATTATTTCTTATGGAGGATTTCGTTATTACATTTTCTTGTTTTACTTCTTTTTTTATCTCTTTTTTTGGTAATGTTTTTTCCTCTTCTTTCTTAATTTGTACAGATTCTGTAGTTTGTTTTTCTTGGAACTCAGATAAATCCTCTGCGAAAATCAATGAAAAACGATATTTTATTTGTGGATTATAGCGAATATAGTTTTGATACAAGATTTGAGTTTTTTTAGATTTTATTAATTTAAAAATTTCTTTATCGATATTAAGAATGAGATTTAATTTTTCAAGTAGCAAAAAAATTTTACTTAATTTTATAAAGATTGTTTTCAGATAAACTTCAATAAATTGAAAATAAAACTGGCTTTTATCTGAAATTTTCTGAATAACTTTATTTTTTATGGAACTTAAATGAAGATATAAATAATCGTAATATTCTCTTAATTTTAGAGAATAAATGGTCAGTATAATATAATTGTATTTATTATCATCAGGGTTGCCCTGAAAAAAAGAATAATAACTTCTTCTGGCTTCAGATTCAATATTTTCTTTAGTGAATTCTATAATTAAATTTCTTGTTCGATTTTGAATTTCTTTAAGGATGAAATCTATTTCTTTGATTTCGTCAAATAAAGTTTTTTTTTCAGAATCGGTAATAATATTCGAATATAACAATGCATATAACATTCTAATATTTTCTAAGAATTTTTCCATAAATGGGACAATACCATTTTTGAAATCTGCAAGCTCTTCTATTTTCTGTTTTCCCCCAGCACCGAATTGGTGAATCTCTTCCATATAAGTATTAATTTTATTTATTTAAAAATTTTTCCAATTCTTTTTTTTTGATTTTTGGTAATTTCCATTTTTTTATAGTATGAATTAAATAAATAATTTCGTTAATTGTTAAAGTTTCCAGTAATTTTAAATTTTTTTCAACTCCTAAGATTTTAAAAAGTAAAATTAAATTTTGTGTACCTATATAATTAAAAATTTGTACAGTTTCTTCTATAGTTTTTTTGGAAAACCAGAATTTTAATTGTCTTAAATTCAAAAAATTGGAAACTGATAGTAATTCTTCCAGAGAGACATAAGACAAAAGATATTCTAAATTTTTAATTCCAATGATCTGTATCAGACTAATGGCTCTTTTTTCTGGAATTTGACGAACCGTAGAAACGATTTTTTTAGCACCCATTATGGAAATTATTTGCAAAATTTCTTCAATAGAAAAATGCTTTAAAAATTTCTCAAGGCTTGAAGTTTCCAGATTTTGAATAATATAGGTCAATTCTTCTATTTCCTGGATGTTATTAATAATATAAATTAATTCTTCTACTTTCAGTCTTTTTAAAAAATATATATTTTTGTCCAGGTTATGAGATAGCATTTTGATAATTTTATTATGTTCACAGGATTGGCTGATTTTAATAAGTTTTTCCGGGGCTACTTCTGAAATTAGGCGAAATACATCCATTTTTAGAACCATCAAGTATTCCAGTTGTTGATGAATCAATGGCATTTTTGATATCATATATAAGTTAAGAAAGTTCATATGCATCTTAAAGTAAATAAAAATTTAGATAATTTTCATTTTGATATGGTTCAAATATAATTTTATATTTTCCTTTTTCTTTTAAATCCAGAAAAAACATAGATTTCCCCTCTTTTTCTACTTTAAAATCGGCTTTTAAATGATTTTCTTTATAGATTTTAATTGTGTAGAAATTGCTTTTGTCACACTCGTATTCAAATTGAATTTTCATCGATTTTAAATTTTGATAAGAATTAAAATAAAACACCTGCTCTGAATAGGGTTTGAATATTCTACATCCCTTAAGGGAAGGTTTAAAATTATAAAAAGTATCAACAGAAGTTTGAAATTTAAGTTTTTTTAAATTCACTATATTTTCATTAAAGTTTTTTTGTTCTTTAAGAAATTTTATAATATTATGATATATTTTGCCTCCGCCTCTTATCCCAGAAATTTCCATCATTGGAGTTTGATTTACTTTTCCCACCCATACAGAAACAATATACTTTTCAGTAAATCCCACTATCCAGGAATCTCTAAAGCCACGTGATGTTCCTGTCTTCGTGGATACAATACTATTGAAATTCATATGATTTCTTCTTCCAAAACTTATGCTTCTTGTTTCGTTATCGCTTAGAATCGATTGAATTTGATTTACAGTGTATTTACGAAAAATTGTTTTTATTTCCTTTCTTTCGTAGTTAATCTGATGATCCATTTGTAAGAATAAATCTTTTCCTTTATAAGTTCCAATTTTTAAAGGTTTCAGTTCTCCTTCATTTGCAAGAATACTATAAAGTACGGATAATTGAATCTGAGAAATCCCCCCTGATCCGAGTGCTAAACTTAAACCATATTGAGCTGGTTTGTTATAATGGGAAATTCCTAGTTCATAGAAAAATCGAGAAAAATTTTCTACACCGATCCATTCCAACATTTGAACTGCAGGAATATTTCTTGAATTTGATAAAGCTTCTCGAATGGTAATTCGCCCTGTAAATTGATTATCATGATTTCTTGGTATATATACTTCATTTTTTAAAAAGTCATAAAATTGTTTTTCAGTATCTTCTATAATAGATTCTGAATAAAACTTAAAGGTTTCAAATCCTATTGCGTATAAAAAAGGTTTTAAAGTGCTTCCTGCCATGCGAATTTTAGTAAAAGTGTCAATTTGTGATTTTCTTCCATAGTTTGTAATAACCCTTAACAGATTTTCCTTTTCTGATTTTTCGATAATGATTACTGAAATTAAATCTACATCCAGTTCTTTTAAGGATTCATATTCGGATTGAATGATTTTAAGAATTTGATTTTGCATAGTTTGAGAAATTGTAAGTTGAATCTCTCTTTTTGTATCAAGGCAGAAATCGAATTCTTTACAATTTAGAAAGTAATAGCCTGGATAAAATTGATGGTGATTGTTTTTATATTTTTGATTATCCTGAAAAAGGTTAGAATGAATTTTCTCAAAAAAAGAAACAAAAAGATCAATTCCTGGTTTTTCACTATGAGAAAATAAATTTTGAACTTTCAGATTATGGTAAAAGATGGGTTTTTTTTCTGCTGATAAAATTATCAGTGTTTTTTTTTGATGCTTATAATTATAAAATATATAAGCGAATAGAATTAAAATAAAAAAACTACTTAACAAGTATTTTAAAACTTTTCGATCTGCCATAAATTTCGGGTTCGTATAAAGCTTGGGCTGAGGCTGGAAGCAAAAATCCTTTTCCTTTGGAGATGGGGCGTATTAAATAAATAAACTCATTATAGCCAGGGAATAAATAACTTCCCATAATAATATATTTATCTTTATAGACTTCTTTGTGATAAGAATAAAAATCTCCAGAATAAATTGAATTTTGATATTCGCTTTGTAAATTTAAATTTACTATTTCTGTAAGAGAAGAAATTGGATCGCGTATTACGAAATTTTGAATGGGTTTTGTTGTGTTGATTTTAAGTTTCATCAAATAGATCTGACCATTATTCAGAATATATTCGTCAGCATGGGACTTTAATTGTTCATAAGAATTTGTAGTTTCATCTAAATAATAGATTTCTTTCTGGATTTCAATCCCTTCGTCAACCGGTTGTAGTTCAGAGTAGGATATTGCATAATCAAGGGAAATATTAAAGTAGATGGGACTTTCAGATTGATTTTCTATCTGAATTTGATTTAGAAAAGAATGTTTTTCAAAGTCGAAAGAGGAACTCCAGAAACTTTCGTTTTGATTTAACTCTTTTTTGATAATTTCTTTTTCGTTGAATCTTAAAATAAAATTAATCTGTGATTCTTTTTCAAATTTTTGTTTATAGAGATCAATGATTTTACTTAGATAAGCTTCTTCCAGACTTGATGTGTAATAGATATTTCTTACGAAAAGTCCTTGCATAATTTTTGAAATTAAATCAGATTGTTCTACCTGGAAAAGATATAACATCCAAGGATATAAAGAAGATACTGATGAATAATAAGTTGATTGCGATGAATAATAAGGTATTGATTCTTCTAAATAGACCTTTCTACCAGTAAAGCGAAGAGAATTTATAAAATCTTTATAAAGCAATTGTTGAAGTTCATTATTTTTATTTAGTGAATATAATATGTTTATTAAAAATCCTTTCCCTCTCATAGAGAGTTTTAAATTATTTTTATTAATAAAATTTATAAAATTATCAATATTTTTTTTAATTTTTTCGGGATTATATTTAAACAAAACAAAATAATAATAGGAGATTAATTCCAGAAAACTGAACTGTGTAAAACGATTTGTATTGTTAAATTCATCTTCAATATATCTGAAAGCATTTTTAATAATTTGATTATAATTCTTTTTTGAGATTATATTTT
>FWPU01006580.1_pt1 | contig 14230 bp, 11 predicted proteins | sample 2228361 | NCBI WGS metagenome assembly FWPU01 (sample SAMEA103939777, study PRJEB20133) | metagenome
CCCGGCGGGATTCGCCCAACGCCTCTCCGAACAAGGCGCCGGGCGACGCCGACCGTTCGCAGACCGGTGAGCCGTCGTCCGCAACGAGCGGCGAAGCCGATTCGGGCGGGAAGCCGGAATCAGATTCGAACAAGCCCTCGGGAGCGGGCAGCGACGGTAGTACGCCCCCCGCCGCAGGCGATCCAAACGGGCTGACGGACCATCGAAACTCCGGCTCCGACTCCCCAACTCCTGGTGGGGCCGGGGAAACCCCGACGGAAGCAACCGGCCCGGTTGGAGATCCACAGCCGGGCGCTACGCCGCGAGACGCGGCCATGGGCTTGGCGCCGCCGCCGGGCGGAGCGATGCAGGGCGATTCGCCGCAAAACGGACAGTCTGCCGAAACGCCGCCCCAAGCGTCGCGATCCCCGGAAACACCAGGCATGTCCGAACGTTCGACGGAGCCGCAAGCCTCTACCGCCCCCTCGTCCCGAGACAGCTCCCAAACGCAGAGTGAGAACAGCGGTACGCTGCCCGGCGGTGGGCGGGAGGGCCAGGGGCAATCGTCGCCGCAAGCCGGTTATGGTGCTCCCGGAAGCCAATCTCCGGCCACCGACGGCGGCGCAGCTGTGCGCGACCCGACCGGCCCGGAATCCGGCGGCCCGAATGGGACCGGCGGGCCCGCTGCCGACAATGACGGTACTCGGCAAGGCGATGCAGGCCCCACCGGTGCGGTCCCTGGAGCCGCTCGCCCCGGTTCGGAACGCGGCTCCAGGCCAACCTCGCCGGGAAGCGGCAATCCTCGCGGCGGCGGACTGCCCGGAGAAGGAGACGCCGCTCCGCCTCAAAACGAACCGCGGCCGGACTCAGCGGACGAGCCGATCGTGGAATTCACCCGTCGGCAAACGGATCTGGCCCTCCGCTATTTGGAGGACGAGCTGGCGAAGAACACTCCCGATCCCGAACTTCTTCAGCGGTTGGGTTGGACTCGGGAGGAGATGGAACGTTTCGCGCAGCGCTGGCGCGAACTTCGTGATCGGGCGGAAGCCTCCCCGGCCGATGCCGCGTCCGCCCGACAATTCCGTGAGGTACTAAAGAGTTTGGGCCTTCGTCCTCAAGGTACCGAACTGCGGAGTGGGCGCGGAGTCAAGGATTCACAACGTGGGCTGGGAACGATGCGGCAGACGGCACCGCCGCCGCAATGGAGCGAACAGTACCGCGAGTATCTTAAGGCCCTAGGGAAGTCCGAGTGACGGGAAAGCCCCCGCCGGAAAACCCGAACACGGAGCCTCGGCCGTCTCTTGCTTGACCGCGCTACGATGACCTTCTTCATACAAGCATCGTAGCCGGCCGTGCTTTGGCGGGCGGCGGTCGCCGGTGGCACTCAGCCGGCGAGCACATATTGACGCTCCGCCGGGGGAGCGGTAATGATTGAAAGAAGATTCCTTGGCGATATATCCTACCGCGGGCTTCCAAGAACTCGCTTGCGGTGCGGAAGCCCCGTAGGTGGTCGGCAAGGAAGCAAGGTGAGTCGGGTCACGCGCAGACCGAAGTTCGTTGAGGTCCAAGGGAGAGAATATGCCCATCAGCGAAAGAAAGACGGAGTTGCGGCGTCGCCGAAAGCGGCACGAGAAGTATGCCATTCTGAAACGCAAATTGGAAAAGGCGACGGTATCGGAGCGGGCCGCCATCGCCGAGAAGATCCGTCGCATGGCGCCGGACCCCGAGGTAGTGCTGGCCAATTTCGGGTTGACGGAGCGATCTGCTTGAGGGCACCGTCCGGTCGCCTCCTCAGCGGTGCGAGGTCGGAAACTTCCGGGGAACGCCGGGCACATTGGATGGGGAACAGGCATGACTTCTAAGACGGTCTTTGAACGGATTATCGACCGCGAGATTCCGGCCGACATCGTCTATGAAGATGCCGATTGTTTGGCGTTTAAGGATATTCATCCACAAGCGCCGGTTCACATCCTGCTCATTCCGAAGAAGCCGATCGCGGACTTCGAGTCTCTCAGCGAGGAAGACGAGGCGATGATGGGTAGGCTGCTCATGGCCGTGCGGCGGATCGCTGCAACCCTGGGTTTGAGCAAGGGCTTTCGGCTGGTCTTGAACAACGGACGAGACGCCGGTCAGGAAGTCCGACATTTGCACTTTCATCTTCTCGCCGGGCGACCCTTCGGTTGGCCGCCCGGTTGAGATCCTCTTCTCCCTTGCCGCCGGCAGATGACGAATTCCCCCGACGCCTCTGGCAATCCGCTCGCGTGGCTTGCGGAATCCTTGGCCGAATTGCAACGGTCGGACCTTCTCCGCCGCCCGCGAGTCCGGCGAAACCGGCAAGGCCCCGTCATTGATCTGGACGGCCGCTCGTGCGTGAATTTCGGATCCAACGACTATTTGGGGCTGGCCGGCGATCCGCGTTTGAGCGATGCCGTGTGCCGCGCCTTGGCGGGGGATGGTTTCGGCTCGGGAGCCAGCCCGCTGATCTGCGGCCGAGCCGCTCTGCACGATGCCCTGGAGTCCGCCCTGGCTCGATTCGAAGGCACGGAATCCGCGATCGCCTTTACCTCGGGCTATGCGGCCAACAGCGGAACGATCGCGGCGCTGGTCGGCCCGGGCGACGCCGTCTACACGGACGAAAAGAACCACGCGAGCATCTGGGACGGTTGCCGCTTGAGCCGGGCGGATGTGCGGGTCTATCATCATGCCGACGCGGATCATTTGGCCGCCCTCTTGGCGAAACCCCATCGCCACCGCCGCCGCTTGATCGTGACCGACAGCGTCTTCAGTATGGACGGGGACCTCGCGCCGCTTGAGCAGCTAGCCGACGTCGCGGATCGCTACGGGGCCATGCTGATGGTGGACGAAGCCCATGCGACCGGAGTCTTCGGCAAATGGGGACGTGGACTTTGCGAGGTCTGCGGCGTGGAACAGCGCGTTCCGATTCGAGTGGGTACGTTGAGCAAAGCACTCGGCGGGGTGGGCGGATTCACGGCCGGCGGCCGATTGCTGACCTCGTGGTTGTTTCAACGTGCCAGGTCGTACGTCTTTTCCACCGCCTTTCCCGCCGCGCTATCTGCGGCCGCTGTGACGGCCTTGGAGATCGTCCGAACCGAACCGGACGGAAGGCGAAGATTGCTGGAAAGGGCCGAGGTGCTGCGCGCCGCACTACGCGACCAAGGTTGGAACGTCGGACGCTCGCAAAGCCAAATCATTCCGATCATCGTCGGTGCCCCTCGGAGGGCGCTGGATTTATCCGCGGCCCTGTGGGACGCCGGTATTTTCGTGCCGGCGATCCGCCCTCCCACCGTGCCGGAGGGCGAGGCCTGTTTACGACTCAGCCTTACCGCCGTGCATGACGAGAGCCGGATTGCGCAGCTACTGGAATCGCTCGCGCGATTGCGGGATCGATTCCTGGCCGGGACCTAGGCCGTTTCGTGCGGGCAATGCGTCATGCGTGAAGGCACTCCGTTCTTCGGCCGAGTGAAGGCGTTACAATAAGGGATGGTCGGCTTCGATCGAGGGCCGACCGAAGTGGTGTTGGATGTCCATCAAGGCTCACCGCGGCCTTCGCCGTGACCGAATTGCTCTCCAGATACGGCTTCGACAATCCATGTTCGGGGATCGGCCTTCGCATTTTTTCCTCGCCGCCGCCCGAACGGAGCAAACAACACGTCTCGACAGGGAGTAAGCCATGCGGCTTGGATTGGCTTTTCGAGCTTTTTTCGCCGTACTTTTCGATCGAGCGGCGTCGGAGCGGGTGCGCGAGGCCGTCGACGGAGTCGCACAGACTCCTCCTTCGGGCGACGTGCTGCCCGAGGCCATCGCGGCAACCGACAAACCCGCGATCCGCAAGGATAAGCGTCCGCCTGCACAAACCGTCAAGAGCGACGCTCTTATCCTCCTCGAGGTGCTTCAAAGGGAAGGTCGGCTGATCGACTTTCTCAAGGAGTCGATCTCGGAATACGGAGACGCCCAAATCGGCGCCGCCGTTCGCGATATTCACCGTGACTGTGCTGCGGCGTTGGAACGCATCTTCGCGATTCGTCCGGCCGTCGATCAAGGCGAAGGGCAGACGATCGAACTCCCGGCCGGGTACGACTCCGGGATCTATCGTCTGGTGGGCGAGGTCGGCGGATCGGGACCGCATCGCGGCATCGTCCGGCATCACGGCTGGAAAGCGACGGAGTGCAATCTTCCCGTGTGGACCGGGTCTCCGCAGGCCGCTCAGGTGATCGCTCCGGCCGAGGTCGAGGTCAAGGGTTGAGCTTGTCGCATACCGACGGCAGGTCGGACTCGGGCGCAGCGCCGGATCATGGTCGAAGCCGATCGGCGGGCACCTTGCAGCGGATCATCGATGCCGCGAAAACGACCGACGTCGTGGAACAATTCGAGTGCCTATGAGAACGAAATATGTGATCGGAGTCGATTTGGGGACGACCAACAGCGTGTTGGCCTATCTGCCCATCGACACGGAAGAACCGCAACCGGAAGTGCTGCCCATTCCTCAATTGGTTGCGCCGGGAACGGTGGAGGCAAAGGCGAGCCTGGCGTCCTACGTCTATTTGAGTTCGGACAATGAGGCGGCCGACGGTGCCCTGGCGCTGCCGTGGGATAAGTCGCCGAAGTGCGTCGTCGGTGAGTATGCCCGGCGTCAAGCAGCGGACGTCCCGCAACGGACGGTAAGCGGAGCCAAGTCCTGGCTGTGTCATAGCCGCGTCGACCGCCGGCAGCCCATTCTCCCCTGGAATGCCCCCGCGGATGTCGCCAAGATTTCGCCGGTCCAGGCTTCGCGACGCATCTTAGAGCACCTGATAGCGGCTTGGCAGCACGCATTCCCGGATATCCCGTTCGCCCGGCAGCGTGTGGTCCTCACGGTGCCGGCCTCGTTCGATGCGGCCGCCCGCGAGTTGACGCGGGAAGCGGCCCTGGAAAGTGGGTTTCCCGCGGATTTCCTGCTCCTGGAAGAACCTCAGGCGGCGCTCTACGCTTGGCTGGCGGATACCGGAGCCAAGTGGCGCAAGGTTCTGAGGGTAGAGGATCAGGTGCTCGTGTGCGATGTCGGCGGCGGCACTACCGACTTCACGTTGGTGGGTGCCGCCGAAGAGTCAGGCGAATTGACGCTCCGCCGCTTGGCGGTGGGCAATCACTTGCTCGTCGGCGGGGATAACATGGACTTGGCGCTTGCGCACATGGCCGCCCGGATGTTCGCCGAAAAAGGATCTTCTCTTGACGCTTGGCAGTCCGTATCGCTTTGGCACGCGTGCCGCCAAGCCAAAGAAGCACTCTTGGCCGACGACGGCCCCGCCGAGTTTCCGATCACCATTCTGGGTCGCGGCAGCAAGCTGATCGGCGGCACGATCAGCGTGAAAGTCGATCGGGAGGAAGTCGCTGCGGCTCTCCTGGAGGGTTTCTTCCCGCTGTGCGAAGTCAACGACCGGCCCGCGAAGAGGCGGACTTCCGGTTTCCGGGAGATCGGCCTGCCCTACGAAACCGACACCGCCGTGACGCGGCATTTGGCGGCATTCTTGCACTCGCACGGTCCGGACGAGAGCCGCCCCGCCCGGCCGACCCAGCTCCTGCTGAATGGCGGCGTCTTTCGCGCTCCGCGACTGCGCCAACGCATCCTCGAAGTGCTCCAGTCCTGGTTCCCGGACGCTCCCCAACCTCGGATGTTGGCAGGCAAACAGGATCTGGATCACGCCGTGGCAAAGGGTGCGGCCTATTACGTCTGGGCCAAGGAACACGGCGGCGTACGGATTCGCGGCGGCACCGCCCGGGCCTACTACGTCGGTGTCGAGACCTCCGGCCCCACCGTCCCGGGGATTCCCCGGCCCATGCGGGCGCTGTGCGTGGTCCCCATTGGCATGGAAGAAGGTACCGCGGTGGACGTTCCCTCCGAAGAGGTAGGATTGATCGTCGGTGAACCCGTGCAATTCCGCTTCTTCGGGTCTTCCATCCGGAAGCACGATCGGCCGGGCGACGTGCTCGATCAATGGTCTCCCGAGGAGCTTGAAGAGACGGATTCCCTGGAGGCGTGTTTGCCGACGGAAGAAGGGAGCGAGGGTGAATACGTACCCGTACGGTTTCACGCGAAAGTGACGGAATTAGGGATGTTGGAGCTATGGTGCAATAGCGTCCAAACCGACAAGAAATGGAAGCTTGAATTCAGCGTTCGCGAAGCTGACGAGGGCTAGAACCCGGCCGATGCCTTCCTGCAACTTCCCATCTTCTCTCGCCGACGACCTACGAGGGTTTCGTCTCGATATGCCTGGTGAGACGCCCCGCCGCTTCACGCAGTCCGCTGTCCGACCCCGCAACGGAGCAAAGGAGCGTTTGCAAAGGGACTGTTTCAGCGCGCTTTCGGGCCGGCGTTTTTCCGGCCATCTTGCCGGGAAAGACCTGAGTTTTGATAGCAACGATCGGGATGAATCGCCCCATGGATGACGAGCGTATTGCTTCGCGTTTTGTAGTGGGCATGGACCTCGGCACCACCAACTCCGCCGTTTGTTACGTGGATACGGAGGAGAGTCCGCGGCGCATTCATGTGTTCCGCATTCCCCAGATCGTCTCCCCGGGCCAAATCGAATCGTTGGAGGTGCTGCCGTCGTTCCATTACGAGGCGGCAGAAAGTGAATTTCCGCGAGATGCCTTCCGCTTGCCGTTCGTCGGCGAGCCGCGGCGCTATGCCGTCGGATTGTTCGCACGGGATCACGGAGCTATGGTCCCGGGCCGCCTAATCGCCTCAGCCAAGTCATGGTTGTGCCATACGGGGGTCGATCGGACGGCGCCGCTTTTGCCGTGGCACGGAGCACCGGACGCGACCCGGCTTTCCCCCGTCGAGGTTTCCTCGCGTTATCTGTTGCACGTGCGGCAGGCGTGGGATGCCGCTTTCCCGGGCTACCCGTTGGCGGAACAGGATTTCGTTTTGACGATTCCGGCCTCGTTCGACGAAGTCGCGCGGCAACTCACGATCAAGGCTGCCGCGGCCGCCGGTTTGGATCGGGTGGTGCTGATCGAAGAGCCTCAAGCCGCCTTCTATTCGTGGTTGTACCGCCACACCGAAGATTGGCAAACGTTTGTGAAGCCCGGCGAAAAGGTCCTCGTCTGCGACATCGGCGGGGGAACCACGGACTTGACGCTGATCCGCGTTCGCGCGGGAGCGAACGGCAAAGCCCAATTCCATCGCATTGCGGTGGGAGATCACTTGATTCTCGGGGGCGACAATTTCGACCTCGCTCTGGCGCATCATGTGGAGGCCAAGTTGGCGCCGCGGGTCACGTTGGAACCGCGGCAATGGTCCGTCCTCGTCCGGCGGTGCCAAAAGGCCAAAGAGGAATTATTGGGGTCCCATCCGCCGGAGTCGCTTACGATCTCGATTCCGAGCGGCGGCGCTCGCGTCGTCGGCGGATCATTGCAAGTCGAGCTTTCCCGGCCGGAAGCGGAACGCGTCATTCTCGACGGCTTCTTTCCGTATGTGGAAAAGGACGCGCGTCCCCAGCGGCAGCGCACCGGTTTTCAGGAATTCGGCTTGCCGTATGCGCCCGATCCCGCGGTCAGCCGCCAGATCGCGTTTTTTTTGCAGTCTCAGCGAGAGGTTCTGGCCTCGGAGCCGCCCGCACGGCATGACCTCGATCCTACGGCGCCCGATCATATCCTTTTTAACGGCGGCGTTTTTCTCTCCGCGGCCATTCGCGACCGACTGATGAAAATACTGGCCCGATGGTACGCCGAGCCGGAGCGGAAGTGGCTGCCCAATCTTTTGCAAAACGATCGTTTGGATTTGGCGGTCGCCCAAGGCGCGGCCTATTACGGTATGGTGCGTCGCGGCGAGGGGGTCCGAATCGCGGCGGCACTCGCCCGATCGTATTATCTGGGGATCGATCTACCGACCGAAGAGAGGAAACTCTTGGAGGTCTCCATGTCTTCCCACGGTGCGACGAATGACATGCCGTCGCAACCGGACTTGGATGCCACGAAGTGCGAGGCGGCGATTTGCGTACTCGCCGCGGGAACCGAGCCGAATCAGGAGGTTTCCCTGACCGATCGACCGTTTCGCTTGCGAATCGCCGAACCGGTTGAATTTCCGGTCTATTATTCCGCTACCCGGCTGACCGACCCGGTGGGCCGAATCATTCCGGCCCATCCCGAGCAGGTGACCGCACTGCCTCCGATTCGCACAGTCCTAAAAGCAACTAGGCGGGGCTCCGTCTCCGAGAAGGAAGCGAACGTGGAGATTCACGCCAGGTTGACCGAAATCGGGACGTTGGAGTTGTGGTGCAAACGACTGGACGGCGTCGGCAGTTGGCGGCTGGAGTTCGATGTTCGGTCCGCAGTGCGAACGGAAATCAATCCTCACGGGGGCGGAGCGGAGAACGAAGGGATTTGGGATGAGGACGCGACTCTGGCCGCATTGGCCGCTGTGAAAGAGTTCTTCACTCCCGGAACGGGCCGGCAGCCCGAAGGAATCGTGAAACAGCTCGTTCGGGTCACTGGGGCGTCTCGCAACGAATGGCCGGCTCCGTTTTTGCGGCGGCTTTGGGCGGGATTGATGGAGTGCGAGCAAGGGCGCCGGCAAAGCCCCGCGCATGAGGCCAGGTGGTTGAACTTGCTCGGTTTTTGCCTTCGACCGGGTTACGGCGTCGCCGCCGACGATTGGCGCGTCGGTGAAACGTGGCGTCTGCTGCAAGGGCGGCTGCTGCATCCCTCTCCGATGTGCCGTGCCGAATGGTGGATCCTTTGGAGACGCATTGCGGGCGGATTGCCGGCCGGACGTCAACAGAGCCTGGCCGATCCCTTGCTAGCCTCCGCGCGGTCGCTTCAGCGTCAGGCCGCCACCGGCAAGACCGGCTCCGATTTTCCCGCCGCCTCGCACGAAGGTTCGGAAATCTGGCGGCTGCTGGGGTCTTTAGAGCTATTGCCGGTCGCTCACAAAGTCGAGTTGGGGGGGATCATCCTCGATTTGCTGCCCCGCCGAAAGACCGAGAGCATGCGGGAAGCCATGATCTGGACGTTGGGGAGGCTGGGAGCCAGGGTGCCTTTGTACGGGCCGCTGAATTGCGTTTTGCCGCAAGAGACGGCCGGGAAATGGCTGCAACGGTTGCTGGAATTAGAGCTTGATGGAGACACGGCGGCATTCTGCATCATGCAATTGGCACGCTATGCCGGCGATCGATTTCGTGATCTTCCCGCGTCTCTCCGCGAGAAGGCAGTGCGGAAACTGGAAATGATGCAGGCTGCCCCTCACTTGATCGAGTTGGTCACCTCCGGCGGGGTTCTCCGAGAGGAAGAACGGAGGGATGCCTTCGGTGACAGCCTGCCGCGAGGTCTTCGCATCGCTTGAACGGCGGTCTTTTATCGTCGGCAGGCCGTCATCACGTAGCCCGCGATCTTCAAGTGTGCTCACGGATGTCTCGTGCGGCTGCGGACATCGCCGAGTTACCCCCATCGTTTCGGCGCGAAAGGAGCTGCGCGGTCATGTTTGCGGCTCGATGCCGTAGCCGGTCCAGCTCGTCCGCCAATTTCTCCAGTCGGCTGACGTCGTAGCGGTGAGCATACATCAAGCTGCTCAGTTCCTGATAAGCACGATTCCATTCCATCCACAGTTTCAAGGCCGCCTGCATTTGCTGCACGAGCTGCGAGAGCGTGGAAATCCCCTGCTTGGATACATCTTCGCCGGTTTCCATGCCGATGGACCAGCCGCCCGTCGAAAACTCCAAGTCGAAGCTCGCGCCGCTGAAACCCTCTGCAAAGACGGGACGGCTCGGCTGTGACTGCGAATCCATGGAAGACTCCTTTCCCAAATAACGTCGGCCTCGATGCCGTCGGAGGGGCAACTCATTCGAGCAAATCGCACGAAGGACTCAACAAGTCGAACAAAACAAAAAAACGCGGTATCAGCGAGGTCCCGCGGAGAAAAAGCCGTAGTAGTTCATGAAATAACCGCCCACGGCCCCCCCGCGCCCGGCGGGTGCTCCGCCGTATCCCATGCGGACTTCGTCGATTTGCCGGGAGAGCTGCTGATTCACGCGTTGCTGCTCGATCTGCGGGCGAACAAGCGTGTAGTAGTTTCCCGCCGTTCCCAAGCTCGTATTGCTGCGAAAAAGATTCATGTAGGGGCTGACGGCCGGCGGTGATTGGAGAACGGACGGCCCATGGAGCCGCCCCCGGTTCCTCCGCCGAAGTAGCCGCCGCCCGCTGTTCCGTAGCCGGTCATGTAGGCCGGAAAAGGTCCGCCTTGCAGTGCCGCCGGGCCGCTAACCCAACCTCCCGATGTTCCCGTGGCGGAGCCGCCCCGCACGTAACCGGTCGGCGGTAAAGGCATGTTTGCGCCGCCTGGTTGGGCGGAACCGGTCACGACATCGGCTTGGTCGGAAGTCGGCCCCGTCGTTGCCGTCGGCGGGAGAGGGATGCCCGAAGACCGTCGCGGCGATGCGGGCTGCGGTCCAACTCCGCCGTTGATGCCCGGCACCGTCGCGGGGACCTGGCCGACACAGACCTCGCCCACACAATAGACCGCCAGCACTACGATGATGGAGAGGAGCGTTCTTTCCGCGATTCGATTCATGTTCCGCACTCCTAACTCGGACGTGTGTCCGCAACTTTCCAGGATATGCCGAAGTCAGCAGCTTTCATGCGAATACTTTTCGCGACGCCTTGCCCTCGGTTGCTCAAGCCGGCGCTGTCGGAATCACCGTCTTTTCCCACGGAATTATACGAACGATGTGTATCGAACCCGGATGCCGCTGAGAAAATGCAATCTTTTGGGAGGCCGGCAGGCGTGAAAAATGTGTCGTTCCCGCACCTCCTTCTCGGTCGGTCCTGCTAGAATCCGCTGCGGTTTTGGTTGTATCCGCGGCCCATGGTTTGCAAGCTGCGGACCGTCGAGGTCCCCAGGCTGGTGAAGCCGAACAGGCGTTCCACCGGGGCCACCATCTTGTCGATCCAGGCGTGCATGGCGATCATCTCGTCGTGGGCGATGAAGATGCGGTCGCCGGGCAAGACCTGGTAGTTCGTGGCGGTGTTGCCGCCCCGAGTGATGGCGTTCCAATCCACGGGCAGGACCTGCTCGCAGCCGGTCCCTGCCGGCGACGGCCGCGCGATCCAGATTTTCTTGCTGGAGACCTGCGAGACACCGCCCACCTGGGCGACCGCGTCCAAGACCGTCTCGTTGCCGGTGCAGGGCAGCCGGATCACGTTGTCGTCCTCGCCCGGCCCCTCCGTGATCACGTAGTACACCTTGCTGTTGTAGGCCAGCACTTCCAGCGAGACCTCCGGCGAGTCGAGGAATTGGCGGAGGTGCCGCCGCACGGCCTCGCGGGCCTCGGGGAGCGTCATCCCCGCCACGTACACCGCCCCGTATTGCTTGAGGTTGATCGTCCCGTCGGGACCCACCAGGTAGACGCCGTTGATCGGTTGCAAGCCGCTCGCGCGAGCCAATTGGACGGCGACTTCGGGGGCGCGGAGAATCTGTCGGAGGTGCCGGTCGATGGCCCAGCGGGCCTCTTCCACGGTCATGCCCGCCACCCGGACCGAACCGTAGGCCGGCCCCAGATTGATCGTCCCCTCGGCCTCCACCATGTAGTAGCCCGCGATGGGCTGGTCCAACAGCGTCCCGATCACGTCCACTTGCAGCACGTCGTAAACCTCCAACCGATACGGCGGGAGGGGGACCATCTTGGGGACCTCGATCTGGACCACGTCGGGCGGCTCCAGGCGGTAGGCGGGCAGGGAGACCTTGGCCAATTCCCGCGGCGGTTCCAACTCGGCGGAGGCCGGCGTCTGTTCCAGCCCCGGGTCGTAGAAGTCCATGGTCCGACAGCCCGATGCAACGAGCGTCCAGGCCGCGATCAGGGAGAAGATCGCTGCGAAGCGGGCGTGGGACGGGAGTAGGGAACCAAGCAGGTCGAGATTGCGACCGAGGATCATGGCGTAGGGCACCCCTCAACCGAGTGAGGCATCAGGTTCGGCACGCAAACCGAACGCAGGCGGCAAACCCGTCGCCGCCGTTGCTGTCGGAATAATCGGCAAACTTTGCCAACAACTTGCCTGAAAGTTGGTAAACCAGGGCCGCTATTTCGTCGCCGCCTGCAATCAGGCAAGATAAAAGAGGTCGAACCGTTCCCGACGTATACGCCGGCAAGGCCGAGCTGCGCGTCCGTGTATCGGCCGTTGCCGACTCCCGGAGCCTCGCGCGAAGGGCCGGAATCAGACCAAAGTAACCCGTGCTCGGGGCCAGAAGGACCAGGGCGGCGATTATCCCGTGCTCGGGTGAACGCAATCGGTGCCGTGATTTGCGGGGCAGGACCGTTTGCCGAAGAAAAGGATGACGGCAGTCATGCGAAATGCGATCGTGATCGTTGTTGAAGGGCTGCGGCCGGAATACCTCGGCCCATACGGCAACGCCTGGGTGTTCACTCCGCACCTCAACCGCCTCGCCGCTGAAGGGTTTGTCTTCGATCATTGCGTCGCGGCGGAAAAGAGTGTATCGCTTCTGTTCCGCTCGCTGCTGACCGGCCGGCATCCGTCATTGCTTGAAAGACAAGGCTGGAAGGACTGGGACGGCACCACGGCTGTCGTGCCGCTCCTGCAAACTGTTCGAGCGCGCGAAGGTACCGGCTTGTTTGTGACGGACGATCCGCGTCTTTTTCAAGATCCGGCGGCACAGTCATTCGACGCGGTGGAGCTGGTCTCCGGGCGGCGGATCGAGGCAGGGCGAGCCGATTCTTGGGACGCGATAATGGCGGGCCTGCCGCCGACTCCGTGTTCCGATTGGTCGGAAACATGGACGGCCGGGTTTTTCTCCCAGGTTACGGATATGTTGGCGAACCTGAAGGATCGGCCGTTCTTTTTGTGGTGTCATTTTGGAGGGTTTTCGCGGATTTGGGACTGTCCGACGGAATTTCGGGAACGATATCAGGAAGAAGGCGATCCACCTCCCTGGAATGGCGTGTCGGCACCGCGACATTATTTTCCTCCTGGTGCGGACCCCGATGCCTGGTTGCCGTTCGTCCAAGCCTATGCCGGCCAGGTTGTGCTATTGGATCTGTGTTTGGGGGGGCTGTTCCAGGCAATTGCGCTGAGCGGGCTCGAGCAGCAAAGCGTGCTTGCCCTGGCCGGTTTCGGGGGATTTCCGTTGGCGGAACACGGATGGCTTGGTATGTGGAAAATGCCGCCCCGTAATGAGCGGATCGGTTGTCCTCTGCTGCTTCGCTTTCCCAATCGCGAAGCCGCAGCCGATCGTAGTCACGCCCTGTGCTATGTCCACGACCTTGCGCCGACGTTGATCGAAGCCATAAGCGACCCCGCCGCACTCTCCCCTGAGACGAAACCTCATACCGCCCAAACGACTGACGTTAGCGCTATCGATTGTGGTAGCGATGTGCCGCTGCCATCGATTCCCGAGGCGGATGGGCGAAGTCTGATGCCGATCATTCGTGGCGCAGTGGAGGGAGTGCGAGACCGGCTGTTTTGTTATTGCGACGAGCCGGCTGCGGTGGGGGTCCGGACGCCGTCTTGGTTTGCATTGGTGGATCTGAGTCTGGAGCTGCCGCCGTTCCACCAGCAGCCGAGCCAAGCCGCGTTGACATCCCGCGAACCGTCCGAGGGGCTCCGGGAATCGCTTGGTTCGGAGTTGCCCCAACGCACCGCATCGGGCGGCGATTGTGAGAAAGATTCGGACTCGCCGCAACTCCCGGATGTGGCGACGGTTCGGCGGATCGCGGAGCTTTATGTCAAACCGGATGACCGCTGGGAGATGAACGACGTGGCGGATCGCTGTCCGGAGACGGCCGTGGCGGCCATACGACAGGCCGCGGCCTTTCGTCACCTGGTAAGGGGGGAGCTTTCCGCACTACCGCCGTCGGATCCGACGTTGTTGGAACGCCTTTCCTAACGCCGCGGTAGCGGAACGGCAGGGGCTTCAATCCTCATCTTCGGGCGGATCGGGGAACCATCCGCCGCGGACGGAAGCCGGGCGTCGCCGCGCCCCTTGGCGAGAGGTCCGCGCGGCCTGCTCCGCTGCCAGAATCAGGAGGAACCGATAGCCCACCAGCAGAGCCGAAGCCCCGGTGACTGCCGCTACGGCGCCCAGCGGGCTGATGGGATGAAAGGATTCGAACCGCCAAACGGCTTGCAGGGCCAGCGGTCCGATCATTGAGCCTAGCAACCCGATGACCAAGACGCCGAGAACGCCGCTCGGTTCTTCACCAGGAAAAATGATGCGGGCGGTCAAGCCGACCAAGAACCCGAAGCC
>FWPU01010152.1_pt1 | contig 14230 bp, 10 predicted proteins | sample 2228361 | NCBI WGS metagenome assembly FWPU01 (sample SAMEA103939777, study PRJEB20133) | metagenome
GCGATTTCACAGTGCTTTGTGGGAGAAACTAGTCAAAATTTCACCGAAAATTGGCTCTGAATGGGAAGAAAATTATTCATGCACCAAAGCCCTTTCGAAAGGTGCTTTGCCGGTGAAAAAATGACACAACTCTTACACATCTCCAACCGGCTAATGATACAATACAATCCTACCCTTCAACCCCCTACTCTCTAGTGACGATCCATGCTGCCCGACTTCCGCGTCCGTCAACGCGACTACCTGCTCGAAATCTCCCGCGCCCTCACTCAGGAACTCGACCTGGAAAAACTGCTGGCGCGTATCCTGCGCATCTCCATCGAGATGTTGGCCGGGCAGGCCGGGCTGATTGCCCTCAAAGAGCAAGACGGCTGGCGCGTCGCTGCGGCGCATGGTATTGCTCCTGCTTTCTTGAGTTACCTCACTCCTCTGCTGGCTGAGGAAAAAGTGCGCGAGCTGGACGTGCGCGAACTCAACCGCATGTTGAAAGAACTGACTTACACTGCCAGCATGGGCTTGTTGAATGGCGTTGGCCTGCCACTCTCGGCGCATGGACAGGTCATCGGTGTCATCTTCATTTTCCGTAACTATCCCGACCTGTTCTCCCCCAACGATCGCTCGCTGCTGGCCTCCTTTGCGGATCAGGCTGCAATTGCCGTCTTCAACGCTCAATTGTACGGTCAGGTTTCTTATGAAAAGCAGCGTCTGGATGCCTTGCTCGATTCGGTCGCCGACGGCATCCTGATTTTGAACGCCGATCACACCATCGAGCGCGTCAACGTCGCCTTCGAGAAATTGCTCGACCGCCGGCGCGAGGAACTGGTCGGTAAGGCACATGCCGAGGTCATTCGCTGGGTGCGTGAACCGCAAGGCACCTCGCTGGAAGAGGCCGAGCGCGGCGGTTGGCCGCTCACGCCTCACGCCAACTTGTATATGGAAGGTGATTTGTATCGCGAGGGCTTGCCGCCTTTGCCGGTGGGCGTTACCTATGCCCCGCTCCTCTCGCCTAAGGGCAAGTTGCGCAATATCATAGCCAGCGTGCGCGACATCACCCATTTTCGCACCGCGGAAGAAATCAAATCTACCTTCATCTCCATCGTCAGCCATGAACTGCGCACTCCGGTTGCACTCATCAAGGGCTATGCCTCCACCCTGCGCCGCGACGATGCCCGCTGGGAGCGCACCGTTATTGATGAAAGTTTGTCTGTCATCGAAGAGGAGGCTGACCGCCTCTCCAAAATGATCGATGACTTGCTGGACGCCTCGCGCCTGCAAGCCGGCGGCCTCAGCCTGAACCGCGCCGATGTCTCTCTGCCGGCCCTGGCTGAACGGATGGCCGAACGTTTCCGCACGCAAAGCCAGAAACATACGATTGTGACAGATTTCCCGGCCAGTTGTCCTGTCTTGCTGGCCGACGAAAACCGCCTGGCGCAGGTGCTGTCCAACCTCATTTCCAATGCCATCAAGTACTCGCCCGAAGGCGGCGAGATTCGCATCAGCGGGCAAGTGCGCCCGGAGCAAGTCATCGTGTGCGTCAGCGACCAGGGCCCCGGCATAGACGCCCGCGACCTGCCGCATATCTTCGACCGTTTCTACCGCTCCACCCAAGCCGTCAAGAATACCAAAGGCGCCGGGCTAGGGCTGTATCTGGCGCGCGCCATCGTGGAAGCACACGGCGGGCGCATCTGGGTTGATACTTCGACCCCTCGACAGGAGGCAACGGACTTTCCCTCCGAGGACGCAGCACAACGCTCTCGGCCGGCTTGCGGAGCCCGCATCTGCTTCTCGCTGCCGCGTTAGCGGATTCCCTCGAAAGCGGTTACAATAGCGGCAAAATCTAAAATCCAAAATCCAAAATCCAAAATTGTAAATCGGAAATCCAAATGCCTCAAACCCAAATCTCTTGTCCTCAATGCCGTCAGCCTATCACGGCCAACGTCGAACAACTCTTCGATGTGACTCATGACCCGGGCGCCAAGCAGCGCCTGTTGGCGGGCGTTTCCAATGTGGCCCTTTGCCCTATTTGTGGTTATCATGGCCGCCTGGCTACGCCCATCGTCTATCACGACAACGATAAAGAGTTGTTGCTCACCTACTTCCCACCCGAACTGGGCGTGCCGCTCAACGAGCAGGAAAAAATCATCGGCCCGCTCATCAAGCAGGTCATGGATCGCCTGCCGCCCGAAAAACGCAAAGGCTATCTGCTCAAGCCAGTGGCTAACCTGACTTACGAGTCGATGATCGAGACCATCCTGGGCAAGGACGGCATCACGCCCGAGATGATCAAGGCTCAGCAAGAGCGCGTCATGCTGATCGAGCGCCTGATCCAGGCAAGCAGCGCCGATGTGCGTCGGGAACTCGTCAAGCAAAACGAAAAACTGTTGGATGAGCAATTCTTTGCCCTGTTTGGCCGCTTGCTGCAAGGCGCTGCCGCCAGCGGGCAGGAGGCCATTGCCCGGCAGATGTCCGAGTTGCAGAGGCAATTGCTCGAGGAGACGTCGTTTGGCCGAAACTTGCAAGAAACTTTTGGAGAACTGGAGGCAGCCTCCAAGTCTCTGCGAGAAGCGGGACAGGGATTGACGCGCGAGAAACTGCTGGAATTGGTCCTTTCGGCGCCCAACGACGCCCGCGTCCGCGCTTATGTCAGCCTGGCGCGCGTCGGCATGGACTACGTCTTCTTCCAGATTTTGAGCGAGAGGATAGACAAGGCTCAGGGCGAAGAGAAACAGAAACTGGCGGCCATGCGTGAGAAATTGCTCGATTACGTCAACGAGGTAGACCGCCAAATCGAAGCACGTTACAAGCAAGCCCAGGCCCTGGTCGAAAAATTGCTGGAGCAGGCAGACGTGGCTCAGGCTACCCGCGACAACCTGGAAAACTTTACCCAAGAGACGGTTGAACTGGTGAGCCAGATGCTGCGTCAGGCCTCGGAGAAGAACGATTACGTTCGCATGGGCAAACTGCAAAAAGTGATGGAAGTGCTGCAAGAAGCCAGCGCCCCGCCGCCGGAGGTGGCCTTCATCGAGAGTTTGCTCCAGGCGCCCGACGCAGCCGCCATCGAAAAACTGTTGAACGAAAACCTAGACATGGTCAACGACGACTTGATGAATACCCTGACCGGCCTGATGGCGCAGGTCGAACAGGCCGGGCCAGAGAACCCCGAAGCCCAGGCAGTGGGCGAAAAACTAGAGCAGGTGTATAAGGTGGCGCTGCGATTTTCGATGAAGAAGAATATGGGATAATCGAAACTGGAGGCAATATGCCTATACCCGTGATTGTCGACGCTATCCGTACCCCCATTGGCGCGTTGGGAGGCGCCTTGGCGCGCGTCCGCCCGGACGATCTGGCGGCTCTCGTTATCGCAAGCATCATCGAACGCAACAAACTGGATCCCGCCTTGGTCGAGGAGGTCTACCTCGGCTGCGCCAACCAGGCCGGGGAGGACAATCGCAACGTGGCGCGTATGGCGGCCCTGCTGGCCGGGCTGCCGGTCGAGGTGACTGGCGTGACGTTCAACCGCCTGTGCGCCTCAGGCTTGAACGCGGTCAATCAGGCGGCGCGCGCCATCAAAGCCGGGGAAGGGGACGTGTTCATCGCCGGGGGCGTGGAGTCCATGTCGCGGGCGCCCTATTCGCTGCCCAAGGCCGAAGCAGGCTTCCCGTTCGGCAATTTGACCGCCTGGGACACGGCCCTCGGCTGGCGTTATCCCAATCCCAAGATGAAAGAGATGTACGGCACCGAGCAAATGGGCGAGACCGCCGAAAATATCGCCGAGATGAAGCCGCACCTCACCCGTGAAATCCAGGATGCCTTTGCCTTGCGCTCGCATCAGCGCGCCATTGCCGCCATCGACTCGGGCAAGTTCGCCGAGGAGATCGTGCCGGTGAGCATCCCACAGCGCAAGGGCGAGCCGCTGGTGGTGGATACCGACGAGCGTCCGCGCCGCGATACGACCATGGAATCGCTGGCCAAACTACGCCCAGCCTTTCGCGAGGGCGGCACGGTGACGGCCGGCAACTCGTCTGGCCTGAACGACGGGGCGGCGGCGTTGCTACTGATGAGCGAGGAGAAAGCGGCGGAACTGGGCCACAAGCCCATGGCGCGCATCCTGGCTTCGGCCGCAGCCGGCGTGCCGCCGCGCATCATGGGACTTGGCCCGGTGGGCGCCACCCGCAAGGCTCTGCGGCGGGCTGGCCTGGAACTGGAGGACATCCGCCTGGTGGAACTCAACGAGGCCTTTGCCGTGCAGTCGCTGGCGGTCATCGAAGACTTAGGCCTGGACCCCGAAATCGTCAACGTCAACGGCGGGGCCATTGCACTTGGGCATCCGCTGGGCTGTTCGGGGGCGCGCATTTTGACGACCCTGCTGCACGAAATGAAGCGCCGTGCAGCACGCGAGAGTCGCCCCTATTACGGCCTGGCGACCTTATGTGTGGGCGTTGGCCAGGGCGAAGCGACCATCTTGGAGTGGATCGGGTAATGTCCTTGCGAAGCAACGATTAAATAGCCCTGTGGTTTTTGAGTGTATCGAAACTCCGTAGAAACAATCTCGCATAACCAGCATATTGGTTGTTATAGGAGATTGCTTGGGCGCCTAGTCTCGATACTTATAGGGAGAACACTGGCTATTGTAACTGTCTATCAGGCAATGCCTTGCCTGAAATCAAGCCTGGCGACAAGAGATTCAACAGGATGTCAAGGATGATAAGGATATTTGTCAGGGCTTTTCAAGGAATTAATCTGGTGAGGTTTGAACATGGTTTCAGGGCCTTGCGAAGGGCAAAAATGTATCGTCGATCTGGGGGCGGCCTTGCCACACCACTTCGTACCATTTCATGGCACAAGTGGCACTTGGCATAGCCTGGCGGTACGATTTGTGAGTCCACATGGCTTTGGTGCATGAATAATTTTCTTCCCATTCAGAGCCAATTTTCGGTGAAATTTTGACTAGTTTCCCCCACAAAGCACTGTGAAATCGCCGAGAACGAGCCCGAATTTGGGATTGCATCTTCAAAAAGCCGATTTATGCACCAAAGCCAGTCCACATTAAAACTTTGAAAAGCCCTGGATATTTGTTGAAAGGCTATCTTTTGAATCCGTGTAACTGCCTACTCTGGGTAATTTCTGATGGCAACCTATGACTTTTGGTCGCTCCAGAGACAGGTCGAAGACTTGTCTGACGCATTGTGGGGCAAATCACCGATTTGCCGATTTCCGCAAGTCAGAGACCTGTCTATTGTACACACGTTGGTAACTGCTCAGGTCAAGACCCTAGATGAACCAGGGCTTTCTTAAAAGTCGTGAAAGACATATTGCTGCGAGGCGGCTTGTGCTGAAGCAGCCCCTCACAAGCCAGGAGATTGCTTCACTCACACAGAACGCTCATTCGCAATGACATCGTTCATGGACTTTAAGGAAAGCCTGCTAGATGAACTCGACCCGGCGGGTCTCGACAGGGTCTCGATGAACTCGACCCGGCGACTCGACCCGGCGGGTCTCGATAAACTCGACCCGGCGACTCGACCCGGCGGGTCTCGATAAACTCGACCTAGCAGCCTTCGGCGTGAGCGCTCAGGCGAACGCTCAGCGCAACGCCCCGGTTCCTTATCATCCCCGTAGAGGACTCCCACAGGGAGAGGGGGTGATGTTTTGCAAACGGCGTTGTTTTCCTCTCCCTTTGGGGCGTGTGCCATTATGCCCAGAATGGGTACGAAGTGGTAGATGGCTAGGGTGAGGGTAGGCAGTTACCGGCAAAAGTGGCTACTCCAAGAAGAGGCTATGGATCGTGTAATTGAAGTACGTGATCTGACGAAAGTCTATAAGATGGGCGAGGTGGAGGTACACGCCTTGCGCGGTGTTTCGTTCGATATCGAGCGCGGCGAGGTGGTTTCTATCATGGGGCCTTCTGGCTCAGGTAAATCTACTTTGATGAATATGCTGGGCTGTTTGGACCGACCGTCCTCTGGCGAATATTGTTTGGATGGTGAACTGGTTTCGAGCCTCACAGACGACCAGTTAGCGATCATCCGCAACCGCAAGGTGGGTTTCGTCTTCCAGAGTTTCAACTTGCTTTCACGTTTCTCTTCACTGGCTAATGTGGAATTACCCTTGCGTTATGCCGGCGTGACTAGCGGGCGACGTGATCTGGCCCGCCAGGCACTGGAAGCGGTGGGCCTGGGAGACCGTATTCATCATCGCCCGACGGAACTGTCTGGCGGTCAGCAGCAGCGCGTGGCCATTGCGCGCGCTATTGTCAACAAGCCGGCTATCATTATGGCCGATGAGCCAACCGGCAACCTGGATTCTAAAGTGGGGCAGGAAATCATGGATTTGCTTCTGTCGCTCAACCGTGAGCGCGGCACGACGTTGATTATCGTGACGCACGATCCGCGCATTGCGGCGCAGACCGGGCGCGTGATTCGTTTGCAGGATGGGCTGCTCGATTTGGGGGAAGGGGGAAGCGCCGAAGGCAAGCACAAGGCCGGGAAACGAGAACAGGCCAGGGCGGGGGAAGAGGCGGGCAAGTCCCGCAAGGGGGCGTCGTGAATCTGGGTCAGTCCATCCTGGAAGCCTTGGAGAGTTTGAACGGCAATAAGTTACGCTCTGGCTTGACGGTGCTGGGCATCGTCATTGGCGTGGCGGCGGTCATTGCTATGCTGTCGGTTGGACGGGGGGCAGAGGCGTCTATTACCGGTTCGATTAGTGGGATCGGCAGCAATTTGTTGTTCATCTTCCGCGGCGATTTCGGCGATACGATTCGCAATCCCAAGCCGCTGACATTGGGCGATGCCCAGGCCATTGCTGACCCTTTCCAGGCGCCTTCGGTGGCTTTGGTGGCGCCGGCTTTGGAAGGGAATGCCCAGGTGTCGTTTGGGGGTGAACTAACGGTGACGCGCATCATTGGTGCGACGCCCGAATATTTTGCGGTCAGGAATTATCATGTGACTGAGGGAGAGGTCATCACAGAGGAACACATCTTGGGGCGCGCCTCGGTGGTGTTGATTGGGCCGGATGTGGCCGATAAGTTGTTCGGTCACCGCGATGGCATTACCGGCGAAACAGTGCGCATCGAGGGTCAGCCTTTCCGTGTGCTGGGGGTGTTGGAGTCGAAGGGCGGCGGCACCTTTGGGAGTCAGGATAACCTGGTGATTGTGCCGTTCAGCACGGCGCAGACGCGTTTGATCCGCCGCAGCACGAGCGACCGCGTAGATATCATCCTGGCGCAGGCGGTAGATGCCCAGTCGGTAGACAGCGCCATCGAAGAGATTTCGCAGATTTTACGCACTCGTCACCGCACGCCGGTGGGCGAGGACGATTTCACGATTTTCACGCAGCGCGATTTGTTGGCGACGTTCGAGTCGATTACGAGTATCTTGACGATTTTCCTGGGCGGGATTGCGGGTATTTCGCTGTTGGTGGGCGGCATCGGCATCATGAATATCATGCTGGTCTCGGTGACCGAACGCACGCGCGAGATTGGGCTGCGCAAGGCGTTGGGGGCGCGCAAGCGCGATATCCTGGTGCAGTTTCTGACCGAGTCGTCTTTGCTCAGTCTGTTTGGCGGTTTCATTGGGATTTTGTTTGGCTGGTTCATTGCCTATATCGTTGGGCAAATTGCGGCAGCGAGCAATACCGATTTCACTCCCATCGTTAGTATGGACGCGATTCTGCTGGCAACACTTTTCTCGGCTGCGGTAGGTTTGTTCTTTGGCATCTATCCTGCCAGCCGCGCGGCAAACCTGGAGCCGGTGGAGGCGCTGCGTTACGAGTAGGCGCAGGTCCCAAACCGGCCGACGACTCTCAAGATATCGAATCCCTCGGCAAAATCACGTTCTGCCAGCGCGCCGTGACGTACCATCGTGGCACGCAGCAGCGCCGGGTCGAAGTAGTACTTGTCGTGGTAGGTTTTGTACTGCGACAGGGCTTCGATTTTCTTGTCCACGTCTTCCTGGGTTACTTCTACGAGGAAGTGGGGGAAGAAGTTGTAACTGGAGCGCACCACGTCGAAGCCCAGCACAGTCAGGCCGCGATAGGCGCGCAAGGCTTCTTGCGTGACTACGTTGTGATCCTGGTGGATGTCGTTTGGACTGTGGCAGAAGACGATTTGTGGTTGGAAGGTGCGTCGCAGGTGGAGCAGATATTCCAGCACTTCTTGGCGGGCAGCGGGGAATTTGCGCGTTTCGAAGGTTTCGAGCAGGTCACGCTCTGGCGGCACGCCCAGGACGGCCATGCTGGCGCGATGCTCCTCGACCAGATTTTTCAGGTCGGGATTTTTCTGGTTGTCTGAGAGGGTGGCACACAAGATTTCGCTCTTGCCGCGTATATGGTGAATCAATGCGCCTGCGCCCAGTTCGATGTCGTCGGGGTGCGCGCCCAGGAAGAGGATGCGTTCACCGTAGAAAATCATGTCTATTTCGTGGCCAGGATGCCGCCGACGACTTTGGTCATCACCAGTTTACCATCGCGCGCGAACCAACGAGAAGCCACCTCTTCGATTTTGCCAATCAGGGCTTCGTATTCATCCTTGCCGTTGAACATGGAGGTCCACAATTTACGATCTTCGGAGAAGGAAGCGCGCACGTACTCTATGAACGGTTGCACTTCGGGGAAGGTGAGCGGGTTTTCGAAGGTCAGCAATTCGGTATGTGAGAAGATGCGTTCGATGGTTTGGTAGATTTCGCCTTTGAAGCGGCTGGAGCCGGGCATGGGTGGGATGGGCTTGTGGGTGGCTTCCTTGATGATGTCGTAGAACATTTTCTTGTTTTCGGGCAACGGCCCGGTGACGAACAACCGTCCGCCGGGTTTGATGACGCGGTGCGCCTCGCGGAAGGTGAAGTCCAAATCGGCGGCGTAGTAGATGGCAAAGGCCGAGGTGAGCAGGTCGAAGGTGTTGTCCTCGAAGTCGAATGGACGGTTGAAGTCCAGGAATTGGAAGGTGATGTTCTGGTCGCCGCGCTCGGCCAATTTGGCGCGCGCCTTGTCGAGCAGTTCTTCGGAGAAGTCACCGCCGATGATGGTGGCTTGCCCTTTTGTATAGTCAGAGTATAGAAAACATTGTTTGCCAGCCCCGCAGCCTACATCGAGGATTTTTTGCCCGGCTCGAGGCTGGAGAACCTCTGTCGTCCATACGTCTATATTTCGGGCGCCATATTTTTCGTGGATGTCTATGCGCTTCAAAAGGTCGTGGCTGGTTTCCTGATAGTTGATTTTCATGGTTTCTCCTTTGCTGTGGCGATGATTATATCGCATCCAAATCAAAATTCAAGGGCTGAATTTTGAAGCCGGGCAGGGTGTCAGTTGAGCCAGTTTTAGCCACAGATTACACGGATTTCGCAGATTTTCTTGAGTTCGTTTTAGCCACAGATTACACGGATTTCGCAGATTTTCTTGAGTTCGGGCGGCACCCCCTACGGGGGCAACTGCCGCCCCATCGGTTTGGCGCGCTCAGTTGGTTGCGCAGTTTTTCAGCCGTTTCCTGGAAAGCAGTTAGTTTCTCGCGTTCTTTGGCCACCACGGCCGGCGGCGCTTTGACGGCAAAATCGCCGGCGAGCAGTTTTTCCAGTCGCTGGATTTGTGATTCGGCTTCGGCCAGTTCTTTTTGCAAACGGGCGCGCTCGGCCTCCATGTCCACCATGCCGGCCAGCGGCAGGTAGATTTCGACTGCGCCGACCACCAACACGGCAGCCTCTTTGGGTTTGGTCGCGAGAGAGTCTAGAATGGTGAGTAGAGCGGAATCGAGATCGGCCAGGGAGGCCAAGGTTTCGGCTTGCTCTTGCAGAAGCGGGGCTTTGGGGCCGCCCGCAATGGTCGCGGCGATGCGCTTGGAGGGGGCCACGCCTTTCTCGGCGCGCAGGTTGCGGATGGAGCGGATGATCTCCTGCACCAGCGTGAAGTCCGCGATCTTGGACTCTTCCCAGCCTTCAGGTTCGCGCGGTTCGGGCCAGCGTGCGATGATGAGCGCATCGGGCCAGTCGGAGGCAAGATGCGAGAGAGGAGAAGCAAGAATAGCCTGGCGCAGATGCCCCCACAACTCTTCGGTCACGAAAGGCGTGAAGGGATGCAGCAGCCGCAATGACATATCCAATACGCGCGCCAGCGTCACTACCGTTTGCTCTCTACTTTCTTCTCTTTGCATTTGTCCTTTGGCAATCTCCACATACCAGTCTGCGAAATCGGACCAGAAGAAATCGTAGATCAATTGGCCAGCCTGACCGTATTGAAAGGTCTGGAACAGGCGTTCCACATCGCGGATGAGGGCTTGCAGGCGCGCCCAAATCCAACTATCGGCAAGAGAGTAGTTGTTAGAGAACAGATGATCAGTCCTGTTCTCTGTTCTCTGTTCTTTTATCGCTTTGATTGCATGGATCACGAACCTGCCCGCATTCCAGACTTTATTGGCAAAATTACGATTTGCCTCCACCTTGCTGACCGCCAGGTTCATGTCGTTGCCCGGCGTGGAGCCAACCAGCAAGGTGAAGCGCAGGGCGTCGGTGCCGAGTTCGTCCATCACTTGCAGCGGGTCTATCACGTTGCCGTAGGATTTGCTCATCTTCTTGCCATGTTCGTCGCGGATGAGCCCGTGCAGGTACACAGTATGGAAAGGTATCTTGCCGGTGAATTCCAGGCCCATCATGATCATGCGCGCCACCCAGAAAAACAGGATGTCGTAGCCGGTCTCCATGTAGGAGGTGGGATAGAAATATTGCAAATCGGGCGTTTCTTCGGGCCAGCCGAGCGTGGAGAAGGGCCACAAGCCGGAGGAGAACCAGGTATCCAGCACGTCCGGGTCTTGCTCGATGTTCTTCGAGCCGCAGTGCGCACATTGGGTGGGGTCCTCACGGGCGACGGTCTCTTTGCCGCAGTCGGCGCAATACCAGACCGGGATGCGGTGGCCCCACCACAGTTGGCGGCTGATGCACCAGTCCTTGATGTTCTCCAGCCAGTTGTAGTAGATTTTCTCGAAGCGTTCGGGGACGATTTTGATGCGCCCGTCGCGGACGGCCTCCAGGGCGGCCCTGGCCAGCGGCTCGATGCGGACGAACCACTGCTCGGAGACCATCGGCTCGACGATTTCGCCGCCGCGCTGTGAGCGTGGGACGTTGAGCGTGTAGGGTTCTTCCTTGATGGTCAGGCCGGCCGCCTTCATATCGTTCCACAATTTCTCGCGGCACTCGAAGCGATCGAGACCCTGATAGGGTCCGCCGACTTCGGTCACTTTGGCCTCGCGGTCGAGCATGGACAGAATCGGCAGGTTGTGGCGCAAGCCAATCTCATAGTCATTGGCGTCGTGGCCGGGGGTGATTTTGAGCGCGCCGGTGCCAAACTCGCGGTCCACGTACTCGTCGGCGATGACCGGAATCTCGCGTCCCAGCATGGGGACGATCACCTTGCGCCCGATGTACTTCTGGTAGCGCGGGTCTTCGGGGTGGACGGCTACAGCCGTGTCGCCGAGGATCGTCTCCGGGCGGGTGGTGGCGACGGGGATGTATTCGCCCTCACCCCCATCTCCTCTCCCCTCAGGAGAGGGGGGCAGGGGTGAGGATGCCAGCATGTACTTGAAGTAGTACAGTTTGCCGGGTTCTTCGGAGTATTCCACTTCCAAATCCGAGACGGCGGTCTTGAGGCCGGGCGACCAGTTGATGAGGCGCGGGCCGCGATAGATGAGCCCCTTCTCGTACAGGCGCACGAAGGCCTCGCGCACGGCGCGGCTCAGGCCCTCGTCGAGGGTGAAGCGTTCGCGCTTCCAGTCGCAGGAGGCACCCAGGCGGCGAATCTGGTTCTGGATCAGGCCGCCGTACTTCTCCTTCCAGGCCCAGGTGCGGCGCAGGAACTCCTCGCGCCCGATTTGTTCGCGCGTCAGCCCTTCTTTGGCCAGGGCCTTCTCGACCTGTAACTGGGTGGCAATGCCGGCGTGGTCGCTGCCCGGTACCCAGAGCGTAGAATAGCCCTTCATGCGATGGTAGCGTATCATCAAGTCTTCCATGCTGACGAACATGGCGTGGCCGAGGTGAAGTTCACCGGTCACGTTGGGCGGCGGAATGGAGATGACGAAGGGTTTCACATTTGGGTCGAAGTCCGGTTCGTTGGGGTCATTGTGCGGTTCGAAATAACCGCCCTTTTCCCACATTGCGTAAATGCGCGGCTCGGTGGACTTGAAATCATAGGCTTTGGGAAGTTCGTGTTTCGACATAACGGCCTCCTGAAAAAGACAGAAGATGGATAAAGGGATAGAAGGTTCTGGCGAATGAAAAGACGATTGTGTACCAGCGCGGCAAGACGAGACGCCTCTGCCCGCGCTTCATGGCCCGGACGATGTGCCTGCTGGCCGTTTCGACGGGCAGATCTAACCCCCGATACCAGCCCGGCTGCCCGCTAAGCGGATGCGCGATGGAGTGGACGAAGTCCGTTCCGCGCAGCGCGCCCAGGATGACCAGCAGGGTGCGCACGCCTTCCAGGGCAATCGATTCACTGAAAGTGTGCAGCGCCGCTTTGCTGGCTGCGTATAGCCCCATAGAGGGCAGGCGTAATTCTCCGGCTACCGAGCCGATGTTCACCACCAGGATGCCGGGCGGCAGGAGCGGGCGCAGGCCAACGGTCAGTTCGAGCGGCGCCAAGGCGTTGAGCTGCATGACGCGCTCCACCTCGCCTATTGTCATCTGTGCCAGGCGCGAGTGACTGCCTACGCCGGCGCAGTTGATGATGATGTCCAGTCGTTTCAGGCGGGTGGCCAGGTCGGCGATCAACTTGCGGCGTTGGGCGGGGTCGGCCAGGTCGCAGGTGTGGGTCGTGGGGGACCTTGTCAGCGTGGCTTTGACGGAATCCAGGCCGAGGGCGTCGCGGTCGACGAGATAAAGGGAGCAAGCCTCTCGGTCGAGAAGATGCGCAAGTTCGCGTCCCAGCCCGTGCGCCGCGCCGGTCAGCAGGACGGTTTTGTTTGCAAGGTTCATGGCGAGTTCACCGAATCTTGAATAGATTGCTCCAGCGTAAAGCCGGGCTGCCAGCCCAGTTCGCGCTTGATCTTTTCGTTGGAGAATGATTTGTTCACATTCATCTCGGAGACGCGGCGCAGGCCAGGGTTGAGGCGTAGCAGGTCGAGCAGCCACACGGCGGTGTCTAGCAGGTGGACGAATGCGCCAGAGACGGGCAATAGCAAGGTTTTGCGCCCGGCCATTTGCAGGGTGAGGCGGGTGAAGGTCAGCATGTCCACGTTCCAGGCAGTGACCACATAGCGTTCGCCGCTGCGGCCTTTGGTGAGCGCCAGCGTCACTGCTTGCGCCACGTCGCGCACATCCACGAAACTGTTGATGTAGCCCAGCATGGGCAAGACCGGCAGGAAACGCGCCAGGCGGTAGACGGCTCGAATGCGCTCCGAGCCGGGGCCAAGCACTACGCTGGGGTTGAGGATGACCACGTGCATTCGGTCGGATAGTTCCATCAATTCGAGTTCGCTGATGCGTTTGGTGTAGCCATACATATCGTGGGTGCGTTTGTATTCCATGTCGGGCGGGGTGGTTTCATCGGATGTGCCGTCAGGGTTGAAGCCGATGGCCGAAATGGAACTGATGAAGATGAAGCGTTTGCAGCTGGCGGCCAGGGCGGCTTCTGCCAGGTTGTGCGTGCCAACGATATTGGATTGGTATAGGGCTGGGGCATCGGTGCGGCGGAAAGAAATCATGGCGGCGTTGTGGACGACGACCTCCACGCCCTCCAGATGCTGCCGGAAGGTTTCTGGCCGGGTCAGTTCGCCATGCACCCAGCGCACGCCCTCGAGCGCCTCGATGCCCAAAAAGGTCTTGCGCTGTGTACGCACCAACACGCGCAGTTCCGCTTGTGGGTCATGCTCGTGGATGGCCTGTACGAGGTATTGGCCGAGAAATCCCAGCCCGCCGGTGATGAAATAAGTGGTCATGAGTCGGATAGTCGTTGGTCTGGTAGTCTGGTAGTCGGATAGTCGTTAGTCTGATAGTCTGATGGTAACTGCTCAGCCAGCGAGATTTCCAGCCTGTTCCGGCGGGATGAATCCCTGCCTCAGTTCATGGAAGTCGAATGAATTCGACTCGGCCTTTAGCCTGAATGCCTCTTCGGGGCAGGTGGCTTCCAGGTACCGAGGAGCGGCTTTAGCCCCGCGAATCAGGGGGGCTGAGCAATTACGTCTGATGACTATAACTCGAGTTTAGACAAACGGTTTTTCCCTGACGTGGGGTCAGGGTCGTGAATTGCACCTTACCAATCG
>FWPU01005159.1_pt1 | contig 14228 bp, 13 predicted proteins | sample 2228361 | NCBI WGS metagenome assembly FWPU01 (sample SAMEA103939777, study PRJEB20133) | metagenome
GGCTCCCACGCCCGCACCCGCAGCAGCACACCCGCCCCATCCACGGCCTGCCGCAGGGAGCCCAGGGCATCCGGCAGGTAGTAGGCCCAGGCGCCAGCCCACTCCCCCAGCGTCTCGGCCCCCACCAGATACCGGACCTCCCCGGCGCGCAGCACCTCCGGCACGGTGGAAGCCCAATCCCAGGCGAAGGTGGTCAACGTGCCGTTGCTGCTCTGCGCCACCCGCAGGCCGTCGGCGGTGTAGGTGTAGTGCAGGGTGGCGGTGAGGGATTGCGCCCGCACCAGCCGCCCGGCTCCGTTGTAGGTGTAGGTGAAGACGCCATCGCTCGTCAAGTTGCCGCGTGCATCCCATCCGTAGTCCTGCACATCCACGGAGACGTGCTTGCTGGTCAGATCTTCCAGTTCCTTGCGCAGCACCTTGACCGCGGCGCCTTTGCGCCCGATGATGATGCCGGGCCTGGCGGTCCAGATCGTCACCGAAACCTGGTTAGGGGAGCGCTCGATATCCACGTGCGAGACACCGGTTTGCTGCCCAAGCCCTGGATATAGCGGCGGATCTTCATGTCCTCGTGCAACAGGTCGGCGTAATTGTTGCCCTCCGCATACCAGCGTGCCCTCCAGTCCCGAATCACTCCGAGCCTGAAACCGTAAGGATGAACTTTGCGTCCCAAAACATGCCTCCCTAACTTAGAGCCTATCCTTGTCATACTGCCTACGGGCACAAACCGCGTCTTTTGGCGCCCCGGCACAATGCGGTATGAGTATGGCTGTGACCATCCAACCATCACCGTGCAGCCTGGCACGCTACAATGGGTAGTGCCACACGTACCCACAGATCGTCATTCAAGCCAGAGGCAGAGTTCCCCATCAGGTAGGCCTCCGATGATCTCTTTCAACCATCCTGGCGCTCGATCCCATTCGCGTGCCACTTCCTCCGGGGTACCGCCCGTCAAAAAAAGCCCCGCCAACTTCCAGATTTGATCCTCGCGGACAAATACGTAGACTGCACAAACAGCGTCTGATCGTGCGAACTCTATAATCTCCCCTTCTGTTGTCGTCTTGTTGTACGTCCTTGCAACAGATGCAACAGCCTTGAAGCGTTCCGGGCTGTACTCCACCACACGCACTTTTCTGACCTCAGCCGACGTAGTAACTAGCCAAAACGACTCATCATATAGAGCCGCACCGGCACGCGCATATCCAAAATGCTCCAGATACGGTCCGGTGGCGATGTCTGATTGAACAGCCGGGTTTACATGGGCTTCAAGGCTGAACCATCTTGACTCGAAATTCTCGATAGCGCTGCTGACCTCTGCTCCGTAGGTCTGGGTCAAGAAAGCCTCTGCTGTGGCCGTGGCCGAGGCCTCAGGTGAGATGCCCTCGCGTGGGGGACCAAAGACGATACAGCCAACACTCAGGAGGATCACGAGAATGTTACAAAACGAAACTGACAAGCGTTTACCAGCCAAGCTCCCTCCTCCAATACCAATACTGTGGCTCGCTGGCCAAACTCCAGGTCGTGCTCAACCCCCAAACCTCAAGCACATTCGGTATGTTATCCAGGACGAAAATGGCACTACCGCCTTGACCTCCGGATCCCCACCCTTCTCTGATCTCTCGATTTGTCTGAACTCCTCTTTTGTACCAAGTAACAGAGTTGAAAGCCGAAGGCTTAAGGCCCAAAGAAAGTGCTCTCACCGCCCCCTGCTCCAAGATAGCAGCTGCATATTCGATGTTCACTCTATCTTGAGTAAAGAGTTGATATTCCAGTTCCACATAAGCCGCTGTTATCTCCGATGGATCGTACGACTCGCAAACACCATTTTCGCACGTCGTCTCAAATGGATTCGGAATGTCAATCTGCCGCTCCGGGCCTAGATATCGTTCGGTCAGTTGCAGCGGGCTCACGTGTGCTTCTATGCACTCCTCGCTTCCATCTGGAGAAACCCTACAAATCCGCCCTCGCCAGATATTGGCTGCTGTGTATAGTTTGATGTTACCGATACCTACAGAAGCGAGTGCCCACATTGGGTGAACATCAGGGATTTCGAGATTCAAGAGATATCTGAAGAATAAGCACCAATCTCCCGCTTCGCGAGCCTTTTCAAGGTAGTGGCCTGATACGATACTACCGACGTGTGCAGCCAATCGCTCTTGCCATCCGGCCTCAGGCTCATCAAGTATCGTGGCTGCTATCAAGGCAGCAAATCCATTGTTATCCATTGTGGGGATTCGGTTGTGCCGTGCGGCACTATCAAGGTAATCTTGCTTGAGTAACTCGAGATGTTGCCTTTCACTCTGATCTACGTAACGTCCCGATGGGTCGAGAAGGTTGATCGGGTTGGCATATACATACAGCCAGGCGTTAAGCGACACCGGGTAGTAAAGATTGCCCTCCCATATGTCCCTCTGCGTAAACCTCCCCACATCAGCGTCATACCACCTCGCCCGCAGATAGACCATCCCCAGCCCGGGGTCGTACCACTCGCCGGTGAAGCCCAGGCCGGCCTGCGCTTCCCCCATCCCTTCGGCTCCGCTCAGGGCAAGCTCCACGCCATACGGCTCCCACGCCCGCACGCGCAGCAGCGCCCCCGCCCCATCCACGGCCTGCCGCACGGAGCCCAGGGCATCCGGCAGGTAGTAGGCCCAGGCGCCATCCCACTCCCCCAGCGTCTCCGCCCCCACCAGATAGCGGACCTCCCCGGCGCGCAGCACCTCCGGCACCGGCGCGGCCCAATCCCACGCGAAGGTTGTCAATGTGCCATTGCTGCTCTGCGCCACCCGCAGCCCGTCGGCGGTGTAGGTGTAGTGCAGGGTGGCGGTGATGGATTGCGCCCGCACCAGATGCCCGGCGGCGTTGGTGGTGTAGGTGAATACGCCGTCCGAGGTCAGGTTGCCGCGCTCGTCCCAACCGTAGGAGACGGAGTGACCCGGAGACGCGGAGACGAGGAGCCGGTTCGCTGCGTCGTACTGATAGCCCGTCGCCATGACGTTGGTGAACGCCGTCGTCGTGGTCAGCACCGCGCGGTTGCCCACTTCGCTGTAAGCGTAGCGATAGCAGCGCCCACCGGAGTAACCAGCGTGGACGACTTGTGATTGGGTTGTTAAAGAGCAATCCCATTATGGCGCAACTGCAACCCACCCTGGAACCAATCTGAAGCTCAGGGCATACTATGGTTAGATAGGCTAATGACAGTAGGTTGCCTCATTGTGTTTCAACATAGACAAAGTGATGCCCATCTGCAACCAAAAGAACTCTCTCCCCAGAAGCAGAAACTCGCCAGAGTCCAGTGCCATTGTTTCCAGGATAAAGGGCAAAACTACCATCGAGCGCAGTATAGACAGGTTGACTGTTCAAGTCTGGAACTGTAACACTGGCTACTGGAGTGGCAGTAGGTATTTGGGGTACAGTCAAGGGCGTTCTCTCTCCAGTACGCCAATCTAACAAAAAGTCCTCAAAGCTAGAACACCCTCTGCCGTAGAGTGGGCACTCGAGCGCGCTCCGATCGACAGGGCCGGTGGAAATTGAAAACGGTTGATATGGCGTCCTTCGAATGATCAGTTGCTCACCATCCTGTCCTAGCGAGAAGTAGTTGTGTGCAGGATCGTCAATTAGCACACGATCATATTGCCCAAGATTATCCACGATGTAAAGTTGACTTGGACCAAACGTGGTGGTTGATGGCAAAGAATCGGTGAGGTTGTATGTGTAAGAAAGTTGCCTACCCGCGTAGAGCAGATGAGTGCCATCGGAGGTCCAGCCGATAGCAGTTTCAGTTTTTCCGCTGCCGGGTTGATTAGTGCTAACATCTCGAGGTGGCTGATGAACAAAGGCATCTACCTGCAAATTGTACGCCCACAAAACATTTGCCCATCCTATATAGTCAGGAATAGTCGCAAAAAATGCTGTCTGATCTTGATTCCAACCTCCGACCAACCCGTACCCAAGGAATTTCGTATGCGCAGTTGGAGGGTCATACAGCGACAGAGCCCCATATTCGCATCTCGCCATAGCGACCAATGCGCGATCATTAGGTAGCCATGCGACTAATGTGTCACTCCCTTCTACTTCGGAGCACGTTCCGGCCTGACTATCGAGAACTCGCAACACCGATTCTCCACACTCATAGTTGCCCACGATGAAGGAAACATAGCGCCCAGAAGGAGAAAATCTAAAATCAAAAACCCTGCTGTTATCGTGCCCGGGAAGGTGAGGGGTTTGGCAGTCTTCAGGGATTGAAATCTGCCGAACCCGGTCGGTATCCAACTCAACCTGGGTGGCAGATGCAAAGACCAATGCCGTCGATTGGTCATCTGGAATATAGTAGCCGATTCCAGGAGGAGCGTCAGCAGTCAGTTGGCGCAAGTGACTGCCATCAAGATACATGGTCCATAGATTGTCATTACGGATGAAGAATATTTGCCCTGTCTCAACAGTTAGTGAAGGTAAAGGCTCACTCGTCACCGTGGCTGCCGGAAGAGGCGTACCCGGCTGGCATCCAACCACTAGTGCAAACAACCAGAGTATCAGTATGCAACGGCTATTTCGAAGCATTGAGACTCCTAACCCGGACAAGCCGGAACCAAAAACCACGAAGGACACGAAGGATACACGAAGGACACTAAGGTTACCTTTGTGTCCTTAGTGTAGTTTCCGGTACAAAACACGGCGGATGCCCCGATTTATCGGGGGCTTTCCGGCTAAAGCCGGGCCTCCAGGCCGGTTTTGTACCGAGAACTATCTATCCCCATGCGGGTAGGGTTTGTCGTATTGGGTTACCGCCTCTATCTGGCGATTGGCATCACGCTGGTAGGGGCGGGGTCACCCGGCCCCTACCGGAGGCGATTTCAATCGCCTCCGGTGAATCTGGGGCAGGATGTTCCATTGTCAACGCGAGAATCAATAATTCGCGCCTACGGTCCAGACAGATTCCCAGCCGCTGGCCCCGCCGGGCAGCGTCATTGCCCCGGCTGGCCCAGGCCGACGATTTGACGGATCGCCGTGAGCACACCCAGGCCGGCACTGATGGCCTTGCTAGGCTGGATAGCAGGCAGTTTCTCCTTGCCTTCGGCATCCACTTCGAGCGGAGCCGAGCGCAGGTAGAGGTATGCGGCCCCCACGCCTAATAGCGCCCCGATGACGCCGCCGACGATCAGCACACGCAAACGCAGGTTCATTGCTCACCTCCTGTTTTCGCGATCGCACTCAGCAAGCCCCGGACATGCGCCAGAACGGAATGGAGCATCAGGATAGGTTTGACGATGGCCGCCATGGCCAGTTCGACATAGGCACGGCCCAGGGCCAGGTACGCCTGCGCGACCTGAATCCAGGCCGGCAGGTGATCACGCCGCAATAACCAGCCCATCCCATACACCAGTCCACCCACGCATGCAAGCGGGATCAGGACAACGATGAACGCTTCGACGGCGAGAAGGATGATGGCGAGATCGCGGATAATGGCCATGGTGACCTCCAAAGAATCGGCGAATCGGAGTGATCATCCCGCACGCTCGTGCAACTGCTCAATAGCCAGTTCCACAATCGCCCGTGTGACAAAAAGGCTGCTCGCGTCATACAGGGCAGCAATGCGATGCTCCGCTTGTGTCAAGATAATGTGCCCCAACCTATACGCCCTGACGATAACGCCCAAGGAACCGACTGGCGTCAAGCCCAGGCGTTTAGCAGCATCCCGCACAGCCAAATCGTCAGTCAGCAAAATGGGCACACCTACTTCGGCCAGGTGGATCACCTGATTCGATCCCGTGCAGTAGTATACCCCGCCCTGCCCTTTGCGTCAACTGCCCGCCTGCGCCATCTGTTGTAGCACGTTCACCAATTCCTCACGCCAGCCGCGTCCCAGCGGCAGCCACAGGTCACGGCGGCCCACGCTGACCCGCTCGCCCAGCAGCTGCTGTAACTGCTTGCGGTTTGGCAGGTCTCCCTCGCTCGTATGCAACACCAGCCGGCCATTTTCGGCGATGATGGAATCCACTCCCACCCTGCGCGCCAATACCTTGAGCCGCAACTGGTACATCAGGTTGCGCGCCGGAGCCGGCAGCGGCCCAAAGCGGTCGGCCAATTCCTGCTCGACCTCTTCGATCTGTTCGAGCGTCTCCAACTCCGCCAAACGGCGATACAGTTGCAGGCGCAACGGCACCTCGGGGACGTAATCCTCCGGCAGGGCCACCGGTATGGGCAGGTCAATGCGCACACTGCCCAGAGGTTGTGGCGGTGGGGGTTTGCCCTCACGCCGCGCCCTGAGTTCCTGCACCGCGCGCGCGAGCAAACGGGTGTAGAGATCGAAGCCGACGGCGGCAATGTGCCCAGACTGGCGCGTGCCCAGAATATCACCCGCGCCGCGGATTTCGAGATCGCGCATGGCGATGGTATAGCCCGCGCCCAGTTCGGCAGCCTCGCGGATGGTCTCTAGCCGCTGGCGTGCTTCCGGCGTCAGGCGTGAGAGCCGATCGTGGAAGAAATAGGCATACGCCCGTTGCGCGCCACGCCCGACGCGCCCGCGCAGTTGATACAATTGCGCCAGGCCGAAATACTCGGCGCGCTCGACGATGAGCGTGTTGGCGTTGGGAATGTCCAAGCCGCTTTCAATGATGCTGGTACACACCAGTATATCAATCTCTCCGGCTACGAAGCGCAACATCACCTTTTCGAGATCGGCCTCGCGCATCTGGCCGTGGGCCACGGCGATGGTCGCCTCCGGCACCAGATGCTCCAGCCGCTTGCGCACCGTCTGGATCGTCTGCACACGGTTGTGGACGTAAAAGACCTGCCCGCCGCGCTCCAGTTCGCGCAGGATCGCCCGCCGCACCAATTGCGCGTCATACTCCCCCACGTAGGTCGTCACCGGCAGCCGCTCCTCCGGCGGGGTCTCGATCGTGCTGATGTCGCGCACGCCGGTGAGCGCCAGGTACATCGTGCGTGGGATCGGGGTAGCGGTCAGTGTCAGCACATCCACCTCGGTGCGCATCCGCTTGAGGCGCTCCTTGTGCGTGACGCCGAAGCGCTGTTCTTCGTCAACGATGAGCAGACCCAAGTCGGCAAAGGCCACATCCTTTTGGAGCAAGCGGTGCGTGCCGATGACAATGTCTACCTGTCCGCTGGCAAGCCTCTGCAGAATCTTTTGTTGCTCGGCGTGAGAGCGGAAGCGCGAAAGCATCTCCACCTCGACCGGGAAAGGCGCCAACCGCTGGCGGAAGGTGACGTAGTGTTGTTGGGCCAACACGGTGGTCGGCACGAGCACGGCGACTTGCTTGCCGTCCATCACCGCCTTGAACGCTGCCCGCAATGCCACCTCGGTCTTGCCATAGCCCACGTCGCCGCAGATCAGCCGATCCATCGGTTTGGGCTTTTCCATGTCCTCCTTGACCACGGCGATGGCACGCAGTTGGTCCTCTGTTTCATAATAAGGGAACGAGGCTTCCAACTCGGCCTGCCAGGGGGTATCGGGTGCAAAGGCGTGGCCCTCGACCAGTTGGCGCGCTGCATAGAGTTCGAGCAGTTCGCGGGCGACGGCCTCGGCGGCCTGTTTGGCGCGCTCCTTGACCGTCTGCCACTCGGCGCTACCCAAGCGGTTCAGGGACGGCAGGCGGTCGTCGGCACCGATGTAGCGGCTGAGACGGTCGGCCTGATGGATGGGGACGTAGAGCCGGTCGGCACCGGCGTACTCGACTATCAAGTACTCGCGCTCCATCCCCTCCAGCGCACGCTTGACCAAGCCGCGAAAGATGCCGATGCCATATTCGACGTGGACGACGTAATCGCCGGGGTTGAGGTCGGAGAACAGGGATTCGGGCGCGACCTTGCGGCGCTGAGCAGGACGGCGCGGCTCTGGACGACGCCAGCCGAAAATCTCGGCATCGGTCAATAGATGGATACTGAGCGGAATGTCGTGAGGCGTGAGGCGTGAGGCGTGAGGCGTGAGGCGCAGAATCCAACCTTCGGCGAGGGCGCCATGCACAAAGGTGAGCGGCGAGCGGGGCATTTCGCGCAGGTCATCGAGCGGGGGAACATAGTCGTGCTCAGCGCCCCACAGTTCGGCCAAACGCCGTGCCTGCTGGCTGACGAGGACAACTTGCCCACCCTGGGTCTGCACATCGTGGACGTGATCGAGGACCGATCTAAGTTGCCCGCCAAAGTGGGGGCCAGGAGAGAAGCAATCGGCCAGTGGCGAGACCGCTTCCTCCTCGCCGTGTCCCAACGTGAGCACAGGCCGCTCGGCCAGCGCCTCTGTCCACTCGTCCCAGGTGACATAGGGAAGCGGATAATCGGGCGGGAGCGTCCGTGCTTCCTCGGCAGCCGTATGCAAGTCCACCGCCTCCTCCTCCAGGCCGGCCCAGGCGTCGGCCAGTTCCTGGGGGTCATCCACGACGATCAGCGCTCCATCGGGGATGTAATCGAGCAGCGTAGCAGGTTCGCTGTAGCAATAGGGCAGGTAGAACTCGATGCCGGGGAACGGCACGCCGGCAGCCAGGTCACGCCGGTGGCTTTCCAATTCTGCGCGCACATCGGCGGAGAGATCGTCTCGCAATTGCGCGGCCACGCGCTCGGCGATGCGCGGGCCGTGCAACGGGAGTGCCTCGCGGGCCGGCGTGATCGTCACCGCCTCCTCGCGCTCTTGCGAGCGCTGGGTGGCCGGGTCGAAGCGCCTGAGCGACTCGATCTGGTCGCCGAAGAGTTCAATGCGCACGGGCGCCGCATCCGCGGGTGGGAAGATGTCGAGGATGCCGCCGCGATGGCTGAACTGGCCGGGCCGCTCGACAACGCTGACCGGCTCGTAGCCAAGCCCGGCCCATTGGCCCATCGTCCGCCTCAGGTCGAGCACCTGGCCCAGGCGAAACTCGCGCAGCGCGGTGCGAAACTGGCGCAGCGGCAACGTGCGCTGCATCAACGCGCGGGCCGAGGCGACCACGATCCACCCCCCACCCTCCTGTCTTGAGCGCTGAGCGTAGAGCGTCGAGAGCACGCGCAGCCGCCCGGCGATCACCTCGTCGGTCCAGGGGGTGCGCTCGTAGAAAAGCGCCAGTGGCTCCGGGAAGCGCAGGATGGAATCGGCGTCGGGCGACCAATCGCGCAGGGAGTGGAAGAGCGCCCGTGCGCGTTCCACAGAACCGGCGACGACCAGGATCGGCCGAGCCAGGTCGTACGCCAGTCTCGCCAGGAACGCCGGGCGTGCGGCACGCAGGAGCCCCAACGGCGGCGGCATTTCACCGCCCGCCAAGTCGTCCCGCAGAGCGCGGTAGGCGGCAAGGCCATCAAACGAGGCTAAAAGGCCCGAAACGTTCACTCGCCGCCTCGATTGTGGCGGCTCATCGCCATCACGATCCCCTCGCGTAGCCAGGTCTCGATCGCGGCTACGGCCCGCTCCAGCGCATCCTCCACCGCCGGCTGCTCCTCCGCAGAGAAATCCTGCAACACATAGGCAGCCGGGTCCATCTGGCCGGGCGGGCGACCGATCCCCAAACGGAGGCGCGGGAAATTCTCCCCACCTACGTGCTCGATGATCGAGCGCATCCCCCTATGGCCGCCGCTCCCGCCTTCGGGGCGCAACCGCACCGTGCCCAGCGGCAGATCGAGATCGTCATAGCACACCAGCATCCGTTCGTGGGGCACCTGATAAAAGCGGGCCAGCGCCGCCACGGCGCGCCCGCTCTCGTTCATAAAGGTCTGTGGCTTGACCAGAACGACCCGCCGCTCCAGGATCGTGCCCAGGGCGACGCGTCCGTTCTTCTGCCGCTTGTCGAAGGCCAGGCCGTGAGCAGCAGCCAGCCGTTCGACGCAGCGAAAGCCGATGTTATGACGGTTGGCGGCGTGTTCCGGGCCGGGGTTACCCAGCCCGGCAATGAGATAGGCGTCCATCTTGCTCTCAGAGTGGCCTGCGCCCGCGCAGGTACCAGCGGATGAGGGCCTTGGTCAACTGATAGAGGCCCAGCAATACAAACAGCAGCAGAACCACCGACCCGCCGGTACAGAAGGCGCTGCGCAATCGCGCGACATCAAAGACCAGCCTGTCACGCCCCCTTTCCTCAGAAGAGGCACTCCCCTCGGCCTCTTCGCCCGGCCCAGGAGATGGCCGCGGCGTCGCCGTCGGAGGCTGCTCAATCAGGACAGGCGTAGGCGTTGGACCAATCACAGCGGTAGGCATCGGCAAGGGGGTAGGCTGCTCGGGGGTTGGCGAGGCTCCGGGCTGGGCGTTGTTGACCGTCAGGTTCCTGACGATCTGCTGATACGTGAACGAATCATCCCTGCCCACCATCGTTAAGGCCAGGCAATACTGCCCGTTAGGCAGGCCTGTGGTATCCCAGGTCGCCAGGACGCCATTGCGGACTTCTGTGTTCTCCACGCGCGCCAGACTGATCCATTGCGTCCCAGCCGTCGCATCAGGGCCAGCAGCGTAACTCACGTCATACCACAGAATAGCGGGATGAGCAGCGATACCTGTGATCTGCACCACACCGCTGATCGTCGCGCCGTCGGTGGGATACGTGACGACCGTCTGCCCCTGTGCTGGGGGTGCCGCTCGCCCCGGCACGGCCGACGCGAGCAGAACTACTGTCAGTGCCATTCCTACAGCCAACGCACGTCTGTGCATAGGTTCTCCCTCACACGCGTTTGATTTGATAACGTGAAAGTGTAACACGAAAGGGCCAGAATGACAAGAAGCCCGGTTGACCAGCAGCGGTTCCTCTGCTATACTGCCCCTTGCCACCAATAGCGCAACGGAGAGCGTATGACGGTGTTCTTAGTATCAGGATACCGTCGCTCTCCACGAGAGAGGATGGTATGCAGGAGGAAAGCGATTCGCAACTGATCGCGCGTAGCCGGAAAGACCCTGAAGCGTTCAGCCTGCTATACGAGCGATACGTTGACCGTGTCTACAGTTACATTTACTACCGCACCGGCAACCATCACGACGCGGAGGATCTCACTGCGCGCACCTTCCTCAGGGCACTCAACCATTTTCCGCGCTACGTGGATCGAGGTGCGCCTTTCTCGGCATACCTGTTCCGTATCGCGCATAACGTGGTGGCGAACTGGCATCGCGATACCAAACGGCGGCAGATGATCCCGCTCGAGGAAGCGATGCTGACTGCGGGCGAGCAAGAGGAACCCGCCGTGGTGGCCGAAGAACAGCATGAACGCACGCTGTTGCTAGAAGCAGTCCGCCGGTTGCCGGCAGACCGGCAACAGCTGCTCATCCTGAAATTCGTGGTGGAAATGAGCAACGCCGAGATCGCGGAAGTGATGGGGCGTACAGAAGGAGCAGTCAAGTCGCTCTACCACCGCACCCTAGAGGCGTTGCGTCAGGAGTGCAAGAACATGGGATGGACAGGAGGAGATCAATGAAAAGGCGGCTAACGGACAACAGACGCACCACCGCCGTGCTGGCCGCCCATGCCGATGGGCTGATCGGCCGGCCAGAGGCCATACGCCAGATGGGCGTCACAGACCAAGAGCGTGAGGAATTGGCTCCGTTATTCCAAGTGGCCGAACAACTGCATCAGGTCATGCGGCCCGTGCAGCCATCGGCAGCCTTTGTGCGCAGTCTAGGCAAGGAGTTGACACTCAATGCGCGGCGTCAGATTGCCGCGACCAAGCAAGTGCGTAAGAGGTTGCTGATCGGCGCAGCGGCGGTCGGCTCCCTGGTTTCCGTGGCATCTGTAGTCGGAGCGATCGTGTTCTTCATCGCACGCTGGCGAGCCCGCTCGCACGCCCGCACCGTGTAGACCCGAAGCGGTTATCGTGCGTGTCCTGCCCCGGCCTGTGCCGGGGCTTTTTCTTGCCCTCACGGACAGAGAGGCTCGCGACCCAACGTTCGCCAATCACTGGCGCAAGACCAGCGGCAGATACGCCCGCCGGGCCGGCCACAGTCCTAACACCCACGTTTCGGTATACACCTCCCTACCCTGCGGCCAGGTAAACGGCAAAATGCGGATATAGTCGGTCAGTGCCGTGGTAGCCGTGATGTGCAAGCGATAGGTCTCCCCTGCCAAGATCGTGGTGGTGAATGCCCACATATTGCCTACGGTGGGGCTGACAACATCATGTCCCATCCCGTCGAGAAAGCGCAGGGACGCATTGGTGAGGGTGATCTCGCCAGGCTCATCCCACACGCCATTGCGATTCTCGTCGGCGAAGAAGGGGCCAACGGTGAGACGCAACGTGCTGGATAGATCGAGCGTGGTCGTGACCGGAGCCGACCAATCGCCACGGTTGCCGACGCGATCGGCAGCACGCGAGCGGAAAGAGTACGTGTGGTCGTGAACGCCGGTATACTGGCCGGCGGTCTCTGTGACCGAATGTGTCCACAGCACCCACTCGCCGTTGCCATCGCGCACCTGCACGTCATAGAGCCAGACGCCCGATTCGTCGTCCCAGCCCTCCCAGGTCACCGTGAAGACAGGCGTGAGCGTGACCGGCGGCAACGGCCAGACGGTGGAGGTAGGCGGCTGGTTGACCGTCTCCGATTCGATCACGATCAGCGGGTCGCCGCCGATGATATAGTCGTTAGGGTCATTGGAATCATAAGGGTCACCGGGATCATCCACCAGGTTCGCTGTGGCTCCGGGCAGGGTAAACGTATAGATGCCGGCAGTGGCTGCGATCGTCTGCGTGACCCCCTGGCTGTATACCACCGTGGCGGTGGGCCTTGCAGCGGCGAGCGTGTAGACACCGGCGGTAGGGCCGGTGTTCCACAGCACGCTGACCTTGCCGCGCGGCGTGCCCCAAAGCGTCACACGCACATGTGGACCTGTGGGCACGCGCGTGACGAACGTTGGCGAGATCAGGTACGTCGTGGCGACCTGGTAGGCGACGTAGGCCGGGCGCAGAGAACGATCGTTGCGCATCAAGCCAAAGTACTCGCCCATATCGGCGTCGTTCACGCGGAAGAAGAAATAGCGCTCGACGCCGGAGGCCCAGGCGTTAGCGTAGGACTGGATCACGTAGGCGGCAGCCTCATCCTGGGTGGCAGCGTAATCGTACTTGAGATTGTAAGCCTGCGGATCGCCCCACACCGGCACGCCGGTCTCGGTCAGCCAGATGGGATGGTCGGATACATAGGCCTTCATTCGGTTGCGGATGGCATGGACGACATCATAGGTGGTAGACGAGCGGCTGTAGAGGTGCACTGACATCGCATCGAAGAAGTAATTGCTGGTCGGCGCCGTCGGATCGTCGTTGATGATGTCCAGCACGCGCTCGAAGAAGGTCGGATCGGCCCAGTAGTGCAAGCCGGCAAAGAGGACAGTGCAGTCGGGACAAGCCGCCTTGGTCGCCTGATAACCCACCTTGAGCAGTTGGGCGTAGTCTCGCTCGCTCCCGCACCAAAACAGGTTCCATTCCGCCTCGTTCCACATCTCCCAGTATTTGACCTGGTCCCGGTAGCGGGACACGATCGTATACACGAACTCGGCCCATTGGTTGTCGTTGAAATTGCCCACCGTCCAGGAATTGTACAAGCCACTGGGAGGCGTCCTCACCCACCAATCGTTCCACGTATCTTGCGGTGCCACCACGTGCGGCATCCCATTTGGAGCGACGAGGGAGGTGCGCGGGACAGGCGGATACCAGTCGCCGGATTGCTGGAGCGCCATCAAGTTTCGGCCCAGCGCACATTGCGTGGCCGCCCATTGGGGAGTCATCTGGAGTATGCCCACGATGTTGACAATCCCGGCATCGTGGAGATCGTTTACGAGAGTATCATAACCGTCCAGGACGTCAGAAGACCACGAATTATCGGCGGGCTCTAGTTTCGGCCAACTGAAGTCGAAGCGATCCCAGCGGGAACCGGCGTTGACTGCCAGTGGCAAAAAGGGGCGGCCCTGGCCCGTCTGCGGGTCGGGATAAAACGAGTAGTCGGCCCCCGCCCGCCCATCCGTATGCGTCACCGGCGGCAGCGGCGTCACCTGGACCGGCTGTGCGACGGCCGGCCCGGTCGAGAAGAGCAGAGCCACCAGGCCCAGCGTCAATCCCAGGCACGCAAGGATAATCCTCATCCGTCTCATCACATCACCTCACACCATAGTTTCCGGCAACAAAACACGGCGGACGCCCCGATTTATCGGGGGCTTCCCGGCCGGGCCTCCAGGCCGGTAAGGTTACCTTTGTGTCCTTAGTGTAGTTTCCGGTACAAAACGCGACGGATGCCCCGATTTATTGGAAGCTGAAATCGCCCCTCAAGGGCTTACAGCCAGGCGTCCACCTGCGTGGAC
>FWPU01008930.1_pt1 | contig 14228 bp, 11 predicted proteins | sample 2228361 | NCBI WGS metagenome assembly FWPU01 (sample SAMEA103939777, study PRJEB20133) | metagenome
CTCGATCGCCTTGAGCAGTCCCATAGCTTTGCTGATCGTTTCGTCGTACTCGCGGCTAGGCACGCTGTCATAGACGATTCCAGCGCCCGCTTGTACGTACGCTCTGTTGCCCATGAACACGATGGTTCTCAGTGCGATGCACGTATCCATATTGCCGGTAAAGTCCAGGTAGCCGACGGCCCCGGCGTAAGGTCCGCGTCGGTGCGGCTCAATCTCGTCGATGATCTGCATGGCACGCACTTTCGGCGCGCCGCTGACCGTACCGGCGGGCAAGCAGGCGCGCAGTGCATCCAGTGGCGTCCTGCCCGGTGCGAGCCGGCCGGTGACGTTGGAGGTTATGTGCATTACGTGGCTGTAGCGTTCGACTGTCATGACATCGCTTAGCTGGATAGTGCGGTACCGTGCGACCCGGCCGACGTCGTTGCGGCCCAGATCAACAAGCATAACATGTTCCGCTCGTTCTTTCGGGTCGGCGAGCAGCTCTTGCGCCAGCGCCTTGTCCTCCTCTTCGCTCAGCCCGCGTCGGCGAGTGCCCGCCAGCGGCCGGATAGTTACCAGGTCGTCTTCGGCTCGAACCATTATCTCAGGCGAGCTGCCTACCAGACAGGTCTGGCCGCTGACCAAATAGAACATGAACGGGCTTGGGTTGACCACGCGCAGGGTGCGGTAAACCTGGAACGGGCTGGCTGTTGTATCGGTCTCCAGCCGCTGACTGATCACTACTTGGAAGACATCGCCGGCGCAAATGTAGTCTTTGCACTTCTGCACGGCGCGCTCGAATTCATGCCGGGCGAAGTTAGAACGAAACGGCCGGCTTACCGGGCCGCCTGGTTCGATATCAGCCATGCGCAGGGCGGGCAGCGGCCGCTCCAATTGCCTGACTGTCTCGTCGATCCCTTCGCAAGCCGACGCGTAGGCTGCCCGCAGCTGCTGCTTGGTTCGGTTCGGCGGCACGTGTGCGCAACCGGTCACGGCTATTGTCTTGCAAATGTGATCGAAGATGACCATGCGGTCGTAGAAGTCGAAGGCGACGTCTGGCAGCTTGCGGTCGTCGGGCGGCGCGCCAGGCAAATGCTCGATATAGCGGACCGCATCGTAAGCGAGGTAGCCGACCGCGCCGGCGGCGAAGCGTGGCAGGCCATTCAAATGCGGAGCCCGATACAGGTGCAGCAGCTGTTCCAGCTCGGCGAGCGGGTCATCCGAATGACGCGAGAACGCTTCCGGCACAGTTCGGCCCGTCGGCCGGTGCACCTTCAAGCTCACCTGGCCCTCGTAGGCCTCAAAATGCATGAACGGTCCGGACCCGACGAAGCTGTACCGGCCGACCTTCTCGCCACCGACAACGCTTTCGAACAAGAAGGCACTGCCCTGCCCCTCGAGCTTGGCGAAGGCGGCCACGGGTGTCAGCGAGTCGCTGAGCAGCGTGCGATGTAGCGGCACAACGCTCCACCGCTCGGCCAGCTCGCAGAAACGCGGGAAGGAGGGCTTGTACTTCTTCAGCACAGCGTTCAAGGTGTTCCCCTTGTGCTGGAGCCATGAAGGGAGGTCCGGGAGGGGCATGGCAGAGCCAGTTCAAGCGGGCCCGCTCAGGCCTGAGCAGGAGCTGTTGTCCTGAGCGCGACGAAGCGGTTGGCTCCGTCCACGTCCTGTCACCCCGGACTATTCATGAACGGACCGGCCCGCGGCGCAGGCTCGTTTAGCCGCGACTGACAGGCGAACATGCCGCCCGGAGTCGTGCGGGCCTCGCGGCTAAACGACGCGGCAGACGCTCGCCCCCAGTCAAAGACATTCTACCAAGTACCGATAGTGTTGTGGTCGTCAATGTCGCACTGCCTGTAAGCCCGCTATCGACGCCAGCGACGGGAGCCGGCCTCTGCTCGTTACAAGCGAGGTTGGCCCAGTTGCTGCAAGCGGTCGCACAAGATAGCTAAGCGAGGACGGGGTGGCGAACGTTAAATCGGGCATTATGCTCGTGCGCGCACCAGTCACTTGACACCTTCAGGCGCTAAAATAGAATGGAGCCTAGGGGTAGGGAAAGAGGACAAGCCCGTCACGGTGTTGCTTTGAGTCGCAACCATTTGCTCCGATCGCTATCTTTCGTGTAGTCTAGGTATGTGGTGCGGACGGCCAACGACCGCGCGCCGGTCGCTCCTTCTGAATTAGGGTGTCAACGTCCTAGGCCGAGTCGAGTGCGGCCGCTGCGGAATTGGTAGGCAACAGCGGGACAGGTGAGCGAGGACCACAGCAGGGTAAGGGTATGCCTATGAAATGTCAGAAGTGTGCGCGCAAGGCGAGTATTCACATTACCGAAATCATCCATGGCAAGCCGCGTGAGTACCATTTATGTGAAGAGCATGCCAGGGCTTATCTGGCCGAGGAGTCATCGGCCGGGCAGCAATCGAGCGGCAGCAAGGCGATGACGAAGCTGGCCGAGAGCAAGGTGCGCTCGGAGCTCGATCAGCTTACCTGTCCTGTTTGTGGCGTGACGTTCGGTGAGTTTCGCAGCAAAGGACGGTTCGGTTGTGCGAACGATTACGAGACGTTTCAGGCGGAGCTGGTACCGCTGCTGGAGACTATTCACGGCGAGACTGAACATATAGGGCGTATACCTCGCTCGGTGCCCGCAGGCCGGTGCCGACATGCCGAACTGGCCCGCTTGCGGCAGGAACTGAAGAGCGCGGTAGCCGGCGAGAACTATGAAGAGGCGGCCAAGATACGCGACAAGATACGCGAGCTTGAGGAGGCGGGTGAACCGCAGGCCAATGAAATGTAACTTCTGCTCGCAACACGCTACTGTCCATATCTCTGGCGTCTGGGACGGCCAGCAGCACGATCTGCATCTGTGCCGCCGCTGCGCGAAGGAGAAGTTCCAGCAGGCCCTGGGGCTGGGCGAGAAGCTGCGCGAGCTGGTCGATCATGTGATCAAGCACGGTTTCGACCATGTCTTGGAAGGCGAGCGGCGGCATGGGCGGCAGATACCCAAACGTTGCGGCCAATGCGGTATGAGTTTCCGCCAGTTCGCTAAGCAGGGCCGGCTAGGTTGCCCGGCCGACTACGAAACGTTTCGGCCAGCCTTGGACGCGCTGCTGAAAGAGCTGCACGGCTCGACTCGGCATCGCGGCAAGCGGCCGAAACGCTATAGCCAGGGCACACTTCAGTTCGCGCCGCGCATCGGACTGCGACGGCACATGTTCGCCGCGGCCGAGCGGGAAGACTATGAGAAAGCGATCCGACTGCGTGAGCTGATGCGAAGGAAGGGACAGCCCCATGGATCTGACTGAACTAGCTCGCTCAGCCGGCGAATGGCTGCGTGGTTCTGGGCCGGAGTCTGATATCGTCATATCGACCCGGCTCCGCCTCGCACGTAACCTGGCCGACTACTGTTTCTCGAACCGAACCAGTCCACGCGAGAAGGTCGAGATCGCCCGAATCATCCGGCGCGGGCTGGAACAGACCGCTGCCACCAGCTCGCTTGAATACCTCAACGTCGACGAACTGGACGAGCTGGATCGCCAACTGCTCGTCGAACGCCAGCTCATTAGCCGCGAGCATGCTATGGGCGAAGGGGAGCGAGGTGCGGTCTTCTCGCCAGCCGAAACGATCAGCATCATGATTAACGAGGAGGACCACCTGCGCATCCAAGTGCTGCGCAGTGGCCTGTCGCTCGAGCAGTGCTGGGATGAAGCGCGCGCTCTGGACGAAGCGCTTGAAGACTACCTCACCTTCGCCTTCCACCCTCGGTTCGGCTACCTTACTGCTTGCCCCACCAACGTGGGTACAGGCCTGCGTGCCAGCGTCATGCTGCACCTGCCTGCCCTGTCGTTGACCAAGCAGCTCGACCGTATGTTCCGGGCATTGCAGAAGTTGAACCTGGCAGTTCGCGGCCTCTATGGCGAGGGCAGCCAGGCCTCCGGCGATTTCTTCCAGATATCGAACCAGGTGACCCTGGGCCGGACGGAAGAGCACATCATAGAGAATATCGCTTCGGTGGTGCCGGACATCGTCGGCTATGAGCGTGAGGCGCGTCATGCGCTGATCAGGGAGACGCGCAGTGCCCTGGAGGCCCGGGTCGCTCGCTCGCTCGGCTTGCTACGCGCCGCACGGAGCATAAGCTCAGAAGAGACCATGCACCACCTGTCGAACGTTCGCATGGGCATCAACCTCGGCCTGATCGAGGATGTCGAAATCGGCACAGTCAATGAACTGTTCATCCACACTCAACCCGCACACCTGCAGAAGATACAGGGCGTTGCGCTGGACAGCAAGGACCGAAACATTGTGCGTGCCGACTACCTCCGCAGGCGGTTGCGCGAGCCGTCGAACAACTGACAAATCCTGCCGGTAGGCAGATTGGGCCGGACGTGCCGCCATCATCGACTGAGCACCTGGCCGAGCGCTGATACGCTAAGCTCAGCAGCACACACCCCGTAAGCATGAAGCGGGCCGGCATGGCAGCAAAGGAAGCGGTGAGTCAGGCGGTTTCCGTTGCGTTGCTCCGTACGCCGATCGGTTGGCTCGCTGTTGCAGGCGAGTCGGGTGCTGTGGTGCGTGTGGCGCTTGGCTACAGGAGCGAGCAGGCGGCATGGCGGGCGGTGAACCGGGCCTTCGACGGCCGCTGCATTTGCCGCAACTGGTGCCCGCCGCTGTTGCAAAAGCTCCATGAGTATTTCGCTGCTAAGCCGGTCAATTTCACTGATATGCCGGTTGGCTTGCCGGGCCTGAGCGGTTTTGCCAAACGGGTTCTCACTGCCTGCCGGGCAATACCCTACGGGCAGGTGACCACCTACAGCGAGCTGGCTCGCCGTGTCGGCAAGCCTCAGGCCGCACGCGCCGTCGGCTCTACCTTGGCCCGCAACCCGCTACCCCTCATCATCCCGTGCCATCGCGTCATCCGCTCCGATAGCTCACTCGGCGGTTTCTCCGCACTGGGCGGCCTGAGACTGAAAGCCAGCTTGCTCCAACTGGAGGCCGGCCTGAACGCCGCCGCACGGTTGAAGCTCGATAGCTCGTGGCCATCGGTCCGGCTCCGCTTTTGGAGTGCGATGAGTTGTCATCGCTTTCAGTTGTCCGACTTTGGCTCCACGCCGGCGGCAGCACCGCTAGCTGCTCAGCTGCCGCAGGCGTAGTTGCCCGCAAGCGGCCTCCACCTTTTGACCCTTGGTCTGCCGCAATTCCGTCGGCACGCCGTAGCTCCGCACAATCTTGGCGAACCGCTGGGCTGCCCGCAGCGAAGGCCGGCGGTAGTCCGTGCCCGGCACAGGGTTGTAGCGGATCAAGTTCACGTACGACTTGCGCCCGCGGAGCAGTCGGCCAAGCTGATGGGCATGTTCGGGGGCGTCGTTGACGTTGCGAATGAGCACGTATTCGTAGCTGACCTGTCGGCCGGTACGCTGGAAGTAATAGTCAGCGGCGTCGACAATCGCCCGAACTCCAATCGAGGCGTTTGCGGGCACGAGCTGCTTGCGCAGCTCATCGCCGGCGGCATGGAGCGAGACGGCCAGGTGGTAGCTGTGGCCAAGCTCGGCGAGCTGGCGGATGCGGTCGGGCAGCCCGACGGTCGAAATGGTAATACGGCGCTGGCTGAGCCCGAGCCCGTTGCTGGAGCAGACAAGTTCCAGTGCGGCAAGCAAGGAGCTGAGGTTGGCCAGCGGCTCGCCCATGCCCATGATCACCGCATGGGTCAGCCGCCGCTGCGGCCCGAGTAGACCCTGGGCTAACACAAACTGTTCGACGATCTCGTGTGCTGCCAGGTTGCGTACCAACCCGGCGGCTCCCGAGGCGCAGAAGGTGCATCGGATCGGGCAGCCCGCTTGCGTGCTGACGCAAAGCGTCCGGCGCATGCCCGACTCCATCAGCACACATTCAATCTGCTGGCCATCGGCCAGCTCGACGAGCAGTTTGCAACTGCCGTCATTGCAGGCGGCGGTTGAGCGCAGCCGCGCGCTTACCGGCACGAACGCCGCCTCAAGCTGCTGGCGCAGTGCGGCCGGCAAATCGCTCATCTGCGCGAACGAGCTGGCCCCACGACGTAGCAGCCAGTGCAGCACCTGTCGCAAACGGTAGCGCGGCTGACCGTGAGCTTTCAGCCAAGCCCGTAGTGCTTCGGTGCCGATGCTAACAACAGGCCTCTTTCCAGTTTCGGCAACACTGCTGCGGCCAGCTCGGCTATCTTCAGTTACCGACGTGGCGGCCTGATGGCGGCTATCCGAGCGGCAGCTCTTTCTGCAGGCTGGAACTGCTGCGTTGTCTTCGCCGCTGAGCATGTTCCTGCTCCTCGGCGGGCTCCGGGTCACTGCTGGACTCGCTCCAGTCAGCGGGTTTGAGCGGCTGGCGGCCCGGGCCCGTCTCGCCTTGTCGGTTTGGTCTGTAAATTTGGCGCCGCAACGGATTGTCGCGAGAGGTGAACCGGCACTTACCGCGGTCACGCCGCAACGCTTCGGCCATCATATTTACTTTGGCATCAACATCGTCGGCATAATGGACCATGATGCACTCTATGGTTCGTGGCTCGACTACCGCACCCCATTCCGGTCGGGCCTGATGAGCGGCGATGATGTGCTCGATCTCCAGCAGCGTCTCTTCCGTCAGCTCGGGCACCTCCGCCGCCACCTCACGCACGATATCGCGGCCGAGGATCATGTGGCCAAGTAACTTGCCAGCTACGGAATGGTCGGTATGTGTTCCCTCACAACTCAGCTCGCGCAGCTTACCTATGTCGTGCAACACCGCACCGGCCACCGCCACAGACTTGGAAATCGGCGGGTCGAGGTCCGAATAGTATTCCCTGTATTTGTCGGCCAGATGGATGACCGTCTTGGTAACCGATAGGACATGTTCCAGATATCCGCCCAGCACGGCGTGATGCATATGCCTGGCCGCCGGTATGCGCTTGAGCTGCTCGGCATAGCGTTCCAGCGTGCGAAGCACCAGCTTCCGGAGCGGCACATCCGCCACATGCTCCTCGGCCAGATCGCACAGCGCGCGGAACATATCCTCCGGGTTGAACCGGCTGGCCCGGACGAACTCAGCCGGGTCAAAGCCGTCCTTACGGTCCGCCTCGGTCGCCAGCCGGGCACGTCCCAGCTTGAACTGCTCGCCATAGTCTGTCTTCGCAAACTGGCCGCGAACCTTGAGGAATCGGCCAGGCGACCACGCACGCTGGCACTCAGCGAAGTACTCGCTCTCTTCGAACAGCAGCATGCTTACCTGCCGCTCCCGACCGCGTAGCTGCAGTATATAGTACTGCTTCCCGTTCCGCGCCCGGCGCAGCTCGATGTTCTCGATCAACACGAAGCAGTCGCCGACGTCGCCGTCCTCGAACTGCTCCAGGGGCATGAGCCTTAGCCCGTTCTCCACGCCTGCATTCTTCTCCATCAGAAATCTTCCTAGTTTCAGCAGCGAGTGCAGCCAACGGCCGTCAGGCCGAGTCATACTCTTATTCTCCATTCTTTCGGCCGTTTTAACCAGAGCTTGTTGGCCGCCAGCGCAGGCGAAAGAATTTGGTCGTCGCTGTCTTCGATTTGCTCTTTCGGGTCTGCTGCGATGAGAGTCGGCCTGATGGCGATGAGCGGATTACGCTGCTGCGAGGCGGAGTTGATGCGAAGCAACGCCTGCGCTGAGGTCCTTATCGGGCCTGAAAGGCCCGTTGAGGGGGGCCTGACAGAGGTGGAACGGAAAAGCGATTGGAAATGGAATCGCTCGCCGCAATACCGCGAGTCGGACCGGCCTGTTCAGCCGCGCGGCGTTAGGGCATCTCGATCGGCCCGGTGCCCGCCTGAAGCCAATCGACCGCAGGTGCGCCCGGCAACAGGCTGGAGCCAGATTCTGCGAAGCGCGCGCTGGAGCTAACCCTCATAATGCCTAAGAGTTAGTCTCGAAGGAGCGGCAAGGAAGCAGTAGAGCGTAAGGCTCAGATGACTTTGTTCGGCCCACTGTCGTGCCATCTTTCAGCGGCATATCCTCGGCAGTGGGTGCTCCCGCAGTGGCTGGCCCAAGCCGATAGCACTTCCAGGCTGAGCTCATGGCGGAACTGCTCGCGCAGCTCCGGCAAGTTCAGCCTGTTTTCTCTAGCTTCGCCATAATTAAGGCTGGATCTTGATCGTACGTCCATGTGCCGGATCTTTCAGCAAGCGGAACGTTCAGGCAAAGGGTCTCCCATCAGGTCACATCCCGCTTGCTTGCGCCGCTGCGTACGGCTGCACGGCAGCGGCCGTCCCTGACCGCTCTGCTCACTTCTTCAACACCGAAATACCTTCTGCTCAGCGCAAGCGCTGGCCGCGATCCTTTTGTACTTGTATAAATGGACACGTCGAAAGGTGTTGAAAGCCGCATTTGCGTACGTGTCGGCTCGGCGGTCGGCGAGCACTGTGGAGGCACCCTGCCGCGGGCCAAAGGTTCAGCAGCTTGCCTGGCCCAGGCGGAACGGCTGGAGTCGCTGCGGGGCGGTCAACCGATGCGAGCAAATGCCGTTATGCGCCGCACGAAGGGAGTGACCTCTAGTTACCATTGACCATTATTGATTCTTTTGTTATAGAACCGCGACTCATTCTCTTGGGGCAAGTTCCTGTCAACAGCGGTGTATCCCAAGAGGTGTCCTGGGGCTGTATTTGCAGGGTTCGGCCTGACGGCAGTGACCTACTGACACGTCCAGCTGTTGCTGACAGAGGTGGTCGACACTGATGATACTTAGTTTGAACCCCGTTCAAATCCTGAAGCCGCGTTCAAATGAAGCTCATAGGACGTACTGCGTGCTTGGGGTGCCGAGGGGTGGGACGTCGATGATAGCCGGCCTCTTGCGGCTTATCGGTATACCCATGGGTGAAAGGATCGATGTGGCATCGAACGAGGACCTCGACTTCCCCGAAGCCCGGGCTTCGGGTCCCGCGCTGAGCGAACTGATAAGGAGAAGAAATGAGCAATTCGAAGTCTGGGGATGGAAGGATCCGCTGTCTTACACGTACTTCGAGCAGGTCCTTACTTACCTGCGGAACCCGCACATCATAGCCATTTTCCGTGATCCAGTAGCCGTAGCGCTTCGAGAGCAAATAGACATGGGTTTTGACTTTCTCAACCAATTGGATTCTGCCATCCAAGGGTACAGCCAAATCGCGTCTTTGTTGCGGAAACACACGTATGTGCGTAAGTTACGACAAGTCCCTGCGTGAACCATTTCTCTTGGTACAGCAGCTATGTCAGTTCCTTGGCGTCTGTTTGTCCGAAGAGGCCCTTGAAGATGTAGTCACATTCGTTCGGCCGAACAGGCTCAGCGGCAACATCCATCGCGAGGGCTTGCGAAGGAAGGACCGGGAATACTATGACAGAATGCGTCGTGCCGGCTGAAAGCAGCATGCCATATACGTACTACGCCTAATCACTGCAGGCCGCCGTAAAGACGAACGCTTGGTGAACCACGCCGCGCGACGCCGAAGGTCGGGGACCCTTGAGGCACTGGTCGAGAATCAGCGACTGGCCATCCAAGTTGCAGAATAACCGCTGTATCTGCGACATTCCAGTAAATGGCTACAGTTGCTCAACATTGATGCCTGCGCCACATTTGCTCCCACCGATAAGGGATTCCTTGTTTTCGGAGAATGTATAGCTAGGCATGCGGCGGGCGGACGGTAAGGAGGTGCGCGGCAGTGCAGCCTGTCGCGTCTTGGGTTAGAATAGTCAGCTACGGGTGGCACGAGCCGGCAGAGCACGACGGCCACGCAGTAGCCCGGAAAACCAACGAACAAGAAGCTTATCAGGAACACTCGGACGGTCATTGGGACGACGGAAAACGTCATTCGCCTTTCATTCTTGTCGTTATTGATCTCTCTGGCGGCGGCCTCAGGGGAAGTTGGCCGAGCGGGAGCCGAGCCGAAAATGGCGTTCAATGCTCCGCTTGAGCCGCGGCAAGGGCCGGACGGCTATTTCGCCATTGCGGACAACGGCGTCGCTCGCTCGGTGATCGTGGTGCCGGCCCGCTCCTCGCCGCTCCTTCAACGCGCCGCCGCCAGCTTGGCCACGTATTTGAAACTGGTGACCGGGGCGAGCTTCTGCACGCTGCCGGACACGGCGCCTCTGCCGGCCGCGATGGGGCCATTCACGTCGGGAACACCAGCGTGGCCAAAGGCATCGCGCTCGACCTGCCCGACCTACACTACGGGCACGAAGTGTTGCCCAATTTGAACGGTTATCTGGTTCGCACGCTGGACCGCCGCACGCTCCTGATTCGCGGACTCACCGACACGGCGACCATGCACGGCGTGGTCGCTTTCCTGGAACGGTACGTGGGAGTGCGCCAATACTGGCTGGGTCCGCCCGGCGGAATCGGCGACGTCGTGCCTCATCGGCCCACTTTGCATGTCCCTCAGCTCGAATGGCGCGACTGGCCGTTCTTCTTCAGCCGCCGCTTCACCATGCACCCGTTCGGCGCCGGCTTCCAGCCGCTGGATTTCTTCCGCAGGCACACGACGCTGCCGTGCAACGAAAGCTACGGGCTCTGGCTGCCGCCGGCCAAATATGCCAAGACGCATCCTGAATTCTTTCCGCTGGGGGGGAATCAACGTCGGATTCCGACCGGCCGGAACCCCAACACAGGCTGGCAACCCTGCGTGTCCAACCCCGAGGTTGTCCGCACGATGGCCGAGGCAGTGATCGACTATTTCGACAAACACCGAGAGGCCGTCGGCGTAAACGTTTCGGTCAACGATGGCGGCGGCGACTGCCAATGCCCGGCCTGCCGAGCGATGGACAATCCCGATGCCCCCTACCCTGCCAGGCTTTCCGACCGCTACGCCCGATTCACCAACGCCATTTGCGAGATCGTCGCCCGCCGGCATCCGTCCAAAACGATCGTGTACCTGGCCTATGCCCAGACGCAGCTGCCCCCGCGCACGGTCAAGCTTCATCCGAACATCATGCCGGTGCTGACGGTGCCTCAGAACATGTTCGCCGCCTGGGACCAATGGCTGGCCACGGGCACCGGCAATTTCGGTCTTTACCTGCACCACAACGACAACGGCTTTTTCCTGTTGCCGAAGCTGGACATCCATCAGACCGCGCGTCGCATCCGCTACGCCGCTGCCTCGGACCGAGCGCGGCTGATCTACGTCGAATCGCATCCGCTCTGGCCGCTCAGTGCGCCGGTGGTTTACGTAACATCGCGGCTGGCCTGGGACCCGCGCCAGGATGTCGACATGCTCCTCAAGCAGTTCTACCAGCAGTTTTTCGGCCCAGCGGCCGAGCCGATGGAACGGTTTTACCGGCAGTTAGAAGCGGGCTATGAGCGTTGGCTGCAACAGGCGGGTAAGCCGCATCCGTTTGGCCGTGACATCACGTCGTTATTCGGCGGGCGCTCGCCGGAGCAGTTTCGCGTGCTGACGCCCGAGGAAGCCGCGCGAGCCGCAGAGGCATTGAAAGAGGCTGCCAGCGCCGCCCGGGTCGATCGACGTGCCGCGGAGCGCGTGCAGATCGTGCGACGGCTGTTCGGCCTCATCCACCTGGCCGTCCAGCAATTTTAGACCGCGGAACGACTTCCAACCCGGCCCGTTCGGTCCGTCGCCGACGCGAAGCGGGCGGTGACCGAGGCGCGACGCCTGCTGGCCTTGACCAATCAGATGAGCGACTCCATTACGCAGAGCGTCGAGGGGCCAGAGGCCCGTGCCTATGAACTGTTCAAGCGGAGCCGGCAGGACCCGATGTATCTGCGCATGAAAGCGGGCGAGCCGCCGCCAGAACTCGGTTTCTCTATTACGGCCGGCTTGAACGCTGCTGCCGATTATCTCCGCGAGTCGCTTGGCCCCCAGGCGGCCGCCGCCTGGTGGCGACAGCTCAGCGACTCGGAACGAGCACCGTTTTTGCAGGCGGCCTTCCAGTCCGCCCAGCAGCAGTCGGCCGGAGTTGTGGCGAAGAACATGCTCGAGGATCCGGGCTTCGAATCGCTCGGCCGGGAACGAGCCCCCGGCGGTGAGCTCGTCCTCGACAGCAGGCAGCGCCGGCGGATCGGCGACGTCCGATGCTGGTTCCCCGAACGAACGCCTTATCGAATCGTGCTGACCAACGAGGATGCCCGCTCCGGTGACTACGCCGTGAGGTTCGAGTACTGTCATCGGCTGCGGTTGAGCCGCTGGATAAGCGCTTGGCCCGGCTCGCGCTACCGACTCGGCCTCTGGATAAAACACAATGAAGGCGACGGCACCTACCGCATCGCAGTGGACGCCAAGCGGAAAGACGGCATCTATCGCCAGCTTGCCGGTCACACCGTCCCGCGCCAGCCGGGCCAATGGCAGCACTTCGTCGTCGAAGTAGCCGCCCCAGCCGACGTGACCTCCTTGTTCCTTCGACTCTTCGTCACCGATCAGTCCGCTACGTCCCGCTGCTGGCTCGACGACCTATTCATCGGCCGCTGCCCCGCTACGAGCAACCGAACGGAACAGGATTGAACGGTCCGCTAAGCGCCGCCTAATCCAGGAGCGCAACCGGGCATCAACCGCATTGCTAGTCCAGCTTCGTCTCCTTTCAGGAAAGAGCCCTGAGCGCCGGTTGCAGCCGCATGGTGCACGATGCCGGTGGTGTCTGATCAGCCCGGGCGATGACGCGGCCCGGCATAACTCTAACTGCAAAGGAGCCGAACAGCATAGTCCGGGGCAAATGCGGCGCCGCCTTCGGTCAGTGGCTTCTGCCAAGAATGATGAACCCTGAAAGGCTTCGACAACCTGCCAGCGCCGTGGTCTTGTGCAACCGCCTCGGAGATGGGGTCCCTTTCTGCCTAGCCTAACCAGGGCAGCCGCGGAGCGGCAACCCTGGGCTGAGTGTTGAACCCCAATCAGGGCCGCTAAAGACGGCACGCCGCTGTTCAGATGGCGTGAGGGTTCATCTGAGCTGTCCTGTCGTTTGTGGCGACGCATGCTATTGGCTGCACCGCACATGCCGATTCTTGCTCTCCCAATTCATCTGGATCAACCTGAAAGGTTACCCTAGCCTTATGGCTTCGTCTGGGGTGACAAAGACGCCAATCGTCGAAGAAGCCTCTCCGCCTGCTCCATGACCTGGCGAAGGAATCGCTGGACTTGCAACGGCCGGGCCGCGTAGGGAAGCGGCGCGGGTGCGGTGTCACGGCCCCGGGGGATTACGTCGCTGTGGAGCGTCAAGAGGGTAACCCGGTCGCTGACTCGTGCGTGAGGGGGCGGGTTTGGAGGCGAACGGACGTTCCTGTGCAGTCGGTTGTGTACTGACATCGAGGACGGCTACCGAGGGTGGACAATGTTCTGGTAAAATGCAGGCGAGCCCGACGCAGCTGGCAAGCGATCAACAAGGACCAGGAATGGTCCGCTGCTGGACTGAAGTGCGAAATGAGTTCTTTAGGCAGCTCGCCTTAGCTGCTCCTTACCTTGATGGGCTTTATCGTACTTATTGAGGATGGCTTCTGCCTGGGCGAGCCATTGAGTAGTGTATCCGCCGAATCTTTTTTCCAGTTCTTTCAACTTCTCATAGTGTTTTCTGGCAAGCTTGAGGGCGATTTGAGGTGGCATCTCCACTTTGTGAGAGTTGGCGGAGTTGACCCGCTCTCTTGTAGCTGAGATGTATTTGCTGTCAGCAACAACGCCGAGGAAGGAGAACAACCTGCGGAGCAGGCCTTCAGGATCGTCGGAGAGCTCGTCCGTGAAGCCGAAAAAGAACTGCTCTTCTGGGAAGAATTGGCGCCACCTGTCTATAACGTCGACATAGAACCCCATGGTGAACGCGCGCAACAGCCAGAGTTGATCGGGTAGCAGATCAATGGCTAAGCAGCCAGCACACCTTGCTGTTAGGGCGAGGTTAGACCAATCGCGTTCGATCGGGTTCCTCATCATGTAGATGATCTTCAGTTTCGGATTTAGATCTGCTAGTAACGCTATTCTTTCAGAACCAAGTAGCGAGTATGCTGGCGTCAGCTCGCCTGCTATTTGACCGGGGCGCGGCCTGAAGAGTGAACGGTAAAAGTTGAGCGTACGGCGGGGTTTGAGGAAATAGTTCAAATCCCAAATGAAGCTGCGCCAAGCATCTGAGGGCAGACTAAGCCTGCGCAGCGACCGGATATAGGATTCGATCCGAACCTTGAGATGGTTGAGATAATCCCGGTTGAACCAGAGCTGACCAAGTTGGCCGTTGAAGAAGTGCAGCTCTTTCACCGGCGGGAACCAGATTTGTGGATGATGACGCATGCACGTGTAGAGCCAGGTCGTGCCTGCACGCGAAGCACC
>FWPU01010157.1_pt1 | contig 14228 bp, 16 predicted proteins | sample 2228361 | NCBI WGS metagenome assembly FWPU01 (sample SAMEA103939777, study PRJEB20133) | metagenome
TCATTCCCGTGAAGCTTGTCCTCGCGCAAGCGGGCAACGGGGATGACCAATTCCTTGTCATTCCCGTGAAAACGGGAATCCAAATCTTTATTTATGAATCCCCAATTAATCTTGTCCTGCATGTACTTAGCGGGGAACACTCGGGGATGACAATCGAAGATAGTTCCCAATCAATCCCCCGGTTTAGCCGGAGGACAGGGATGACATGAGCCGGATGCCTGATTGAAAAATTCGAGCATGGAAACTACCGTTTCTTAGCGCCAACGGTTATTTCCTACCCTTTCTTTATCCCGACGTAGATGATCACTGTTCCCATGGTAAGCTCGATTGTTTTCTTTACATTAAATTTACACCCTTCCATTAGCTTGACGAAGGATTCTCTTTGCGGGAATGTAGAGATGGAATCACCCAGATATGTATATTCCTTTTTTGTTCCAAAGAGCGCCCCGACCAGGGGCATGAGATTCTTTAGGTAGAACATGTATGCCGGGCTGAAGATTTTATTCCTGGGTACGGCGAATTCTAGAATGGCGATTTTTGCCCCCGGTTTAAGGACCCGGTTCATCTCCATGAGTGATTTCTTGGGGTCAACCGTATTTCTAATCCCAAAGGCGATGGTTACGGCATCGAAGGTGTTATCCTTGAACGCCAGGTTTTCCGCCGTCCCCGGCAGGAGGATCGCTCTCTTGTCTATCCCATGTGTGCGGAGCTTTTTCCTCCCGATCTCCAGCATCTCTAAACTAGGGTCTACCCCGACCGCGTAGCTGTTTTTTAGTTGATTTAAAACTTCAACGGCCACTTCCGCAGTTCCGGTAGCGATGTCCAGCACCAGGCCGGCGTTTCCTATTTCCTGCACCAGTCTTTTTCTCCATAGCCTGTCTATCCCCATGCTGAATAGGGTGTTCAGCATGTCGTAGTTTTTCGCAACTGTGTTAAAAAGGGTTTTGGTTTCGGGCATATCTTACAATTTTGCCATTGGCGGAAACGAAAGGATACGGGTTACTTAAGGGTATTCCGTGTAAAATTGGCATTGATACAAGATGCATGTAAAAGATTTCTTTTTTAAGATCATGCATCATGAATCTTGCATCTGCTTATTTTTATTCGCCTTAATTCGCACTATATTCCTCGTCGAAGCATCTTTTCCTGGCTATACTACCGCCGTAGCGCCTCCATGATCCGCTTCATTTGGTTTGATTTGTTGAGTACGTAAAAGTGGAGTCCAGGAACGCCCCTAGCGAGCAGCTCCCGAGCCTGTCTTATGCATTGTCTCACCCCTACATCACTGGCCTTTTCATCGTCATCAAGGGTGGTGTCCAGCTCTTCTTGAAGTTCTGGAGGTATGGTGGAGCCGCACATAGAGGTAATCCTTTTGATCTGTCTGTATGATTGAATAGGCATCAGCCCCGGGACTACCGGTAGATTTATACCGGCGGACCTGACTTTGTCTACATAGTTAAAAAAATAGGAGTTATCAAAGAAGAGCTGCGTAATGATGAGGTCGGCTCCGGCTTCTACCTTGCGTTTCAGGTTGGCGATGTCTGATTCCATGCTTGGCGCCTCGATGTGCTTCTCGGGATAACCGGCTACAGCGATTCCTGACGGCTCTTGACCTTTCCTTTTTTCAAAGCGTCTTATATGCTCTACTAACTGATATGCATGGGAGTAACCGTCTGGAGGTGGAACATAGTTTTTTTCACCGATAGGTGGGTCACCGCGTAGAGCCACTATATTTCGGATTCCGGCTGTAAAAATCTGCTCAAGAATTTCATCCAGCCCCGTGCGGGAAGCCCCCACGCAGGTCAGGTGGCATGCTGTTTCCATGTTGTAGCCGTTTTTTATGAGCGATGCGATTCGAAGCGTCATTTTCTGTGTAGACCCCATGGCTCCATACGTTACGGTTATATAATCGGGGCCCAGGTCAATAAGCTCCGGAATGACCCGAAGCAACGACTTCATTCCCTGGTCGGTTTTTGGCGGGAAGAGTTCAAAGGATATAATCGGTTTTGTGCTGTCTTTAAAATACTCGGGAAATCGCATGCTTCTTCGATCAATTTGTTCAATTAATAAACCGTCAAATCAGATTACTTAATACATTGGTTTCATGCAAGGATAACAATCATTTGAACCTTTGATTAGCTTTGGGTAAGTTTTAGCAGGCCGAATTTGAATCTGAGTTATTCTTTAAGGCTCTTTTTCGATAAAACTTCTCAATAGAGAATCTAGGGAAAGAATAAACCAATTTAGGAGTGTGCTATGAGTGAGAGCTGCATCAGAAAGACATTATCTACATTTCCCTATGGTAACGTCCAGGAGTGTAGCTGTGGGGGATATTATGTCACTTTCGGGTATGTCACCCTGCGTTTGAGTTATGCCGAGCTAAAGTCTTATGCCGAGACGCTCAATAAGGTGGTCGAATCCATAGAAGGGAATCCGAATGACACCTATCCACGAGCCATGGCCAATATCCGGACTTTGGGAAAGAACACCACTTAAGGGATTCATTTTTTAGCTTTTATAACTGCGGAACCTTGAGGGGTGTTTTCCCCCGGTAATTTTAAACCCAATTTAATCCGTGTAACCCACATTACCCTCCATATAAATCACAGGAATTTAAACAAATAAGTACTTTAGGTTGAGCATTCACTTAAATATGCGCCTTCTTATTAATGTCTATTGACAGGGGGAATCGGCGTGGTAAATTGTTACATAATGAAATTGATTTTCAATATTAATACATTTAGCATATTACTGCTTGAGGGCTTTAAGGGCAGAAGAAACTACACCGAACCTCGCTTTCGAGGAGGAATCCGATGAGCAGGATTCACTCCGATAGGGAGGAGGGGTTAGTTCTTTCAAGGTCGGCAATTGGAAGCGTCTGTAAATGTGCCTGCTGTAGTTATTACCACCTGTCTTTAGGGAATATAACCCTGAGGCTGGATCACCGGGATCTACTCGACCTAGCCGAGATGCTTATCGAGGCCCTTGAACGTAGCGCCATATCCGACTTAAACGGGAGAGAATTGAACGGCAATGACGCATAAACTGAAATTATTGACGCATAACAAGCTGGGAATGGTTCATAGATGCGAGTGCTGCTCTCAGTTCCATATAACTACGGGATCTATTTCCGTTCGCCTGAACAGAAAGGAGCTGGCTGGCCTGGTTGACCTGATAAGTATGGCACTCAAGCGGGAGGCCTTAATTCGATTACCACATCAAAATAATTGGCAAGTTAACTGAAACCTCCGGGGAGCACGGGTAGGAAATAGTGCTTATCTCTCTACTTTGCCACTACCCTGCTTCCCGGTTTTTATTGCTCCCCCCCTTCTGCTTTAGATGTTACCCAGCCCATATCCTTTTAGGGTGCACAATACGGAGTATTGACAAACCTCCTCTATTTTTGAGATAATAAAAAACGGATGCACCTAGTCCAGTGTAAGCTGATTCCTGAAAGATTACTTATTATTGTTTAACACCCACAAAAGGAGGAGTAAGATGAAACGGCAAGGTAGAGTATTGTCTTTTTTTCTGGTATTAGCCCTGGTAATCAGTTGGAGTTTCTCGCCTACAGTCGCCAAGGACAAGAAAGAAGAAGAATCCCTTTACAAAAGACTAGGCGGCTACGACGCTATTGCCCTGGTCGTGGAAGATTTTTTTGGAAGAATGGTGCCGAATGAGCAGTTGGGAAAATATTTTATAGGGCTTAGCACAGATTCTAAGAGGAAAGCCATGCAGCTCACCGTAGATTTTGTCTGCTCTGCTACCGGCGGACCCTGTCTATACACGGGGCGCGATATGAAAACAGCTCATGCCGGGATAGGTATAACCGAGAGCGACTGGGAGCTGTCCGTAAAGCTTCTCACTGAAACTCTCGATAAATTCAAGGTGCCGGATAAGGAAAAGGGAGAGTTGCTCAATCTGGTAGGGAGCTTAAAAGGGCAAATAGTGGAACAGTAAATTTTGGCCTCTCGGGCCTAGATTGCTATGAACCCACCGGGGAGGAATCCTGTTATCCACTCTCCTCTTTGGTCCGTGGGATAATTTGTTATTGATTGGTAGAACAGACATCCTTGTCTGTTCCAGCAACGTTTTGCTGAATTTGTGATACTATGCCCTAAGTTTATCGAGGGGTCAATCGAAGGATGAAGTCTCTAGAGGTGTTCATTCTTCGACTGTGCTCAGAATGAACGGTTTTTATTTAACTAATCATTTTAGCGGATATGCATCCGCTCATTCCTTCCCCGATTAAATCGGGGATGGACTCAGGACAGGCTCTGAGCCTGGTCGAAGGATGTGTTGCTGAGGTGTTTGTCCTTCTATTCTACTCGGAGTGACAGTTAGACAAGTAAAATTGCCCTGTTAAATGTGATTCTCTAGGGCAGTGTCTGTTTGGTTAAGTCCTTGTTATTACAATTATTCGAGGAGAGGGGTTGCGCGTAGGCGGTCAATATTCTTTAGAATGCTCTTTCCGCTCTATTAACTCAATTCTGTAGGAGTCCGGGTCTTCCACGAAGGCAATAACCGTCTGTCCATGCTTCATCGGGCCCGGCGCCCTGACGATTTTTCCGCCGAGCGCTTCAATCTTTTTACAGGTTTCATAAATGTCCGTCACGCCAAACGCCATATGACCGTAACCGTTTCCCAGGTCGTACTTATCTGTATCCCAGTTGTAGGTCAGTTCTAAGAATGGCTCGGTATCCCCGCCGTAGCCCAAGAAAGCCAGAGTGAACTTTCCTCCTGGATAATCTTGCTTTCTATGAAGCTTGAGTCCCAGAACCTCAGTATAGAATCGTATGGATTTTTCCAGGTCGCCCACCCGAATCATAGTATGCAGGTACTTCATGGGAACCTCCAATTCTATTTGTTTCAGGCAAGCTATCACAGTGCTGGAATGATGTCAACCGATCTAGGCATCTGTCTTTTTAAATGCCTGGGTTTCATTTTCGTATAGAGTGGAATTAGAGAAGAGTATTGTCTTGATTGTTAACAAACACATCTGCACTGCAGTTGTAAGGAGCGAAGATTCTTCCCCGAATGAACCACAGCCTCCAAGCTGCGGGGTATTCGCAAGCCAGAGGGAATTCTCAAGTTAAATCGGGGACCAGCCCAGGACGGGTCTGCGTTCCTTAAATTATTACTGGTTAGGTCCTTTAACCCGGAATTTCTATTCAACAAGATTAATCGATGTGTTACCCTTTAAAGACAAAAATGACCTGCCAAGGAGGAATTAGAAATGGCTGATGACAAGAGATGGTTTGAAAAACGCGCGCCGCAGATGGCCGACGGCTGGTGGGAATTTTATAATGCGGTAGAGGGCGACACGGTGCTGGATAAAAAAACAAAGGCGCTTATCGCTATTTCCGTATCGGTGCATGGCAGATGCCCGCACTGCACCGAGTCGCGGATAAAAAAAGCGATAGCTTTGGGAATAAGCAAAGAGGAAATTGGAGAAGCAATCATGATGACGGCGCTTCTCTCATCGGGTACGCAAATTTTCTGGGCTAAGGAAGTTTATGATAAGTACTTGGGGTAACCGCAAATAAAAACAGCTTTACGGATACTGGGGAGGGCACTTGATTCGGGTCTCCCACTTTCTAGCTGCACGACCGGGATTTACCGAAAACTCATAGTATTGTATTAGGAGGCCGGGATGGCACGTCGTTGTCCTATAGGAGAACCAGTACGCCGGGCTTTGAGCGATTATTTGCGGCGATTCCTTCCTGGTGTATACTCTCTGGAATTCCCGTAACAAATAATCTAAAAAGAGCGCACATATGAACCGAATTGCCATCCAGGATTACATGGATCGGAATAAATGCTGGGGCTGCGGGAGTAGTAACGAGCACGGACTTCATTTAAAGAGCTACTCCTCCGGTGATGAATATGTGTGCACCTGGAAGCCCAGAGCATATCACATGGCCGGGCCGGAGGACTTCCTGAACGGCGGTATAATCGCCACCATAATAGATTGCCACTCTATCTGCACAGCCATTGCCGATGCCTACAGTAGGGAGAAGAGAGAGATCAACACTGACCCATTCATCTGGTACGTTACCGCATCCCTCAAGATAGATTACCTCCGTCCGACTCCCATAGCAGAGGAGGTTACCCTGCGCTCGCGGATTAAAGAGGTCAAAGGAAAGAAGACCATCGTTCTCTGTTCTTTATTCTCGGGGGGAGATGAGCGGGTGAGGGCAGAGGTTGTCGCAGTGCGGGTGCCTGTCGATACGTGGTATAAAGGATGATTTATGGGGAAAGGGAGGGTGACGGTGATTTATATTGCCGAAGCTAAGGGAATGCCCACGCAGAAGGAGCTTAGCCCCTTTTCTATGTTTACAACCTAACCGTTTCTTGCCTTATCTTAAATGGAATATGTCAAGGGAAATTGCTTTAGCCCATATATATTCTTGATTCTTCGTGTTATACTGCATGGGACGGAAAGAAAGTACCTTCCTTTCCTGATATAAGTAGAGTTAGGCGGAGTTATAGATGTTCACCTCACGGTGAACAAAACAGGAGGTCAACATAAATGAATATATACGTGGGTAATTTGTCGCGTGACGTTACTGAGGATGATCTGCGACAACTTTTCGAGGGTTTCGGACAGATTACATCAGTAAACATCATCAAGGATAAGTTCAGCGGCGAATCCAGGGGATTCGGATTCGTGGAGATGCCGGACAAAGAGAGTGCGCAAGCGGCAATCAACGGGTTGAACGGGAAAGAGTTGAAGGGACGAACATTAAACGTCAATGAAGCCCGTCCTAGAACCGATCGTCGGGAAGGCGGGGGGGCTGGAGGTAGGGGAAGAAGGCCCGGTGGTGGCGGAGGGAGAAGGGGTGGAAGCAGCGGGGGCAGCCGTGGAGGTGGCCACCGCAGTTGGTAAGCTGTACTTTAGGCGGGAAGGTAACCTAACAACTTCGCCTGACATGTAAGCTTATTCCTAGATTCCTTTGTGAGATTTTTTACTTAGCTCCCTATTGCACTTCGGGTTTCGACACCCGGAAAAATAAGGGTGTGTTCGCCTTTATATAAGGCCGGTTACCGCCTCAAAAGGTTATTTCGGCTAGTTCGGCCCGCAGGCGGCTACACTGGTCAGCCTGTTCGCGTCTTTACTAGTTTATGTTGGGGTATAGTATGTAAGAATTGGGTTTACCGATCTTGAGGGAAGAAGATAGGTTTGAGAGATTGATTATTAAACCGGGGATCTGCGGAATAGATTTGCTTCCAGGGGGAACTTTATTTTCAACCGGCAAACCCAGCAACCCGTAAACCTTTTAACAGATTTCTTTTCAATTCCTTACAGTTAAGATAGGGTCTCTACAATTACAGAAATATGGCTTTGGTTTTCAGGGTTAGAAAAGCTCTATCCAATCAATCCTTTTCATGTGTTTCTTGTCGAAAGAACAGAGTTTCTTGAAACCCTTAGACCTCATGTAAGAGACTGTGTAAGCGTCAGTGAAGTCAATATCCTTATCCTTATAAACCTCTATTGTCTCCTTTAAAACGGCTTTGTCAGGAATCTCAAGATTCCGAGTATTGAACATTGCTTGAACTAGCTCATAAATCTGCTCCTTCTTCATTCCATACACAGATTCAAGTACCCACACTATCTCTGCCAAGATTAGCCCATGAGTGGCAAGTTTGACTTCACCCTTTTGTGCTCTTTGAAGCAGTCGTTCTGTCTTCTCAGCATATTTTGGGATATCGTTCGTAAAATATCTAATGAAAGTATTGGTGTCCATAAAAATTTCTGTCACTTCATCAGTTCCTCTTTTATTTTCTTCCCAATTTTCTTCCTCACATTTGTTCTTGCATCTTCGATGGAAATATGTTTTTCTGCTTTCACATATCCTCTGAAATCAAGGAGGGTTTTAGGAGACTTAAGAACGACTTTATTCCCCTCCCTTTCAAAGATAATCTTATCCCCGGGTTTCAGGCCTAATGCTTCTCTTATCTCTTTGGGTATGGTAACCTGCCCTTTTGTTGTCAAGGTAGTTGATTCTTTCATGAATTTATTACCTTTATATACAAGTATTACTTTATAACATAGTAATACCTAATCTTTGAAAAGTCAAAAGGCCTCGTTTCAAAGTGCTCAAGGACAGGTACCTCGGATGCCGGCAATGACAAAAAGGAACCCCTCTTTAATTCTCCCCTTGGTAAGCCTGTGCTGAGCGAAGCCGAAGTAGCGGAGAACAATAGAGTGGGGTAGAAGGGCGGGCGTTATAATAAAGGCCGTGAGGCGCTTATTTCGAATCTTGGGTAAATCCTTTCCTTGACAAGGGTTAATTCAACGTGCGATAATTCCATTATAATAATATGGTAAGCCTGTGGTTTAATGAGATGAAGTGTAATAATAATAATAAAAAGGCTATAATCTTAGGCTATCGGGTAGGTATATAACACATGGAAAAGGTAGAAAAATTAGAAAAAGTAACGGTGAAGTTTGCTGGTGATTCCGGTGATGGGGTTCAGATTATGGGGGACCAATTCGGAAACGTTACCGCTATCGTCGGCAATGATTTCGCTACGTTGCCTGACTTTCCGGCGGAGATAAGGGCGCCCCAGGGCACAACCTATGGAGTTTCTTCTTATCAGATTCAATTTGCCGCATACGACGTGTACACCCCGGGCGATAATCCGGACGTGCTGGTGGCCTTTAACCCGGCGGCGCTCAAGGTTAACCTGTCCTCACTTAAACCGGGAGGGGCGATAGTAGTGAATGAGGATGAGTTCACCGAGCAAAACCTAAAAAAGGCCGGATTCTCCACCAACCCGCTCGAAGACGATACGTTAAACTCATACCGGGTTTATAAAATCCCCATCACCAAACTGACCTTGGAAGCCCTCAAAGAGACGGCCATAGGGCACCGTGACAAGCTCAGATGTAAGAATTTTCTGGCGTTGGGGATAATATCCTGGTTGTTCTCAAGACCACTAGAGCCGATTATTAATTTCTTAAACAAGCGGTTTTCTTCGAAGCCGGAAATATTAGAGGCAAACCTGAATGCGCTAAAAGCCGGGTATAACATATGCGACACCATGGAGATATTCCCGGTTCATTATCAGATTCCCCCGGCCAGGTTAGAGCCGGGGAGATATAGGAATATAAACGGGGCTTTGGCCACCGCTTATGGACTGGTAGTCGCCTCGCACAAGTCGGGCCTGCCTCTCATATATTCCGGATACCCCATAACCCCGGCCAGCGAGGTCCTGCATATTCTTTCTGCGCTGAAGCATCACGGGGCCATAGCCATACAGACGGAAGACGAGATAGCGGCCATTACCATGGCCATAGGAGCATCTTATGCCGGTGCACTGGGCGTGACCGGGACGAGCGGCCCGGGGCTGGCCCTGAAGATAGAGTCTCTAAATCTGGCGGTAATGACCGAGTTGCCTTTAGTGGTGTTTGATTACCAGAGGTCGGGAATATCCACGGGCATGCCTACCAAGACGGAGCAGGGTGATTTGTTATTTGCCCTATATGGGAGGCCCTCCGACTCACACATCATAATTTTGGCCCCGTCCTCGCCCTCCGATTGCTTCTGGATCTCCATAGAGGCGGTGAGGCTGGCCACAAAGTACATGACCCCGGTTCTGGTACTCTCCGAGCAGTTTCTGGTGCATTCATCGGAGCCTTGGAAATTGCCGGAGCTAGACGATATACCGCCGATTGAGATAAATTTCCGGACCGACCCCGAAGGGTTCTTTCCGTATATTCGGGATGAGAAGACCCTGGCCCGGCCTTGGGTGAAGGCAGGGACGCCGGGACTTGAGCACAGGATAGGAGGGCTGGAGAAGAGCAATATTTACGGGAACGTTTCATACGACCCGGAGAACCACGACCTGATGACCAAGATGAGGTCGGAGAAGGTAGAGAGGGTGGCCCAGGACATACCGGATGTGCAGGTGGTCGGGCCTGCAGGTGCGGATATGCTGGTAGTGGGATGGGGGAGCACTTACGGACATATAAAAGCGGCGGTGGAGATGGCAAACGGCGATGGGATGAAGGTAGCAATGGTGAATCTCAGATACCTGAACCCTCTTCCCCGGAATCTTGGAGAGGTGCTCCGGAGGTTCAAGAAGGTACTGGTGCCGGAGCTAAACCTGGGGCAGTTGCAGTTGGTGCTGCGGGCGAAGTATCTGGTTGATGCAATTGGATATAACCGGGTAACCGGGAAGCCTTTCGGTGTGGGAGAGCTTTTAGAATTTATCAAGGAGGAGTATAAAGGGTTAAAGATTCATTGAACTCAATTTAGAGAGGTAAGAGAGAACAAAATGAGCACGACAGTAGAAGAAAGAGAGCAAATAAAGTATAAGCCTAACGATTTTAAATCGGACCAGGACGTAAGATGGTGTCCCGGGTGTGAGGACTACGCCATACTGAAAGCCTTCCAGACGGCCCTGGCCGAGATCGGAATAGCGAGGGAGAAACACGCGGTAATATCGGGAATAGGCTGCGCCGCACGTCTGCCCTATTACATGACCACTTATGGGTTTCACACCATACACGGCCGGCCCATCCCGGTGGCGACCGGGGTGAAGGTAGCCAATCCGGAGCTATCGGTCTGGGTGATGACCGGAGACGGGGACGCCATATCCATAGGCGGGAACCACCTGATACACGTAATGAGGAGGAATGTGGATATAAACATACTTCTTTTTGACAACCGGGTGTACGGCCTGACCAAGGGGCAGTACTCACCGACGAGTGATCGGGGAACTGTCAACAAATCCGCTCCGATGGGGACGATAGAGGAGCCGGCAGAGCCGTTGGCTCTGGCGCTGGCTTCCGGGGCTACATTTGTGGCCAGGACATCGGCGGCTTATGTGAAACACCTGGTGGAGCTGATAGTGGAGGCGCACAAGCACAAGGGGACCTCCTTCATACATATATACCAGAACTGCTATGTGTATAACGACGGGGTATTCGACCAGTTCACGGAGAAAGACGTGAGGGAGGACAGAAACATCGTCCTGGAACACGGCAAGCCGCTCCTGTTCGGTAAGAACAATGATAAGGGTTTGAAGTTTAAAGATGGAAGGATGGAGATAGTGGAGTTTAAATCCGGAAATCCGCCCGATGACATAACGGTTTACGATGAGACGAACCTCTCTCTGGCCCTTTCTCTCTCAAGACTCTACTGGCCGGAGTATCCGGTGCCTATGGGGATATTCAGGAGGGTTCAGCAGCCGACCTTTGAGGACTCGATACAGGCGCAAATAAAAAGGGCCAAGGAGAAGTTATCGCCGGATATTAACCGCCTGCTATATTCCGGCGACGTGTGGGAAGTGAAGTAAAATTAGAAGGCCATTCCAAGACTGTATCTTAATAAATTTGACGTAGGGGTTCAACATGTTGAACCCCTACTTTTTCTCGAGCCATCTTACAACCGTATTATTCCAAATTTGTCCAAGATAGGAGATTGCTTCGCGGGGATCTATTTGGGGTGTCATTGCGAGGAATGAAATGACGAAGCAATCCCTTGAAAAAAACGAGATTGCTTCGCTATCGCTCGCAATGACAGGGAGGGTAGGTAATCGTGAATAGTGAGAGTTTAGAAACGAGATATCTTTAGGTGTCAATTGCGCGGGATAAATTTGCGCGGGATAAATTCCACGACCGAAGCAATCCCATGCCTTAAAGCCAATGTTATTTGGATTTTCATCGGTTATTTGAACGGATATGATTTGAACGGCAATTACGTAAGCAAAAAGAAGCTGGGAATCTGTTTTTTAAAAAAGAATTTTTATTTTTCTAGAGCCTTACTTTGCAAGTGTGGTTCAATTTGTTTCTTATTATTTCGGGTGGCAGGGGATTGAAACATAACCGAAGAGTGAAGGGTGGGGAAAAGTAAGACATAATATATATATTCTATAACATTTACTTTGCCGGAAAATTCGACTAAGATTGGTTGATGTATGTTATTGAAATGGATGACGTTCCTGCGGAGGTGTTAGACGGGTTTATAACGAGCCAGTATCACTTCATTAGTGAAGGAGGACATAAGTGGTTTCGTATTTAAATTTACTCCTCTTTTTCTGTATAGTACTATCATTCGCAGTAGGCACACTTTTACTGGCCAAGTTAATCAGGTTTCGAGACCCAAACATAGACCCGGTCAAGGTCCAGCCTTATGAATGTGGTGAAGACCCGGTAGGTGACGCCTGGTCGCGCTTTTCCATTTCTTTCTACTTGATTGCCCTTGTATTTGTCTTATTCGATGTGGAGGTAGCCTTCCTTTTTCCCTGGGTGCTTTCGCTGTCAGAGTTGGGGCTCCTTGCCTTTATAGAGATGCTTATTTTTCTGTCCATCCTTTTTCTGGGATGGCTCTACGCCTTTAAGAAGGGGGATTTAAAATGGGAACGCCAGTAGACGGGCAGAGACCCCGGTCAGGGCTGGAAGCACTGGGCGATTTAATTAGCCTGCCCGGCTTAAACATTCTTCTTACCTCGACAAAAAAAATCTTTTCATGGGCGGAGAAATCGAGTCTATGGCCCTTGAGCTTTGGTCTGGCCTGCTGTGCTATCGAGATGATGGCCACCTTTGCCTCCCGGTTTGACCTGGACCGTTTTGGAGCAATCACCCGGGCTTCTCCGAGACAATCGGATTTGATGATAATAGCCGGGACCGTCACGGTTAAGATGGCTGAGCGCATAAAAAAACTTTATGACCAGATGCCCTACCCCAAGTGGGTAATAGCTGCTGGGAGCTGTGCCATATCCGGGGACCATTATCGCCACATCTATAGCGTCGTCCCCGGTGTTGACTGGGTCATCCCGGTCGATGTCTACGTTTCCGGCTGTCCTCCCACCCCGGAAGCCTTCATGGAAGGCCTGATCAAGCTTCAAAGCATTATCGCCGAGGGGAATACAAGACCGCATCTGAATATAGCTTCAAACGGCATGAAGTTAGAATCACCTAAACCGAAAACCATAAAAACGGTGGATATACCCAGGACTGGAAAGTATATTTTGCCCGGCGAGGTGGAGGCTTATGCCAGCGACCTGAAGAAAAGGGGTTTTGATTTCTTAGCATACATCACCGCCGTTGATTATATGGAAAGGATTGATGTGGTGTATAGCGTTCGCTCACTAGAGAATAACGATGAGCAAAACTGGAAGGTGAGTGTTGACCCAACCAATTCCATTGTCCCATCTATCACACACATATATAGGGGCGCGGAGTGGCATGAGCGTGAAGTATATGACCTTTTTGGGGTTGAATTTACCGGCCATCCGGACCTCCGCCGTATCCTTCTTCCCGATGATTGGGAGGGCAACCCTTTGAAAAAGAGCTACCTAATGGACACGCCAAAACTACCTTACCGTCCGTCCAGAGAGGAGTATGAGACATGGAAGAAAGGGTAATAGAGCGCGAGTTCGGGGAGCTGGCCGTGAACATGGGCCCGCAGCACCCTTCCACTCATGGTGTTTTCAGGATGGAGCTTCACCTGAGAGGAGAGACCGTGGTAAGGGTCGTTCCCCATATCGGATATCTTCACCGCGGCGTGGAGAAGCTTTCGGAGACGTTGGACTATGATATGTTGCCTCCGGTTTATGAGCGCGATGATTATCTCTCTCCAACCGCCAATTCCCTGGCATTTGTCCTGGCCGTGGAGAAGCTGGCCGGTATCGAGGTGCCAAAGCGGGCGAGCTACCTACGGGTGATGGTAGCAGAGCTTCAAAGGGTCGCTTCTCATCTGGTTTGGCTCGGCACCTTTGGACTGGACCTAGGTGGGGCTCTGGGTGGCGGTTCTACTCTTTTTCTCTACTGCTTTCGGGAGAGGGAGAAGATTCTAGACTTGATGGAGGCTCTTACCGGGACGCGCTTTCACACCAATATGAACCAGGTTGGGGGCGTGAGATACGATGTCTATTCAGGGTTTGATCGCGATATTTCTCAAACAGTGAGTTATCTTAAGGAAAGAATAGGCGAGTATAAAGATATGCTCGAAAATAATCCCGTCTTTTTAGAGCGCACCAAGGGTGTTGGTGTAGTACCACTAGAGCTTGCAAAGGAAGTAGGGGCCTCCGGCCCCGTCCTCCGTGGCTCCGGGGTGGCCTATGACTTGAGGAAGAACAAACCCTACTCAGATTATTCCGATTTTGAGTTTCAGATCCCGGTGGGAAAGGACGGGGATGCCTATGACCGCTACCAGGTCAGGTTAGAGGAGATGTTCCAATCTCTCTCCATCATCAATCAGGCGATAGGAGGACTT
>FWPU01010158.1_pt1 | contig 14228 bp, 20 predicted proteins | sample 2228361 | NCBI WGS metagenome assembly FWPU01 (sample SAMEA103939777, study PRJEB20133) | metagenome
AGATAAACTAATTTTAAAAGAAAAATATCACATTAGAAAAGACTTTCACAAATGGTTCGATAAGGAGAAGTTTAACTACGAGAAAAGCTCTTATGCTCTGGCAAGCCATTGCTCAAAATGCTTTGACAAATGGTTCGATAAGGAGAAGTTTAACTACGAGAAAAGCTCTTATGCTCTGGCTACCTATTGTTCAGAATACTTTGATAAATGGTTTGATAGAGAAAAGTTTAATTATAAAGATGCATCAGGGGCTCTGGCTCAGTATTGTTCAGAATACTTTGATAAATGGTTTGATAGAGAAAAGTTTAATTATGAGGATAGTTCGTGGGCTTTAGCTCTATTTTGCTCAGAATACTTTGATAAATGGTTTGATGAGGAGAAATTTAACTTCAATGATGGACTTACTGTAAACGCATTGAACAATTATTGTCAAAAATATTCCGAAAAATGGAGGAAGGCTCTTGAAAAATAGCTTGAAAAATGACTTAAAATTTGAATAAAATAAATTAAAAGGAGGTAAACATGAAAGAAAAAAAAGAAATAACAAAAATCGAGAATTCCGAGAAAGCTTTAAGTAAAGTTAACCAGACACTCAAATTGGCTGAAGTGTTATACAAGTCGGGAATTTTCCCAACTGTCAGAAGCCCCGCACAAGCTGTGGCGATAATTTCAATGGGTAATGCTATTGGCTTACATCCCGTTCAAGCATTACAAACAATGTCAGTTATAAATAACAGAATTTGTGTGGAAGCTAAAGTTTATCTCGCATTGGCTATAAAGCATGGTGTAAGATACAAAATAATTAAGAGCGATGATACTGTGTGCGAAATAGTCTATTCAAGAGAAGGTTTTGAAGATGTAAGGGTAGTATGGACAATAGAAAGAGCCAGAAGGGAAATAAAGAATATAGAGCGTAGAGATAGCTGGCGGGAAATGCAAGCAACAATGCTGTTTTGGCGAAATATATCCGAGGGAGTGAGAAAAATAGCTCCCGATGCGATTTTAGGTGTTTACACCAAGGAAGAAATGCTTGATACGGTTAATGTAATAGATACAGAAGTCATAGAACCGAGAGCCTATAGCAAAACCGAAAGTAGATACAACGAAAAAGAAATAAATGGAAAAGAAACCGCAGAAGAGCAGGAAAAAACAGAAAACCATAAGCCAGTGGAAATCCACCAGAAACAAGGCGATATGATAACACCTGCCCAAATAATCAATATCCACGAATTGTTAAGACAAATAAAAATTAAAGATGAAGCAAAAAGAGAAATGTTAAAGAACTATTATGGAGTTTCAAGCACTAAAGAACTTACCCGAGAACAAGCAAATGACTTTATACTTAAACTGGCAAAACATATAGAGTTAATTAAAGCAAGTAATCCTTCAGAAAAAGAACAAGATATGCAAGAAAAAATAAAGGAGGAATAAAAATGAATGGCAATAACTTAGAATTCAAAGTTTTGCATGACTTACCCCCTAAAGCAGGTAAAAGAAATGTTTTGGTTTTAAGGGTGGTGGAAATTAGAATGAGAAATAGTAAGAAGATATGCTTAGAAGTGAGGAAATTCTTCGTAGCTAAAGATGGTTCTTTGCACCCTACAAAAAAGGGAATCGTTCTCTCGAAAGAACATGTCGAACATCTATTTGACTATATCTCGGAAATCAGGGATTTAATTGAGTTTTACTCTGCGGAGCCAGCACATGAGAAATACAGCGAAGATATATAACAATTTAGGGAAATGCAGACAAATAGTAAAATCCACTCTAAAGTTCTTGGAGAAAAAACAATATGTAGACAAAGAAAAAGAAATATTGCAAGAAGTGAATGATGTCCTTAAATATTACCTCAAGGTTAGCGAAAATCTGTTAAAAAGACAGGTTAGAAACATGACAGTATGGAGAGTGTGGCTTTCAGGGATAAAAGGGATTTCCCAAACTATGGCGGGTCGAATTCTTGCGAAGATTGATATTAATAAATGCGGTAGGGTTTCTTCTTTGTGGAGATATGCAGGTTTTGCGGTGAAAAACGGAAAAGCCGAACGCAAGACAAAGGGTAATAAAAGCTCTTTTAATCCTGTTCTAAAAGCGGAAATGGTGCAAATAGCTAAAAATTTCATAAGACAGAAAAATAAATATTACAAATATTACTTACAACAAAAAGAAGAAGAAGCCAAAAAGCATCCTGAGCTTTCGAGAATTTATATACACAATAGAGCAAGGCGTAAGATGATTAAGTTATTCGCAAAACACTTATGGTTAGTATGGCGTCAAACTGAAGGGTTGCCCATACCCTCAACTTTTTATGATTCGTTAAAAATAAAACCCGAGGAGGTGTTAGATGAATAAAAAACCCAAATTAATAAAAGCTATTCAAAGGCTACCCCTTGATTGGAAAAAGCCTTCTACAATTAATGAGGCGGGACCCTGCGAATTTTGCAATCAAGAGGATTGCGAGGCAGAATGCTGGCTCTTTCGAAAATTTGTTGAAACGGGAAAATGGCTCAAATATGTATTACCCAATCAGATTCACAAACTAAAAAAAGGCGAAAAACTTAATTTAAAGGAGGTGCGTTTTGATTACAGGAATTTCTTTTGCAGGTGAAGAGTTTACTTTTGAAGAGTTATGCCAAGAAGAAAAGTTGTATCCAAGCTTTATCTGGAGTTATGTCAAAGATTATTTCACAAAAAAGAGAAGCTTGTATTCAATTACTTCACTCTTGATGTGTCATAGAAAAGCTTTATTTGACAAAGACTACGAAGTTTTCATGGAGTTTAAAGATTTTTACCCCATGTTAAGAGGAGTCCTTTTTCACTATGCTTGTTTGAAGCAAGCCGAAGGTGCGGTGTGTAAAGAGTGTGGTAATATTCATGAACCCGAAAGGTCTTTTGAATATCCCATGCAATATGGAGAAGAGAAGGTAATAATAGAAGAAACCCCCGATATGCTTACTTGCAAAGAACTAATTGAGTATAAAACAGTCAATAAAAAGCCTATAGAACCCCACTCACATCATTTGAAACAGCTTGCAGGATATTGTTTGCTTCTTGAAAAAAATGGTGTTAATATAGCTAATATAAGGCTTATTTATTTTGCTCAATACGATTCTGTTAATTTTGTGTGGAGTAAAAAGCAATTTAAGGAAATACCCGATAATCAGTATTTTGAAACCGAATTGTTGTTTAAAGTGAAAGAACGAAAAGCGTGGGAGGAGCAAAAAAGATTACCTTTCCCGCAACCTGAGTATGAATGGGAATGCGATTATTGCCCTTATGTTTTCTTGTGTAAGGATACTTCATGAAAAGGCGAAAAGCTAATTTGTTGAAATATCGAGCGAAAAAGTGGCTTGAAAAACAGGGATTTTGTGTGGAATATCTTGAGAAACAATTTGCCATTAAAAAGAATGGTGGTTTTGTTTTTGTGAAAAAAGATATATTTGGAGCGGATTTAATAGCAATAAACAAGAAACAAATTGTATTTGCAAATGTTGTGGGTAGAAAAGAGGAAATAAACAATCATATGGAAAAATTTTGCAAATATCCATTTCCTCCTTTTGTTGATTTGTGGATTATAGTTGGCGAAAAAAGAAAGGCATTTTATATCCAGAAAATAACTTGTGGAGGGAAAAAATATGAGAGACAAAATAATTGAATATTGCTTGGTTTGTTGTTATTATGATAATTGTGCGGTGGAGATGTGTAAAGTTTACGAATTTTATGTAAAGCGTTTTGCAAATCTTACTCCCCAAAAGGCTCGGGAAGTAGCAGTAGCAATTTGTAAAGAATGTGATGGTGAAAAATGTCAGGATTATTCCTGTCCACTGAAGGAGAAAAGTTAATAGAATGGTGGTTAATTGTTCGGGTGCAAAGTTTAGAAACAACATAGAAGTTGAGGAGAGTTTAAAATCTCTGGCTCGAGCAGTAGTAATAAGAACTCTGGTAGACTCCATGATACCATTAAAACCGATAAAAAACAAGAAAATTTACAAAAAATATGGTAAAATAAAAAAGGAGGCTATGGAAAGTTTGAATAGCCAAGATTTAAAAGTTTGGTGTGAATTGGCTGGAATATCATTTCATGATATTATAAAATTTTACGAAAAAAAGAAAGGAGGTTAAAAAAATGTTAGAGATGATTCTAAAATTATTGGGATATTTGTCTCCCGTTTTAGTTATTCTTCTTGCCCAGCTATTTAAGAAAATTTTTAGTGCTTTGCAGAAATTCGCTTACTGGAACCAATTAAAGCCCATTCTGGTAATTCTGGCAGGTGTCTTTGTTGAAGCAATTCTTAAAGCATGGAACAACGAAATCACAGGAAATGCAATTGCGGAGTTGCAAAAATTGTTAGGAGACAGTGGTTTTATCATTTTGGTTGCTATGGTTATTTACAGGCTATTTAAAGTCATAATCAAAAATAAGTGAAAGTCAAGGCTGTCCTTAAACGCACTGTCTGGATAGCTGTAAGTATCGTTATATTGATAGGTTGTTTACTCGGGATATACTGGTTTGTTTTAACATCTAAAAACAATGCTACACAAAAAACAAACAATGAAAAACCATCAAAAATCAACAGTCAAAAAAGAGAAATTATTGTTATTTCTCGAACCGATTTACCGCTCAAAAATAAAAAGACAGAAAAGACTTACACTCAAGAAACTAAAGAAGTCAAGGAAACTGAAGTTGAAGTTTCAGAAGCTATAATCAAAAAAACCAGAGATTATATTGTGGTAGAAACGAAAAAAGCAACAGTTATTCTCCCTAAAGAAATAGTAGCTGAAAAACAAAATAAGCAGAGCTTGAAACAGGAACGCTCCAGAAAATCCACCATAAGATTCAATCTCCGCCCTCATATAGGCTTTAAATTTGATGCAACAAGCCCAAATTGGCTGGGGTTTTATGGCTCGTGGAGCCCCTTTGAATACAAAAATGTATATTTACCCGCTGTTGCCTTCCCACCCCTTGGAATTGGTGCAGAATATAGAATAGCTTATATTTACACTTCTTGTGATGAGGAATTTTCAAGCCTGTTTATAGGAGCTTATTACTCACCGACCAAAAAATCTTTATACATAGGAATTACTATGGAGCTCACAAAATGATTTATCTACAATTCTTGAAGTTGTTTGCTGACGCCAGAGACCCCGTGGAGAAGCTTATTTTTTATTTTCTATTCGAGGGTTTTACGATTTCCCAAATTCAAAAAATATTAGAGCTAAAAAAAGAGGATATAAAAGATGCCAAGGAGAAATTTCGGCAAGCCTGCCGAGGAATTTAATTCTCAAAGAAAGATATGGAGCAGAAAGCGTGGAACTTTCTTGAATGTTATGCCTGCAAAAAGCAAAATAAAAGAATTGCTTACGAGGCAAAGTAAATACATAAATCCAGACCTTTTCAGAGTTTTTTTTGTCCCCAAGCTTGCATCCTTGCTGGAAAAAGCCACTCAAAACATAGAAGATATCATAAAAAAAAATACAGGTGAAATAACTCCAAGAGAAAAAGAAGCTATTGAAAACTCTAAATGGCTGATTAAAATGGTATATGATATGACACAAAAAAGTATTAATAAAGATAGTGTTTCACAGGAAGTAGAGATAATTTTTGAAGAAAAAAAGGCTAAAGGGCAAGAAAAAATTATTGAAGGAACGCATGACAATCAACATGTTTGATAAATTTAGTTAAGGAGGTATAGGATGGCACCTTTAATTTATGTGTCCGATTATTTTGTGATGGATTACAACAAATACACTCCATCGCAAATCGAATATTTGTTTGAAGAATGGGCTGTAAGAGGAGTAAAGGGAACAAGGATTTTTCTACAACTGGATGTAGCACAGGGCACCTTTTCGCCGTGGAAAGATGATTTTTCTGGATGGGATGAAAAGTATTGGGAGAGACTGGAATTCATTGTAAAAACTGCTGGGAAATACAAAATCAATGTTTGCGGAGTTCTTTTTGCGGTGCAGAATACTAAATTAACGCCTTTCATGGAAGAATTCAAAAGAACCCTGCGGGAAAGATATGGTAATAACGTAATAAATGATTATTTAAATGGTAAAATTGATGTTCCAGTGCGATATTTTAGAATTTTCCAGCTTTTAGAAGAATTTCTTCAAGAGCTTAACAATCGAGATTTCGATGTTAAGATACAGTCATGGGAATTAATAAATGAATGTAAGGAAGAGTTCTTGCTTCTTACCCCCGAATTTTCGAAAAGCGTCAGGAATATTTTACATCCTGATAAAATCTGGTATAGTGGAGAAGCCCCAAGACTGCTATCTCTTTATTACGATGTCTATTCACCACACGGATTCGGAGGACATAGACCAGCCATTTATAATCTCGCCAATACTTCTTTCCCGTTTGATATGTCCCCTGATGAAATTGATTATCTTTATAGAATTAAACATGAGGATGGTAAACTTTTATGTTTCTCCTCTGATGGAAAATCTTTTAACGAAGCAGAAGCTCAAGCAATTTTTGAATATTCCAGAAACACTTGGAATCCCGATATTTATGAGATAGATTACTGGGCTCCTGAAACTTATAACAATCCGTTGACATGGCTTGAAATCATTTTAGAAGCTTATCAGGTAGTATACGGGCTTTTTCCATCTATGGAAATTCCTATGGTTTGTGAGATATCAGCACCAAAATATGTTCCTGTAAATTCCAAGTATTCAATTAAAGTTTCACTTAAAAACCGTTCTGTTTTTAATTTAAAATTGTATTGTTATGTAAGTGTAAGGTGTAAACATGACAAAAAAGACAAATCCAAAGTTGTTGTAAGTGCAGGTCTTTACTCTATCCCGAAAGAAAGTTCGATTGTTATAAATGCCAATGCTCGAATTTCCAGAACAGGAAAATTGATTTATTATTTCGATGCTTTCTTTCCTGATTCCCTGCCCTCATTATCTGTAGATTCTGGAAGATACAAACTATTAATACCCTGCATAATTACCCGTCAAAGCTTTACAAGGGTTTACTCTAAGTTTATTTATTTTTGGGTTAAATTGTGGAGTATTTTTAAAACTAAGATTTTAGGAATTCCAGAATAACATCAGCCGAAATTCCAAGGGTAAACTCAGTAAGAGTTCCTATTACAATTCCAACACACACCTTTTCAGGCAAAGAAACTATAGGAGCACCGCTAAAGCCCTGAGCGGTTTTAGGAGCAAATATCACTTTGTTTTTTGTATATGTAGAAATTCCCAGCAAGGCTACCCAGCCTGCTCTTGCTTCCCCCCAATAACCCACTATAAAAGAAAGATTGTAAGACAAATCAGGAGCCTTTATCTCCAGTGTATTTCTGATTTTCCTGTTTTTCAATTCGAATAAAGTTAAATCCTTTTCTCGGGACATTTTTACGAGATGCAATTCAAACCTTTCTCCTTTAAAGTTATAACCGATATATTGAATCGTTTGTTCATCTTCTAAATACTTTAAGTAGTGAGCTATTGAAAGAATCTTGTCTTTACCAATAGCTACCCCTGTAAAGGAACATACCCTTCTGTCTTTTGAAATGGCTTGTATAACCCATACGCTTTTTGCGGTTTCCCAGATAGAGTTGGAAATCTCATTGTAATATTTGCGGTTTTCTATAAAAGAGGGGAATTCAAAGTCTTGGTTCTGGATTATAAAGGGTTTCAATAGCAGGACAAAAAAGATTAGAGCCCGAACTCCAAACTTTTTTGAGGCTTTTTTTAACTTTTCCATCACCCAACACCCCTAATTTAATTTTAACATATTGAAATACTTTAAAATCAAATTATGTTATAATTATAGAGTGGCTACTGTAAAATTCGAACTTCATCCAGCACAACAAAAAATTGAAGAGGCTTTTAAATCCAAAAGATTTATATATGTAATTGCTGGAAGAAAATTTGGGAAGAGTTATTATGCCATAAGAAAAGCAATTATAGAGGCTTGGCGAAAGCCTAATGCTGTGGTATGGTATCTTGCACCTTATGAAAGCCAATCTTTCCAAATAAGCTGGATGAGATTTTTACAGATAATACCTCGTGAGATTTTAAAGAAAGCAAGAGAAGACAAAAAATACATTCAATTAACAAATAATTCGGTGGTATGGATAAAGGGAGTTCAACATGAAACTATTCTGAGGGGTGAAAACCTTGACTTCGCAATACTTGATGAATTTGTAAACATGCCCTATTATGTGTGGAAGTCGGTATTAAAACCCATGTTTGTGGTTACTCAAGGAAAAGCTTTGTTTATAGGGACAGTTCCAGACCCAAGGAGGGAGTATGTTTCAGAAGAATTTCTTGATGACTACGAGAAATATCTGAATAAACCCGATGAAGATAATCAGGCTTTTAATTTCAGTTCTTTTGAAAACCCTTATATTGACAAAAAAACAATTCTAAAAGAAATTGAAGAGGCACGCAATTCTGGAAAAGCCGATAAAGAAGAATGGGCTAAAAGAGAATATCTGGGATATTATAAAAGAGAATTTGGCTATGTGTTCGATGAACTCGATTATAGAATTCATTTTGTGGAGCCCTTCGAAATACCTCAAAGCTGGATAAGAATTTTTGCCGTTGACCCTCACCCCAACACACCTTTTGCCTCTTTATGGGTTGCTATTTCACCTGAAGACCATTATATCGTTTACAGGGAATTTCAAGAGGAAGATTTAACTTTGGAACAATTCGCAAGAAGAGTATTTGAATTTGAAAAGAAGGCTAAGGAGCATATTATATTGAGACTGATTGACCCCACTTTTGCTAACCTTGAATTAAAAACGATTGGTGCTAAATCGGTTCAACAAATGCTACAAATGCACGGTATATATTGTAAGAATGCCAACAGGGACTTCAATAGCTTTTATTTTAAAATGCTTCAGTTAATTAAAAGGAATGCAGAAGGACAAACACGGTTTATGGTTTTTAAAACTTGCCCCATTACTTGGTATCAAATTACTCACTTAAAGTGGGATGTTTATCATTCCAGACGGAGGATAGAAGAAGGAGAGGTAAAATATACTGCTCGAAGCGGTTTTTTTCACTTTGTAGATTGCTTGAAGTATATTATAAATGCTAATATCACCTCTACCAATGTAGAAAGAATAAAAGAAATCAAACAATTGATTAAACAGATACAAAAAGAAGCATAAAAGTATGATAAAATAAAATTGGAGGTGGAATTGGCTAAACCAGATTCCGAAATTTTAGAAAAAATACTCAAGCGGTATCAATATTCTTATAACGAAAGAAGCCCTATTATTGAGAAACACAAAGAGTATTACAGCCTGTATAAAAGCTGGAGGGATAGAACCAAAGAGTTATACACATATGAAGTTTTTGTCCCTTATACCTTTGCTCTGGTAGAAGAGTATGCCTCAAGAACATTACTTGCTTTTTTAACTGATGAAAAGTTTTACAATGTTAGAATAAGAGGCTGGAAGTTTAAAGGAAATGCTCAAAAGCTCTGCAGAGATATAGCTGAACTTCTCGATTACTTCATTAAGTATCTTGATGCGGAATTAATGATAGAATTTTACGAGTCGGCAAAGCATGCTTATATATATGGGGTGGGAATAAATGCTTGCTATCCCAATTACAATGTAAGTGGCAAGCTGGTTTATTTCAATATGGATATGATACCATTCATAGAGATATTTCCTGATTTTTCAGCTAAGAGATGGAGGGATACGGAATTTATTATCCTGAAAAGATACGTGAACAAAGAGATAGTAAAAAACATGGCTGAGGAGGGAGTATATGACAATATAAAAGACGAAGATTTGGAGTATGCTTCTTATACAAGAGATGAAGAGTGGCTAAATTTTATGGCGGATTTAGGGTGGCAAAATCCACTCGATTTAATATATGATAACACAAGGCAGAAAGTAGAAGTAATGGAATATTTTTTGCCTTCTGGACATGTCATTACAGTCTTGGGACGCAGAAAAATTATTAGAAACACCACCGAAGATAACACCCCACCTTTCGAAGGATACCCATTAATTCCTTTTAAGTGTGCTGGAGCACCGGGCGAATTGCTTGGAATTTCCATTGTAGAACAAATCAAACCTTTACAAATTGATTTAAACATTCTCCGTTCTCAAAGAAGAAGGAATGTAGAATTAATTTTGAATAAAGTTTTCATAGCCAACATTCTTGCTGATATAGATTATACTACTTTAATTTCAAAGCCCGGGAATATTGTTTTGACCTCCGATATTGACGCTATCCGTGAATTACCTATTACTGATACAACAGGTTCGGCTTTCAGGGAAGAGCAAATTCTTATCGGAGACATACAGAATGTCTCCTCTATCACAGATTACTGGAGAGGACAGGTTCCAAGAAGAAGGGAGACAGCTACAACGGTAGTATCCTTGCAAAGAATGGCTCAGGGGCGATTTGAGGCTAATTTAAAACTTATCAACCTTCAGTTATTTACTTTTCTTGCTTTTAAAACACTTTCCTATATCAGACGGGAGATTGATAGAGACACCTACACTTTAATATGCGGTGAAGATAACGCTTATGATGTATTTAAAAATATAACAATTGAAGAATTTAAACGATATTTTCATTTTGTGCCCACAACTACTTCTATTACAGGAATTACTGAAGTAGATAGACAACAATTCATTCAGGTATTTCCCATGCTTGCTCGCTCACCTCATGTTAACAGACTTGCTTTAGAAAAGCAATTACTTGAGCTATTTAACATCAAAAATATTCAGGATTTATTGCCTGAAATCAATCAGCAAGCTAATTTACCTTTATCACAAGAAATGCAATTTTTAGCCCAGAACCCTCAAATAGCCCAGCTGTTATTACAGCAAGCTCAGCAACAAGTCCCCCCAGAAGTTTTAACGGGCAGATATGCTCCTGAACAAGCACTGGAGCCAATAGAATGAACGAAGAGAAAGTAATGAATTTCTTTCATGAGCTTGAAACAAGGGAAGACTTTAAAAGAATAAGTCAAAAAGCCACTGGTAGTGGATTGACAAAATTATTAGTTGCTATCAAAGAACTTTGCGAAACTGAAGGGTGGCAATATTTAAGAGAATACTTAAAGAAATCCACCTCAGCTGAGCAACTTATGAAGGTAAAAGACGAAGATTTGATAAAAATGAAATATATCCTTGAGGGGAGGCGGATATCTCTTGAATTTGTAGAAAGGATTACACGGTTTTATTATGATTGTTTACAAACAAAGGGATTTGACAAAGAAAAATAAAATATGTTAAAATAAAATTGCCAATAAAAATAAGTAGCCCATTGACAAGAGCTTCAATTGATTTTAAGACTGCTGGAGTAGTGTAATGGCGATTTTGAAGCCTGTAAAAGGAACTTATGGAGGAACAATATATCCTGTTATAAGAAGCAATGGAAGCGTTGGGTGGTATATCAATTATGTTCATAATAAAAAAAGAGTAAGGCGGGTCGTAGCAGATAATCCTGAAGAAGCACTGAAAATTTTGGACGAAGAAGTTAAAAAGCTTAAAGATAATAGCCCTTTAACCGCTACATCACACAACAAAAGAGAAGATAGAGAGACATATTTACATCATTTAATTTCCGCTTACTCCAGAACCATTAAGCCTCTACAACCAATCACAAAACCTCTAATCAAATATGGTAAAGGCGATGAGGAACAGGCAGTTCTTGTATTGAGTGATTGGCAACTGGGACATAGAACCAGAAGTTTTAATTTTGAGATTGCTCAAGAAAGAATTCAAAAATTATTGGAAAGTTCTCTTAAAATTGTTTATTTACACAGACAGGCTTATCCCATAAAAGTTCTTAATATCTTTATACTGGGCGATGTAATACAAAATGAGCTTAAGGATTTAATAGATTTATCGGAATTGGAAGCTATATTAGCTGAACAGGTTTTCACTTACGCTGTCCCTCTTCTTGTTTCTCTTATCAAGGAGTATGCAAAGCATTTTGAAAGAATCAATGTCTATTGTGTAAGAGGAAATCACGGGAGAGCTTCCAAAGAAGCCTCAGAACGTTCCAACTGGGATGATGTAATATATCATTGTGTTAAAGCTAATTTTAAAAACATAGAAAGAGTAAACTTTGAAATTGCTAAAAGTTTTTATTTGCTTGTAAATATAATGGAGCACAAATTTCTGCTTATGCATGGTCAGGAAGCAAGACAGGGTTCTTATTTAATTCCTTTATATGGTATTATACAAAGGATGCTGAGGTGGGCTACTTCCATGCCTTTTGACTGGGATGTATTGATAATAGGACACTGGCACAATTTTACAAGATTGGAATTGAATGGAAAAGAATTAATAGTAAATGGGACTTTGGTTTCGGATGATGAATGGGTAAGAAAAAATCTGGGCTGGACTGCTTCAACAAGCCAGACGCTTTTTTCAGTTCACCCCCGCAGAAGAATAACATGGATGTATAAATTAGAATTGCTTTAATTACAGGATGTATATTTACGGATTACTTGAGTTTACATTTCAAATACTTACCTATCCATTGCCATTCTTCGTCGCCTCTCAAGAATCTTCTGAAACTTTCCGCCCAATATTCTTTTAAGTTAGCTCCTCCATAAGAAGAGGGATAATCTTTCAGTTTGTATAAAAACGCTAACTCCTGCAAATCTTCTTCGGGTAGCCATTCGTAAATAATATGCCCGATTTCATGCCCCAGATGCTCAATAGCATTATCTTTACCCGTTATGAATTCAGGTAAATCGTAATTAGAATTTATCCAGATTTTGCTTCCTATTCTCGCTCCCCCCCTACTTCTTGGATTCCTTGGTTTATATTGTTCGAGAATAGTAGGAGCTGGACTGTATTCTATTACAAGCTCTCTATCAGGAGGAAAAAACAATTTGGAAAGAGCCTTTACAAATCTTGACGAGGGTTTACGAGAGTAGTAGAGGGTAATATTATTTATTTTAATCTTGTTTTTCATAATTTCATTCTCCCGCAGAGAACATAGAGGGTCTTATGCAATTTGGAGAAATCCACACACTTTCTATTCTTGGAGCTTTCAAAAGGGCACTTCCCTTCCCCCGAATGCCCGTTGCCCTTGTCCTGCCTGCAAGATGACATGCTGTAGCCCAGTTTATTCTTTTCCAGCCAGCATTTTCTAAGGGTTCATATACAGGATGTTTATAACCTGATAATATACATTTTCCCTTTATATTTAACAGTAGATTTACAAGGTCTTTATGGTCTTCCAGCGTTAATTCATGGTTATACAATTTTTTATCTTTTCTTGTTTCGGGAATATAAGGAGGGTCGTTATAAAACAGAGTATCCTCAGTATCATAAAGTTTTATAATTTCCCGAAAATCTTTATGCTCTATTTGAACTCTTTTAAATCTTTCATGAATTAAAGGCAACTCTTCAATAACACTAAGCCACGCTGAACATGCCCGTGCCATCCCTCCTGCTGAAGTGGTCACATTAAAACCCCACCCCCCTTTCATATCACCAGAAAAGCTTTGTCTTATAGCTACAAACCATCTATAAGCTTTTTCCACGGCATCCTCGCAACTTTTCCATGTTTCCTTACAATATTCTCGCTCCTCTCTACTATAAGGAGTAAAAAATACTTTTCTATAAAATTTCTTAAATTTCCGAGGGTCTCTTAATATTCTAAAGAAATTAACCAGCCCGCTATCTCTATCATTATAGACTTCTACAGGTGAAGGCTCTTTATTTAAGAGCAAACTCGCTCCTCCTCCAAAAGGCTCAACATAAGTATGGTGAGGCGGGAATAACTTCAAAATCTTACCCACCATATTCCCCTTCCCTCCCGCATACGCTATTACACTTCTTACCTTGAACCTTCTCCTCACCTTTACCATAACTTTCTCCTCATTTCTTATTATACCACCAATTTTCCTCCACACTATACCCCTCCATCCACCCTTTACCAGTAAATGTTTCACGTATGTTTCACACTTTTTGCCCTACAGAACCTTTTCTAATCTAACTCTACACCTCCACTTTAAATTTCAATTCTAATGCCTCAAGAATCTCTTATTTTTACCCTACCCTTATCCTTACCCTTACCCACCCGAGAAATGAAAAGCAAGGGGTATTAGATTAAAAATTTCAGGCTATTTCCCTAAACCCACCACTCCGAAACCCCACTACCTGAATTTTAGTCCTATTGTTTGGAGAAGAGGACCCCCCCCCTACCCCCCCCCTTATCTTTCATGGATACACTCGGGGGGGGTTTTTCCTTCAAAATTAAAAAAAAGAGTAAGAAAG
>FWPU01010159.1_pt1 | contig 14227 bp, 11 predicted proteins | sample 2228361 | NCBI WGS metagenome assembly FWPU01 (sample SAMEA103939777, study PRJEB20133) | metagenome
GCCCTACGGCATCAAGTACGGCTCCAACTTTCAGCCCTTCGTCAACAAACGCGATGTGAAGGACGGCAAGGACGAAGACCTGACCGCCGAGCCGGAGCAGATCAAAGCCTTCCGCGACACCTGGGAACTGGGCATCCACTCCTACCTGAGTTACCTGCGCGACCGCTTCGTGGTGGCCCGCGAACTGCTCACCGAGAGCGGCAGCATTTTCGTCCAGATCGGCGACGAGAACGTGCACTTGGTGCGCTGCCTGCTGGATGAGGTCTTTGGGAGCGAGAATTTTGTCGCGGCTATCATCTTTACGAAAACAGCTGGTTTAGGCCAAAAATATCTTGATAGTGTCAATGACTACATCCTTTGGTATGCTAAAGATATCAATCGAGTGAAATACCATCAACTGTTTCGATACAAAGTTCTGGGTGAAAAAGGAACCACACAGTATACAAATATCCAGAATAAAGATTTTTTCGATGAGCGCCGTTTGACTCGTGAAGAATTGAAAGATCCTTCATCTGTTTATGAAAAAGGAAGAGTATTTGCCTCGGATAATTTGACAAGTCAATCAGCTAGCGATAGCACACTTTACACTTTTCACTATTATGGGCAAGATTTTTCTGTTCGCAAGGGGGGCTGGAAAACTACGATATCTGGAATGGAGAGACTAAGAAAGGCTGGTCGCCTGAAAATTATAGGCAATACATTGATGTACCGCCGTTACTTCGATGATTTTACTGTCTCCCCAATTAATAATATTTGGGATGATGTCTTGATGACTGGATTCTCTGAAGAAAAGATTTATGTGGTTCAGTCATCATCAAGCGCTATTGAACGTTGCATATTGCTTGCCACCGACCCGGGCGACCTGGTGCTCGACCCGACCTGTGGTTCCGGCACCACCGCCTATGTGGCTGAGCAGTGGGGCCGCCGCTGGATCACCATGGATACCAGCCGGGTTGCCCTCACCCTGGCGCGTTCCCGCCTGATGGCCGCCCGCTACCCCTACTACCTGCTGGCTGACTCCCCCGAAGGCTTCCAGAAGCAGCAGGAGCTTGGCCAGATCCCGCTTGATGCCCCCCGTCCGGCCTCCTTTGGTCACGATGTGCGCCGTGGTTTCGTCTATAAAACCGTGCCGCACATTACTTTGAAGGACATCGCCAACAACGAAGAGATTGATGTCATCCACGCAAAATACCAGCCAGAACTGGACGCCCTGCGGACCGAAATTAACCGGCTGACCGGCAAAAACTGGGAAGAGTGGGAGGTTCCACGCCTGCCTTCAATATACCAGTCTGAAAAAGAACGCACTGCCACGGAGAAGGAACTGGCATCCCCTGGCATCATTCCTGAATCGGAAGTCTGGAATCGTCTGGAACGCTGGTGGAAAATTCGCCGTCAGCGGCAGGAGGAGATTGACGCATCCATCGCCCGCAACGCCGGGCGGGAGACGCTTTATGACCAGCCCTACGAAGACCCGAAGCGCATCCGCGTGGCGGGGCCATTCACTGTGGAAAGTCTCAGCCCCTTCCGCATGCTCAGCCCGGATGAAGAGATTCCGGCAAGCGAACGCGCTGCACTTCAGGAGAACAGCGAAACCTTTGTGGAAACCATCCTGGCTAACCTGCGCAAAGCCGGGGTGCAAAACACCAAAAAGAACGAACGCTTGAAGTTCGAGCGCCTGGAGATGTATGCTGGAACCTGGATCCAGGCCGAAGGTGAGTTCACCACGAAGGATGGTGAAACCCGCCGCGTGGCGGTGGCCATCGGCCCGGAGCACGGCACGGTTGATCCGGAACTGGTCAAGGAAGCTGCCAAGGAAGCCGTACGCGGCATTGGCTTCGACCTGCTCCTGATCTGCGGCTTTGCCTTCGACCCGCATGTCAGCGAGGAAGCAAAACGCTACGGCAATCTGGAAGTGCTGCCCGTGCGTATGAATCCCGACCTGGCGATGGGCGATTCCCTGCTCAAGAAGACCGGCTCTGGCAACCTGTTCCTGATCTTCGGCGAGCCGGATATTGAAATCCGCCCGGTAGGCGACGACCAGATCGAACTGGAAATTCGCGGACTGGATATCTACGATCCGACCACCGGTGAAGTACGTCCCAGTTCGGTGGATGACATCGCCTGCTGGTTCATTGACACGAACTATAATGAAGAGAGTTTCTTTGTGCGTCACGCTTACTTTAGTGGAATGGACAAACCCTACGAAAAGCTGCAACGCGCCCTGCGTGCAGAAATCAATGAGGAAGCCTGGGAAAGCCTGTACCGCACCGTGAGCCGCCCCTTCCCGAAACCACAGACCGGTAAAATTGCGGTAAAAGTTATCAATCACTATGGTGATGAGGTGCTGAAAGTTTATGACATCAGGTAGCATCCGGGCAATTGATCTTTTCTGCGGCATTGGTGGGAATTCCTGGGGTGCACGCCAGGCCGGGGTGGAAATTGTGGCCGGGTTCGATAAATGGGACCTGGCCGGAAAGGTGTTCCAGGACAATTTTCCTGAAGCCCGTTTTTACAATGTGGACCTGGCTGCGCTCCGCCACGCCGATATCGAGCACTTCCGCGAGGAGCTCGGTCCGATAGACCTGATTCTGGCATCTCCGGAATGTACAAGTCACAGCGTGGCGCGAGGGGCATCACCCAAAAACAAAGCCAGCCTGCGTCTTTCCTGGAACGTCTTGCGCTTTGCCCGTGTTTTCCAACCACGCTGGGTTGTGATCGAAAACGTTTCGCAGTTCAGCGCATGGGAGTCTTACGGCAAATTTCTGGAAATTTTCAGGCGCGTGGGATACCATTTTCTGGAACAGGATCTGGTTGCCAGCGACTTCGGCGTGCCGCAGAGCCGCCGCCGATTGTACATCCTGCTGGACCGAAAGCAACCGCCACGGCATGTGGAAAGGTACTGCGAGAAACCGGTATCCATGCGTGATATTATCCACCTGAATGGAGATTATCGTTTCTCTCAACTGACCACTGAAAACCGTGCCAGAAAGACTCTTGCGCGTGCTGAAAAAGCCATTCAGGTATTGGGTCCAGATCAGCCCTTTGTGCTGGTGTACTATGGTTCAGAAATCGAAAGCGGCTGGCTCTCGCTGGATGAACCCCTGCGCACTGTCACCACCCATGATCGCTTTGCTCTGGTTAAACCAGATGGACAAGGCAATTATCTGATGCGAATGTTACAGCCACCGGAATTGCAGGCAGCCATGGGATTTCCACCAGAATTTCGTCTGAGTGCCAGCCTCACCCGCGGCGAAAAAATTCATTTGCTGGGCAACGCAGTCTGTCCGCCGGTGATGCAGGCTATTGTGAAAACCCTGGTGCAAAAATGAAAACCAATGCCGCTTTGCCACTCCATCCGGAGCAAATCGTTTCCCTGCGTCAGGCCCTGCTGGACTGGGGAGCGCAACATTTTCGCCCTTTTCCCTGGCGACTGACGACAGACCCCTATCGTATTCTGATTGCTGAAATCCTGCTGCATCGCACTCAGGTTGATCAGGTAACGCCAATCTATGAGCAGTTTCTGGAGCAGTATCCGAACGTGACCGCTCTGGCGCAATGCAGCCAGCAAGAACTCCATGACGCGCTCTACTCGCTGGGGCTGCACTGGCGGATTGACCGGTTGCACGAAATGGCACAGGTGCTTCAGCATCACCACGCCGCAGAGATCCCCCGTGAACGAGAGGTTCTGCTGGCTTTGCCGGGTGTCAGCCACTATGTGGCCGGAGCGGTGCGTTGCTTCGCCTGGAATGAGCCAGAGGCTTTGATGGATACCAATACCGTACGTATCACCGGTCGGTTGCTGGGATGGGAAGTGAAGGATTCATCCCGCCGCAGCCAACGCTTCCGTCGGGCGTTGGAGGCCCTGCTTGACCCGGAAAAACCGCGCGCCTTCAACTACGCCTTGCTAGACCTGGCACATCAGGTATGTCTGAAACGGCGGGCGCCTTTATGTGAGGAGTGCCCGTTAAAAATATTTTGCTGTTTTTCAGGAGGAAAAAAGAGTGAACATCCGCAATGAAATGGTTGTTGCTCTGGTAAAAGAAGTGCTTGGCCCACGCAACGGGCTGCGTGAAGTGCTGCCCATAGAAGAGGACCCGTTCTCCGAATACATTACTGGTGTGTTACAGCCACCGGTGAAAAAAACCGATCAACTGGGGCTGGACGAGCGTATCGAAGATGCAGTGGATGACCTGATCGAGGAGACCAGCAGCGAGGAAGACCAGCACTCTGAGGGCTATACTGCTCTGCCGGGCATCTTCACCCCTGCACTGGACCCACGTGCTCTGGCTCATTCCATCGGGATCTCTTTTACCGTGGAAGCAGAAGGGGAGTATGCACCTCAAATCTCAATTTGTGCCACATGGGCGCGGTACCGGGAAACGAATGGCGGCTGGCAGCGTGAACCAGATTATTTCCTGAAGGAGAAAGTTGATGTGACGCGGGATCGCCAGGAGTGGCACAAAGAGCATGTACGCCTCTTCCTGCGCTCGCGGCAGGTGAATGGAATTGGCTGGAAGGTCTCCCTGTACCTGGTAAACGAAACCCCGGTCGCCAACCCGGAAAAACGTCCACACACATCGGAATACGTTTTCCAGCCGCAGATTCGCGTCAACATGGAAGAAAACACGCGTCTTGTGCCGGTGGATATCGTGCAGCCAGACATGAACAATGCCCCTGAAGAGGAGCGGCAGGAAAGCCTGAGCCTTTCGGTGCTGTACCGCGATCACCGCGCGCTGGCGCGCGGTCATATGTGTGCAGCAATGTGGAAGGACATTGACCCGGAACGCCCCTTCGTAGACGAAAGCCAGCGGCTGCTGTCTGCTCCTTTCGTCTGGACAGATGCAGAGATCGTCCCTGAACCACACCGCAACAGATTCTCTCCCCCGGATGTGCGCACCGAGCTGGTACCGGTTTATCCCATCATGGCACCGGAGATGGACTGGCCGGAGCAATACGGCCTACCGCCGGAACTGGATCCCCAGGTGCTGGCAGAAACCTGGGAATCAGACGCGCTGAGACAGGCTCTCCAACCCCTGATAGACGGCTATTGTGCCTGGGTTGCACAGCAAAGGCAAATCGCTGATTCACTTGAATCCGTGTACCAGCCCGTGGTGCAAAAAAATCTGGAGCACTGCGATCTTGCCGCACATCGAATGCAGGAGGCTGTTGATCTGCTGGTGAAAGACTCGCAGGCGCATCTGGCTTTCTGTTTTGCCAATAAGGCCATTGCCATGCAGGCATCCTGGAAGAATATCCGGTTGAAGTGGCGTCCATTCCAGATTGCGTTCATCCTGCTCAATCTGCCTGCCCTGATCAGGCCTGACCATTCCGACCGTGAGATCTGTGACCTGCTCTGGTTCCCCACAGGCGGCGGGAAGACCGAAGCCTACCTGGGGCTGACGGCCTTCACGCTGGCATTGCGACGCCTGCGGGCACGTGATCGGGACCCCAACAATCATGACGACACCGGTGGTGGTGTCAGCGTGATTTCGCGTTATACGCTGCGCCTGCTCACCATCCAGCAGTTTCGCCGTGCCCTGGGCGTGATCACCGCTTGCGAGATATTGCGCGTCCAGGGGCTGAAAGATGGACAGTCAGTGGGCTGGCGCCCCAAAGGATACCCCTCAAAGGAGACCTTCCTCTGGGGCAAGACACGCTTTTCCATAGGATTATGGGTTGGCGGTGGTGTTACCCCGAATCAGCTGCAAAGTATTGGCCCCATTCCGCCTGCAGGTGGCGGAAAATTTCTCTACTATGCCGGAGCACTGGATTTATTGAAAGGACTGCGGCCAGGTTATGACGGTCCCGACCCTGAGTTACAGAAGATTGCCAGGGGCAATAAGATCATCGGCGAAGGGGAACCGGCACAGGTTACTAACTGTCCGGTCTGTGATAGTGTGCTGGCTGTGCCAGCCATGGGGTTGACAGAAGGGACACATACACTGCATCTCATATATCATGGGGGTAGCAATCAGGTACCTGTTACTGGCATACCCTCACCAACGCCAGACTCACAGATACGCACCAATCTCATTCAGAATTATGGGACAATATATCGCACGCTTTCCATCACCCTGCAAGTACTGCCCAACGCAAAACCAATCCACGCAGAAACTCTGGACAAATGGTGGCATGATGTTGTATGCCCCCGGCTTGTCAAAGGACAGCAGAAACCGGAATTGGTTGCCGTGCGCCCGTCCCGACCAGGATATTTTATCCTGAAATACCCTCAACAGGGCAAACATCCTGATAAAGAGGCTGATTTTGAAATCTACTGCCCCAATCCGAATTGTGAACTCAATCAACACACCTGGGTAGAAGCCGTACCGCTTAACCGGTACTATCCAGGTAGTGAAAAACAGAAAACTCGCCAGGCGGTTTTAGGACTGACAGACGAAAGAGAACCCGGCCTGCCAGCCATTGTGGGCAGGGAAAAATGGCAGGATATTCCCGAAGCCTTCCGAGAAGGTGAGTATAAACATCGCGCTCGTGCCATTCCCATCCCGGCTTGCACGGTGGACGATCAGGTTTACCGCAAGGTTCCCTCTCTGGTCATTGCCACTGTGGATAAATTTGCCCGTCTGGCATATGAAGAAGAATCTGCCAGTCTATTCGGATATGTGACCCATTATCACAGCCGGTATGGTTACTATCGCGAGGGATGCCCCCCAGACTACGACCGGAGCAAAAAGACCCATCAGCCTCACCCAGACCGGAGGGGCAACCTGCATTGTGAGGTTCCACCTTTTGATCCGCCGGACTTGATTTTGCAGGATGAACTGCACCTGATTGAGGGCCCGCTGGGTAGCATGGTCGGGCTGTATGAAACTGCGATTGACCTTCTGTCCCAACGCCAGGAAGGTAATCGGCTGATCGGCCCAAAGTACATTGCCTCAACAGCGACCGTGAGGAGGGCTGAAAGCCAGGTGCAGGCGCTCTTCGCCCGCAAACTGTTTCAGTTTCCACCCCCGGCGGTACGCGCCAGTGAGCGTTTCTTCGCCATGGATAACGCCGTTCATCCATTGGATACAGGTATGGCAGGCAGACTGTATGTGGGCGTTGCTGCCCCCGGCAAAGGTGCGCAAACCCCCATTGTGCGTATCTGGTCGGCCCTGTTGCAAAGAGCAGGCGAGTTGAAAGGCCAGCTCCCGGATAAAGAACTGGATCCTTTCTGGACTCTGGTGGGATATTTCAACGCATTGCGTGAACTGGCCGGAGCGCTTTCCCTGTATCGCCAGGATATTCCGCAGTGGTTGCGACATCGCCAGAGTTCCAGAGTACCCGATGAATCCGGTAAACTGGAACTTTCCAGTCGAGTGGCATCAACTGATCTGCCTTCACGCCTGAAAATGTTGGAGATGGAATTGCCTGCTGCTATGGATGCTGTGCTGTCAACCTCCATGTTCGGTACCGGCGTGGATGTCTCGCGCCTGAGCCTGATGGTAGTGCACGGACAGCCCAAGACTACGGCTTCTTACATCCAGGCTACCGGTCGTGTTGGTCGCCAGACCAATGGTCTCGTGGTGACTTTCCTGCGTGCCACCCGTCCGCGCGATCTGGATCACTATGAATTCTTCACCGGCTACCATGCTGCCCTGTATCGCTATGTAGAGCCGGTTACTGTAGCACCTTTCTCCCCGCGAGCCCGCGACCGCGGACTGGGTCCGCTGGCCGTCATCCTGCTGCGACAGGGGCGCGAAATCCAGCGCCATCCTGTGCCATGGGGGTGGAGGGTGCAGCAGCGACTTTCGGGATTGTATTACGCCATGGCATGCATGATGAAAGATCGTCGTCACGAATCAGAAGTAGTGGCCATCCCGGAACTTTTTGAACAACGGGCACAAATGCAACCTGAGGGACGTCGCCCGGGTCCCGGCATGGTCAGGCAGGAGACTGAATCTGAACTTGACCGCTGGCATAATATTGCACAGAAACACCCGGACACGAATGAATTTGTCTACTACGAGTATGCCGTGTTGCAATTGCCACAGCGACATGTTGTGTTGGGAGATGCCCAGCATCGCAACCGTTTTGACCAGGCATTTGAAAACACCCCCAATTCGCTGCGCGACGTGGAAGAAACCACTGGCTTCAAGGATCAGAGGTAGCCATGACACAGATACGCCGTTCTCAATTCATCACCACCTACGGACCGGGAGCCATCCTGGAAGGACCGCATGGTCCCCGTATCATCCCATCGCTGGAACATACCAGTTTGTTTCGTTCATTGGTACCAGTAAATTTTGAAATCACGGATAGCAGATTATCCAAGGCATTGCTCAATGGAGCAAGAATTGTGCGCCTGCCATCCAATGCAGAACTGGGAAAGCCGGAAGGAGAAGATATATACTGGACGAAACCTTTCCCGCAATGGTCACTCTGTACAAAGCACAGCATCCTGTACACCGAAAAAAACTGCCCGCAATGTTTGGGAGAGTCTGGCGAACAAAGCTCCTGGGACAAAGCCAATCGCGAAGCAGTGCGTTTTGTGCGCGCCTGCCCGGCCGGTCACCTGGATGACGTGGATTGGGTATACATCACACACAGCAATCGCCCGAATAGCAATTGCCACCCAAGCTGGTTACGCTGGAAAAGCACGGGAGGTGCCCTGCGATATATTGATATAGAATGCCCCTCCTGTGGCGCGTCTATTAATCTGGGAATAGCCTACGGGCGCGAATGGCCCTGCTCAGGAAGGTTCCCGGAACGAGAAGGGAATTACGATCCCTATCGTCCAGAGAACTGTGATAAAAAAGCCCGGATCATCCAGCGTGGAGCGTCTAATTTGCGGATTACGGAAATTGTCAGTTCTCTGACCATTCCGGAAAGCGATACTCGCCTGCATCGGTATCTTGAAATGACGCCCCTGTTTGTCATGTTACGTTTTGCCAGAATTTCCTCAAAAGAGGATTTACTGGAAGGGCTGCGCCAGTTGCAGAAGGATGGGCAGATTCAGCAAACCATTGTGAATGAAATTGAACATTTTGATGAAGAGACTATCCTGAAAGCCATTTCCGATGTGCTCGCAGACTTGCCAAAAGATCCTCTTCGTTTCCGGAATCAGGAACTGGCTGCCCTGAAGCACGCAGCCAGCTACGGGCGAACGCTTCCCCCCTTCCAGTCCCGGTTACCCTCCACAATTTGAGGTCATCAGGGATGATGTACGCCTCATTCAAACGAATTCAGGCCATACGCTGCGCATCACGCCGGTCAATCGCCTGCGCGTGGTGATGGTGCAGAAAGGCTACCAGCGCGTACCTGCTGGACACATCCAAGACTGTGATCTGGTGGATGTATCGTTCCAGCACAATGGCTACTTATGGTATCCCGGAACCGAACTCTTCGGTGAAGGAATTTTTATTGACGTGCCTGATGATAGCCTGATAGTTAACGGAAAGCAGGCTGAAAAATGGCTCGAAGCCTGGCATCGTCCTGATGAATATCTCTCCAAGATGGCATTCACTTTTGACCGTCAACAGTTTTATCCCCTGTTTGTCTGGTGGCATACATTTTCCCACCGGTTGATTAACGCTCTGGCCATAGATTCGGGCTATTCCTCTGCTGCTATCAGGGAGCGCGTGTACATTGATGTGGATGAAAAGAATGGTAATGCACGTGGTGGAATTTTGCTCTACACCTCTCAGCCTGGCGGAGACGGCACGCTGGGTGGATTGATCGCCCTTGTTCGGGAGTTTGAACGGGTTTTGCAACGTGCACTTTACAATCTGGATGCCTGCTCCAATGATCCGCTTTGTGGGGAAGAGGAATTTGGTCCTGGAAAACATAACGGCGCGGCCTGTTATGCCTGTGCACTGGTCTCCGAAACATCCTGCGAACACCGCAACATGAGTCTGGATCGTAACCTGTTGCTGGAAAATTTGCCATGAATGATGTTACTGTGCTCGTTACTGGTCTTGCCTGGATGGGAGGGGGGGTTCGTTCTATTGAAAGTGCTCTGAATGAATTGCTACAATCTGCGCAGAATGAAGTTCTGATTACCGCGTATACCATCAGCAACATTTCCGACAGGGTTTCCGACAAACTGGAAATAGCCCTGGATCGCGGCGTAACGGTTCATCTGATCATAAATCGCCTGGATACCCAACCCAAGAAAGCAATTGAGTCTCTTAAATCACTTGGAGATAAATATCCTTATTTCCACCTGTATTCATTTGAGAGTGATGAAGAATCGGCTGATCTGCACGCCAAAGCCATTGTAATAGATCGCAAAAATGCGCTCATCGGTTCTGCAAATATCTCCTTTCGCGGTTGGACCACCAATCACGAACTGGCAGTGCTGATTACAGGCCCTGCAGCGGGCGATATTGCCCGCGCAATTGACCGTTTGCGTTATAGCAAGTTCTGCTGCCAGGTTGTATGAAGTTTTCCGAATATGATCTCCCTTATTTCAACACAACATTAACCTTTTGGTGGAGAAAATAGTGAAAATAAAAAGCCAGAAGGGAGCTGATTCACCCTCTCCTGGCTTTCCTGGTTTATGGACACTCTCACGAGACACCCCCGTCACAGCAAATTCCACTTTGCTTTTCAATTGTTTTTGGAAAAAACAAAAGAGGGCTCATCCAAGCCCTCTTTGTTTGCCGGGCGGGTAGCCCGGCTCATTCCCCCAAGGGTGTTAGCCTGCATAGGCGGCGTTGATGGCGAGGAATGCCCGTGCCATGCGCTGCAAGTGGATGCCTTCGGGCTTGCCTTGCGGGTCATAGCCCTTGCCATCCGTATTGGCGCACCAGCGCACCCAACCCTGACCGGCGGGACCACTCTTCCACACTTCGGCAAGCGTTTTGTCTTTCATCTTGCCAAAGTGGATGACGGTCTGACCGGGATCAGCCAGTTCCTCGGCGGGTGCGGCTGCTGGTGCTGGCGCAGGCGTTTCAGCCGGTTCAGCAGGCGCAGTCGCAGGCACAGCAGGCGCAGGGGCGGGTTTTGGTACATACGCCTTGCCGTTGCCATTCGGAGTGAAGTCCTTGTGGGACCGCAACCCCAGGTACACGCTTTCCTGAAAGCCGATATTGCTAACGGCATTTCCAAGAGCGTTGCTAATGCTGCCCTTCATGGCGTAGGCAATATTTGCGTTCTCACTGGCGCCGGTCGCATGTACATTGCAGATGTACTGGTTGGTGCCGTCCGTGAGTTTGTACCAAAAGCGCAGATGTTTCAGCACGGCAACATAGACGCCGTACTCATTACCCCGCGCATTGGTGCGCCCCTCGTAGCGGTAGTCCAGGTTTTCGGGGTTGTACTCGTACCCCCACCCGTAACCGCATAACCCAAACACATGATTCAGCGTTTTGCGCATCCAGTTTGGGTCAATGTCGGTCAGGTCTACCGCTCCCGGCAACGCCTTATACGCTCCGGCGGGTAATTCCTGGTCGAGCGTGGAGATGGCTTCTTCCAGCGTCAGACCGGTCAGAGTGAAGATATTAGAAAGAGTGGACATGATAATCCTCCTTTTCTCCCCCGTCCGCAGCCGGGGGGTAAAAGTAGTGTTTTACCCTGCTGCGTCAGGGGAGTGCCACACGGCCTTGCTCCGACCTGGACTTTCGTCCAGACCAGAGGGAGACCGTGCGGCGGGGGAGTACCATGTCCGTGCCGCCTATGCAGTTGTTAATGTGCTGTCCCTTGCGGGAAATCACCCCGGCGGACTTGCACCGCCTGAAAGCACTACTGCGGGGTGGAATTTTCGGATGGGCAGGGCTGGGTAGCCCTGCCTGTTAATCGCTCGCCTTAACGCCGCAATGGGGTTGGCGTTCCGCCTACCCACAAATCACCTCTTTTCTCGAAGATGGAGATATACAGTTTTTCTCCTTTGGGTCTTGTAAACCATACAACGATCCAATCCTCTCTTTCCAGGTGATTCGTGATCCGGCGGACAAGGAACTTGCCGTCTCCGGTCTCGATGATGTCCCCTACCCGCAACACCCCGTACCATTTTGTTGGGATGGTTTCAATGTCTAGGAGGGGCATCTCACACCTCCACCCGTTGCTGGTGATAGACCTGGCACATCAGGATGTGCTTGCAGGGTTGACCCCGCTTCTGAAAGTCGGGGCAGGTGCAGCGCCATTCGCCCGTGGCGGGCTTGTAGCCCACGAAGTAGGTAGCACCTTGCCGGTTGCTTTGCCGGGAGAAAATCTCCCACAAAATGACGGTGTTGCCGTCAGGGGCTTTTCCGGCTATATGGGAGACGATCTTAATCAACCCATTAGCAACTCCCAACAACCCTTTTTCCAGCCGTTTGATTGTGGCTTCTTGCAACATGGTTTTCCTCCTTTGGGTCAGTGCCGCACCACTGACCCGGTGTAGTGTGGGTCAGTGGGCTGGAGCGGCAGCCCAAAAGAGGGGGGCTAGAAGAGGACTTCTTCGGCTTCGGCGTCTTCGGTTTCGTCACCGTCAGTTTCAGGCAACTGCTTGCCGCAGTCCAAGCAGACGATGACGTCCCGGAGGTCATCCCAGACCTCTCCGGCGGAGTAATGATACCCGCCGGTAGTGACGGTGGTGGTGCGCCGATGAGGACACTCTTCAATGTCATGGTAGGCATCAGTCAGGTAACGGATTTCATCGTACACATGCTCGTTGAGAGCATCCGCAAGATGTGCGGAAATGTATTCGATGAATTTCCGCCAGTCCTTTGGCTTTTGCCGATAAGCCAACGCATAGAAAATATCCTCTTCCGTAACGGTAAGGCTGGCAACGACATTGCCCGGTATAACATTCATGGCATTCCTCCTTCGGGTCGGCTCCGCACCGCCGACCCATGTAGTATGAGTCGGCGGGTTGGTGCGGCAACCCGAAAGAGAACAAACGAGATTAGGCGAGCAATATAACCATGTTAAGGTGCTAGCCCTTTCGGGCAGGTCACTCCTGCGGGACTTGCACCCACACCAGGCACTCTGCGGAGTGAAGATTGGAGATGAGCGGGTAGCTCACCTCATCACGGATACTTGCGGTACAAAACGATTTGCCGCCCGGTACGCAGCAGTAAGATCAATCTCAACAGGTTGAACGCCCCCATCATCACCACAGTGGTGATGACGGATACGATCAGCAGCAGTGCCAGGAGCAAGATCATCGCTACCGCTGGGAGTAGATAGCCTATCATTTTGCACCTCCTTTCTCCCCTTCCGCGCAGCAGTTCCCTGCCGCACAGAGAGGGAGAAAGGAGTTTGTGCCATCTACTCGTTGTGAAGGTTCCGTGTTCTCACAGGGCTTGTGGCCACCGTGCGGAATTGACCCGTGCGGACTTGCACCGCATTCCGGCACTCTGCCGGGTCATAACAATAAAGCCAGAACCGTGAAAAGGCTCTGGCGGGTAGCCATCGCATCGGGGAGGCTGGTGGCCGTCCCTGAATTGTTACTCAATTAGATTATAGCAAGTTTTTGGTTGCATGCAAGTGACAAAAAAACACGCAGGCGGGTAGCCTGCGTATTGGCGTCAGCGCCGAATATATCGTTGCAATCTTTCCTCAATCGGGTAGTCGCGTTTCAGGTAGATCAACATCCAAATCCACCAGCCAACCATGCCGCCGATGAGAAAAACAGCCAGAATGGTCTCCATCTCTGCCTCCCTGTGTAGTCTGAAATTGGTGTTTCAAACCGCCCGCGGCGGTCTCCACCCGGCGGGGAACGAATGCTCCTCGCCCGGCGGAGAAACCGCCGGAGCGGGGAGACAGAGATGGGTTTGTAAGGTTCTACGGCACTTCCGCCAGTTACACCGCAGGGACTTGCACCCTGTTACCGCACTCTGCCAGTGCTACCATTCTTCCGCCCACAGCGGATCGCTTTCGCTAGCCTCCACCAGCCTGCCTGCGATGAGCGTTTCCACATCAACGGCGCAGCCATGCTTCGCCACGTGGCGGCAATCCGCCACCAGCACGCCCCGTTCCTCGACGTTGCGTGCCACCAGCGCCACCTTCCCGCGGTTCAAGTCGGCGTTCATGCGCCACTTGGCATTGCCATCGTGCAGGCGGGTGCCGGTCTCCACCTCCACATACAGCCGCTCGTCCCCTTTGACGATGAGCAAATCCGGTCGCGCTCTTCCCTGCACCTCCTGCAGGATTTCCACCCTCCAGCCGCGTAACCGCGCCGACATGGCAAAGAGCAGGATTGCCAGGGTGTGACCTTCCTGCTTCTCGCCCTCATGCAGGCGCAAGAGTTTTTCCCACTCGCCTTCCACCACCGTCCAGCCAACCGCCTTGCAAAACTCTTTTC
>FWPU01010160.1_pt1 | contig 14226 bp, 9 predicted proteins | sample 2228361 | NCBI WGS metagenome assembly FWPU01 (sample SAMEA103939777, study PRJEB20133) | metagenome
CGGTGATCCCTTCGGGATCATGGGGCGTGGCGGAGGACGGCGCCCTTCGATCCGGAGGTCAGCTTCGCTGACCTCCGGCTAATGGCGGTGATCCCTACGGGATCACTCCCTGCTCCGGGCTCCCTGCTCCGGGCTTCCTTGGCGCCTGCCGCCTGAAGCCGCTTCAGGCCGGCTTGCCGGTTAAGGTGCGCAAAAAAATCACCAGGAAGGCCCTTGACACCAAAGCAAACTGAGCCGCACGGCGTAAGCCCCCGGTGGGGCGGCAGCCAAGAAAATAGCGTGGCGTGCGTCCAAGGCACACACCCTACGAACTGCGGCCGCTTTCTTACAGTCGCGGCTCGGTTTTGGTCGCACTGCGCGCTGAGGGCCAGCCAGCGTGACTCAAGGCCGGCACGCTGGCACACAGCAGCCGGTGCCGGCCCTAAGCATCTAATCCTGCGGCAGGTCCACCGGGTAGTTCCGGAACCGTATCGTGTAATGTTGGTCGAACCATTGGGCGATGTGCGGCTCGACCGCCCGATCGTACTCCGGGGCGACATAGTGGGTTCGCCCCTGGACGGGTTCGCGCAGTTCACCATCCTCGACCACCACTTGCCCGCTGTGGATGACATAGCGGGGCAGCTCGAACATCACCTGGGGGTTGTCGTGGGGGGTGTAAATGGTGATGTCGGCATCGGCGCCGGGGTCCAGATGCCCTTTGTTGGCCAGGCCCAGGATGCGTGCAGGGGCAGCGCGGGTGACGATGCAGATTTCGTACAACGAATACTGGCGGTCGAGGTCGGCCAGCCGGCATCGCCGCAACACCTTGGGGTGCACCTGCCGGAGCATCTCCTGCCGCCACGTGCGGTCCATCAGCAGGCGGATGATCTGCGGGTACGCCAGGAAAGAGCCGCCGTTGGGGTGATCGGTCGATAGGGCGATGCGCCACGGGTCGCGGGCCAGGAGGAACCATTCCAGCCCGATGGCCCACTGGATGCTGTGGACCAGGCTCTTGTTGCGGTATTCGATGGGCACGATGCCGCAGCCCGATTCCAGCTCCGTGTCGCCCGAATACCACTTGGTTCCGTAGATTCGGTGGAGGTAGTAGCCCAGGGGGCCGTCGCCGGTCATGCTGGTGGTCTTGCCAAAAAGCACCTGCCCCACGTCCACGGTGATGTTTTCGTGCTGGTTGAAGTACTCGACCAGCGGTTCCACTTTCGAGCTGAATGTGTTCTCGTCGCCCTGGCCGCCGCCATAACTGTGGAACTGGATATGGGAAAGATGGGCTCGGTAGCCCTCCAGGGCCTTCATCGTCTCCAGAGTGGTGGTCCAGTTGCCGGGCAAGCCCAGGTTATTGGCGTGGATATGCAAGGGGTGGGGAAGATGGAGTTCGGCGGCGGCGCGGGCCAGGCCCAGAAGGATCTGCCGCGGCGTGACATCGAACGGCGGCACGGGCTGGTCCAGATGGGTGACATTGCCGGCTTGGCGCTGCTTCCACATTTCGACGCCGCCGGGGTTGACCACTTTCGGCGCGTAGGCTTTGGCCGCCCCCAGGATCCACCCCAGAAATGCCCGCAGGCGCTGGTGCTCTCCGCGGCGAAGGGCGTCCATCACGTAATGGTTATTCCCCAAGAGGATAAAGAACCCTTTGTCGATACAGGGGGTATCGGCGAACTCTTCGTGCGCATGTTTGGCGCTCAACGGGGGAATGGCCGCATCAAACGCCGTGGTATAGCCCAGCCCGGCGTACTTGTAACCGGTGGCAAACGTGCTGGGCACGCTCCCCAAGGTGCCGCTGCGGAGCCGTTCGGTCCGATGCACTTTGGGCGCCGTCCGCTTTTCTTCTGGTCGCATTTTGCGGGCCATATTGGCCTTGGGACCGGCAATGTGGCAGTGGATGTCGATTCCGCCGGGCATGACGACCAGGCCGGTCGCATCGATCGTGCGGTCGGGGCGGACCGCCGGGTCACTCGGCGGAGCCACGATCCGCCCCTTTTCGATCCAGAGGTCTCCCGGCTGCCCGTCAATACCCCGAGCCGGATCGTACAGGATGCCATTGGCGATCTTGAGCATAGGACCCTACCGGTTATTCACTCCCCACAAACGGGCATCGGTGGCACTACGGGGCCAGACGGTCTGGAAAACCACCTTGCTGGGCCGCCGCCGGAACCGGAAGGGGGAACCGGAAAAACCGTCTTTCCCACGGCGCCGAAGGCGGTGCCACATTATTGGTCAAAGGTTGTGCCGGCGCCACGCGGGGCCTGGCTTCAACGCCCGGGCCGCAACCCTTGCTCCATCGCAGCGGCCAAGGCAACACGCTTTGTTGCATGATAGGCGCCGAGCGAAGATTCGGCCAAGGCTTTGGCCCAGCCAAGTGTCGCCCGCCAAATCCGCTGGGCGCGCGGTCGCCCTCCAAGGTTCGGAGAATCGTGCCAGTTGGCGGATGCGTCGGTTGACAGCCCTTGGTCAGGAGCAAAAATAGGAACATGGGCAATTGTTGGGGGCGCAGCTTGTCTTCGGAGCGTAAAAGAGGCCAGCGATGACCGGGCGGATCAGCCGTGGGTTCGTCCTTGCGATGGTGATCCTGGTGGTCCTCACAGGCGACCGGGTGCGGGCCACCCAGGTGATGCTTCAGGACGGCCGCATCCTCCGCGGGAAACTGGGGCGGGTGTCGGGCATGGCCGAGCAGCCCCGGGCAATGCCCGCCGAAGGGCCCCCCCAGGTGGATTTGATCCGTTTTTTGGATGACGACCTCAGGCGGACCTTCTTTCCGCTCCGGCAGATCAAGGAGATTGCCCCAGACCCGCCTGGCGAGGCCTTGGAGAAGTTCCGCATCCGCCAGCGGGTGATGCAATCCGGCCGGGGCGTGCAAACCCTGGGGGCGATCGTGCGGGTTACCCCGTTCGACGAATACGGCCGCCGCACCGTCACCATGACCACCACCCGCGGACACGTGGACATTGTCCAGGGCATCACCGAAATCACGCCGGTGTGGACCAAAGTCGAGGGGATCACCCACGTCTGGGACATGCGCCTGGCCACCAGCAGCATCCCGGTGGCGACGCTTTCGGCCGTGTTGGCCGGGCAGTGCCGACCGGGCAATATCGAAGACCGCAAGAAGCTGGCCCGATTCTATCTCCAGGCCGAACGCTACGAGCTGGCTGCTAAAGAACTCGAGGCTCTCCTGGCCGAACACCCCAACGACGAGGTGCTCCGCCAGGAAATCGCCCCGGCCATGGAGGCCATCCGCCAAATGGGCGCCCGCCGGCTGCTGGCCGAGCTGGAACTGCGAAGCAAGGCCGGCCAGCACCGCTTGGTCGTGGAACGGCTCAAGACGTTTCCCACCGAAGGGGTCGCCGGCGAAACCCTCCAGGCCGTGCGCGAAATGATCCGCCATTACGAAGCCCAGGAAAAAGCCCGCACCGAGACGCTGGCCCACTTCGACCGCCTGTTTGCACAGATCGAAGATCAAGCCGCCCGGCGCCGCCTGGAACCATTGCGCAAGGAACTGCACGAAGAGCTTTCCATCAACACGCTGGAGCGATTGGCCGCCTTCCGCGAAATGGTGGGCGACCCTGCCATGTCCCCTGCCGAAAAGGTTGCCCTGGCCGTTACCGGCTGGTGCCTCGGCACCCGCGGCGCCACCAACCGCCTCAGCACCGCCGTGGCTTTGCATGATACCCGCAACCTGGTGCGGCGCTACCTGGGTGCTGAAGACAAGGCCACGCGCGATCAACTGCTGGCCGACTTGCAGTCCGAAGGCGTGACCGTGGAACAAGTGGCACAGCTTTTGGCCGCGATGAAACCCCCGCTCGAAACCCCTCCGCTGGAAAACCCGGTCGAAAGCTACGCCTTGGAAACCCCCGGCTTGCCCGGAGGTCCCCCCGTCCGTTACCTGGTCCAGCTTCCGCCGGAATACGATCCTTATCTCCGCTATCCGGCTGTGGTCACACTGCACGGCGCCGCCACCACGCCCCAACAGCAGATCGACTGGTGGGCTGGAGCGGTCACCCCAGGCGGCTTCCGCTTCGGCCAGGCCAGCCGCTTCGGATACATCGTCATCGCTCCCGCCTGGGCCAGCGAACACCAGCGACAGTACGGATCCTCGGCCCGGGAACACGCCGCCGTGCTGCTGGCCCTCCAAGATGCCTGCCGCAGGTTCGCAATCGATACCGACCGCGTGTTCCTCTCTGGCCATTCGATGGGCGGCGATGCCGCGTGGGACATCGGCCTGGCCCATCCCCACCTCTGGGCCGGCATCATTCCCATCGTGGCCCAGTCCGATCGCTACTGCGACTTCTCGGTCGATAACGGCAAACTGCTGCCCATGTACTTCGTGGCCGGCGGCCTGGACGGCAACCGCATGACCCTCAACGCCCGCCAGTGGGACCGCTACATGACCGAACGCACCGGCTACAACGTCACCGTCGTCGAATACCTGGGCCGCGGCCACGAGCATTTCTCCGACGAGATCCTCCGCCTGTTCGACTGGATGGGACGCCTAAGACGCAACCCCTTCCCCCGGCAGTTCCAGTGCACCACGGCCCGGCCCTGGAACAACCGCTTCTACTGGGTCGAACTGAACCAGTTGCCCCGCCGCGCTTTGGTCGAGCCCACCGAGTGGCCCCCGCCACGGGGCTTCCGACCCGCCGAAGTCGAAGTCTCGGTCAACAAGGCCAACGGCATCAACATCACCACGGCTTCGGCCCAAATCACCGTCTGGCTTTCGCCCGAGATCGTCGATTTCACCCGCCGCCCCACCTTGACGGTCAACGGCCGCCGCCTGCTCGGAGGCCCCCGCACCGTGGTGCCCCAACTTTCCGTTCTCCTGGAAGATGTACGCCTTCGCGGCGACCGGCAACATCCTTTCTGGGCCAAGGTGGACTCGACCACCGGCCGCCTGGCAGGCCCCTGAGCGGCAATCAAGCCCCTTTGGCAGCATGGGGAGCGCCCCCCGGTAAGCAATACCCGCCACGAGCCTGCCCCTCCTCTGCGAACCGCCCCCTTCGCCGTCCCGTAACGGCCCAGCAGGCAAGCAGCACCTGGCCCTAGCCCGGCCCCGATTGGCAAACCGTTCAATCCTTAGTCCAAGCACATACCGGTCAGCAGACGGGAATCGCCCGCAGCTAGCCCCTGACCGACAAGACTTGTCCCCCTGCGGCGCGCCGACCTTCGCCTCGCTCCAGTGGCCCACCCGCACGCCAAAAAAGCACCGACAACCGGTACAGCCCACCGATCTTCTCTATCCCCATTCGCGTCGCCCGCCAGTTGCCCCAGACAACTTGGAGCAGAATGTTTCCAGCGACCAGCGCTGCCTTGTGCCCCAGATGGCCGAGGCGGGATTCGAACCCGCACGGAGGTTGCCCTCCACAGGATTTTAAGTCCCGTGCGTCTACCGGTTCCGCCACTCGGCCAGGTGCGAAGCGGGGTGGCCCTTAAGTTGTGTACCTGTTTGGAACCTCGGCCGCAACCCTCCGTGGGCCGAGTTCAACCGGGAAATAGCCCCTGCCCATGCCACTCGCCCCGCGCCACTCGTCCCGTGCCACTCACCCCGTGCCCCCCAAGTTCGCGCCAGCCCGTCGTGCCAGTCGGCCGGTAGCAGTCGCTTCGTGCCGGGCAGCCCGTGCTGGCTAGCCAGGGTGCGAATGTGTGTGCGGTCCAGCGCAGGGGCTTACGGAGTTCGGAATGCCACGAAGGTCTCATGCCCGCCGCTTCAGCGCTGTGCGAACGGGTCTGGGGCAAGCCGGCGTGGCGGCTACCCCTTTGTCGAGTAACCAGGAGATTGTACGGCGGACGCGGTTTTTTTTATTCCAGAGGATCGTCAGGTGGGCGGCGCTTTTTCTTGCGTCGGGTATCGGAGTCGGCCAGGCGATGCGAGGCCTGCGATGCCAGGCGCCCCAGCAGGCGGAAGTAGAGGATTACCGCAGCACCCAATACGGCAGCGGCGGGCAGGATGGCCCAGAAACCGGCCAGCACCAAGGCGCAAACCGAGGCGCCGACGGCCAATCCCACCAGCACGCCGGCGCGGAGATAGAATCCCAGCCAGGCCGGCCAAGCCGCCAGCACGCTCCGCAAGATAGGAACGGAAAAGGGCATAAACGGAAGGCCCGTTTCCAGGATGCACAGCAGCAAAAGCGGAAAGAGGAGAAAAGTGCCGGCAGCCAGCGCGATACCGCGGGGCATCCCGGCGTCGGTCGCCAGGCGGTCCAACCCGACGCTCAGTCCCACCGCCACAGCGCCTGCCACGACTATGACAAATCCTTGCAGCAGGTAATCGAGGAAATTATCAGGCCAGTCTTCAATTTGGTCGCAGCCGGCCGCCGTCTCCTGGAGCAGCGTCAGCAGGTAGGCCGAACCGACGACGAAAATCACCACAGCCACCAGTCCGGCGAAGGCGAGCATGACCAATCCCAGGAACATCACGCGGCCGTCGTTCGAGGGGATCAGCACCCTGGCTTCCCCGACGCACGAGAAGAAAAGGGCCAGTCCGACGGAAAGGAACAACCACAGGTTCCGCACGCCCGGCGAGAGGAGGAATCCCAGCGGTTCGTCGAGCCGTTGGCTTGTGGGCCGGGGGGATGGGGACGGCTGCTGGGGGCTCGTGGGGGATTCTGCTGCGACCGCGCTGGGCGCCTTTTGCCCGGCGGAACGCCCTGTTTCGGGCTGGCTGGGGCGTTGCGGCGGCTGGGGGGCATTTGCCGCTTCGTAACCTGGAACGTCGATGGGGGGCCGCTCCGCCGCGGGCCGCACTTCGTAAATGTCGGCGGGCTCTTTGCGCAGGACCGCGGGAGGCGGCCGATGGGGTGGTGGCGGTACGACAACCGGCGTGGCGCAGTCGGGGCAAATAATGGTTTGGCCCTTTTCGGCGGGCGTGGCGTGCAGCCGCGTGCCGCAGGTCGAGCATGGGAAAGCGTACCAGTCCTCCGGGCTCTTTTCGTCAAGCAGCGCGCCGGTGTCGGTTTGGCGCAGGGCATAGATCTCGGCCGGGCGGGCAGGCAGGTCTTTGGGGCCGGCTTCCTTCGTCGGGGGCACCACGGTGGCCGCCCCGCAATCCGGACAAACCAGCGACTGGCCCACTTGGTCGGCCGTGGCCAACATGCGGGTGCTGCATTGGCGGCAGAAGATGGGAAGATACCGGCCGTGAACGACCGGGTGGTTCTGGGGCGGCTGGCCGGGGCCTTCGTAAATGGGATAGATTTCGGCGGGCCGGGAGGGTGCCGCGGGGGTAGAGGGCGGGGAATGGGATTTGGGGGGCACCTGGGTGGTGGTGCCGCAATCGGGGCATTCGATCCATTGGCCAGCCTCCTCCTCGGACGCCACCATGCGTGTGCCACACAATGCGCAACGCACAGCGATGTACAGGGGCCAGCCGGTTTCGTCCGGCGGCCGCCAGTCGGGCCCATGGAGTGCGTAGGTTTCGGCCCGGCCCGGAAAGTGGCTTTCCTGGGGGACGATAAAGACGTATTGGCACCACGGGCACCGGCCGCGGGTCCCGGCCCGGCGCTTGGGAGCCCTCAGGCGCGCAGTACACTGGGGGCAGCCGAAATGAAGAAAGGCGTCGGCTTCGGGCACACCTTCAGCCTAGCCGGCGGTACCGAACCGGGCAACCGCGCCGTCAGCGGTGTGGGGGTGGAGGCGGCCGTGTTCCAGCCGGACCCAATGGGTGGCCAGCCGATCGAGGAAGGGGCGGTGGTGCGAGACGAGCACCATGGCGTGGGGCAGGCCCAGGAGGATATTTTCCACACGGCTGGCCGAGGTCTCGTCCAGGCCTGCGGTGGGTTCGTCGAGCAACAGGACCTGGGGCTGCATGGCCAGGACGGTGGCCAGGGCCACCAGGCGTTTCTCTCCGCCAGAAAGTTTGTAGGTGATACGGCGTTCGTAGCCGTCCAGTCCCAGGTCTTGCAGGGTGCGGGCGACGATTTCGTGGACTTGGGTGCGGGGGAGGCCCAGGTTGAGGGGTCCGAAGGCCACGTCCTCGGCCACCGTGGGGCAGAAGAGCTGGTCGTCGACGTCCTGGAAGAGGAGGCCCACGTGCCGGCGAACCTCATAAAAATCGGCCTCGCGGCGCCGGGGTTTGCCCAGGACTTCGACCACGCCGGCGCAGGGGCGAAGCAGGCCCACGATCAGGGCCAGGAGCGTGGTCTTCCCGCTGCCGTTGGGGCCGACCAGGGCCACCCGCTGGCCAGGGCGGAGTTCGAAATCGCACCCGCAGAGCACCGGTCGATCCGGGCTGTAGGCAAACGAGACGCCGCAAAGCCGCACCAGGCACTCGCTCATCGCCACTCCAAGCCAGCGACGCAGGCCAAAGCGGCCAGCAGGAGGAGGGCGAAGGCCGCATCGGCCCGCGTGAAGCCGAAATGATGCAGGAGGTAGAAGCGGCCATGAAATCCGCGGCACCGCATGGCGGCCGCCACGCGCTCGGCCCGGTCCAGGCTCCGCACCAGGAGCATTCCCACCAAATACCCGTAAGTCCGCAAGGTGTGCCTGTTCAGGGCCGGCCGGAAAGCGCGGACCTTCATCGCCGCCCTCAGGCGGCGGGACTCCATCTCGATCACGGCCACGTAGCGGACGGTGAACAGCAAGAGGTGGACCAGTTTATCGGGCACGCGGAGATGGTGCAGGGCGTGGCCCAGTGTGGGCAGGTCCAAAGTGGCCACCAGCGCGGCCAGGGCCAGCACGATGGCGTTGGCTTTGAGGATCACCGCCGCGGCCAAGGCCAGCCCTTCGTGCGAGACCGTCCACGAGCCCCAGGCGGCGGCAGGCCGACCAGGAACCCCCAGTGCCAAAACCACCAACACCACAAGCAGAACGGCGTTGAGGGGCAACATCCGGCCCAGCGTGGTTCGCCAGCCCAAGCCCGAGGCCGCCACCATCGCCGCCGAGCATGCCACGGCCACAAAAAGGGCGCCGGGCCGGGCCGTTGCCGCCACCAAGGCCGAAAACACCCCCGCCGCGAGGATTCGGCTGCGGGGGTCCACGCGGGCCAGCCAGAAAGCGCCGCGTGCCGCGGCTTGTTCCAGGACCGAGGTGCCGGCCAACGCTTCAGGCATGGGAAGTACGGCGGCGATGGACCACGTAAAGCGCCACTCCCATTAGCCCCAGGATATAGCCGATGCCCCCCAGGACATCGCGAAGCCGCGTTTCCTGCCGGAACGCATCGAACTCCTCGCGAAGTTTGCGCACCTGAACGCGCAGGGCCTCCAGCGAGCCCGCCACCTCGGCGCTGGCGGCCGGGCCGGAAACTTCGTGCCGGACATCGGCCAAACCGGAAGGCTCCTGCCCCACATGGCTCGGGGCGGAAGGCTGGCGCGGGACATCAACCGGCGAGGGTTGTTTTTCGGTGTGCCCGGCCGGCGCGGGCTGTTGGTGCAAGTGCCCGGCCGGCGAGGGTTGTTTTTCGGCGTGCCCGGCCGGCGCGGGCTGTTCTGCGGCGTAAGCGGCCGGCCCCGCCGGTTCTTGCGAGTGGCCGGCGTGCACCCCGATGCCGGAGTCCGCCCGGACCGAAGCTCCAGCCGCGCCGACCGGATCCGGCGACGACAGCCCTTCGACCAACGGAGGCAGGTCCGCGGGGAGTTCCTGGGCCGAGATGCGGTACTCGGCCGTGTGCCCACCCCCGGCATCGACGACCAGCCGGTACTGGCATCGAAAGCGGGCGGGCAGCACAAAGTTGCCCTGGTTGTCTGTAGTGGTTTTGTCGAGCGGCTGACCTGCGGGGCCCAGGGCCTGCACGGGCACACCTGCCGCAGCATCCCCGCCGCGAAAGTAGGCCTGACCGCGAATCGACTTTCCCTCGACGGCGGCGAACACATGGAGCTTGTGGGCCGGGGCTTGCCGGGGGAGGCCGGCCAGCACCGCAACGATCGCCAGGCACGCGGCGACCTTAGGCATCGGAAGCCTCCAGCCGGAAGGCCGGCAGCAAGGGTGCTTCGAGCACTTCGGGCCGCGCCTTGCGCAAAAACACCACGGCCCCGGCTGTCACGAATCCCTCGATCGCGGCCACCGGCAGATGGGCCAACAGGACCACCACCGCCAGGCGATCCAAGGCGGAGCCGGTCAGGACCAGTACGGCGGAAAGCAACATCGCCCCCAGCAGAATGCCGAGTGCGCCGGCGGCAAACCCCGCCGCGCCCGCCAGTCCTTCGGGCATGCGGCGGGCAGCCCGATTGCAAAGTGCGAACACGGCCAGGGCCGGAAGAGCCATCACCACGGTGTTGATGCCCAGCGTCGTCAAGCCGCCGAAGCCGAAGAGCAAGGCTTGCAGGCCCAGCGCGACCAGCAGTGCGGGAAATGCCGCCCAACCCAGCACCAGCCCGGCCAGTCCATTGAGCACCAAGTGCACCGAGGCCAACCCCAACGGCACGTGGATCAGCGAGGCCACGAACAGCGCCGCGCTGAGCATGGCCACCTGCGGAACCCGCTGGTAGTCCAAGCGGCGCAGGCCCACGGCCGTCCCCGCGATGGCCGCCGCCCATCCCCCCACCAACAGCAATTTGCCCGTGGTGGAAACGGTCAGCACGGCTTCTTCGAGGTGCATCGGTCTTATCCTTGGCGGAAAAAAACGTCTGCCGGGCAAAGGGCCTGCTGCCAGAACGCCTGTGGGGCACGATTCGCGGCGTCGCCCCGCCGACCGGCAAACCAGGGAGGGAGGTCGCCTGCTGGCAGGAGATCCATGTGCGACGGTCTGCAAAGCGGCCTGCCGAGCGTCCTCCGAATGGTTTGCGCGCCCCAAGGCCCAAGGGCTGGCGCGGCCGGTTCTTGATCCATTCTCATTTCATGTCCACGGTCTTGACCCACATGACGGCGCCCCATTCGACGTCGGCCAACCGGCCGTCGGGCCCCGGCCGCGGCGGCCCCGACACCAATGCGGCAAAACCCCACCAGCCAGCACGCGGCATGGTGTAGGCGAACACCCCCTGCCCATCCGCCTTGACCACCTGCGTGAGGAACGCTTCGTTGGGCGCCCGCACCTGATTGCCCTCGTTGAAATACTCCACCTCCACGGTGGCAAACGGCACCGGTTTGCCGTCCCGCTTGACGATTCCCCGAAACGTGTTGCCGGCCCACAGCCCGTAAGGCCGAACCAACGGCTCGATTTCCACGGGGAACCCGACGGCAGTGTCCCATCCCGTTTCGGCCCCCAGATAATCCACCACCACTTTGGCGTAGTGGATGATCCAGCGTCGCTCGGCGGGTTCCCAGTACGGGGCGGGCTCGACAAAGAAGACGTAGTCGCCCGGCCGGGTCAATTTGGCCGTGGCCGTGTACGCCTTCCTGCCGGCGACCGGCGTTTCACGCAAAGCGGGGAGGAGATCGACGGGCCTGCCCTGGGCGATCATGCCGAAGCGCGCCGGCCGGGCCATGTCCATCGGCGGGCCCTGCTCCATGGGATGCAAAAACAGGAGGCGCAATTCCACACGCCCGCCCGATTCAGGACCCAGCACGTCCTCTTGGGGCAACAAGACCTGGAAGTGGGCCCAGGCGCTTCCTGCCGCCAGCACGAACGCAGCAAGGGCCGGAATGCTCAGGCGCATCGGTTCCCCCCCGGCGGTGTTAAAAAGCTGCTCGGCCGTATTACGAATCCAAGTGCTTCAAGGTACCCATCGACGCGAAGCTGGGCCGCTGCGGCCCATGCGGGAGTATTACCACCCATGGTATTGTAATACCATGGCGGGCCGGTGTCGAGAAGGGGACTTGCGCCCAAAGCCCCAACCCGCCTGCCGCCTGCAACCGGCTCGGTGCCCGAGACTGCCCCCCGAGGGCCACCGCTTGCGCCCCCGGGACCCGTGGCCGCCCCGAGGTTTGCTTTTCGTCGGGGCCTCGGGCAGCCGTCAGCCGTGCAGGTCCGGGATGACGAACTCCAAGCCCAGCTCGCGGAGGGTCTCGGGCTTGGGAACGCCTGTCTGCGTATCCCAACCCATCGCTTCCAGGTACTCGCGGACCTGGGTATCCAGATCCACCGTTACGCCCTTGAGCGGCCCGTCGGAGAGGGGCGGCGAGCCGATCACCCGGCCGGGGATCTTGAAGTCCACATTCCGCATCCCTTCGCGCAGATTGAAGGCCATGCGGAGCGTGGCGATGCGGGCGCCAATCTGCTCGGCATCCTCCACGGAGAACGGCCGCCCCATGACGTGGGTGAGCATCTCCGGGACCGCCTCCGGCGGCAGGCACACCCAGGCAAACATGCATATCCCCGACGATGTGGCCGTGTGATGATGGTTGCTAATCAGCCGATGGAGCCGGCCTTTGCCGTGCGGGTTGTAGCGGTCCACCGGCCCGCTCACCAATCCGGGGGGCGCGAACTCGGCCTCGGCGGTCCAGGCGCTGAGTTGGGTATGTCGGGCGGGCGTCGCATCCATCTTATAGCTGGCGGCCAGGCCGGGATTGAGGCGCGGATCATGCATCGGCACCTCTTCGCCCTGGATGTGCATGGCGTACTGCTCGGCCCCGCGCCCGATGCGCTCGGCGGCGACTTTGGCCCCATCGGCCAGAACCTTGCCAAACCCCACCCCCTCGCCAATCTGCCGGGTTACTTCCACGATGGCCTCGGCGTTGCCCCAGGTGAGCTTCAAACCCCCGGTGTCCGCATCGGTGAGAATCCCCCGCTCATAGCACTCGATCGCAAACGAGATGGTGCACGCCGTGCTGATCGTATCCAGCCCCTGGCGATTGCAAATCTCGTTGCACTTGTTGATGGCGGCCAGGTCCGCGTTGAGACACATCGTGCCGAACGCCCCCAGCGTTTCGTACTCCGGCTTGTGGGTTTCGGAAGCGAACGGGCCGTCCTCCACCACCGTCTCTCCCCCGCAAGCGATCGAACACCTCCAACACGCATACTTCCGCCGCTGGATGACCAGCACCTCGTCATCGCTGATCTTTTTGACCTGCGGGAATTCGCCGGGCACACCCGACCAGTTCTTGATGGGCGTATCGCCCGAGGCGCAACTGGCCGCCGTGATCCCCGCCGTGCCATACTGGTTCAGCACCTGGTACATCCCCTGTTGCTTCATAAACTCGCGGTAGCGGCTGACGGCCTGGCGCATGGCGTCCGGGTTGGCCAGGGGGACGGGCAGATCCCCCACCGCGACCACGGCCTTCAGCCGCTTGGAGCCCATCACCGCCCCCAGACCGCTGCGGGCCGCCGCCCGCCCCTTGTCGTTGATCACGGCGGCCAGCAGGTTTTGCCGCTCGCCTGCCGGTCCGATGCAGGCGGCCACGGCCTTGGCCCCATGCAGCTCGCACACCCGCTCTTGCACCACATTGGTGTCCAGACCCCACCAATCGTCCGCAGGGAGCAGTTCCGCCTGGCCGTCGCGGACCAACAAGTACACCGGCCGGGTACTCTGGCCCGAAAAAATCACCGCATCGAACCCTGCCCCCTTCAGCGCCGGGCCAAATGTCCCTCCCGAGTTGGCATCGCCCCAGGTGCCCGTCTTGGGGCTCTTGCCGACCACAAAGTACCGGTTGCCACTCAAGGCCGGCGTGCCGGTAAGCGGCCCGGTGAAAAACCCCAGATACGCTTCCGGCCCAAGGGGATCGACTCGCGGCTTTTGAAGCCGGTACAAAAAATAGGCCCCCAGTCCGTAACCCCCCAAGTATTTTAAGTACAACTCGTCGTCGGGGGTCTCCACCGCGATGTGACCCCGGGTCAGGTCCACGTGCAGAATCTTCCCCATCGTGCCTGGCAATGCCATGGGTTTGCTCCTTGCCCTGTCGTACCGGTGGGCATGACGATCGCTCTTGGCGTGACACAGCATCCCGGCCCGGAACGGACCGTTCCCACGAATATGGGCGACTCCCGCAGAGGTGTCAACCATCTTGCCCGGCCCGGTGCTTGTTGGCGGGCTCCTTTACGCCAGGCTGCACTGCGGGTATGTTGAAGCCGTTTCAGTAACCCGCCGTCGTTGTCAGAGGAGGAGACGATCATGAAACGGCTCGGATTGTGGGTGGCGGGGCTGGCCCTGTTGGCTTTGGCCACCGGCTGCCCCCAGCAACCCAAGAAGATCGAGGTCAAAAAACCCGCGCCCACCGCGCAGCCGCCGGCCAAGCCCGCCGTCAGCGAGCCGGCCAAACCGGCCAAGCCCACCGAGTTGCCAGAACTGCCGCCATTACCCGCTGAACCCGAAAAGCCCAAGGCCGCCGAGAAACCCAAAGCGCCCGAGAAGCCTGCTGAACCCGAAAAGCCCAAGGCCCCCGAGCCCCCCAAGGAAGAAAAGCCCAAGGCGGCCGAGCCGGCTAAAGAGCCGAGAT
>FWPU01010161.1_pt1 | contig 14226 bp, 17 predicted proteins | sample 2228361 | NCBI WGS metagenome assembly FWPU01 (sample SAMEA103939777, study PRJEB20133) | metagenome
AGGCGTGCTCGGCGCTCGCGCGGCTCGGCGTGACCCGCATCGGCGAGCTCGCCGCGCTCGCGGTCGACGAGGTCGCGAGCCGACTCGGGCCCGCTGCGGCGCGTCTCTGGCGCATCGCCGCCGGCCTCGACCGCTCGCCGCTCCGCCCGACCCACCTGCCGCCCGAGTGCACCGAGGGGACGCGCCTCGAGCACGGCGTGAGCTCTCTCGAGGCGCTGCTGTTCGTCGTCCGCGGGCTTCTCGACCGGCTCGTCTCCCGCCTCGCACTCCTCGGGCTGTCGTGCGGCGTGCTCAGCGTCTCGCTCGGGCTCGAGGACGGCAGCCGCGTCGACCGCTCTGTCGGCGTCCTCGCGCCGACGCGCGACGTGAAGACGCTCGCGCTGCTCACGCGCGCGGCGATCGAGGCGGCGCCGCCGCACGCTGCGGTCGAGTCGGTGCAGGTCACCGCAACGCCCGATCATCCGCGCGCCGAGCAGCTCGACTTCTTCCGCCCCGCCGGGCCGCCGCCGGAGCGGCTCGCGACGACGCTCGCCCGGCTCGCCGCGCTGTGCGGCGCCGACGGGGTCGGCCGCGCCGTCCCGCCGAACGGCCACCGGCCCGACGCCTTCCGCATCGCGCCGTTCACCGGACGCGCGACGCGCCGCGAGCCGCGCCCGCAGGACGACGAGGTGCCGGCCCCCGCGATCGCGCTGCGGGCGATCCGCCCGCCGCGGCCCGCGCAGGTCTTCCTCGAAGCGGGCGCGATCTCGTACGTGCGCGCCGCGGGGCTCGGCGGCCGGGTGGTCGCGACGAGCGGCCCGTGGCGCATCGACGCGGAGTGGTGGACCGACTCGCCCTGCCGGCGCGACTACTACGACGTGCAGCTCTCGGACGGCGGCGTCTACCGGCTGTACCGCGACCTCACCGCCCCGAGCGCGGACGCCGCCTGGTTCGTCGACGGCTGCTACGACTAGCCGCGTCCCGCCGCGAAGAGCGTTCGCGCTGGACAGCGGACGTACGGCAGGCCAACGTGCGCCATGCCGAACCCTTACGCGAAGGAGCTCGACGTCGCGCGGCGCGCCGTCGAGGAAGCCGGGCGCATCACGCTCGAGTACTTCCGCAAGGACTTCACCGTCGAGACCAAGCCCGACGCCTCGCCGGTGACGATCGCCGACCGGCGCGCCGAGCAGCACCTCCGCGCGGCGCTCGAGGCGGCGTTCCCCGACGACGGCATTCTCGGCGAGGAGTTCGGCGAGCGGCGCGGGACGAGCGGGCGGCGCTGGATCCTCGACCCGATCGACGGCACGCAATCGTTCGTCCGCGGCGTCCCGCTCTACGGCGTGCTGGTCGGACTCGAGGACCGGGGACGGTGCGCGGTCGGCGTCGTCGGCTTCCCGCCGCTCGGCGAGGTCTACTTCGCGGCGCGAGGGCGGGGCGCCTTCTGCAACGACGTGCCGATCCGCGCCTCGAACGTGACATCGCTCGCGCAGGCGACGGTGCTCACGACCGACGCGAAGCCGGAGCACTACGACGGCTTCTACCCCGGCGTCGAGCGCCTGCTGCACGCGTGCGCCCGCCAGCGCGGCTGGGGCGACTGCTACGGCTACGCGCTGATCGCGCGCGGCGCTGCCGAGGTGATGCTCGACCCGAAGCTCAACCCCTGGGACATCGCGGCGGTCCTGCCGATCGTCGAGGAGGCGGGCGCCGTGTTCTTCGACTGGAGCGGCGAGACGCGGATCGACGGCGGCTCGGGCATCGCGACGACGCCCGCGCTGCGCGAAGAGGTCCTCGCGCTGCTGCGCGGCTAGGACTGCAGGCCGAGCCCGTCGTCGAGCGCGCCCGGGCGCCTGTCGGCCATCGCGGCCCCGCGCGTGGTCTGGTCACGGGGGGCGACCCCGAGTATGAGCCAGGCATGGACATCGGCAAGCTCGGCCTCTGGTTCTTCCTCGATACGCTCCCCACGAACGAGGCGGTGGCCTTCGTGCAGCGTCTCGAGACGCTCGGCTACCCCGCGATGTGGCTTCCCGAGGCGGTCGGCCGCGAGCCGTTCGCGCACATTGGCTTCCTCCTCGCGCGCACCGAGCGCATCACGCTCGCGACCGGCATCGCGAACATCTGGGCGCGCGACCCGATGACCATGGCGGCCGGGCAGAAGACGCTCGCCGAGGCGTCGGGCGGCCGCTTCCTGCTCGGCATCGGCGTGAGCCACGCGCCGCTCGTCGAGACGGTGCGCGGGCACGCCTACCGGAAGCCGCTCACCTACATGCGCAAGTACCTGGATGCGATGCAGCACGCGCCGTATCTCTCCGTGGCGCCGGCCGAGCCGCCGCCCATCGTGCTCGCCGCGATCCGGCCGAAGATGCTCGCGCTCGCCGCGGAGCGCACGCAGGGCAGCCACACCTACTGCGTGCCGCCGGCGCACACCGAGCGCGCGCGGAAGATCCTCGGCCCGGACAAGTGGCTGTGCGTCGCGCAGGCGGTCGTCCTCGAGACCGACCCGCAGCGCGCCCGCACCGCGGCCCGCCAGTACATGCAGACCTACGTGCCGACGCTGCCGAACTACACCAACAACCTGCGCGACCTGGGCTACACCGACGAGGACTTCGCGAACGGCTGCAGCGACCGCCTGGTCGACGACATCGTCGCCTGGGGCGACGAGGAGCGCATCGCGGCGCGCTTCCGCGCCCACCTCGACGCCGGCGCGAGCCACGTCTGCTTCCTGCCGCTCCGCCCGGACGGCGTGCCGCAGGCCGACCTGCGGGCGGTCGAGGCCTTCGCGCCCTCGCGCTTCACGCTCTGAGCCGCCGGGCGCGGCGCCGTCCAGCAGAGCGACGCCGGCGAGCGCCCTACGTCAAGTGCGCCCCGCCGTCGACGAAGTACGTCTGCCCGGTGACGAAGTGCCCGTCGTCCGAGGCGAGGAACACCGCGACCGGCGCCAGGTCCTGCTCCGGGTCGGCGAGCCGGCCGAGCGGGCGCTGCTCGCGGATGTACTCGGCCATCTGCGGGTTCCGCTCGAAGAACTCGAGGGTCCGCTTCGAGATCGCGCCCGGCGCGATGCAGTTGACCAGGATCTTGTGCTTGCCCCACTCGCGGGCGGCGGTGCGCGAGAGCGCCGCGATCGCGCCCTTGGTCGCGTTGTAGTCGGCGAGGCCGGGCGCACCGGTCAGGGCGTTCAGCGAGACGAAGTTGATGATCCGTCCGCCGCCCTGGGCGCGCATGTGCGGGAAGACGGCCTGCATCGCCCAGAAGGTGCCCTTCAGGCCGGAGATCAGGAAGACGTCGAAGTCCTCGTCGGTGATCTCCTCGAACGGCTTGTGGGCGTGCATCGCCTGCGCGTTGTTGACCAGCACGTCGACGCGCCCGAACCTCTCGACGGTCCGTGCGACCATGGCCTCGACCTGCTCGCGGCGCGCGACGTCGACCGTGAGCGCGAGCGCCGAGCCGCCCTCGGCCTCGATCTCCGCCGCGGTCCGCCGGGCGCGGTGCTCCTTGATCTCCGCGACGACCACGTGCGCGCCCTCGCGCGCGTAGACCAGCGCGATGCCCCGGCCGATGCCCTGCCCGGAGCCAGTGACGATCGCGACCTTGCCGCGGAGGCGCTGCACGCTCGCTTCAGTCGGTGACCGCGCCGAGCGCGGCGCTCGACACCGAGCGCGCGTACTTCGCGAGCACGCCCGACGTGTAGCGGGGTGGGGGCGCGGTCCAGGCGGCGCGTCGACGGGCGAGCTCCTCCTCCGAGAGGTGGACCTCGAGCAGGTTCCGGTCGGCGTCGATCGTGATCAGGTCGCCGTCGCGGACGAGCGCGATCGGCCCGCCGTCCTGCGCCTCCGGCGCGACGTGCCCGACGACCATGCCGTAGGTGCCGCCGGAGAAGCGGCCGTCGGTGACCATGCCGACCTTGTCGCCGAGCCCCTTGCCGATGATCGCCGAGGTCGGGGCGAGCATCTCGCGCATCCCGGGGCCGCCGCGCGGTCCCTCGTAGCGCACGACCACCACGTCCCCGGCCTTCACCCGGTCGTCGAGGATCACCGCGAGGCACTCCTCCTCGGACTCGAAGACGCGGGCCGGCCCGGTGATGCGCGGCAGCTTGAGGCCGGTGATCTTCGCCACCGCGCCCTCGGGTGCCAAATTGCCGCGCAGGATCGCGAGGTGGCCCTGCGCGTAGAGCGGGTCGTCGAGCCGCCGGACGACGTCCTGGCCCTCCGGCGGGACGCCGCTCACGTCGGCCAGGTTCTCGGCGATCGTCTTGCCGGTGACGGTGATGCAGGAGCCGTCGATCAGGCCCGCGTCGAGCAGCATCCGCATCACGAGCGGCACGCCGCCGACCCGCCGCAGGTCGGTCGCGACGTAGCGCCCGCTCGGCTTCAGGTCCGCGATCACCGGCACCCGGCGGCGGATGCGCTCGAAGTCGTCGAGCGTGAGCTCGACCTTCGCCGCGTGCGCGATCGCGAGCAGGTGGAGGACCGCGTTGGTCGAGCCGCCGAGCGCCATCACGACCGCGATGGCGTTCTCGAAGGCGGCGCGCGTCATGATCTTGCGCGGCGTCAAGTCGGCCTCGATGAGCTTCACGAGCTGGCGGCCCGCGGCCTCGGTCGAGTCGGCCTTCTCGGCGTCCTCGGCGGCCATCGTGGAGGTCATCGGCAGGCTCATGCCGAGCGCCTCGATCGCCGAGGACATCGTGTTCGCGGTGTACATGCCGCCGCACGAGCCGACTCCCGGGCAGGCGTTGCGCTCGATGCCGAGGAAGTCCTCGCGCGACATCCGCCCGGCGGCGGCGGCGCCGACCGCCTCGAAGACGCTCACCACCGTGAGGTCCTGGCCGCGCCAGCGCCCGGCCTTGATCGTGCCGCCGTAGACGAAGATCGCCGGGATATCGAGGCGCGCGATCGCGATCATCGCGCCCGGCATGTTCTTGTCGCAGCCGCCGATCGCGAGGAGCCCGTCCATGCTCTGGCCGCGGCAGACCGTCTCGATCGAGTCGGCGATCACCTCGCGGCTCACGAGCGAGCACTTCATGCCTTCCGTGCCCATCGAGATCCCGTCGCTGATCGTGATCGTGCCGAAGATCTGCGGCATCGCGCCGGCCTCGCGGAGCCCGCGCGCCGCCCGGTCGGCGAGCGGCTGGATGCCGGCGTTGCACGGGGTGATCGTGCTGTGGCTGTTCGAGATCCCGACGATCGGCTTGCCGAAGTCACGGTCGGTGAAGCCGACCGCACGCAGCATGGCGCGGTTCGGCGAGCGGCTGTCTCCCTCGGTCACGACCGAGCTGCGCAGCTTGCGAGCAGGTGCTTCTCCGGGCATGAACGCAATCCTTTCCTCGGTGGGTCGACGGCAGTGTAGGGGCCGGAGGGGGCGGCGTAAAGTCGCGCCCGTTGTACGATCGTGCTCGATGACAACCCGCGTCAATGGCGTTTCTGCCGAAGTTTCGTGGGAATCGTGAAAAGAAGTTGACAGGTTCTCCGGTTTGTCCTTAAGCAGGCGCCATGGCCGTACGGATCGAGTTCCACCCTCCGCCACGCCGGCGGAAGGTGGGCAAGAAGGACCGACCGTCTGCCATGCTCGTCATCGGCATCGCGACCGCCATCGTGGGAACCCACTTCCTGTTCTGGCTGGTCGGGTTGCTCGAATAGGCGCGCCGGGCCGGTCGGGCAGCATCGAGGGCCAGCGTCGGCGGGCCGTGTGACTACGTGCCCCATGCGGTGACGTTCGTCGTCTGATCGAGAGCCTTTTGGGGAATCGGAGGCAAGGAAGAACAAGCACCGTCTTTCGTTCGTCGTGAGTTGCGTCGGACCGACCGCTCCCACCCCCGCCGTCGATCTCCTACGAGCGCCCCGTTCCACCCGGAGCCTCGCTGAGCCCGCTCCCTGCTCGGCCCGTCGCAGCTCCAGTTTGGGTTAATGACCGCAGGGCGACCCGCCGAAACAAGGACAGCGGCGGACCGCTGTGCGGTCCTCGTACAAGCACGAAGCAGAGGAGTCGATGCGGGCAGCGAACGCACGAGTGCGCCGCGGTGAGCGGGTGGCGTCGCCCGGGGCGCCGGGGCGGGCGCCGGAGCACGCAGATCGTGCGGGGCGCGGCGAGACGCTGCGGATCGAGGAGGCGGTCGTCCGCGACCTCTCGCACGAGCTCGGCAACTACTTCCACAAGCTCTACTACTGGACCGATTGCATCAAGAGCGGGGCGACCGATCCCGCGGCGGGGGCCTCACCGAGCGAGATGCTCGAGGACCTCGTCCACCGCATGCAGGACTACCTGAACGTTGCTCTCGAGTACTTCCAGCCCGCGCGGCTGTCGCGTGTGGCGATGTCCGGCGATGATCTGGCGCGCGCCGTCGAGACGCTGCTTCGCGGTGCGGGCGGCGACGCCAGGGTCGACGTGGTGTGCGAGAAGGAAGCCGCGGCGGTGCGGCTCATGGTCGACCCGACCCGGCTCTCGACCGGGCTCCGCCTCGCGGCTCGGCTGCTCGCCGGGCCGGGCTGCTCGGCGCTGCAGGCCCACCTGCGCGCCGCCCGAGCCGACGGCAACGACTTGCTCGAGATCGCGCTCACGGCGGAGCGTCCCCCGGGGATGGAAACACGGCCCTCCCATCGCATCGTCGAATGGGCCGTGGCCGGCCGCATGATCGAGCTGCACGGTGGCGAGCTGTCCATCAACGAAGAGCGGCAAGGCAGCGCAGGCTGCCGCCTGACCCTTCCACTCGCGAGCTAGGACCTTACAGCATGGAGACACGCATTCTCATCATCGACGACGACCCGTTCATCTGCCGCCAGCTCGAGGACCTGTATCGAGCCCAAGGCTACGTCGTCGAAAGCGCGACCGAGGCGAGCGCCGCGCTCGCGAAGCTCGCCGAGCACGACTACTCGCTCGTCCTCGTCGACCTCAAGATCCCGGGCACCGACGGGCTCAATCTGACCAAGGAAATCCGCGAGCGCTGGCCGGACGCGGACGTGATCATGATCACCGGCTACGCGAGCATCAAAGGCGCGGTCGAGGCGATCAAGCTCGGCGCGTCGGACTACATCACCAAGCCGTTCCAGAACGAGGAGATCCTTCTCGCAACCGAGAAGGTGCTCGAGAAGCGCCGCCTGCTCGACGAGATCCAGTACCTGCGCGGGCAGCTCGCGGACCGCTACTCGTTCGCCAACATGGTGTCGCGCAACCCGCGCATGCACGAGATCTTCTCGCAGCTCGAGGCGCTCGCCCAGAACGACGCGACCGTGCTGCTCACCGGTGAGTCGGGCACCGGCAAGGAGCTCTGCGCCCGCGCGATCCACTTCCAGGGCCGCCGCAAGGCGGGCAAGTTCGTGCCGATCAACTGCGCGGCGTTTCCCGACACGCTGCTCGAGAGCGAGCTCTTCGGCTACGAGCGGGGCGCGTTCACCGGCGCCGTGCACGACCGGGTGGGCAAGATCGAGCTCTCGTCGGGCGGCACGCTGTTCCTCGACGAGATAGAGTCGATCTCGCTCAACATGCAGCTCAAGCTGCTGCGCGTCCTCGAGGAGCGCGAGATCGAGCGCCTCGGCGGCAACCGGCGCATCAAGGTCAACATGCGCATCATCGCGGCGACCAACGTCGACCTCGAGGCGCTGGTCGCGAGCGGGCAGATGCGCGAGGACTTCTACTACCGCGTGAACGTGGTGCCGATCCGCATCCCGCCGCTGCGGGAGCGCATCGAGGACGTGCCGCTGCTCGTCGCCGAGTTCCTGCGCAACTCGCCGCTCGCGCAGGAGAAGGGCATCAATCGCGTCTCGAACCGCGCGCTGCAGCAGCTCATGAGCTACAGCTGGCCGGGCAACGTGCGCGAGCTCGGCAACGTGCTCGAGCGCTCGGTGCTGCGCACCTCCGGACCGATGATCCGCGAGGTCGATTTGCCGGGCGCCGAGGTGAAGAAGACGCCCGAGAGCCCGTCGCGCCGCGGCTTCGACTACGAGGTGCCGCTCAAGGAGTTCCTCCGCAGGGCAGAGAAGGACTACCTCGGGCACGTGCTGCGCAAGTATCGCGGCGGGATCAACTCGAGCGCCAAGCACGCCCTGGTCGACGCGGCGACGCTGCACCGCAAGATGAAGTCCTACGGGCTCCGGCGCGAGGAGTTCCGGGTGCGCAACCCGAAGTCCGACCAGCAGGTCTTCCAGATCAGCACGCCGCCGAACTCGACGCAGCACTGATCGACGGCGGTCGCGCCGCGCGCTAGAAGGACGGCATGGCAGACGACCACTCATCGGGGCTCCTTGCCTTTCTCTGGCGGCACAAGATCTGGTGGCTCACGCCGGCGATCAGCGTGCTGCTGATCACCGCGCTCCTCATGTACTTCGGCCGCTCGAACGCGTCCTCGCCGTTCGTCTACACGCTCTTCTGAGCAGCCGCGCGGCCCGGTCCTGCCGGGCCGCGCGGTCTTGCAAGTAGAAACTATCCCAGGCTGAAGAAATTCCCTTCCGCGCGCCTGGCCGGCGCGCTATGCAGGGCTGAATCCACCCTCCTCGATGACCGGAGCAGCCCATGCAGGACGACGAAGCGTTTCGACGCGAGGCCGACGAGCTCGTCCGGCTCTACGGTGAGCTGGTACGACGTCTCGCAAACCGCGGGATCCGTGGGGTCGATGAGCTGGTCGCGCTGCACGAGCAGCTCCGCGCCGCCCTCGACACCATCGCGGCCCAGGAGATCGACGCCGCGCTGCTCCAGATCCGGACGCTGCTCGACCGGCTGAACCTGATCGAGCGCTGCGTGGTCACCCTGAGCGAGATGAAGCAGGCGCTCGGCGGCCGGCTCTCCATCGAGGCCCACGACGACGGCTCGGGCTGCAACGCCGTTTGACTGCCCGGGAGCGCGTTGGTAGCTCCGGGTCATGACCGGACCGGATCCCAATGCGTCCGCGTGGAGCGAGTTCTTCGAGATGCTCATGCGTCCCGACAACTTGCCCATCGTCGGGATGTTCTTCCTGGTCTTCTGGTTCACCTACCTGGGCTTCCGCGAAGCACGGCGCAACGACGAGCTGATCGCACAAGGTCGCGAGGACGAGATCCTGAGCGACATGCAGAGGTGAGGGCCGATGCCGTTTACGATCATCGCCGAGAACTGCACCGGCTGCAGCGCGTGTGAGAAGCGCTGTCCGACGCGTGCCATCAGCGGCGACCCGAAGAAGGCGTACTTCATCGAGCCGACGCTGTGCATCGACTGCGGTGCGTGCGGCGTGATCTGCCCCGACGAGGCGATCCTCGACACCTGGGGCAACATGACGAGCGTGCTCAAGCGCGCCGAGCGCCCGATCGCCGTCCCTCACCCCGACAACTGCAACGGCTGCGGGGTGTGCATCGACGTCTGCCCGTTCGACTGCATCACCCCGTCCGAGGGCAACGTCGCCACCTACCTCGGCAAGGTGGAGGTCGACGAGAAGACCTGCGTCGGCTGCAAGCTGTGCGAGGAGGTCTGCGGCTGGGACGGCATCTACGTGATGCCGGGCGGCGAGAAGGAAGCCTTCCTCGCGGCCCTGGGCTACGACGCCGCGGAAGCCGAGTCAGCCGCCTGAGGACGTCCGCGCCACGTTCCTGCGAGGGGGCGCGTGCCCGCTCGCTCAAACGATCTTGTTGAGCGGGTACTCGATGATCCCGGTCGCGCCCGTCTGGATGAGGCGCGGGATCAGGTCGCGCACGGTCGCTTCCGCGATCACGCTCTCGACCGAGAACCACTTCTCGCCGTGCAGACGCGCGGTCGGGAAGAGGTTCGACACGGTCGGCGCGGTGAGGCTCGGCAGGAGCTCGATCACCGCGTCGAGGCGGTTCTCGGGGACGTTGAGCTTGATCCCCACCTTGCCGCGCGCGGCGAGCGCGCCGGTGAGCAGCAGCGCGATCTGCTCGAGCTTCTCGCGCCGCGCCGGGTCGGCCCACGCGGCCTCGTTCGCGACGAGCTGCGGGTTCGAGCGCTGCAGCTCGGCGACGATGCGGAGCTTGTTCGCGCGGAGCGTCGAGCCCGTCTCGGTGACGTCGACGATCGCGTCGACCAGCCCCTCGGCGACCTTCGCCTCGGTCGCGCCCCAGGAAAACTCGACGTCGACGTCGATGCCGCGCCCGGCGAAGAAGCTGCGCGTCACGTTCACGAGCTCGGTCGCGACGCGCTTGCCCTGGAGATCCTCGGGACGCTGCACCGGGGAATCCTCGCGGACCACCAGCACCCAGCGCGTCCCCTGCAGGCTCACCTTCGAGTAGACGAGATCGCAGATCGTGTGGACCCGCGAGCCGTTCTCGATGATCCAGTCCTGCCCGGTCACACCGGCGTCGAGCACGCCCGCCTCGATGTAGGTCGACATCTCCTGCGGCCGCATGAACGAGCAGCGGATGTCGGGGTCGTCGATGCTCGGGAAGTAGCTGCGCTCGCTCGTCGTGATTCGCCAGCCCGCCTTGGCGAACAGCTCGATCGTCTGGTTCTCGAGGCTTCCCTTCGGGATGCCGAGCTTGAGCGGTGTCGCGAGCCGGCTCATTGCGCCTGCTTCTTGTAGACCGTCGTCGGGTCGAAGACCCGCTCGGCGGTCGTCTCCCAGTGGTCGCCGTCCAGGCGGCGGAAGAAGCAGCTCCGGTAGCCCTCGTGGCAGGCGGCGCCGCCGTGCTGGACGACCTTGTAGATCACCGTGTCGCGATCGCAGTCGACCAGGATCTCCCGCACCTCCTGGTAGTGCCCGGACTCCTCGCCCTTGCGCCACAGGCCGCGCGAGCGGCTCCAGTAGCAGGCCCGGCCGGTCGCGAGCGTCTCGCGCCAGGCCTCGTCGTTGATGTACGCGACCATCAGGATCTCGCCCGTTGCGTAGTCCTGGGCGATGGCCGGAACGAGGCCCTTGCTGAAGTCGAGGTCCATGGACCGCTCCGCTCAGCGCTCTCCGCGGATGATCGCCTCGAGCACCTCGACGTGCGCCCGCCACGCGTCGTCGCGCGAACGGAGCTGCGCCACACCGCTCTCGGTCATGCCGATCGAGGCCTGTGGGTCGCACGGCGGGACGAACGACACGGCGGGAAGCGGCGGGCGCGGCGGGACCTCGGGACGGCTCGCGGCGCAGCCGGCGAGCGCCGCCCAGGCGACGAGGACGCACGCCGTGCGCCGGACGACGGAAGCGAGCTCGGGTGCACGCGTCTGCACGCCGCCTGAGTAACCGCGGCAGCAGCAAAACGCAATGTTGCCCGGGGCCGGAACGACGCGCGTGGAGATGGTTCGCGAAGGTGGTAGACGAAGGCGCGTGAAGCTCGGTGAGATCGCGCGCGCCCTCGACGCGACGCTCGAAGGGGACCCGGAGCTCGAGATCGACGACCTGCAGCCGCTCGACGCGGCCGGGCCGCGCTCGCTCTCGTTCGTCGCCAACCAGCGCTACCTCGCGCAGCTCAAGACGACGCGCGCCGGCGCGGTGATCCTCGGCCCCGGCGTCGCGGGCCCGGGCTGCGCGGTGCTCCGCGCCGAGAACCCGTACCTCGCGTTCGCGCGGGTGCTCGGGCTGTTCGCGCGTCCGGTACTGCCGCCGCTCGGCATCGCGCCCTCGGCGCACGTCTCGCCGCGGGCGCGGATCGGCAAGGATGCGCGGATCGCGCCCGGCGCGGTGATCGGCGAGGGCGCGGAGATCGGCGACCGCGCGAGCCTCTTCCCCGGCGTCGTGATCTACCCCGAGGCGCGGATCGGCGACGACTTCACCGCGCACGCGAACGCGGTCGTCCGCGAGCGGGTGCGGATCGGGAACCGCGTGACGCTCGGCCCCGGCGTGGTGATCGGCGGCGACGGCTTCGGCTTCCTGCCGCTACCGGGCGGCGGCGTGTTCAAGCTCGCCCAGATCGGCACGGTGGAGATCGCGGACGACGTCGAGATCGGCGCCAACACGACCGTCGACCGGGCGACGATCGGCACGACGCGGATCGACCGCGGCGCGAAGATCGACAACCTGGTGATGATCGCGCACGGCTGTCGGATCGGCGCCGAGGCGCTGCTCGCCGGTCAGACGGGGCTCGCCGGAAGCACGATCGTCGGCGAGCGCGTCCAGATGGGCGGGCAGGTGGGGGCAGCCGGGCACCTGACGATCGGCGACGACGTGCGGGTCGCGGCGCAGAGCGGCATCGACAACGACGTCCCGCCCGGCGCGGTGATCGGCGGCTACCCCGCGATGGACGCCCGGCTCTGGCGGCGCGTCGCGGCGGCCGCGCACCGTCTCCCCGACCTCCTGCGCCGCGTCCGCCGGCTCGAGCGCCTGCTCGGGGCCGAAACTTCGTCGAGCGAGGGCGAATGATCCCCGCGTGCCAGGCCGCAAGCGCCGGGCACGGCGTTGATTTCCCGCCCCCGACGCCTATGATGACACGTCTTCCCATGAAGCTTCGGGTAGACCGCATCACCGACGAGGCGACCCACAGCGTTTTCCAGGCGCCCATCGACGAGCTCAACGAGCGTCTCGAAGGCGCCGGTGCGCACGAGTTCCGCCTGGTGAGCGCGCTCGACGTCGACGTGACCTACTACCGGGCGGGCGAGGATCTGTTCTTCGAAGGGCGCTGCGTCACCACGGTCGAGGCGACCTGCGCCCGCTGCCTCGAGACCTTCACCCAGCCGCTCGCGGCACCGTTCGAGTTCGTCCTGACCCGCGGCGCCCCCGGACCCGAAAGTCAGGAGCTGCGCACCGAGGACCTGTCGCTCAGCTTCTACACGGGTGACGAGATCGACTTGACGCCGCTCGTCGGCGAGCAGGCGATCCTCGCGCTGCCGACCCGCGCGGTCTGCCGAGAGGACTGCCGCGGTCTCTGTCCGGGGTGCGGCGCCAACCGCAACACCGAGCCGTGCTCCTGCCCCGCGCCGGCGCCGGATCCGCGGCTCGCCGCGCTCGCACGGGTCAGGGTCCGCACGACGTCCTGAGCGGGCGCGCCGGAGCGCAGGAGATCGCAGAGCAGGAGCCCTCCGGGACGACCCGGACCACCTCGCAAGGAGCATCAGATGGCCGTTCCGAAACGACGAACCTCGGTGTCGAAGCGCAACAAGCGGCGCTCGCACCACGCGCTCAGCGCGCCCGCCTTCGTCGCTTGCCCGCAGTGCGGCGAGCCACGCCTCCGCCACCGCGCCTGCGCGAGCTGCGGCGTCTATCGCGGCAGGAAAGTCATCGAAGCACGCGGCGAGTGACGCGCCCACCCTCACCATCGGTCCGGTACTGAGGGATGCGGATCGCGCTCGACGCGATGGGCGGCGACGCCGCCCCGCAGGCGACCGTCGACGGCGCCGTCGCGGCGGCGCGTGAGCTCGGCGTCGCGGTGCTGCTGGTCGGCGACCGCGCCCGGATCGAGCCGGAGCTCGCGCGCCACAAGACGGCCGGGCTCGACATCGAGGTCCGCCACGCGAGCGAGACGGTCGCGATGGACGAGGCGCCGACCGCGGCGCTGCGCAAGCCGGACTCGTCGATGTGGGTCGGCCTCTCGGCCACCCGCTACGGCGACGCCGCGGCTTTCGTCTTCGCCGGCAACACGGGCGCCGGGATGGTCCTCGGGGCGCACCTCCTCGGCCGCACCGCCGGCGTCGAGCGCCCGGCGATCGCGGTGCTCGTCCCGACGCCGCGCGGCCACACGATCCTCCTCGACGCGGGCGCGAACGTCGACTGCCGGCCGATCCACCTGACGCAGTTCGCGGTGATGGGCGACGCCTACGCGCGCGCCGTCCGCCAGATCCCGGCGCCGCGCATCGGGCTCCTCTCGAACGGGCTCGAGGAGAGCAAGGGCAACGCGCTGGTCCGTGCGGCGGCGCCGCTCCTCCGCCAGCTCCCGATCAACTTCGTCGGCTACGTCGAGGGCCGCGACGTGAACAGCGGCACGACGGACGTCGTGGTGTGCGACGGCTTCGTCGGCAACCTCGTGCTGAAGAGCCTCGAGGGCTTCGGCAAGATGATCGGCGACCGGCTGCGCGCGATCTTCGAGAAGAACCTGCGGACCAAGCTCGCCTACCTGCTGCTGCGCCGCGAGATCGCCACCCTGCGCAGCGACCTCGACGCCCGCGAGACGGGCGGCGCGCTGCTCCTCGGGCTGAACGGCATCGTCGTCAAGGCGCACGGCTCGTCGGACGGACGCGCGATCCGCAACGCCATCGCGGTCGCGGCGAGCCTCGCGCAGAGCGGTGTCACGAGCCAGGTGGCGAGCGGCATCGCCGCGACCGTCGGGCTCGACGCGGACGCGGCCGCACCGCCGCCGCGCCGTCGCCTGTGGGCGGCGATCCGCGACCGCCTGCGGCGCGACGGGCGGGCGAGCGAGCGCCAGG